>Ga0181525_10002250_pt1 | contig 15916 bp, 14 predicted proteins | sample PEATcosm2014_Bin_48_FD_121100 | JGI IMG/M metagenome (GOLD analysis project Ga0181525, IMG submission 121100) | Peatland microbial communities from MTU Mesocosm Facility, Houghton, MI, USA - PEATcosm2014_Bin06_10_metaG | ecosystem: Environmental > Terrestrial > Soil > Wetlands > Peat | place...
CGAGCACCTGCAGAAGGTCGGCCTGCTTGCGCCTCCCGGCGACGTAGACAAGATTCTTCAGACTGTGGTCAATAATCTATTAGTCACCAATAACATCGATCTGCAGTCCGATGTGCGGTGCCGTATCCTGCTGACTTCTCCGTTGGAGTCGTTCACCGTCGGTCACACCATCGTGATCAGTCGTGGACTGCTCGACGTGTTACCGGATGAAGCCTCGCTCGCGATGGTATTGGCCCACGACCTTAGTCACATTGTGCTGGATCACAAGTTCGATACCAAGCTGGCATTCAACGACCGCATGTTCTTTCCTGATGAAGATTCATTTCAACGATTCGATTTCAAACAGCGGCCAGCGGACGAGGCAGCGGCCGACGCCAAAGCTCTGGAACTCCTGAAGAATTCCCCCTACAAAGACAAACTGGGTAGCGCGGGGTTATTTCTGAAGTCCCTGCAGGAGCATGCCCCCGACCTGCCGAACCTGATTCGCCCGCATCTCGGCAATGGTTTTGTGAGCCGCAAGAACGTTCGCATGTCGGAGTTGCTGGCTTCCGCGCCACAACTGGAGCCCAAACGCACCGACCAGATCGCCGCGCTTCCCCTCGGTGGCCGGATCAAGCTTGATCCCTGGACCGATCAAGTGGACTTGGCAAAAGCAAAACCGGTTCCTTTAACTTCCGTGCGCGAGAAGATGCCGTTCGGCATCACGCCGTTCTTTCCTTATCTCACTCGAATGTCGACTCCCGGCAGCGAGAAGGTAGCGCTTACGGCCCCTGCTCCGAAGTAGTGGGATTAGTCTTGGTCGTTTGGGTCTGCTGCGAGATAGCGCAGCTGGCGGCGGGAAGACGTAGTTCGAGGGACTAGGACGGATGCGCACGAACAATCGCGAATCGTCGTCTAGCGACTATTGAAGCGAACTGCCAACATTAGAAAACACGTTGTTGGCATTCGAGCCGATCAGCCGGACTGTGCCGACCACGATTACTAGAATCACAGCCAACATCACCGCATACTCGGCGATATCCTGACCGCTCTCATCGTTCCATAGGTTTTGCAAAAGCTTTGCCACGGGCTCCGTCTCCTTGAATTACACAGTTACTGCAACCCCTCGCGTGCAACAGGGCGAAAGTCACAAGACTTTGTGACCAGATCATTTTTTCTGTCCCGAAGCTGGTTGTAACTCAATGATAGGTATGGCAGCCGTGCCCGCCAATGGCCCGTAAGTGCCATCAACGGTTACGGCGGTTATATTACCGAGCCATCAGCCGATGCTCTTCAGCGGAAGCGACTGATTTACCGCGAACAGAGCCAACTCCAGCCGCGTGGAGACTCCCAATTTGTCGAAGATGTTACTGAGATGATGCTTGACCGTGTCTTCGCTGATCTTGAAGTACTCCGCAATTTCTTTATTCGAGTAACCCGCGACCACTGCGGCGACAATCTCCAGCTCGCGCGGCGTCAGGCCAAATTTCCTCTGGCGCGCTTCGTCGCTGGACGACTGCACCAGCGTGCGCAGATATTGCACAAGATTGGAAACGCTCTCCCGTCCCACCCAGTACTCGCCCGACATCACAGTATGAATTGCCTTCAGCAGCAGCTGCGTGGCAGAGTCTTTCAGCACCACTCCCCGGGCGCCAAGCTGAAGAGCCTCCACAATCTGGCTTTTCTCCGCCGCCGCGGTCAGCAAAATCACCCGCACCGGAGCTGAATTGGTCCCTGCGCTCAGATCCCGCAGCGCTTCCAGTCCGGGATGCTTGGGCATCGCGAGATCGAGCAAGAGAATATCGGGCTTCAACTGCCGCGCCAGCTTTACCGCCTCCGCGCCGTCCGAGGCCTCACCCAAAACCTTCAAATCCGGCTCGGCTTCCAGAAGCCGGCGCAACCCATCCCGGAAAATGGGATGGTCGTCGGCAATCACAATGCGAACAGGCTGCGACTTCTTAAAGTTCATCGGAAACTTCTCCATCCCTCGGAACTTTGATTTCCAGGCGCGTCCCCGTGCCGGGATTCGATTCTACCGTGAGTGCGCCTGCAATTAAACGGACACGTTCTTTGATAATCATCGGCCCCTTGCCGATCTGGTCGAGTTGGTCCTGCGTCAGCCGGCCGGAAAACGGAAAGCCCTTGCCGTCATCCTCCAAGGTCAGACTCCACTGGCTGGGAGCCGAGCTTAAGCGCACCAGGGCATGACGGGCTTTGCTGTGTTTGCGCACGTTGACCAAACCCTCCTGCACAATCCGCAACAGTTCCCGGCAAATCTTGTCGGGCATCTCGAGTTTTTCTATATCGGTCACGAAGCGCGCGGAAATGCCTGTCTCCCGTTCAAACCGTTCCACCGAGTCGGACACCACACTGAGGAATTTTCGAGCATCCACGTCGATCGATTTCATCTGCTGCATCAGTTCCCGAAGCTTCAGAACTTCTTCCCGCAGCAGTCCCTGGATGCGGCCCAGTTCGCTGCCAACCACGGCCGGCGTGGTCTCCGCCTGCCGCCGGAGTACATCCACCTGCATCTCCACCGCGATCAGCGACTGCACGGCTCCATCGTGCAGTTCCCGTGCGAAACGGGCGCGCTCCGCGGCTCCGGCGCGGCGCCTCAGACGATGCAGTAGATAGACGTTGTAAACTGCCGGGCCCACCTGGCGGAGTAGATCGATCAGAAAGCGCAACTCTTCCTGCGTCTCGCCCCGCCACGAAGGCTCAAATACGAAGACTCGTCCCCGCCATTCGCCTCCGAATACGAAGGAAACCGCAATGAGAGATCGAAAGGGTTGAATCTGATTCAGTCGAATAAAAGGGTCGCTGGGTGGCGAAGGCACGGGATTGCCCTCGCGGTCGAGCGCAATCACCGATGAGCGGTCCCCCTCGTAGGTTGCGTAACACACCTCGCCCGGGAAGTCCTCCAGATAACTGCTCGCATCCCGCGGACCGGAATCCAGCCATACAAATTCAGAACTCGTTCCATCTCCATTGCGCAACTCGCCCAGAAAACTCCTTTGGCTATGTATCTCCTGGGAAGCAATCAGCAATCGCGATGCGTCGTACATGCTGACGATTTCCTGACTGATCTGCTGCAGCGTTCCCGTAAGTCCAGCTTCGACGCGCACCTTTGCGAGCATGCGGGTAACACCAGCTTTTTCCGCTCGCAGGTGCTTCTGCTGCTCCGCCAGGTAGCCCAGCAGGAATCCCATCACCAGCAAGTAGACCGAGAGCATGAATAGCCGCTTCGGCTCGAACTCGGTCGTATTCATTCTGAGGCCTGAAAAGATATGCCAGGGTAGGCTTCCCCCGCGCGCTGCCCACACATGGAACAACAGAAAGCTCTCCACCCACAGCAACACTACTTCCGCCGCGGCCGTGCTAATTGTCTCCCACAACCCCCAGCGGTAGGCCGCGGCAGTCAGAACAAAAACAAAAAATAGGATGAAGGGGCTTCTCGGACCATCCCCAAATACTGAAATGAAGGCTGGCCAAACAATGTCGGCCGTGTGCACGAGAATGCGAAAGGATTCGGTCGACGATTTTCGCCTGCGCAACAGCATCAGAACCAGGATGCTGTTCCCCATGTAAAACCCGAGTAGCCCGTAGGCCGCAGGAGAGTTGCCCAACTGCGTGGGATCCATGCGGATCGCGACCAGAGCCGAGACCGCCAGAAACACACGCGCGGTCGCCAGCCAGCGCTCGATTCGGCGAATCTCGCTCGGGTCGGACAGAGCCTGCGCTCTTCCGAAGAAACGGTGATTCGCGTCAGAGCCCAAGCTGAGTCACCCCCGATTGTGGAACGGATTCGTCAGGAACAGGATTGGTTCGCATATTATTGATAGGAAAGACCGAGAGCAAGCAAAACTTTTGCTCTTGTGGATGCCCCCGATGGCACTCCGCCTTCCTGGGGTCGATCAATAACTCCAGGCGCCGATTTTCGCAGCCGGCGCAGATTACTTCCGTAACCCGAACAGTCCCCAATGACAGTCTAGAATTGCGAGCAAGGGGTCTCTTTTGCGCGCCTACACCAAGCTCTGGGCAGCCGCAGTCGCCGCTTGTCTGGCGACCCTGATCCTGGCTGCATTAATTCTGCCTCACTCTTTTCGCCTCACTGCCCTGAGCGACATAGTCCAGTGTCTGTTGTTGTTTTCCGGAACCGTGTCTCTCATCCCGCACGCGGTAAAGTCGCGCGGGCACTTGCGCCTGTTCTGGGCGCTCATGGCCACTGGCATTGCCTTCTGGTTTTCCTACCAGCTGTGCTGGACCTACTTCGAAGTCTGGCTGCGACAGGATGTGCCGGACCTCTTTGTTGGAGACATTGTTTTGTTCTTGCAACTCGTGCCGCTGATGGCTGCTCTCTTGCTCCGACCTCACGCGCCGCAGGATGAGTATGCCGCACGGTTGCGCCGCCTCGATTTTGCCCTCTTGTTGATTTGGTGGGTGTACCTGTACGTCCTCATTGTGATCCCCTGGCAGTACGTCGTGGCCAATCCCACTGCTTACAATCACAATCTAAACTCGCTCTATCTCATCGAGAAGCTTGCGTTTCTCGGCATTTTGTTCGTGTCATGGCGGGGCAGCAAAGGCGGATGGAGAACTTTCTATTCAAGTCTGTTCGGAGCCAGCGTAACCTACGCGGCCAGCTCTTACCTTGCGAATTGGGCTCTGAGCCGGCAGACCTATTACAGCGGAAGCCTCTATGACATACCCTTAGCAATTTCCATGGCGTGGATTACGGTAATCGGGCTGGGGACGCGCTCTCGAGAACTACAACCCGGAGTCCGCTCCACTTCGACGTCTCATGGCTTGTGGCTGGCCCGGTTGGGCATGATCGCGGCTTTTTCGTTGCCGCTGTTTGCCGCATGGGCCATGCTGGATGATACGATTCCGCTTTCCATCCGTTCGTTCCGTGTGGTCCTGACTTTAGCTGCGGCTCTGCTCATGGGCCTCATGGTTTTCGTGCGCCAACGTTTCCTCGACCGCGAATTATTCCGCCTGCTGAGTCACTCACGCGAGTCTTTCGGCAATCTGAAGCGCTTGCAGGTGCAGATCACGGAGTCGGAAAAACTGGCTTCGATCGGCCAACTCGTGGGCGGCGCCGCCCACGAACTCAACAATCCCATCACCGCCATGTTGGGTTATTCCGATCTGCTTCTGACCACGCCTCTTACCGCGGGACAGAGCGAAATGGCGAAGATCATCGGCCAGCATGTCCGGCGCACCAAGTCTCTGGTGGCCAGTCTGCTCAGTTTCGCGAAGCCGAGCCCGGCTGCAATGACAACCCTGGACCTCAGCATCTTGGTCCGGACGGCGGTCAAGATCGCGCAGCCAGAGTGGCAAGGTCTCAGGATCGAAGTACGCACGGAACTCGCACAAGAGCCTCTTCTCGTACGCGGAGATTCCAACCAGTTGCTTCAGGTCTGCGTGCAAATCATCAATGACGCTCTGAATGCTGTTGGCCGGCAAAATGGCCGAACTCTGACGATTGCCGCAGAACGAAAAGACGAAATCGCCGTCCTTAGCATCTCCAGCATCTCCGATGCCAGTTCCGCAGAAAACGGAGTTCAGACCCTTGGAACGCTCGTGACCAATCCGGCTTCCGCTAAAACTCTCTCCAATTTGGGGCTGAGCGCGTGCCAGGGCATCCTGCAGCAGCATTCTGGGCGAATTTTCTGCCAGCGGGACCGGAGCGTGGGAATCGCCATCCGCGTCGAACTCCCAATCATCTCTACGACGGGGGAGAAATCGAGTGGAGCTGGGGCTCCGACGTGGCAATCTCAATCGTTCGCTTGAGCTGGCCGCACGCGGCATAAATATCCCGCCCTCGTGGACGCCTCACAAACGCGGGGGTGCCCGCTGCTCTCAGGATGTTTTGAAACGCCGCCACTCGCTCTGCACTGGGAGTCGTGAAGTCAATTCCAGGCCCTGGGTTCAACGCGATCAGATTCACCTTGCAGCGCAACCCGCGCAGCAACTCGGCGGTCTCCTTCGCATTTTGCGGCTCGTCGTTCACTCCCCCGAGCAGCACATATTCGAACGTAATCCACTCCCGGGTGCGCAGCGGAAAGTCTCTTGCTGCCGCTAGCAGCGCCTCCAGATTCCACTTCTTATTGAGCGGCATCAGCCGCGTGCGCAGTGCATCATTTGATGCGTTCAAAGAAATCGCTAGCTTCGGCCGGATCGTCTCCGCGCCAAAGTCACGAATGCGCGGCACGATCCCCGCCGTCGATACCGTCATCCGCCGCTCCGCGACGCCGACTTCCTCAACTAGCAAACGCGCCGCTTTGACGAAGTTGTCGTAATTCAGAAATGGCTCACCCATCCCCATGAAGACCAAATTGATGCGATCCCGGGGCGGCGAGACTTTCTGATCCTTGAGCACTGCGCAAACCTGCCCCACAATCTCGCCAGCCGTGAGATTGCGCTTCACGCCGAGCAACGCCGTCAGGCAGAACTGGCAATCCACTGCGCAACCAACCTGGCTCGAAATGCAAATCGTTGATCGACCGAATGAAGAACGGCCATGTTTTTGGGTGGCGCAGCGCTTCAGCGCTGCGATAGGCTCACCCTCTTCAGAACGGGCTTCAGCGCATGAGGTGCCGGAGTCGGCCTCCTCACCGGCTTCCGAACCATCGCCAGCCTCCCCGCCGTCGCCCTCCGGCATCCAAACCGTTTCCACGCTCTGCCCGTCGGCAAACGCAATCAGGTACCGCACCGTGCCATCGACCGACACAAACTTCTTCTCAATCCGCGCAGCCCCAACCCCGACCCCGCTTTCAACCAACTTCTGGCGCAACCCCTGCGGCAAAGTCGAAATCTCCTCCAGCGTTTCCGCCCGCTGCCGGTACACGGCATCCATGATCTGCTTGGCGCGATAGCTCGCCTCACCCACTTCGCTGACCAGAGCGGCGAGTTCCTCGCGGTCCATACCGAGCAGTGATGATGTTTGACGTTCACTCACTGGAAACCATTTTCGTAATAGTTTTGGGAAGGGCAACGGCGTTCAGCCGTGCCGCTCAGATATACAAGAGACGTCGGGCTTCAGCCCCTGAGGGAGCATTCAAATCACTCTTGGCCACTATGAAATGTCTTCTTCCGTGTCACTTTGGTTCCCAATACTCAATCTCGACCACATTGCCAGCTTCGTGACGGAACTTCTCCGCCAGTTGCCTGCTGTGAGAAATTCCGCAAACTACGAGGACACTATCCGCGTCTCCCACTTCCTGCATCACTCTATCAAACATATATTGTTCGCGAACTTCATCGGAGGGCAGGCGGTGCGTTACCAGCACCCAACCGTTGCCGACTTCTTTTTGGTAACCATCTTCAGTCAGCCCACTACAAGCATCCTCACCTAAATACCTTGGCTCAGTGGTCCGGCCCCTCTGTTCTTCAGCTATGCCTCTCGCTTCCCTTTCCGCTACACACATGTCGATATTCTCTCGACGAGGCCCAAGAAACTGAGCAATGGTCTGAACCCCGGACTTTGCCTCTTCGCCAATGAACTGGACGCCACGCTCCGCAATCCGGCGCTTAAGGAGAGTTTCAAATTCAGCTTTCAAATCCTTGCCCGCAGCGCTGTCGTCAGCATACTGCACACTTTGCGTGTCGTGGCCTGACCCGTTAGCTATGATAAGCACGTGCACGGATGGACCTTCCGTAACCCACTGATTCTAAATCACTAACTGTTCTTGTTCTCACGCACCCTATCCCAACCCGCCAGATGTGTAAGAATAGTGCAGCGCCACTAAGGAAATTCTACCCGCATCGACATGGTAAAAGAAGTCCGCAATATTCGCCGTCAGGTGTTGCCCCACGGCCTCACCGTCATCACCGAGCAGATGGAGCACATCCGCTCGGCCTCCATTGGCATTTGGCTTGAGACCGGCTCCCGTGACGAGACGCCGCAGGTCAACGGCATCTCCCACTTCATCGAGCACATGGTCTTCAAAGGCACCAAGCACCGCACTGCCGAGGAGATTGCCCGCCAGGTCGATTCCATCGGCGGCAACATGGACGCCTTCACCTCCAAAGAGTGCATCTGCTTCAACGTCAAGGTGCTCGATGAGCACGTCCCAGTCGCGCTTGATATTCTCACTGATCTCGTCCTGCATCCCACATTCACCGCCGAGGACATTGCCCGCGAGCGCGGCGTGATTCTCGAAGAGATCAAAATGGACGAGGACAATCCCGACTACCTGGTCCACGAAATCTTCACCCAGAACTTCTGGAAGGATCATCCTCTCGGCAAGCCTATCCTTGGAACCAAAGAAACAGTGAAGAAGTTCGAGCGGCAGGCCGTACTTGAAACATATGCCCACCGCTTCGCTCCCGGCAACATTATCGTAGCCGCGGCCGGGCATCTCGACCACGACCACTTCGTCGACCTCGTCGTGAAACACTTCGAACACCTGAAGCCCGCGCAGAATGGATTCCACTCCCCCGCGCCCAAGATCGTTCCCCGCATCGTGCTGCGCAACAAGAAGGCGCTGGAACAGGTCCAGCTTTGCATCGGCGTTCCGGCGTATCCCATCGCCCACGAGAAGCGCCACGCCGGCTACATTCTCAACACCCTGCTTGGCGGAGGCATGAGTTCTCGCCTGTTCCAGAATATCCGCGAGCGCCAGGGCCTGGCCTACTCGATCTATAGCGACCTCAACCCCTACCGCGATACTGGATGTATGGCCGTCTACGCCGGAACTTCGCTCGCGTCGGCGGCAAAGGTTGTGAGGTCGGTGGTCGCCGAATTTCGCGACCTGAAAACTAAGACCGTGCCGGAGGAAGAGCTCCGCCGCTCTAAAGATCAACTTAAGGGCAGCCTGATGCTCTCGCTAGAATCGAGCACGGCGCGCATGTCAAACCTGGCCCGGCAGGAGATGTACTTCGACCACTTCCAGGATCTCGATGAACTGATCGAAAAGATCGAAGCCGTCACCGCCGACGACCTGCAGAGTTTGGCCCAGGAGTTCTTCAAAACGGAATCCGTTGCGGTCACCGCTCTCGGCAATTTGAGCGGACTGAAGATTTCCCGCGACCAACTAGCCTGCTAAGAGCCTCGCTTTGAAAGGGCGCGGCTTCGAGCCGCGCCGCGGAGGCTCTCAAAAACCAATAGCGGCTTCAGCCCTCTTTCTCCAACTCTCAGGTGCTCGATTCTTTCCGCTCCCATATCGTAACTTTGCCCGCGCCGGCTCATCTCATCTCGGTCAGCAGGTGCAGACCTGCCGGACGACTCGATTCCAGATTTGCTCCCAAGGAGATCACAATGAAGAAGACTCTCGGCAGTTTGACGCTTGCCTGTATGTTGGCCGCCTCGATGGCAGCCTTTGCCCAGTCCAGCGGCAATTCGATGCAGCAAGACAACACCAAGCAAGACAGCATGAAGAAAGACGACTCCATGAAGAAGGACGACAGCAAGCCCGCGGCCAAGCCCAAGACCGCCAAAACCGCAAAGACCTCGAAGACGGCGAAGACGGATAGCATGAAGAAGGACGACAGCATAGAAAAGGACGACACGATGAAGAAAGACGACACAATGAAGAACGACCAGATGAAGCCGAATTAGTCCGTCGTCCGGGATGCCGGCGCGGGCGAACGAGTCCGCGCCGCGTCTCCGCAACGCTCGCGCGAAAAGTCCCAGTTGCCAATACCGCCTACGTGAGGCAAAATCACTGCATGCAGTCGCAGGCCGCGACCGTCGATGGGGTCAAGAAAATCATTCAGGAAGACCTAGTTGCGTGCGACGGTCAGCAGTCCGCAGCATTCAAAATGTATTCCATCGAGCCGTGTCCCTTTCCAATCCTTCGGAACGGGAAGATGGAAAGCGTTATGGTTGTTGCACGAAGAGGAGCCGAGGTCATCTACTGGGAGGACATCGAGGAGGGTTTCAACGTCTCTCCACTAGGAAAAGACGGGAGAATTCTTGATCGCCGATGCAATCAGGACACGCTGGGCCTTGCGCTGGATGCATGGATCGACGGCAGAGCACGCACTGTAGACGTCGGCGCGGCTATCCCGGTCGAATAGGCGGCAAAGGGCCGCGCGCAGCCCCTAATGTCCGGTCACGCTGACGACCTCCTCCGGTCGGCCTCCGGCGTCGTCGTCAGCAGCATCAAGCTCCGCTCCAGAATGCTCACTCAGCCCCGTCTTCAAGTACTGCCGCAGGCAGCGCGAACACGGCACGTAACCATCCTGAATCGCTTCCTTGGCCGTTAGCGTGCGCTCGGTTGCCTTGTCGCGGATGAAAGAACATCCTGGCACGTGAAAGAGCTTCGATCCAGCCGAGACAACGACCACCATGTCCGGAGGAATATCGTGGCCCGGCGCCGCGAGTATCGACTTGACGGGATGTTTGAAAGTCAGAGTATTCGCCAATTTTAATCCGCCCGCGATCAAAGCCAGCGCCGCGACTGGCACCAGCCACGCCGCCCAGCTCGACCACCGCGACCCGCTCGACGCCGTATTCACGACCAGCCGATTTACCAGGCGGTTCTCAAGCCGCTGGCTGAAACCCGCTGGCACCTCCAACATCCGCTCATCGCCATAAAGCTGGACCACATTCCGCGTTCCCGCCAACACCGAGGCACACCTCTTACACGTGCGGAAGTGCTCGTCCATCGACGAGCGCAGCGCAGTGTCCACGTCGCTGTCGATGTAATTCGAAATCTCGCGCCAGACCTGCTCGCAGTTCAACATTTTCTGGTTCGCTACCATGGTTTGTTTCCCTTCTCGAATGGCAGCCGGCTGAACCAGCCCTGCTCCCATCCGGCGGCCAGCAGGTCGCGCAGCATCAGGCGCGCCCGCAGCAACCGCGTCTTCACTGAGGCAACTGTTATGCCCAACGCCTCCGCTGTCTCCTGAATGTTCAGGTGTTCCATGTCGCGCAGCACAAAGACCTCGCGATACTTGCGATCGAGCGTTCCCAGGGCCTCTGCCAGCTTTAGTCGCACTTCCTTGCGTTCAAGAGCTTCCGAGGGAATCTCGCGCCAATCGGCAAAGTCGCGGGGTGCGTACTCCTGTTCTTCATCGCCCCGGCCGGAACGATGACCGTCGAGTCCTTCCATCGCCACAGTTCGCTCCCTTCGCCGGCGCATCAGAGCCTCATTCACCGTGATCTGGATCAGCCAGGTGCTGAAACGCGCCTCGGCGCGGAATTGCCTGATGTTCGCCAACGCCTTCAGCATCGCTTCCTGGGCCACATCCTCGGCATCTTGTTCGTTCCGCAGGATGGCGAGCGCCGCGGCGAAGACGCGCCGTTCATAAGGCCGGACGAGTTCGTAGAACAGTTCATGCTGTCCGCGCTGTACGTCCGAAATTAACTCTCGCTCGCGCGCGCCCGTCTGCTCCGGATTTTTCAGTACCATGACTGGTTCGGACATCTTTAGAATCGCGCGCAAACCCCGCAGGGCTCGAAGCCATCGTTAGTATTTCGACTTGGGCAGTACGACTGAACCATACCCCCATAAACGAAACTGCGCCCACATCGGCTCGTTGTCAGGGCGCGCCTTCAGGCGCGGCGCGATCATCTTCTCCTTCAACTTCGCCTTTAGGCGTCGGATCGACCGCAGTCACGTACTCCGGATCCTTCTTCCAACCGGTCAGCATGGAAAAAAAATTGTTCCAGCCATGCAGAATCACCATTACGAGATGTCCCAGCACAAAAAACAAAATCGCCCACATCACGGCGAAATGCCAGATGCGGGCATAGTGAAATCCTCCCATCATCCACGCGAGCCAGGAAAACTGCACCGGCTTCCAGACCGCGAACCCGGTGACCACAGAGAGAACGCCGAGAATAATTGCGGTCGTGTAGGCCTGCTTCTGCAGCGGGTTGTAGGCTTCGTGAACCGGCGGTTTCGGCCCGAAGAAAAAATAGTGCTTCACCATCGGCCACACGCCGGGAATGTCACGCCGAGTGAACAATACCTGCCGATAGTTGCCGCTGAAAATCTGGTAGCCAAGATAAAGAATCCCGGTTCCGATGTAGATCCACATGAACGTCAAATGCCACTGCAACCCGCCACCGAGCCAGCCGCCGATGGCGAAGGCCCTTGGCCAATGCAGCAAGTCCTTCTGCGGAATCTTGGCTCCGAAGCTGGGAAAGGCGCGGAAAATCTGCAGCCCGCTGCCCACCATCACGAAGAGTGAAACCGTGTTCAGCCAATGGCACAGCCGCACGATGAACGGATGCTCGTAGACAGCGCGTGCCACAACAACGGGCTCGTCGTCCTCGTTGTCTTTACTTTTGCTACTCGCTCGAACGATTTCGACGACCGCATTGCTCATCTTCTTTCCCCCGGCGCACTCACAGTGAAACGCTATAAACCGTAAAACCACGAATAGCCCTGGTCTTCCCAGTAGCCGACCCGGTCCAGCACGTGCGTAACTTTCAAATCCGTCAAATATTTGGCCTGCTTGTAGCCAATCTTGGTGGGAATCTGCAACCGCAGCGGCGCGCCGTGCTGGCGGGTAAGTGGCTGCTCGTACATTTCGTAGCAGAGCAGAGTCTGGGGATGCAGCGCCGTGGCCATATCCAGCGATTCGTAATAGTCATCGGCGCAGTTTACCGTAATGAAGCGCGCCGTCGGATCCGCGCCAACCATTTTCAGAAAATCAGACAACCGGGCTCCGCCGAAGCGGCCGATCACATCCCAGCCCTCAACGCAGATGTGGCGCGTGTTCTGGCGATAACGCGGCAGCGCCTGAACCTGCGTCAGCGTATAGTCTCCGGGCTTCTGCACTGCTCCGCTGACGGTTAGCGTCCAGTTTTCGAAGATCACTCCGGGGTCGTCCACGTCATAGCCGTTGATGGGGAATTTCGCAAAGGGAGTCAGGTCGGAATTGTCGAACTCTGGCGCGCGATGGCCGGAGCGGAACAGCCGCGCCGAAGCCCAGTCGCTGAACCCAAGACCCTTCTTGAGCAATCCCTCCTGCAGGCTGGGGATGGCGAACGCCCCCAGCGCCAGCACGGGAGTTAGCTTGAGCAATTCGCGACGGCTGTTTTGCCGGAACTTCTTTTCGTCGATCTTGCGATCGTCTATTTTGCGATCATCCTTCTTCATGAGTGACCTTCCATGCGTGGGACCGGCCCAGATTTTCTCGCGATCCTAAGAACTGAACGGGAACGCCGCATGCTCTTCTCAGCGAAAATGAGATTCACCAGCTTCGACGAAAGTTTCGTCCTATCCCGGTTTGAGAATATACCCCTTCGTGTCCGGCCAATCCGCACCTTTCGCTGGTCATTGCAGCGTTTCCGAGTCATACTAGCGAAACGGCAAACTCCAGGGGCCGTCATTATTCCCGCATGTCGAATTTAAGAACCGTCGTACCCCGGTCGGAACGCGATTCAGAAGCGTCCAGCCGAAAGCTCGCGTCCCAGGATCCCACACAGCGGAAATTAATGGTGGGAGCACTGTGTTTGCTTCTACTCGCTCTTACCATTGTACTTTGGCGTAATCGCGACTTCTGGTTTCCGGATACGCAGGGCGCAGTGTCGGACCAGCCGGCAGCAACTTCCCCTGTTGCGAAGGCAACTCCGGCAGAATCCTCCCCGGCGGTCACTAGGCCTGCCCCTGCGATGAAGGCGAAGCATCGGGTCGCATCGGAGTTAGAAACTCCCGCGTCAACAACTCAACCCGCTCCGGTGGCCGTGGCCCGGACAGTGTTGCCTCCCTTGGACGTGGAGGTTGTCGCCGGAGATTCACATCGCACCCTGCGGCCCGGCAGCAATTCCGTTCGTTTGGATTTGCAACCGGGAACGCCGCCACAAGCAGCCGTCGATGCCGCCCCGGTCGACAAAGCCGAAATTGCAGCGAACGTGACCACCGACGCTGCTGAGCGCGTGCAGATGTCGACCGATGCGTCCGCGGTAGTGAATCGTCCGGTCAGCCCCGGCTATCCGCTGCTGGCTCGGCAGATGAAAGTCCAGGGTTCGGTGATTCTGCAGGCGCTAATCGGCAAGGATGGGATCATCCAGAACTTGCGCGTGGTGAGCGGCCCGCATATTCTGGCCTCGGCCGCGGAGGACGCGGTGCGGCAGTGGCACTTCAAACCTCACTTCGAAGGCACTGAGGCGGTCGAGACCCAGGCCAAGATTACAGTCAACTTCACGATTTCAACCAACTGATCGATCGCCCGCACGTCTTATGCACTGGGGCTCAGGCACAACTGAGGCCGCCGGAAAGCACCGAGTCCAGCGATAATTTCTTCCCAAATAACGAGCGCCTCGATCTCTTTCGAGATCGAGGCGCCCGGGCAGCCCTCCCCCAGAACTGCTCACTTGTAAAATTAATCGCGAGGCAGGATTTTGCAAATGGCACTCAAGTGCTACACCACCCGCCCCAAAGTGCCATCCTAGTCCCAAGCGACTCAGATGCATCCCGGAGTTGGCATTTTGCAGGTCGGCCTGGGCTCACATCAGGTCGCTCGAGCCTCGCGCTGATAAACCGTCGCTGGATTTCAGGTATATTGACCCACGACGCATGCCCACCTTCTACGACCGTTTTGTCGAATGCGCAGAGCGCTGGCCGAACAACGTCGCTCTGGAACTCCAGCGGCGTGATCACATCGAGAGTTGCACATATGCCGAACTGCGCCGCATGGCCGAATCGGTGGGACGATGGGTCACTGAAAACGGATTTGCGCAGGGATCGCGGCTGGCCATTGTGGCGGACAACCATCCCCGATGGGTAGCCGCGTATTTAGGGACCATCGCCGCCGGGTGCACCGTAGTTCCGCTCGATACCGCGCTGCACGCCGACCAACTCGCTAAGTTGTTGCAGGATAGCGGCGCCTCAGTCCTGTTCTGCGATGCCAAGCACGCGCAGGCGGCGCGGGAGGCGGTCGCGAGCCTGAATATCGGGCTTGTGCTCATGGACCCAGACCGCATGGCCGAGCACTCGATCCAGGAGCACTGGCTCGGGAACCTGCCGGCAATCTTCGACGATGGGCCGGGGAAATTCCACCCTGCGGCCTCCGCGATCGACGACATTGCCTCCCTCCTCTATACCTCTGGCACCACCGCCGACCCCAAGGGCGTCATGCTCACCCATGCCAACTTTCTGGGTGAAGTGGAAGCCGTCTTTAATTGGGTCGATCTCGGACCCACCGACGCCTTGCTCGGCGTGCTGCCGATGTTTCACGTGCTGGCACAGATGGCGAATCTGCTCTTGCCGCTGGTGAAGGGCTCGCGCGTGGTTTATCTGGAGACTCTCAACACCACTGAGCTTTTGCGTGCTCTGCGGGAGCGAAATATCACAGCCTTTGCCGTGGTGCCGCAATTCTTCTACCTCATTCACGAACGCATCTTTGAAGAAATCAGGAAACGGGGAGCGCTGACCCAACGGGTGTTCGAGATACTCGTCGCTGTCAATCGCGGTCTGCGCAAGATGGGGATTAACGCTGGGAGAGTTCTGTTTAGCAAGGTACATGAAACCTTGGGAAAGAAGATGCGATATCTGGTGACGGGTGGGTCTCGCTTCGATCCGGAGATTGCGAAGGACTTTCATGATCTCGGCATCGATGTCCTGCAGGCGTACGGGCTGACGGAAACAACCGCGGCAGTGTTTGCAAATTCGCCGAACGATAACGTGATTGGGTCGGTGGGCAAGGCCTTGAAAGGAGTCGAGGCCAAAATCGTTGACCCGCAATCTCTAGACGATGGCAACCCAGCCGCCGGCGAGGTCGCTTTGCGCGGTGCGGTTGTGATGAAGGGCTACTGGAACCGCCCCGACGCGACCGACGCGGTGCTGCGCGATGGATGGTTTTACACGGGCGACCTTGGCTATTTCGATGCCGACGGCAATCTGTTCCTCACAGGCCGTAAGAAAGAAGTGATCGTACTGAGCAACGGGAAGAATATCTATCCCGAGGAGGTTGAGGCACACTACCTGAAATCGCCGTACATCAAGGAAATCGCCGTGATGGGCCTCGAAGGCAAGGC
>Ga0181525_10002251_pt1 | contig 15915 bp, 13 predicted proteins | sample PEATcosm2014_Bin_48_FD_121100 | JGI IMG/M metagenome (GOLD analysis project Ga0181525, IMG submission 121100) | Peatland microbial communities from MTU Mesocosm Facility, Houghton, MI, USA - PEATcosm2014_Bin06_10_metaG | ecosystem: Environmental > Terrestrial > Soil > Wetlands > Peat | place...
TGCCCAATCTTCCACTGATAAAGCTGCCGAGCGTCACCGAGAGCGAATAGACGCCGATCATCGTGGCGCTCACCTGCGGCGGAGCCGAGCGGGAATAAAGCGCCGTCATGGTCGGCGCGAAATACACCCAGCCGAGATTGGATACGAGATGAAACACGACCGCCCATAACACCGGCGCGCGCCCGTTTGCGTCATAGGCAAGATAGGCAAAGCCCAGCCACAGAGTCCCCAGCCCGAAAATGAAGCAGCCGATCGCCGCCTTGACGAATTCGTTGGGTTCGCGATTGCGGCTCGCCTGCCAGTGCCAGACCCAGAGAACAAACGGAACCGTGAACAACGGCGACAGGCCGTCGAGCGATTGCAGCCACGGTATGGGCATTTCCCAGTGGCCGAAGCGCAGCTCGATATGGTCCTGCACCCAGAGATTATAAGTGTTCCACACCTGCGACTGCGCCACCCAGAAGAGCGACGCGATGGGAATGAGAGACACCAGGAAATAGATCGCGCGCCAGTCCTGCGTCGTGAGCTTGTCGCTGACGCTTTTGTCCCCCGACAGCGCAGGCGGACGCGATGGCAGGCCGCGTCCCCAAACCGTGTAGATGACCAGCCCGATCAGCATGCCGAAACCGGCGAAGCCGAAGCCGACATGCCATCCAAATGACTTCGCAAGCTGGCCCGTCAGCAATGGCGCGATGAACGCACCGAGATTGACGGCCGCGCCGTAGATCTGGAACGCCACAGTGCGGCGGCGGTCGTCGCGGTCGTAGAGTTCGCCCACCTGCGGCTGAAGATTGCCGCGCAAAAGTCCGGCCCCCAGGATCAGCAGGAGCAGCGCGAGCAGGAACGAGGCGTCGAACGCCATCGCGAAATGGCCCGCACTCATCAGAAGCGCACCCAGTATGATGGCGCGGCGGCGTCCCAGCAGCGCATCGCCGAGCGCCGCACCCACCATCGGCATGAAATAGACGAAACCGATATAGAGCCCGAAGATCTGCGTCGCGAGCGCCTTGACGGACAGGGGGCCGGTGAAGAATTCGAGGCCGGCGCGAAACTCGTGAATGCCTACGACCTTGCCGATATTCGCCGGCAACAGCAGCTGATCCGCGAGATAGAGGGTCAGCAGCGCCTGCATCCCGTGAAACGAAATACGATCCCAGACCTCCGTGCTCCAGATGACGAGGAGCCCGCGCGGGTGACCGAAGAGCGTCGGCGCCCCCCGAGCGTCGGTCATGCCGCCTGCTTCGTCCGTGCACGGATGAGTGAGAGCACCTTGCGGGCGGCGTCGGGGATGTTGGTTCCGGGCCCGAAAATCGCGGCAACGCCTGCATGCTCGAGAAACGCGTAATCCTGCGCCGGGATGACGCCGCCGACGATGACGAGAATGTCGCCGGCTTTTTCCTTCTTCAGCGCGGCAATGAGTTCGGGCACCAGCGATTTGTGTCCGGCCGCCTGGCTCGAGATACCGATCACATGCACGTCGGCATCGATCGCGTCTTTCGCAACCTCGTCGGGCGTCTGAAACAGCGGTCCGATGTCGACGTCGAAGCCCAGATCGGCAAATGCCGTTGCGATGACTTTCGCGCCGCGATCGTGGCCGTCCTGGCCCATCTTCGCGACCAGCATGCGCGGGCGCCGCCCCTCCTCTTTCGCGAAGGTTTCCACATCGTCGCGCAGCGCCGCGAAGGCATTGTCGCCGTCATAGGCGCCGCCATAGACGCCGGCGATGGAGCGGATCTCCGCGCGGAACCGGCCGAACACTTTCTCCATTGCCGACGAGATCTCGCCCACGGTTGCGCGTGCGCGCGCGGCCTCGACGGCCAGTGCAAGAAGGTTCTCTTTTCCCTGGGCGCCCTTCACCAGCGCCGCAAGCGCCGCCTCGAGCTTGGCCGCGTCGCGCTTCGCTTTCACATCGACGAGACGCGCGACCTGCTGCGTGCGCACCTGCGCATTGTCGATATCGCGCACGTCGAGGGCATCTTCGTTGTCGAGCCGGAATTTGTTGACGCCGACGATGACATCCTCGCCGCGATCGACACGCGCCTGCCGCCGTGCGGCGGCTTCTTCGATGCGAAGCTTGGGAATGCCCGCCTCGACGGTCTTCGTCATGCCGCCCATGCTTTCAACGTCGTCGATGATGTCTTTCGCGGCCTTGGCCAGCGAGTGGGTCAGCGCTTCGACATAGTAGGACCCGCCCAGCGGATCGACGACACGCGTCACCTGGGTTTCGTTCTGAAGGATCAGCTGCGTGTTGCGGGCAATGCGGGCGGAGAATTCGGTCGGCAGCGCGATCGCCTCGTCGAACGAGTTCGTGTGCAGCGACTGCGTACCGCCGAGGACCGCTGCAAGCGCTTCGAAGGCCGTGCGCACGACGTTGTTGTAGGGATCCTGCTCGGTCAGCGACACGCCCGAGGTCTGGCAATGCGTCCGCAGCATGAGCGATTCCGGATTCTTCGCGCCGAATCCTTTCATGATCTGCGACCAGAGGAGCCGGGCGGCGCGGAGCTTCGCCACTTCCATGAAGAAATTCATGCCGATGCCGAAGAAGAACGAAAGCCGCGGCGCGAAGTCGTCGACGGCCAATCCCTTGGCCTTCGCCGCGCGCACATATTCGATGCCGTCGGCGAGCGTATAGGCGAGTTCCTGCACCGCGGTCGCACCCGCTTCGTGCATGTGATAGCCCGAGATCGAGATCGAGTTGAACTTGGGCATCTTCTTCGCCGTATATTCGATGATGTCGGCGACGATGCGCATCGAAGGTTCGGGCGGATAGATGTAGGTGTTCCGCACCATGAACTCTTTCAGGATGTCGTTCTGAATCGTGCCCGAAAGTTTTTCAGGCCCAACGCCCTGCTCTTCCGCGGCGACGATGTAATTCGCGAGGATAGGGATGACCGCGCCGTTCATCGTCATCGACACGCTCATCTTGTCGAGCGGAATGCCGGCGAAGAGGATTTTCATGTCTTCGACGGAATCGATGGCCACGCCCGCCTTGCCGACGTCGCCCACCACGCGCGGATGGTCACTGTCGTAACCACGGTGGGTTGCGAGATCGAACGCAACCGAGAGGCCCATCTGCCCGGCGGCCAGGTTCTTCCGGTAGAAGGCGTTCGACTCCTCCGCTGTCGAAAACCCCGCATATTGGCGGATGGTCCAGGGCCGGCCCGCATACATCGTGGCGCGGACGCCGCGGAGGAACGGGTCGAGACCGGGCACCGATTGCGCCGCCTCGAAGCCTTCGAGGTCCGCCGCCGTGTAAAGGGGCTTTACGTCGAAGCCCTCCGGGGTGTGCCAGGTCAGGCTCGAGAGCGGCTTGTCCTTCAGCTCCTTCGCCGCCAGTGCCGCCCACTTCTCCGGGTCATGCCCGTTCATTCCGACCGTCTCCATCGTGCTGTGCCGTGAGTATCGCAGGCCCCGAAGCACCGGCAAGTGAGAGGGTGGCGCGCGGAGCCTTTTCGATTGTGACATGTCGCGCCGTTTACATGTGCCGGTCGCAAAGCCTTCACAGTTTGTCAGCCTACGGAGTATGTGGGTACTGTCGGCGACATCGACTCCATTCCTTGGCGAAGCCACAGCATTTAGCTATCATGGTATCTTGACAAACAGTATCTTGTATAAGAACAAAGGCAGATATTGATTCGGTTAGTGATTCGGGCCCTGTTCGTTTTCCTTCCGTTCAGGTTCGAAAACGGCGTGTCCACAAGCCTCCCAAATCGTCCACACACTCAAAAAAAAGCAACAAATCCTCCGCGAACCGGTAACCAAATAATTCGCCACAGTGCCGAATTCGCCAACGTTAAGGCGGCGGGCGGCAGCCCAAAACCTTTATGAATGAAAAGATATTCACTTGAACCCGCCGGTGATCGGAACCAATTAGGCCCCTGCGCATTGCGCGCCGGTTCCGCGCCAGAGAGTGCCATCGCAATTGCGACGGTCTGTGGAGCCAGAAGAGCCGCCCGATAAGTCGGGCTGGCGCCCATCGACCGAAAGGAAAGCGATGACACGCAATGATGTCCGCGCACGCCAGACGTGCGCCCAGAAAATCTTGTTCGTTAGCGCCGTTAACGGAGCGGGCTCATGAAGCCGCTGCGCACCGCGCGGACGAGCGCCTCCGAGGTAATCGCCCATCTGGGCGATTATACGACCCTGCTGTGCTCGGTTGCGATGACGGCCGTCGTCGCTTTCGCGCTGCACAATGTCGGGTCGCGCAATGTCTCGCCCGCCTCGTTCAAGCATCTTCTTCAGCCGCGCGTTTTCATCTCGGAGATTCCCACGCCTCCGACATTTGCGCAGGCCTCTTCGACATTGGCGCAGGCCGCGTCGACGCTCATGCACGCGCCCTCCGCGTTCCGGCAAGAACTTCGGATGTCGCCGTCGCAGCTCGTCGATCGCTGGAATCCGGTGGTCGCCGAAGCTTCGCGTCGCTTCGGCGTGTCGGCGGACTGGATCAGGGCCGTCATCCGTCAGGAAAGCGGCGGACGCACCGTCCTCGCCGGCGGCAAACCCATCATCTCGCATGCGGGCGCGGTGGGTATCATGCAGATGATGCCCGAGACCTATCGCGCGATGCGCGCGCGGTACCGGCTCGGCGCCAATCCCTCCGATCCGCATGACAACGTGATCGCGGGCACGGCTTATCTGCGCTGGCTTTACCACCGCTACGGCTTTCCGAACATGTTCGCGGCCTACAACGGCGGACCGGGAAAGCTCGAAGAACATCTTCAGACGGGCGCTCCGCTGCCCGAAGAGACGCAGAACTACATCGCCAGCGTCACGCACATGCTGGGCGCGCCCGAGCAACAGATCCGTCATCGCGGACGGGTCGAGGTTGCGGCGCTCGGCGGACGCCATCACCGGCTGTCGGTCATGGTCCGCGGTTAGCAGATCTTTACCCCGCGCAGCCTAGCCTCTGGCGTGCGGGCACTTTCGACGAGTTTTTGAGTTAGTGGGCGAACGGGTGGAGGTTGGTGTCAAAGCCGCCTCCATCCGGTTTCGCTCGGCACACAAGACTCTCGGCGGGGCCCCGTTGCAGACGGGCGCGAAAAACCCGATCTTCCCCTCAAGATGACTCCCAAACGCCCCGCCGCCGGCGCGTTCCGTTCCTCGAAGGGCGGGCGGGTCGCGGCAATCCTCGGCCCGACCAACACGGGCAAGACGCATTTCGCGATTGAGCGGATGCTCGCGCATCGCACCGGCATGATCGGCTTGCCGCTCCGGCTCCTGGCGCGTGAGGTCTACGACAAGATCGCCCGCATCAAGGGCGCGAATGCGGTCGCGCTGGTCACCGGCGAAGAGAAGATCGTGCCCGCCGAGGCGCGCTACTTCGTCTGCACGGTCGAAGCAATGCCGCTCGATCTCAGGTCCTCGTTCCTCGCCATCGACGAAATTCAGCTCTGCGCCGATTCCGAGCGCGGACATGTCTTCACCGATCGCCTGTTGCACGCACGCGGCGAAGACGAAACGCTTTTCCTTGGCGCGGAAACGATGCGGCCGATGATCCGGCGCTTCGTGCCGGAGGCGGAATTCATCACGCGGCCGCGGTTCTCCGATCTGGCTTATGCGGGGCAGAAAAAGCTCACGCGCCTGCCCCGCCGCTCCGCCATCGTCGCGTTCTCGGCGGAAGATGTTTACGGCATCGCCGAACTCGTGCGGCGTCAACGCGGCGGCGCGGCCGTGGTGCTCGGCGCATTGAGCCCCCGCACGCGCAATGCGCAGGTCGCGCTTTATCAATCCGGCGAGGTCGATTTTCTCGTGGCGACGGATGCGGTCGGCATGGGCCTCAACATGGATGTCGATCACGTGGCGTTCGCAGCACTCGAGAAATTCGACGGAATGGGCATCCGTCCGCTGCGCCCCGAAGAAGCCGGACAGATCGCAGGCCGCGCCGGGCGGCACATGAACGACGGCACCTTCGGCGTTACTGGCGATTGCGAACCGCTCGACGAAGACATGGTCGCGCGCGTCGAAAGCCATCGTTACGAGCCGGTGCGCCTGCTCCAGTTCCGCAACAGCAACCTCGATTTCATTTCGCCCGAGCGCCTGCTCGAAAGCCTCGACATGGCGCCGCCCACGCCGGGCCTCGTCAAGGCGCGTCCTGCGATGGACTACGCGGCCTTGCGCGTGTTGAGCGGACAGGATGATTTTCGCGATATGGCGCGCGCGCCTGCGGCTGTTCGGCGGCTGTGGGACGTGTGCCAGATTCCCGATTTCCGGAAATTGTCGCTCGACGATCATGTCCGCCTCGTCGGCCAGATCTATCGCCATCTGATGAGCGACGAGGGTCACATTCCGGAAGACTGGTTTGCGCGCCAGATCGCGCGTGTCGACGAAACCGAAGGCGACGTCGCCACACTCTCCGGCCGTCTCGCGCAGATCCGCACCTGGACCTATGCCGCCCATCGTCCCGGCTGGCTCGCGGATCAGACGCATTGGCAGGAGCAGACGCGTGCGATCGAAGATCGCCTGTCGGACGCTTTGCACGAGCGCCTGACGCAACGCTTTATCGACCGGCGCACGGCCGTCCTCATGCGCCGTCTGCGCGAGGACGACCAACTCGATCTCAAGCTCGACGATTCCGGCGCGGTCTCCATCGGCGGCGAATTCGTGGGCAAGCTTGCGGGCTTCCGTTTCGAGGCCGATCCCGAAGCCGAAGGCGTGCACGGCCGCACACTGCGCGCCGCAACCGTCAAAGGCCTCGAAGGCGAGTTCATGGCGCGCGCGCGACGCCTCGCCGACGCGGATTCGAAGGCGATCCATCTAAGCGAACATGGACAGCTCTGGTGGGACGGCGCCGTCATAGGAAAGCTCGTGCCGGGACCACATGCGCTCGAACCCGGGGTCATGCTTCTTGCCGACGAGAATTTGCGCAGCGAGACGCGCGAGCGATTGCAGGCGCGACTGGACGCGTGGGTCGGGGCGTTGATCGCCGATCGCCTGGAGCCACTCATGGCGCTTCGCCGCGCGGCCGATGCCAAGCCCGACACGGCGCAGGCCCTGCCCGCTCTGGCGCGCGGCCTTGCCTATCAGCTTTGCGAACAGCTGGGATCGCTCGATCGTGCGACCGCCACATTGCCGCCCGACGAACATGCGGCACGGCGGGCGCTCAGGATGTTCGGCGTGAAATTCGGACGGCGGGCGATCTTCCTGCCGCGCCTCCTCAAGCCCGACGCGGCGTCCCGTCTGGCGCTTCTTTGGGGTGTCGGCCAAAGGCTCTCCCATATCCCGCCGCCGCCGCAGCCGGGGATCACCTCTTTCGAGACGGATCCATCGCTGCCGGCGGGCTTCCTGGCCGCTGCCGGCTACCGCCGGATCGGTCCGCGCACCATCCGCCTCGATATCCTCGAACGCTTCGAGGACGAGCTGGTCGCCGCAGCCGCTCAGGGCCTCAGCGCCGACGCTGCGATGTCCAAGCTTCTCTCGCTGCTGGGATGCGATCGCGGCACGCTCGTGGAGACCCTCGCGGCCCTGGGCTGGCAGCGCGTCGAGGTGGCGCCTCAGGACGAGGCCCAGCCCGCAATCAGCGTCTGGCGCCAGACCGGCACGGGAAAAGGCCGGCGGCGCCATGGGAAACCCGGCCAAGCCCCCAAGCCGCGCCCGACGCCGTTCTCCGGCCTCGCCCGCCTGATCGCGGCGGATTGACGCGACGGTGCGCATCGACAAATGGCTCTGGCACGCCCGCTTCTATCGCACACGGGTGCTGGCGCAGGGGGCCGCCACGGCCGGCCTCATCCGGCTCAACGGCCATCGAGTCGAGAAATCCAGTGTCGATGTCGCTCCGGGCGACCTCCTGACACTGCCGAAAGGCCGCGAAATCGTGGTGGTTCGGGTTCTGGCGCTCGCGGTACGCCGCGGATCGGCCACCGACGCACGGCTTCTCTATGAAATCCTCGACGAAACTGCTCCTTGATCGCATCTGCGCAGGGCCTTAATTGAAGGCCGGAGGGCTGACTGCCATCCTTTTTCGCGCGTACCGGAGCACATCATGACCTACGTCGTCACCGAAGCCTGCATCAAGTGCAAATTCATGGATTGCGTGGAGGTCTGTCCTGTCGACTGCTTCTACGAAGGCGACAACATGCTCGTCATCGATCCCGAGGTTTGCATCGACTGCGGCGTCTGCGAGCCGGAGTGCCCGCCGGAGGCGATCAAGGCCGACACCGAGTCTGGCCTCGAGAAGTGGCTGACCCTCAACGCGGAATACGCGAAGAAATGGCCGAACATAACCCAGAAGGGTACCGCTCCCGCGGATGCGAAGGAGTGGGAGGGCGTGGACGACAAGTTCGAGAAATTCTTCACCGACAAGCCGGGCTCGGGCGCCTGACGGACAAGCCTGCGGCCGGCCTTTCGACTCGTTGCGCGCTAGGCCGCTGGAAACCATGACAATTTCTCATTATGGTTGAAATATATTCAGGAATTTCAATTGTTTGACTGCAACGGCCTTCCCAAAAGCGAAGCGCTGTGTTATACGTTTGTGTCGGTACGACGAGGATGCGGCACCCCTTAGCCGATCCGCAATCGAGGTACTCATAAGGCAAGACCCAGCCCCGCCCCGAAATGCTGGTCCTGCTCGAATGCATGCGTCTGCCGATGTCCCGGGGAGTCATATTGCACCGTAGCGCGAGCGCAGCGGTGCGCCGGCGTCCGCCGCCGGCAGCTCAGAATTGGAATGGATAATGGATGAAATGACCACGCCCCCCGTGAAAAAGAAAATTCCGGCCAACTCGAACAAGAAGCTCGAGTTCAAGGCGAACGACCACGTCGTGTACCCGACGCATGGCGTCGGCCGGATCACGCGTGTCGAAGAGCAGGAAGTCGCCGGTCTGAAGCTCGAGCTTTTCGTCATCACCTTCGACAAGGACAAGATGACCCTCCGCGTTCCCACCGCGAAGGCGAAGGCCGTCGGCATGCGCAAGCTGTCCTCGCCCGACGTCGTGGCGACGGCGCTCAACACGCTCAAGGGCCGCGCGCGCGTCAAGCGCACGATGTGGAGCCGCCGAGCGCAGGAATACGAAGCCAAGATCAATTCGGGCGACCTCGTCTCGATCGCAGAAGTTGTGCGCGACCTGCATCGCGCCAGCGGTCAGCCGGAGCAGTCCTATTCCGAGCGTCAGCTTTACGAAGCAGCTCTCGCCCGCATGGCGCGCGAAGTGGCAGCCGTCGAACGCATCGACGAGCAGGCCGCGATCAAGCGCGTCGAAACGGTGCTGCTCAAGAAGGCCGCGTAACCGCAACAACTGTCATGGCCCGCAAATGCGGGCCACCCAGTTGAAATCTGAAAGAACAAGAAAACTCCACCTGGGTGGCCCGCATTTGCGGGCCATGACAATGGTGGAGTTTTTTTACGGCCCCTGCACCACCTCGACCGCTTCGGGGCTCGCGACCTCGATCTCCGGGCCTCCCAATTGCTCGACGAATCCGCGCACGCGCAACGTCAATCCCTCATAGGTGCGCGGATCGACGCCCGTATCGCGGAAGCGTTTCATGTCGTCCGGCGAAATCGTGACCTTGAAGTCGTGCCGCCAGTCGGCGCCGAAATCGAGAAAGGCGCGGCCGTCCTTGATCCCGGTCGAGAGCACCTTCCCTTCGACGATCTGAAACGTGCCCTGCATGCCGTCGAGATCGGCGGGCTTGCGCACGTCGTAAAAGCCGGACGCCCAGATCCCGTAGCGATCGCGCCGCGCCGCGGCCTCTGCCGCATAGAGTTCACTCGCGCATTCGCGTCTGTCCGGCGCGATCGAAACGCGCGCGAAACCACGGCGCAGCATCGCCCGCTGCAGCCAGGATTCGTCTTTCGCTTGCGGGAAGAACACTTCGGCGCGCAGGCGTCCCCAGCGATCCTCCTTCGGCACAAAGACGGCGAGCGTCACGTCGCGATTGTTCGCAAGATCGCGAAGCGTTGCGATCGCCTGCTCCGCGAGCCACGCCGGCGCATGGTCGCGCGCGCCCGCGGGCAACACCAATCCTTCGAGGCGGACAGCGCGACCGTCGGCGAGGACAAGGTCGCCGTTTTTCTCGACACGGACGACATGCACGTTTCGGGCTTCGACCGGTCCTGCACAGGGCGCGAGCCCCGCGGCCCAGGCGGGCGCACTCGCGAGCGTTGCCAACATCATCCATGCCCGGGAAAACCGCATCGTCGTGCCCGCCTCGCGTGACCCGCGAGTGTGCCGAAACTTCGCCACAAATCCACGGCGAAGCGCGCGCATGCTTACCGTATCGCGACATCGGCGACGCCCACGCTGCGAAAAAGCGGCCGGTAAATTCTCCGTGCCATGGATTGGCCGCAATTGTCAGACGTGCTAACGCTCTCGGGTGTGGGAGGCGGATATGGATCGCCGCTATTACGGGTTGAAAGCTTTGGTGCTGGCGCTGGGAATCGGCGTGGCCGTGTTTTCCAGCTTGTTCGACGCCCGTCCGTTCCTGAGCGTGACCGCACACACCCAATACGGCGCCGCGTCTTCCGTTCAAACGGCGATTGCCGCAACGACCGTTCGTATTTCGAAGGCAGTCGGCAAGCTTATTCTTCGCGGCGAATGCGCCGTCAGAAGCGGGCTCTGATCGGCTCTACGCCGGCTCGTACCAATCGACACCTTCGGCATCGGCATGGCGCGTCAATGCACCGCGCGCGCGCAGGCAATTGAGATGGGCGAGGCTTTCTCCAGTTGCCATCAGGTAGTTTCCGGCCGTGATGCGCGTGCGGAACAGGGCCGGGAAAAAATCGATCGCCCGCTGCGGCTCGACGCATTGCGCCAGCACTTTTTCCATCGCGCTTTCATGGCCATCGATCAATTCCTTGAGACGCAGCTTCACGCCGCGAAACGGTTCGTTGTGCGACGGCAGCACCAGCGTGTCAGCCGGCAGAAGCGCCTCGAGCCTGGCGCAGGAATCGAGCCAGTCCTGCAAGGGGTTCGCTTCGGGCTCTGTCGGGAAGAGACTGACATTCGACGAGATGCGCGGCAGGATCTGGTCGCCCGAAATGAAGAGATTCTCTTCGCGGCACCACAGGCACGCATGCTCCGGCGCATGGCCCCGGCCGACGACGACTTCCCAGACGCGATTGCCGATCGGAATGCGTTCGCCTTCCTGCATGCGGCGATAGGCATTGGGGAGGTGATAGACGCCGCGGCCGAAGCCGCCGAAACGGGTTTTGTAGCCTTCGATGGCGTCGTCGGCGAAGCCCGCGGCGCGGTAGAAGCGGATGCCCTCCTTCGGCGCCTCGACGCCCGTATCGGCCACCAGATTGCGGCACATGAGATAGTCGGTCCGGGTCATCCACAATTCGACATCGAAGCGGCGCACCAACCAGCCGGCGAGCCCGACATGATCGGGATGAAGATGCGTCACGATCACGCGCCGCACCGGCCGTCCCGCCATGGGGCCCGCGAAGAGCTGCTTCCATGCGTCGGCGGTCGTCTCGTCGCGAATGCCGGTATCGACCACGGTCCAGCCGTCGCCGTCCTCGAGCAGCCAGAGATTGATATGGTTGAGCTGCATGGGCAGGCGCATCCGGATCCAGTGAAGGCCCGGCGCCACTTCGATCGTCTCGCCGAGTTCTGGACGCCGCTCGAACGGATAGTCGAGATTGCGGCCCGGCCGCGTGGATGTTTCATTGTCGGACAAGCGAGGGGTCCTTTGAATAACGGCGATTTGACTATCGCCGCGCGATTTACGGCGTCAAGCCGCGCGCTTTTGCCCAAGGGATGGGCGATGATGATCCCCCACGCTATAGTTACGGCCCACTCTCAAGGTGACCACGATGTTGCGTAGCATCTTCGCCGCCCTTCTCGCCGCAGCGCTCTGTTCGGGTGCTGCAGCCCAGACCATATCCAAAGACCCGACGCACGCACCGAACGGGACCTATCGTCTCGATACGATGCACAGCCAGGTTCTTTTCTCGATCACCCATCTGGGCCTGACGGACTATTACGGCCGCTTCGACAAGCTCGCAGGAACGCTCAATTTCAACGGCAACAATCCGGAGAAGAGCGCGACGAACATTTCCATCGATACGAACAGCGTCGACACGCCGAGCAACCGGCTGAACGACACATTGAAAACCGACATCTTCTCTTCGGCGCAGTTCCCGACGGCGACCTTCAAAGCGACATCGGTTGCGCGCACGGGCCCCGATACGGGACGCATCACGGGCGACCTCACGATCAAAGGTGTTACGAAACCTGTCGTGCTCGATGCGGTCTTCATGGGCAGCGGACAGGATCCGCTCAACGGCGGCTACGCGCTGGGGTTTCACGCCACCGGTACCATCAAGCGTTCGGATTACGGGATGACGGGCATGGTATGGGCGCCCTTCGTCGCCGACGACATTCATCTCGTCGTCGAGGCGCTGTTCCAGCAGGAGAAAGAGTGAAGATGCCGGCAACCGCCGCTCCCGAGCGTTACACCAACGTTGCCATCACGCTCCATTGGCTGATCGCGCTGGGCGTCATCGCCAATATCTGCGTCGGCCTTTATTTCGCCGATCTGCCGCGCAGCGACCCCGCCAAGTTCATGCTCGTGCAGACGCACAAATCGATCGGGCTGACCGTGCTTGTCCTGTCTCTCGTGCGTGTGGGCTGGAGATTGATGCACCCCGTTCCGCCGCTGCCCGCAGCGATGGGTCCGGGTTTGCGCTTCGTCGCGCACGCCACGCATTTCCTCCTCTACTTTCTCATCGTCTTCATTCCGCTTTCGGGATGGGCGCTGGTGTCGTCATCGCCGCTGGGGCTGCCGACGATGTATTTCGGATGGTTCGCGTGGCCGCATATTTCGTTCCTCGCCGATCTGCCGCGGGCGGCGAAAAAGCCTCTCGTGGGCGACTTTGCCATGGTCCATATCTATCTCGCCTGGTCCGCGATCGTGCTCATTCCGATTCATTTCGTGGGCGCGCTCTATCATCGCTTCATCCGGCGCGACGACGTGCTGGCGCGCATGCTGCCCCGTGCCGCCACCAAGATGGAACAAGCATGAAATTCATCCCTGCACTTGCCGCGACCGCAGCGATTTTGGCGGCGACGCCGGTATTCGCGGCGAGCTGGAATGTCGACACCGCGAAAAGCAAACTCGGCTTCACCGTGCTGTGGAGCAACGAGCCCTTCTCCGCATCGTTCCGGAAATGGAAGGCGGACGTCGCCTTCGATCCCGCCGACCTTGCCCATGCCCACGCCGACGTGACGGTCGATCTGGCGAGCGAGGCCTCCGATGAAACCGATTTCGATGAGGGGCTGAAGGGCGCGCTCGGATTCCAGGTGTCGCAATTTCCGGCGGCACATTTCGTGACGACCGGCTTCACGCACAAATCCGGCAACGACTATGTGGCGACGGGGAAGCTCTCGCTCAAAGGCGTCACCCGGGACGTGACGCTCCCCTTCACGCTGACGATCCAGGGCAACCAGGCGCATATGAAAGGCACCGCAACCGTCGTCCGTACCGATTACGGCGTGGGCCAGGGCATGTGGACCGCCCCCTCGCCTGTCGCACATGAGGTCACGGTCACGATCGATTTGTTTGCGACGAAACAATAACGACCGACGCGACGGGGGCGGCCTTCAGGGGGTGCTTCAACCGGCTCCGTTCCTGCAATAGAATCCCGGCCGATGGCTCCTTCCAATACCCGTCCTGCCGATGACGCCGCGATCGCCGAAGCGGCGGACATTCTGCGCGATGGCGGGCTCGTGGCGTTTCCGACGGAGACCGTCTACGGCCTCGGCGCCGACGCCACCAACGACCGGGCAGTCGCCGCGATCTTCGACGTCAAGGAACGCCCGCGCTTCAATCCGCTGATCGTGCACGTTGCGGATTTCGCCGCCGCCAAACGCTTCGTCGAGTTCACGCCGGCCGCGCGCTGGCTGGCGGAACGCTTCTGGCCCGGTGCGCTGACGCTTGTGCTGCCGCGGCGCGCCGACACGGCCCTGTCGCTTCTCGTCAGCGCCGGCCTCGACACGGTGGCCATTCGCGTGCCCGATGAACCCATCGCGCAGAAGCTGCTGGCCGCGGCGGCTGTGCCGATCGCCGCGCCGAGCGCCAACGCGTCCGGCGAAGTGAGCCCCACGACGGCGGAGCATGTGCAACAGAGTCTCGGCAACAAGGTCGATCTCATTCTCGATGGCGGCCGCACACGGCTGGGCCTGGAATCGACCGTCGTCGGATTCGATGCAGGAAAACCCGTGCTGCTGCGTCCCGGCGCCGTCACGCGCGTACAAATTGAATCCGTATCCGGCCCGTTGCGGTCAGCATCGAGCGACACGATCTCCTCGCCCGGACAATTGGCGAGCCATTACGCGCCGAATACGAAGCTCAGGCTGAATGCGCTCGCGGCGGCGCCCGGCGAAATGCTGCTCGCATTCGGTCCTGCGACGGGTGCCGCGCGCAATCTGAGCCCTGACGGCGACCTCAAGGAAGCCGCGGCCAATCTCTTTGCCATGCTGCGCGAGATCGACGCGCTCGAGCCCCGCGCCATCGCGGTGATGCCCATCCCCGAACATGGCTTGGGCGAGGCGATCAACGATCGCTTGCGTCGCGCCGCGGCTCCGCGCAGTTTGCGCGCATGAATATCCCTCCAGGCGTTATGGCGCGGCTGAAAGAGGCCGTCGGCCCGAAAGGCTTCAGCGAAGACCCGAACGAGATCGCGCCGCATCTCGTCGAGTGGCGCGGCAAATATCAGGGCGAGACTCAGCTCCTCCTGAAGCCGCGCACGGCCGACGAAGTCTCCGCCATTCTCACCATCTGCCATGAGACGGCGACGCCTGTTGTGCCCCAGGGCGGCAACACTGGTCTGGTCGGCGGACAGATTCCGTTTCATGGCGAGATTCTTTTGAGCCTTGCCCGCCTCGATCGCATCCGCCGCGTCGACCGCGCCGATATGAGCATGGTCGCGGAAGCGGGCGTGGTGCTCGCGAAAGTGCAGGAGGCGGCGATCGCGGCCGACTGTTTCTTTCCGCTCAGTCTCGCTTCGGAAGGGTCCTGCACCATCGGCGGCAATCTTTCGACCAATGCCGGCGGCGTCGACGTGCTTCGCTACGGCTCGACGCGCGCGCTGGTGCTGGGCATCGAGGTCGTGCTCGCCGACGGTCGCGTGCTCGATCTTTTGCGCACGCTCCGCAAGGACAATACGGGCTACGATCTGAAGCAGCTCTTCATCGGTGCGGAAGGTACGCTTGGCGTGATCACCGCGGCGGCGCTGCGTCTGTTTCCGAAGCCCACGATGCACGAGACGGCGTTCGTCGCCGTGCGCGATCCCGCAGCGGCGGTCGCACTTCTCCATCGCCTGCAGGACGCGACCGGCGGACTCGTCTCGGCATTCGAGCTCATATCGCGCCAGGGTCTCGACTTCGTGCTGGCGCATATCCCGAACACAACCGATCCCTTCCCCGCGCCACAGCCTTGGTATGTGCTGACGGAGATTGCGAGCGCCGGCGAATTGCCGCTCAAAGATATCGTCGAGAAAGTCCTCGCGGCCGCGATCGAAGAGGGTTTGGTGGAGGACGCCGTGGTCGCCGCCAGCGATGCGCAACGCCGCGCGCTGTGGCATCTGCGCGAAAGCCTGTCGGAGGCGCAGAAATTCGAAGGCGCCTCGATCAAGCACGACATCGCCGTGCCCGTCCATCGCGTGCCGGAGTTTCTGGCGGCCGGTATCGCGGCGGTTGCGAAGCTTGTCCCCGGCGTGCGTCCCGTGCCGTTCGGCCATCTCGGCGACGGCAATATCCATTTCAATTTCAGCGTGCCCAAAGGCCAAGACGACAAGGCATTCCTCGCACGCTGGGACGAGGTCTCGCGCACCGTCCATGATCTCGTGCGCGATTTCCACGGCTCGATCAGCGCCGAGCACGGTCTCGGCGTGATGAAGCGCGAGGAGATCCTCCGCTACAAAAGGGAAACCGAAATGGACGTGATGCGCGCGCTGAAGCACACACTCGACCCGAA
>Ga0181525_10002254_pt1 | contig 15896 bp, 12 predicted proteins | sample PEATcosm2014_Bin_48_FD_121100 | JGI IMG/M metagenome (GOLD analysis project Ga0181525, IMG submission 121100) | Peatland microbial communities from MTU Mesocosm Facility, Houghton, MI, USA - PEATcosm2014_Bin06_10_metaG | ecosystem: Environmental > Terrestrial > Soil > Wetlands > Peat | place...
GCACCTACGATCCCAAGTTCTGGGGGCTGCGCTGAAATCTGACAAACTCCTGGATCGACTTCTGCACGGCGACTTTGTATCTGCGGGTTCAACTTCCGACTTTAAAGCCTCGTCGCAATCGCGCAATACAATTCCACCGCCTCCGCCAACTGCTTCTTCTCGATAAACTCGCCGTCGGTATGCGCGACATGAATCGATCCCGGACCAATCAGCAGCGGCTCGCCCCAATTCGTCAGCTTCGGGACGTCAGTGGTAAACGCAGCGATCATCGTGGGCAATCCGTCAACCGTGCGGAAACGCAAGAAGGGAAGCTCGAGCGGGAACTCGACCTTCACCTGCTCCCCCGCAGTCTCGAGAATCTGCCGCCTCAAATCTTCTGATGGCCCAATCAGCCGATAAAGCAAGTCCGCATGAGCGTAATCCGGAATCACATTCGGGGCGCGTCCGCCTTCGATCAATCCAATATTCAGCGTGCACGGACCAACTCCCGCGTCGGTCGGTAACTGCATCGCGCGCAACCGCGTCAGCGCTTCAATCAGCTTGTCGATCGCCGACTCCCCCAGTTCCGGATAAGCCGAATGCGCCATTCGTCCCGCAGCCGTAACTTCGACCCGCAACGTTCCTTTCGAGGCCAGCGCGATCCGGTTCTCCGTCGGTTCGCCGTTCACCAGAAACTTGCATCTGTGAGCCGGTTGACTCGCCGCATATTCGTTGGCCGCTCTCGCGCCCAGGCTGTCGCGCTCTTCTCCCACCACGAACAGCAGCCCAACGTAGATTCCTTGTTGCCGCAATCGTTCCGCCGCCGCAATCTGCGCCGCGATAATCCCTTTCGCATCGCAAGAACCGCGACCATAAATGCGCGCGGCGTCTTCCGAAGAAGGAATGAACGGAGGAACCGTGTCCATGTGCGTGGAGAACACCACTTCCGGATGCTGCTGCTCCGGTGATGTGGCATAGACATTGAAGCGGTCGCCTTCCACCGGCATTCGTCGCGTTTGATAGCCGACGCGGCACAGTTCTCCGTAAAGGTAGTTTCCCACCGCAGCTTCGTTGCCCGAGATGGATTCGATGTCGATGAGTTGGCGAGTAAGCGTGATTGCGTCCATGTAGGGATCAAGAATAGCAGACGGAAACCGCCGCCGAGTTCATGTAATCTGATGGCTGTGCCCGAGAACTCCACCATCAAGTCGCTCTTCCTCGCAGGCCCTGCGGGAAGGCTCGAAGCGCTGCTCAACGCCGGTGCCGAAAATGCGACCCATGCTGCCATCGTTTGCCATCCGCATCCACTGTTCGGCGGGACTTTGCATAACAAGGTTGTGTTCCACACCATGAAGGCGCTGAACAGTTTCGGTTTTCCCGTGCTGCGCTTCAACTTCCGCGGCGCGGGACTCAGCCAGGGCGAACACGACCACGGGACCGGAGAAGTCGAAGACGTGCGCACCGGTCTCGACTGGCTGGACGCGGAGTTCCACTTGCCTATCGTGTTTGCCGGATTCTCTTTCGGCGCTGCGGTTGGGCTGCGAGCCGCATGTGCAGACGCGCGCGTGAAAGCTGTAATTGGAGTTGGCGTTCCGGCAATTCCAGTCGCCGCCGACAACGAAACTCCGCGCACTTATAACCTCGACTTTCTGGGCGACTGTGTGAAGCCGAAGTTATTCGTCAGCGGCGGGCGCGATCAATTCGGCCCAAGGGCAAAGCTGGAGGCTTTGGTTGCAGCGGTTCCCGAGGCGAAGAAGTTAGTTGTGATCGAAGGTGCGGATCATTTCTTTGAAGGACGCCTCCGCGAGCTGCGGGAGACGATTGAGGCTTGGGTGAAGGACGCTCTCAGCCATGCGCTGTCAGCTATCAGCTAAAACCGTCTATATAATCTCCTGCGATGCTCAACGCCAATCGCGAGTCGCAGTTCCTCCAGATGCGAGACACAGCGCGCGAAATCTTCCGTCACGCGCTGGCCGAGGCTTCCATTGCCAGCGCATTTGCGCGCCATGTGCATTGCGAGCGCGGAGTGTTGCGCGTCTGCGAAGATCTTTACCATTTGCATTCCTATGCGCGCGTCTTGGTGATCTCACTCGGCAAGGCCGCGCACACGATGGCCGAGGCTCTCGTTCAACAGGTCGGGGAATCTTCGCTGGAAGGAATCGTGGCCAGCTCGGTCGAGCCCCTAGCTCAGGTGCGCGGCTTGCGCTATTTTCGCGGCGGACATCCCACACCCAATGACGAGTCCATTCACGCGGCCAAGGCGATTCGCAAAATACTTGATGCGCAAACCGCCGCTTCGCTCGTAATATTTATGATCAGCGGCGGAGGTTCGTCCATCGTCGAGAAGCCCATCGACGACGAAATCTCGCTGGACGAACTGATCGCGACTTATCGCGCCCTGGTGCTTTCGGGCGCTCCCATTGCCGAAATCAACGCCATCCGGAAACATCTTTCGTCGGTGAAAGGCGGAAGGCTCGCGCAGGCCGCTTTTCCGGCCCAGCAAGTTTCGCTGCTGGTCTCCGACGTTCCCGACAATACACCCGATGCCCTGGCGTCCGGTCCCACCATGCCGGACTCGACCAGCGTCGAAGACTGTTACCGCATCGCAGAGAAGCACGGGTTGCTGCCGCAGTTTCCGCACTCTACCCGAGAATTGTTCGAGCGCCGCGCGCTGGACGAGACTCCAAAGTCTGACGATCAGGCGTTTTACCGTTCGCGCTGGTGGACCCTGCTCTCAAATCAAACAGCAATTGAACAAGCCCGTGCCCCGGCCGAGCGCGCCGGCTTCGCCGTGCATGTAGATAATTCTTGCGACGACTGGGATTACGAACGCGCGTCCGAATATTTATTGACACGTCTTCGCGAGTTGAGAAAAGAATCCGAGCGTGTGTGCCTCTTTTCCGGTGGGGAAGTGACCGTTAAAGTCACGAACGGCGGCGTCGGCGGTCGCAACCAGCAGTTTGCGCTGGCCTGCGCGGCGAAGATCGCGGGAGAGAACATCACGGTGCTCAGCGCAGGCACCGACGGAGCGGATGGAAACAGTCCAGCGGCGGGTGCCGTCGCGGATGGAAGTACGATCGCACGCGGGCAATCGTGCGGACTTGACGCAAAGGCAGCACTCGAGAACTTCAATGCCTATCCGTTCTTCAACACGATCCGCGATGCGATTGAGACTGGGCCCACGGGCAACAACGTCCGCGACCTGCGGATTTTGCTGGCGTACTAAAACAAGGCCTTGCAGCCCCCGGGCTTCGCCCCGGGTGGGAAGTCGACCCGGCTGTGCGCCCACAGTCAACCGCGATTGGCGGGAAAACGCTTCAGTGCAGCTTGGCATACTCTGCCCGGGCTTGCTTCAGAATCGGGATGTCGGAGTCGGCATCTCTCCAAAGATCGAGGAAGTCGCGATAAGCGTCGCGGGCTTTGGCCGGGTCGCCGCTGCGAGCGCAGGCGCGAGCCCGCCCAAGGCGAGCCAGGGGGCCCAGAGGGGAATTTAGAACAACCCCGGGGTGATCAATGAATTTCTGGAATTCCGCAGCCGCTTTACTCGCGTCACCGATCGCCATGTAGGCCTGGCCGCGAACGTAGGCCGGATAAAGAGTGAGCGCGGATGAATCCCCTAATTCAAGCGCTGTCGCTGGTTCCAGATCGTCCACGGCTTGCGATCCTCTGCCTTGGCGGAGATCTAGAGCCGCGCGAATGACCGGGAGCCAATACTTTTGCACGAAGGTGTCTTGCGGATACTTCGTGTCCAATTCTTCGCTCAGCCTATGCGCCTGCTTCACATCGCCAATTCGGGCCGTCACCAAAGCTGCCAGCACTTGAACGTCTTTGCCGGTGCTCATCTTCTGGGCTTGGGCAAGTTCGGGCGCCGCCTGCGAAACAAAACCTGCCTCTGCGTCGCCAATGGAGGCGGCGGCCAGCCAACTGGCAGCCGATTCCTTGTCTCCCTCGTGTGCCGTTAACTCCACGGCTTCGCGACAAAGATTCCGCGCCTTCTGGAAATGACCGTAGTAAGCCTCGGTCCTGGCTTGCTCGTGAAGAAGCAGCGACTGCGCTCCTGAGACGTCGGAGGCGCTGGCGAGAAGGCGCTGCATCTCCCCATTGTCGCCGCGCAAGAATGCCCTCCAGTAGCCGGCCTGGAGAACGACATCGGTTCGAAGCTTTCGCGCCTCCGCTTGCGCCAGAACTGCGCCTGCCTCGTCGATGCGGCCCAATGCGAGCAGATCGGGCGCGAGACTGCCGTAGGCATTCGCGCGTGTGGGGTCGAGGCGGATCGCTATACGGAATGTCTCGACCGCTTTTTCGTAGAGCCCCAATTCGCTATAAATAGGCGCCAGGTGGTTAGGAATCCCCGGCCTCTCGGGATAGTTCTGTTCCCACATTTCGTAGACTTGAGCTGTCTTCTCCATGTCCCCGGTCACATATTGGTAGTAGCGGGCTTCGATGGAGACTTTTTCGGATTCGGTTACGCGGTTCCTGAGTTCATAAGCCTTGGTGGTGTTGCTGCGGGCCAGGTCGTCCTCTCCCAGGTTGTGGTAGATGGTCGCGATCCCTCCGTAGGCCATGGCGAAGTTCGGGTCGAGGTCGAGGGCTCTCTGGAAATGAGGCAGGGAAGCGCGGTCGCCCTGCTTGTCCCAGGTAGCAAGAGCCGTATCGTAGGCGTTGAGAGCTTCCAGCGAAGAAGTAGTGGCCTGTTCCAGCGGTACATCAAACTTCTGTAGGGTAGCCAGTGATTCTCCAAGCTCACTGCGCAACTTGGAGGCCGCCTCCCCCAGCGCGTCGAGCACTTTTTCTTTGGAGGCGGCAGTCGCCTGCTCTTGCGCCAGCGTATCGCCGTTCTGGCAATTCACAGCTTTCAGCCCCAACACATACTCGCTACCCAGACTGCCAATCGATCCGGCAAGGTAGACTTTGCTGCGGGCTCGCTGGCACAGCTCGCGGGCCACGGCAGGCGTGAGCTTTGTGTTGGCCGGAAGGGTCATTTGCTGCAGTGTCTGCGCGACTTGGCCGTCGGGAAGCACATTCAGAAAAGGCGATTGCCGCAGGGAAACGCTGAGAGCGGTCTTCAGCGTGTCGTCGAAGACCGCGTCGCCCGTGTTGTTAGTGAAGTCTGCGAGAACAACGGTGTCTTTGTCGGTAAGAGCCTGGCTTCGATGCGAACGATAGTAAAGGCCACCAGCCAGCAGCACGGCGCACAACGTTGCCACAGCAACATAAGTGACGATGCGCGCTCGTCCTTCGCGGCCGAAGGCGGACGTTCTCGCGTAGCCCGAACCCCCATAGCCTGTACCGACATGACCCGTATCTCCACGACCTTTTTCTGCGTCGCTCGTGGAGATGGCCGCCGGCGAGGACGCATGAGAACTCGTGTCCCGCTTCAGCCGTTGCAGGTCGGCGCGCATATCCGCGGCACTCTGGTAGCGCAGCTCGCGATCTTTTTCCAGCGCCTTGTCGATAATAGCTTCGACCTGTGGAGGAAGCTGAGGATTGACCTGCGACGCAGGCCGCGACTTTTTGTGCAGGATCGCCCCGAAGATTTCTCCCGAACTCGATCCCGGGAAAGGCAGGGTCCCGGTTGCCATCTCATACAGCACCGCGCCGCAGGAAAACAAATCACTGCGGGCATCCACGTCTTTGGCCCGCACCTGTTCCGGCGACATATAAGCGACCGTTCCTAACATGGTGCCGGGACTGGTCAGATGCTGCGCGTCGACCGAGCCTGAGGCCGTTTTGGCCGCAGCGATTTGGCTCGAAGGGCCGGTCGCCGCTTCGACCTTCGCCAGGCCAAAGTCCAGGATCTTGGCATGACCGCGCCTGGTGATAAAAATGTTGGCAGGTTTGATGTCGCGGTGAACGATGCCTTCGGCGTGAGCCGCATCCAGTCCGTCGGCAATCTCGATGGCAAGCGACAGAATCAGTTCGGGCTCCAGGGGTCGGCCCGCGATGCGATGCTTGAGCGTCACTCCATCCAGAAACTCCATTGCGATAAAGGTTTGGCCGTGCTGTTCATCGATTTCGTAGATGGTGCAGATATTCGGATGATTCAGCGCAGAGGCGGCCTTGGCTTCGCGCTGAAAGCGCACGATTGCCTGGGAGTCTTTGGCCACGTCGTCGGGCAGGAACTTGAGGGCAACGAAGCGGCCGAGCTTCAAATCTTCAGCCTTATAAACCACACCCATACCCCCGCCGCCCAATTTCTCGAGGACGCGGTAGTGCGAGATAGTTTGGCCGATCATGAGTTAGCAGGTGATGGTTGGCCGATTGTAGTTTGGCAGACCAAGAAAGTAAGCTCACGTGGTGAGCGAACATATTAGGCGGTTAAACTGCGGCGCGTCAACGCGCTTACGCCGCTTCGCCCTTCACCTGTACTCCCGCCCATTTCTCCAGCAGGGTCAGCGTTGCGGCGTAATCGAGGTCGCGATGGCCATCTTCGGCGGCCATTTCGTAGACCTCTTCCACGGTTTCGAGCGCCGGCAATTTCACGCGGGCTTCTTTCGCCGCGTCGAGCGCCAGCAGGATGTCCTTGTGCATCAAACGCAACGGAAAATTGGGTGTGAAGTCGCGTTGCAGGACGAACGGCGCTTTGTATTCCACCACGCCGGAGCGCACCATGGTGGCTTCAATTAGCGAGACCAATTGTTTGGCGTCCACGCCGAGCTTGGTGGCGAGGGTGAGGGCCTCGGCGAAGCCCTCGAAGATGAGTGCAATCTGCAGGTTCATCGCCAGCTTTGTAGCCTGGCCCTTACCCGTGTCGCCCATGCGGAAAATCTTTTTTCCCATCGCCGCGAACAGGGGATTGAGACGATCGATGGTTGCCGGGTCTCCTCCAACCATGAAAATCAACGTGCCATTCGCGGCGCCGATTTTCGATCCAGTCATAGGAGCGTCAACGTAGCTCACACCCTTCGCGCGCATGCGTTCGGCAAACTTCACCGTGGCGGAGGGCGAGATGGTGCTGGAATCCGCAATGATCGAGCCTTCGGTCAGCGAAGCCTCCGCGCCCTCGGGACCAAACAATACCTTCTCGACTGCTGCGGTGTCGGAAACGGACATCCAAAGCACTTCCGCACCCTGCGCGGCCGCGGCCGGCGTCGGCGCGATGCCCGCGCCCTCCACCATCTTGCCCGGCGTACGATTCCAAACCGTGACTTCGTGGCCAGCCTTGACCAGATTCGTGGCCATGGATTGCCCCATAATTCCCAAACCTAAGAATGCGACGCGCATTGCTGGATTCTCCTCGTGCAGAAGGACTTCACGGATTAGAAATGAGCGACTGGATAGAGGTCAAGCTGAGCGCTGAGATCGTCGATATCCGGTCATGTATGCAAAAAACTTCACATCGACACCCGCTCAACTATCGCGATATAGTTCCCGAGACGCGATTCTTACCGGTCGAGATCAATGTTTCGTGTCAACCCCTGCGATGTGCGAATCCCGTGTGAGAACAAATCTAAGGAAACTTAAGATGAAAATGAAATTCCCTGGTTCCTGCAATACGCCCAGCTTGTCCCTTCTTCTCACCTTGCTGACGTTGACGATTTCGCTCGCGATCACATCTCCGGCGGGCGCGCAAACCGGCCTGACGAAAATCAGCACCGACAACTTCACCAACAGCGACAGCGACCACAAGACTGAGGTGGAACCCGATTCCTTCGCCTGGGGCAACACCATCGTCAGCGCGTTCCACGTAGCGCGCCGGCCGGGGTCGATTGGCTGGGGCAGCGCCGATGTGGGCTTTGCGACTTCGACCAACGGCGGCGTCACTTGGACGCATGGAAACCTTCCCGGTCTCACCGTGAACTATGAAGGCGGAACTTATGGTGCGGCTGCCGATCCCTCAGTAGCCTATGACGCCAAGCATGGGGAGTGGCTGATCTCGACATTACCTCTGGTGGGTTTGAGCAGCGCCTCCCGCTACATTGGCGACGTGGCGGTGAGCCGTTCGACCAATGGATTGACTTGGGGAAATCCCATCAATATCGATGCTACCCATCTCGACGATAAAAATTGGTCGACCTGCGACAACACCAGCAGCAGTCCTTACTACGGCAATTGCTATACGGAGTGGGACCAGGCGTATGGCACGGGCGACGTGTTGCTGAGCGTGTCGAGTGACGGCGGCCAGACCTGGGGTCCCGGCCTGCCTTCGTCCGACCACGCCGGCGGGTTGGGCGGCGAGCCAGTCGTGCAGCCGAATGGCACGGTGATTGTGCCCTTTGAAGGCGGCGGCATCGACGTGTTCAGTTCCACAAATGGGGGCGCGAGCTGGGGCAAGAGCCAGCAGATCGCAACCATCGATAGCCACCTCGTGGCTGGCGGTATTCGCAATCCCAATCTGCCTTCGGTGGGGATCGATGGCGCGGGCAATGTATTCGTCGTGTGGTCGGATTGCCGCTTCCGCACGGGTTGCAGCTCGAACGATATCGTGATGAGTTCATCGTCGAACGGCACGACGTGGAGCGCGGTGACCCGCATTCCGATCGACGCGACCACGACTACGGTGGACCACTTCTTGCCCGGCATCGGCATCGACCGGGCAACCTCTGGCAGCAGCGCCCACATGACGATTGTTTACTACTACTATCCAGTCGCGAAGTGCACTTCGAGCACTTGTCAGTTGGAGGTGGGTTTTGTCACCTCGACCAACGGTGGCGCGACTTGGACGGCGGGAAAGAAGCTGGCCGGCCCGATGACTTTGTCGTGGCTGCCGGATTCGGACAATGGGCCGATGGTTGCAGATTACATTGGAGTTTCTTATGTGAACGGCAATCCGTTCGGAGTGTTTGCCGTGGCGTTGCCTCCTACTGGCAGCACTTTGGCGGAAGCGATGTACACGACCAGACAGCCGTTGCCGCTGGCGGGCAGCGAACCGCAAGTCAGCGGACTTGCGGATAAGCCCGTGGCGGACGCGAAGTCCGATCACGAGATGCATTTCTATTACGACGATGCAGGGAAGAGGGAGATGCCGCGCTCGCGCTGGATTACGAATACTGCGGGGCAGTAGAGTTTTGCTTTTCACCTTGTTTTGACTTTGGTTGTTGATTATGAGCCGCCGGCATTTGCGATGCCGGCGGCTTTTTTTTGGCCGCGCTAATCTTCCTCGAAAGATGTCTTGTATCGAATTTGTAAAGTTATGTGGGAACCGAATGAATTACGCATCCTCCCGTGCGGCGTGAACTAAAATAGAGCCAGCAGCTTGCAACATTCATCCAATAAAAAGATAGGTAAATGGCTATCCTAGGATGATCAAGGCAACGCTTCGCAACCCGGCCCTTCGCAAGCGCGCATCCCAGTTCGGGCGACTGGTGCGGCATTCCGCAGTGACTCCGCTGTGCGGCGAGACCCACAAGCCTCGTCTCGTCTCGAACGGCGAATTGGGACTCACGTTCATCGGGCACTCCAGTTTCTTTCTGCAGATGGGCGGGCAGAGCGTGATGATCGATCCGAATTTCGCGCGCTGGCTTTTCGTGCTCAAGCGTTTGCGTCGTCCCGGACTGCGAGTGCGGGATTTGCCAGCGATTGATTTGGTGCTGGTTACGCACGCCCACTTCGACCACTTGCACCGGCCTTCGTTGCGGGCGATCGTGCAAAACAATCTGCGCACTCGTGGCGTCGCTCCGGCGATCATTATTCCCAGCCATGTGACGGACCTGGTTTCCGACTTGGGCTTTTCCGAGATCATCGAACTCGACTGGTGGAATAATTCGCGGCACGGCAGTCTGGCGGTCACGCACGTTCCCTCGCGGCACTGGGGAGCGCGCATCCTCAAAGATTCGCACCGCGGCTATGGCGGCTTTGTGCTGAAGGCTGGGAAGCACTCGGTGTATCACGCCGGTGACACCGCTTACTTCGCCGGATTTCGCGAGATCGGCCGGCGGCTCTCGCCGGAACTGGCGCTGCTTCCCATCGGCGCATACAATCCCGCGTCTTTCCGCAATGTGCACACAAATCCTGCCGACGCCACCCGTGCCTTCCTCGATTTGAAATCACGCTGGATGGTGCCGATGCACTATGGAACCTTTCGGCTCTCGCACGAGCCCGTCGAGGAACCGTTGCAGCTTCTCGAGGAGGAAGCGCGCGAGGCCGGGATCGAAGACCGCGTGGTCGTGATGGAAGAAGGCGTGACCCGATTTTTCTGAGGCCGCTGTAACACTCCTTTGACACACAACTCCCGCATTTTGGTGTAACCTGCTTTGCGCGAGATTCTTCCAGGAGGACACCATGACCGTGCAAGCAATCCCTACCGGCTACCACACTGTGACCCCACATATGACCGTGCGCGACGCCGCGCGCGCCATTGAGTTCTACAAGCAGGCGTTTGGAGCAGTAGAAAAAGGCGTTATGAATGGACCTGACGGCAAAGTTATGCACGCCGAGTTGCGTATCGGCGACTCCATCGTTATGCTGGCCGACGAATTTCCGGAGATGGGATCCATGTCCCCGCTATCCACCGGCGCTGCGGGCATGGGGCTTCACATCTACGTCGAAGATGTGGACTCGGCGTTCGATCGTGCGGTAAAAGCTGGCGCGAAAGTGGAAATGCCGGTTAGTGACATGTTCTGGGGCGACCGCTACGGCAAACTCGCCGATCCGTTCGGACACAAGTGGTCGATCGCCACCCACAAGGCCGATCTTACAATGGAAGAAATGGAACATGGAATGAAGGCGATGATGAAAGAGATGCCGAAGAGCGCCTGACCTTGGGCAGAAGGCTTGGTGCAGTCCGAGCAAAGCCTTTAACCGCAGGAACGCGGAGAACGTCCGCAGAGACCGCCGTAGGCATTTCTCGGAGTTCTCCGCGGCCTTTCTCTGCGTTCTCGGCGGTGAAAGGCTCTCGGCTCGACCGGCAAGAAAGCCATTCATGAGGTCGTAGTACTTTCGTAATGTCCTCGAAATCCGCTATTACACAAGTATTACAGTGGTCGTTTCAATCCCTTGATAAGTTAAAAGTGTACGATAGCGGATTCAAGACCAAGAACGGGGCACTCTTTGGAAATGCAACTCGAAAGCCTGGAAAAACGGCAAGCGGCAAACGGAGAAATTAACTGGGTCACGGCGATCTTCATGGCGCTTTTTCACGTGGGCGCCATCGCGGCGCTTTTCTTCTTTACGTGGAAAGCGTTATTCGTCGCCATGTTTCTTTGGTGGGTTTCCGGCAGCCTGGGCATCGGCATGGCCTACCATCGCCTGCTCACGCATCGCGGCTACAAAACTCCAAAGTGGGTCGAGTATTTCCTGACTGTCTGTGCCACGCTCGCGCTCGAGGGCGGCCCGATTTTCTGGGTGGCCACGCACCGCATTCATCATCAGTATTCCGATCTGGATGGCGATCCGCATTCACCCATCGAGGGCAAATGGTGGGCCCACATGGGCTGGATTCTCATGGGCAAGTCGATGCACCATGACACCACCACGCTCGCCCGCTACGTCCCCGACCTCGCCAAAGATAAATTTCATGTCTGGATCACGAAATATCACTACGTACCCATGATTGTGCTGGGCGTGATCCTCTTCGCCATCGGCGGAATGCCGTTTCTGATGTGGGGTATCTTCATGCGCACTGTCGTAGGCCTGCACGCCACGTGGCTGGTGAATTCGGCGACGCACTCCTGGGGCAAGCGCCGCTTTGCCACGCGCGATCTTTCCACCAACAGCTGGTGGGTCGCTTTGCTGACCTTCGGCGAAGGCTGGCACAACAATCACCACGCGCACCCCACGGCAGCGCAGCATGGCTTCACGTGGTATGAAGTTGATGTGAACTGGTACGGCATCTGGACGCTGAAGCAGCTCGGGCTGGCCTGGGACATCAAACGCGTGAAACTGGCCGATCTGGAAAAAGGGCTGGTGGCTACGCCGAATGGACGGATGATTACAGTGGCTTTGCCCGAGGGCGCGGTCGCGGGCGACTAGGCTCTCAGCAGTCCTGGAAAGTTGACCCCGGCTATCATGGCCGGGGTTTTTGTTTCAGTAAATCCTCAACCACAGAGGCCACGGAGGAACACGGGGTAAATCTGACATGTGAAGTTCTACCCCGTGTTCCTCCGTGTCCCCCGTGGTTGAGATTTGCTCCCAAGCGCGTAAAATCACCCTGACGCCATGCGCATCACGAGCCGCCGCGGAACCATCGTCTTCTTCGTTTGCCTGGGCATTGGCCTGGTGGCGCTGGCGGTTGCGCTCAATGTTGGCTGGATCATCCTCAACTGGCGCGAGGGCGTGCTGCTGTTTTTCGGCATCATTTTTTTTGCCCTGATCATTGCTGGGATGATCGTGAACACCAGCTTCCTGGTGCGCGAGATTCGCCGCAGCGAGCAGCACGATAGCTTCATCAATGCCGTTACTCACGAGCTGAAAACGCCGGTGGCCTCGATCCGCCTGCATCTGGAAACCTTGCAGCGCCGCGACTTGCCGGAGCAGCAGAAGCAGGAATTTTACCGCCTGATGCTCAGCGATACGGATCGCCTCACCGAAACGGTCGAGCAGGTCTTGCGCGCCGGCCGCGCCGGAGACAAGAGAGCCGGGCGCGAGAAATCCGCCGTCGACTTCCGCCAAATCGTGCGTGAAGCGATGGACGCGGCGCGCACCCGCCATCATCTGCCGCTGGAAGCGATCCGCTACGAGGAGGCATCGAACCCAGCTTCGAACCAATCTTCGAACCAATCTTCTACCAACGGGACCGCGATTCGCGTGCAAGGCAGCGACGAAGATCTCCGCACCGCCGTTTTCAATGTTCTCGACAATGCGGTTAAATATTCCGGCGACGAGGTAGACGTGCGCGTGCGCCTCGACATGCCCGACGAAAAGCGCATCGTGCTCCGCGTGCAGGACCACGGCATCGGCATTCCCGCCGACGATATGAAGAGCATCTTCAAGCGCTTCTACCGCGTCAACGACCGCTCGCTGGCGCACATAAAAGGAACCGGGCTGGGGCTGTTCATCGTGAAGTCAGTTGCCGAGAAGCATGGCGGCAAGGTGTTCGCGGAAAGTGCCGGCGAAGGGCAGGGCACTACGATCACCCTGGAACTGCCGAGGTCGTTATTATGAGGTCTTTGTCATGAGGTCTTTGTCATGAGAGCGAGCGTCATGAGAGCGAGCGCATGAGCCGCGTGCTGGTGGTGGAAGACGAAACCCATCTGGCGCAGGGATTGCGTTTCAATCTGGAGGCTGAAGGCTACTCCGCCGAAGTGGTGGGCGATGGCGAATCCGCGACCGATCGCTTACTCACCAGGAAAGAAAACTTTGACGCCATCGTGCTAGACATTATGTTGCCGGGCAAGGACGGTTTCAGCGTGGTTTCGGAATTACGCGCCGCGCGGAATTATGTTCCGGTGCTCATGCTGACCGCGCGTGGGCAGCCGGAAGACGTGTTGAAAGGCTTCGCCGCGGGCGCGGATGATTATCTCCCCAAGCCTTTCGACCTGTCCATCCTGCTGGCACGCCTGCAAGGACTGCTGCGGCGCAGTCAGTGGATGCAAGCCGGGCAGCCGGCCGAGAAGACCGATGTAGTGCAAGCCCCATCGGACCCGCGCACCATCGGCGATTTCGGAACGTTTTCTTTCGACGGTAAAACCATCGACTTCGGCACCCTCGAACTCCGCACCTCCGGCAACGTGATTCATCTCACGCTGATGGAATCGGAACTGCTGCGCCACCTGGTTCGGAATGACGGGCGAGTGGTTTCGCGCAAGCAGATTCTCGAAGAAGTCTGGGGCCTGCACGAAGACACCGACACGCGCGCCATCGATAACTTCATCGTGCGCTTGCGGCGCTACATCGAAGACGATCCCGCACGGCCGCTCCATCTGCTTACCGTTCGCGGCGTGGGCTACCGGTTTCTGGCGAATCCGGAAAAGAAGTGAGCAGTGGCCAGTGATCGGTGGGCAGTTACATCAACCGCTCCGCCGCGCACTGGCCGCTGTATCGACTCTGCAAATCCCTTACTGCTTGTCGTAGACCGAAACGCTCTCGATCTTCATCCCCATAGAGTCCATTCCGCTCGCGGTCAGGGTGCGGCTCTTGCCGTCGGGGGCGACTACGATGGTACCGCTGATCGTAACCTTGCCGCCCTTCTTGACGGTCAACTCCAGATGATGCTCGTCGATCTGCTTGATTGCGCGCATGTCTGAGGTCGGGTCGCCAGTGACCGGATAGTCCTTGCCGTCGAATTTGCCCGTCCACACGTTGTGGGTGGGCTTGCCTTGGCCGTCAACGCCATCCACGGTGGCTTTGATGCTGTCGCCGGCAGCCTCGTACTTTACCATCAGGTTTTTCGAAGCTCCGGCAGGTATCTTCGATTTAGCCTCGTTCAGCTTCCAACTCCCCATGTTTTGATTTTGCGCGAAACAAATGGTCAGTCCAACGAACAGCGTTACCAGCGTCAATACGGTGGTTCTTGTTTTCAATGTTGCCTCCAGGGTGAGAAACGGTTGGCTCGCAAGCGAGCACTGCATTCTAGGGTGCGCTCGATGATTTGCGCAACTCTCAACATGACTCGGTCTCTCGGAACTCAAACTTCTATGCCCGGCAAAGTTCGACCACCAGCGTTTCCTGCCGCTCCAGCGCCAGAGCATTCATGCGGTTGAGAATCATTCGATACGCCGTGAGTGTGACTCCCGAGAGCAAGAGCAGAATCACGGTCGCGATCCAGAGATTTCCGTAGAGCCGCGCGATCCAAAATACGAACACTCCCACCCCCACGACAAAAAGTTGCACACCGAGGCTGATGAGGACACTGGTTTGCGCCGGCTTCTGCTGCCGGAAGGAAGAATAATCCAGTTTCTTCGGAGCGTAGATCGAAAGCAGGTTGCCGACGGCGAAATTCAGTGGCGCAGCGAAAAGCAAACCGGAAAGGGTGGCGATAGTGACGTCGAATGCCGGCGGACCGTAGAGAAGGCTGACCGCGATCCACACGACAACCACTTCGACGGCGAGAATGCCAGCATGGGTCAGGTTCTTGGCCAGCACGATTTCACGGAAGCTTACTGGGGATGCGAAAAAGAACTGAATTCCGCCGGCATCGCCGCCAAAGGTGTTGCAAACCAGATTGGTCAGCATGAGAAGCGTGTAGGCGGCAGCACCCGGGAAAGCCATTTCGTGGGTTCGAGCCATGAAACCTGCGGAATGCTGAAGAGTATTCATCGCTCCAAAGCGGAAGACGAGGAGCACGAAAATCGGCATGATCAAGTTGAGCATCATGGGGCCGCTGCGCAGGAGATAACGAATCTCTTTTTCGAAGACCGCTGCTACCGGAGTGGGGAATCCAGCAAGCTTCCAGCCCAGGCGCAGCGATCGATCTCTGGGCGCCGCGGATGCCGCCACTTCGCTCAGATTCTCGCCGCGATATTGCGCCAATAGCCGCCGATGCAGAGAGTAACCGACGATCAAACTAAAGCAGCAAAGCAGCGCAAAGGAGCTGAAGCTGGGCATGAATCGCGGATACATCGCTTGCGCAATCGCATCGGCGGCCAGGCCAGGTGGCAGAACGCCCTGCACGGGCGCAAGAAGTTGAAAATACCGCTGCGCGTTAGCTGGCGCCCCAGAATGCGACCCTCTCTCGAAGTGTCGAACCACCGGTCCGATCATCTGGAAGCTCAACATCAGCAAAACAAACAACACGCCCATGAGTTCGCGGGTGCGGCGCTGGGCCAGCCAGCGCTCCACCCACGCGAAGACCATCTGCATGAAGAGAAGATTGAAGACGATGAAAGCCACGATCACCAGCAGCGCCCAGGGCAGCAGCGCGGATTTCTCAAAACCCACACCCGCCAGAATTCCCAGCAGCCAAAAACTACCCATGGCAGTTCCCGGATCGATGGACCCATAGGCCATGCGCACCAGAAAATACGAGCGGTAACCGAGCGGAAAGCGCAACAGATCAGCTGCGTCTGGATTAGTGGCGAATGCGGTCGCCATGATAGGGA
>Ga0181525_10002256_pt1 | contig 15878 bp, 15 predicted proteins | sample PEATcosm2014_Bin_48_FD_121100 | JGI IMG/M metagenome (GOLD analysis project Ga0181525, IMG submission 121100) | Peatland microbial communities from MTU Mesocosm Facility, Houghton, MI, USA - PEATcosm2014_Bin06_10_metaG | ecosystem: Environmental > Terrestrial > Soil > Wetlands > Peat | place...
ACTCACCTTCCTTCTCCAGCTCGCGCATGTGTGTTTCGAAAGTGGCTTTGAGTTCGCTCTGAGCGCGGCGAAACTCCGTGATCGCTTTTCCGATCGTCTTGCCGAGTTCAGGCAACTTCTTGGGGCCGAACAGGACAAGGGCGACCAGGAAAATGACCATCATCTCCTGCACACCCACGGGACCCATGCTAAAACCTCCGCTTTCATGATAGCAGGGAGTAACGGGACCGGCAGCGGATGTTCGAGAACCGCAACGTTCTATTTTTTTGCGATGTGCGCGATCGGCTTTCGCTGCCCGCGCGCCTTCCTTCCGCCGCCCTTCCGCTCGAAACGGTGCTCCAAAGCATGCGGCGGGAAGCGCGGTACGCAATCCATAGCGACTGTTGCCAGGCCCTGAAGCGCTCGTTGACGGCTTGTATTGGTTATCCGAACCCGCTCCAGCCGTCTAACACCCAACTTTGCTCCAAGGCGCCTGTCCCGCCAACCGCCAACCGCCAACAGCCAACCGCTAATCGCCAATCGCCAATCATCCAAGCGCCAATGGGCCTGGTTATACTGACCCCAGGCTGCTGCCGTGATCGACTCCACGCACGATCCCAACCTCAATAGCTGGGTACAATCCGCGAATCGGCCGGATAGCGATTTCCCGATTCAGAATCTCCCTTATGCCAGTTTTCGAAAACGCGGCGAGGAGCGCATCCGCGTGGGGGTAGCCATCGGCGAACTGGTTCTGGACGCAACCAACGCCCTTGCCATTCCGTCTCTCAGCGCGATCATGGCCATGCCGCGCGCCGAGCGCACCGGCTTGCGCCACCGGTTGAGCGATTTATTGGCGCACTATTCGCCTGTGGCCGAACAAGCGCTCGTGCCCCTATCCGAAGTGGAGCTGCTGTTGCCGGGCCCGATTCCCGATTACACCGATTTTTTCGCCTCTCTCGAGCACGCAACGAACGCCGGCAGCCTGTTCCGACCGGAGAAGCCGCTCCCGCCAAACTATAAGTGGATGCCGATCGCATACCACAGCCGCGCATCCTCTGTCGTTTTGAGCGGAGCGCCGGTGCGTCGGCCGTGGGGTCAGATCGCGCCAGGCGCGGGCGAGGTTCCCACTTACGCGCCTTCCGGCATGCTCGATTACGAGCTGGAGCTCGGGGCGTTCCTGGGTCCAGGCAATGCCTTGGGCCAGCCCATTCCGATCGCCCAAGCGGAAGATCATCTGTTCGGCGTGTGCTTGTTAAACGATTGGTCGGCGCGCGACCTCCAGAGCTGGGAATCCCAACCGCTCGGACCGTTTCTCGCAAAGAACTTCGCTACTTCTATCTCCCCCTGGATCGTGACGTTGGACGCGCTGGAGCCTTTTCGTGCCGTGGCCCCGCGCCGGCCGGCAGGCGACCCTGAACCACTCCCCTATCTGCAAGGGCCGGGTAACGCCGCGTTTGGAATCACGCTGGAGGTTTGGCTGCGCACGGCGCCAATGTCCCAGCCGGTGCGCGTGAGCCGAAGCGATTTCGCATCGCTTTACTGGACCCTCAGCCAAATGATCGCCCATCACTCCAGCAACGGCTGCCCGCTCCTGCCCGGCGACCTGCTCGGCAGTGGCACGGTTTCCGGCCCCGAAAAACAGAATCAGGGTTGCCTGCTCGAACTCAGCCGCCGTGGCGCCGATCCGCTCCAGCTTCCCAATGGTGAAACACGCGCCTTCCTGCAAGATGGCGACGAGGTGATTCTCCGCGGCTGGTGCGCGGCGTCAGGTTTTCGTCGCATTGGGCTGGGCGAGTGCCGCGGCTTGATTCTTCCGGCTTTATCGGCCTGACGCGCCGGCTTTCGCAGATACCCCCGCACCCCCGACCGTCGATTTTTTGCCACTCTGGAACACTTATGGAACACCGGATCAATCACTTCCAATTGGACCTCCAGGTGCTTCGAAGCCTGTGGAAGCTGTCCCAGGGCGCTCACTTTGCTGGGAGACATGCGCCCAGGAGAACGATATTGGCCTCAACCCAAGCGGCTTTAGCTCAAAGCGCACTAAATAGCGCATTAAATAGCGCATTAAATAATGAAGACGCGAGCGCAAGCGCGGGTCAGGATCGCGCGCGCCCGCGCCGCCGCATCGATTTGGTTTTTGTCCTGGGGTTGGTGGTGGCGCTAGGAGCAGTGCTGGCCGGCATCGCCTCAGCCGGCATTTCCATCAGTTATTTTTTGCAACCGGCTGGCGCACTCATCGTGGTGGGGGGCACCCTGGGCGTGATGCTGATCACTACTCCCAAACATTCGCTGCTCCACTCCTTTCGCCGCGTGCTGAATCTGATCTCCACCGAAGAAGTGGACCGCGCGGCGTTAATTGAACAGATCGTTCATTACGGCCGCGTGGCGCGCCGCGGCAGCTTGCTCTCTCTCGAATCGCTCGTACCGCAAGCCGTGCACCCCTTCCTGGGACAGGCACTGCAGCTCGCCCTGGATCTGGGAAACCGCACGGAGCTGCAGGCGGTGCTCGAAACCGAGCTGCGCATGCGCGAGCGTCAAGGCGAGACCGACGCTAAAACGTTGGAAGTTGCGGGGGCTTTCGCTCCCACCATCGGGATCATCGGGACTGTGATTGGTCTAATCGAAGTTTTGCGTCACTTTGCGAATGTCCAGTTCATTGGATTTGGCATCGGGACGGCGTTCGTCTCCACCATCTATGGCCTGGCGATCGCGAATCTGCTTCTGCTTCCAGCCGCTCATCGCATTCGCGCTCGCGTGGCCGAAAACTTCGAGATTCAGGAGCTGATCATCGAAGGAGTGCTGGCCTTAGCCAGCAATGTGCACCCTTCGATGATCCGTATGCGCCTGAACGCCTACGTCCGCCCCCCTGCTGCAGAGCTTGCTGAAACCGGAAGCCAGAGCGGTCATGAAACCGAACGCTCATGACGTCTAAGCTGAAGCCAAAGCCCAAATATCTGGAAGCCGGGAACGCTGGCCAGCGGGAGGGCTGGCTAATTAGTTATAGCGATTTCGTGACCATTCTGCTGATCCTGTTCGTTGCGATCGCCGCTCAGGGCCTCCACACTTCCCGGCCTACGCATCCACGGCAGAGGCCGCAAACCAAGGCCATTCCGCAAATCGCCCAGGCTGTTCCCGCGCAGCAGCCGCAGCCGGAACAATCCCCCCCGGAACAATCCACCCCGGAACAATTCACCAAGGATCCGGCGCTGGTGCGGGCAAATGAAGAACTTCGAGCGCAGGGGCTGGACGCTAAGCTCGAAAAGCAAGGCCTTGTCATCAGCTTGCCGCAGGCCATTCTGTTTCCTTCCGGCGAAGATCACGTTGTGCCGGCCGCGTTGCCCATCGTTTCCCAGATCGCCCAAGTTCTCAACAGCGTTCCGAACAAAGTGGCGTTGGTGGGACATGCCGATTCCATCCCCATCCACAACCAACGTTTTCACAGCAATTGGGAACTGGCCGCCGCTCGAAGTGTAAACTTGCTGGAAGTCCTGAGAAACCGGTACGGTATCGCCGAGTCCCGTCTCTCGGTGCAAAGCTACGGTTCCAACGATCCCAAAGATTCCAACGAAACCCCATCCGGGCGGGCCGAAAATCGACGCGTCGAAATTTTGCTGCTCGACCAATCCGCCCAATAAGGCCGGCGCGTTCCTGGCGTGTTCCCGGCGCGTTCCATGACGCTTGCCCGGACGCCAAGCCCGTCGAGAGGTAAGCTAAGTACAGTGCTGCAGAGCGCGATTTTCTTCGAGACGCCTGAGGAAATCATTAGTCGCGTGTTCCGCGAACTGAAGCCGCGGACGACGGTTCCAACGGTTCGCCTGAAATTCTGCAAGTTCGCTAACGCGAACAGCTCCGTGCGCTGGGACCAGTCGGGCCTGGAGTTCCGCATTACGGACGTGTTGGAGGGAGCGCCATCGGCGATTCTGGAATCGCTGGCGCATATTCTGCTGTCCAAGCTTTTGCGCCGTCCGTCGCCTCGAACTCACTCCGAACGCTACCGCCGGTATCTCAACCGCAAGGAGATGCGGCGCAGCCTTCAACTGGTGAGGCAGACGCGCGGGCGCAAGTTCGTATCAGGCCCGCAAGGGGATTGCTACGATCTCCAAACCATTTTCGACGAGTTGAACCTGGCACACTTCCACGGTCTGATGGCGCAGCCGCTGCTGGGCTGGAGCCGGCACCCCTCCCGCGTGATGCTGGGACACTACGATCCGTCCCACAACGCGATTATTTTGAGCCGCCTGCTGGACCGTCCAAGCGTTCCGAAATTAGCGGTGGAATACATCCTGTTCCACGAGATGCTGCACCTGCGATTTCCAGTGGAACATCGCGGCGCGCGCCGTTGCGTGCACACCCGCGAGTTCAAAGCAGCGGAGAAATACTTTCCGCTGCTCAAAGAGGCGAAACAACTTCTAAGATCCGTGTGCAGTTGCTAAGGCCCGGCGCAGCGCGGCGCCAGTTATGCAGCCTCGAATTCCGCCACGCGGGGCACAGCCAATAGCTGCACTTGATTCCGCATCGCAGTGAGGGCCGACACCAGACGATTCGCCTCCGCGCCTGTCCAACCCAGCGGATAGAGCGCAAGTTGCAGCCGCACGGAGCAAACTTCGGCGTAAAACCGGACCCGCCGGCGCCACAAAAGGCGCGCGAATTCCTGACGATCCTGGGCGGAATAGACAATCATGAGCCTTCCAATACTGGCCAACTGATTGAAGTCCCGGACTAAACGATGGAGATACGCGGCAAAAATCCTGCGGCGCTGAGCCGTCAGGCGTTTCGCGATTTCTGGGCGGTATCCGGCTTGCGACGCAAGAAACTCCAGGTCGCCGCTCTCCAGCAATCGTTCCATGGGAGCATAGCTTTCCGGAGAAAAGCTGTCCAGCCATTCGGCCGTGCAACGCCGCGCGTCAAAGCGAGACGCGAGTCTCCAGAACAGGCCGGCAAAACCAGCGGCCAGCAATGCGAGGACGAGAGCGATTGGAACCATCCATGGCAAAGGCATGTTCCCTCCTTGCTCTCGATAATCATATCGGACATTAGCTACGAATGCAAACGAATTTGCGCCGATCAGACGCGGATTACACTTCTTGAGTCCTTTTATTTTCTCCCGGAGCGCAAAAGTGTGGCATTGATTGCGTCCAGTTGCGCTATCAGTCGCGGTTCGTCAGATGGATTCCATTGATGCCCTACCACTACCCGCTGGTTCTCGCCTTGACGGTTCAACATCATCAGCCAGAAGATCAGACAGGCTACAAAGACGCCCATGTTCACGCCACCCAGCAGACGGTCCCAGAAATACCCTAGATTCTGGATCAGGGTCACCGTGGTAGCCGTCAGGAAAAGTGCCGCGTAGCCCGCCATGTAAACGATCACGTTTCGTCCCAAGGGTACTGGATAATACACCAGAAATGCTCCTATCAAAAGTACCGACAGGACCAGGCTCAACATAACAGTCCGTTCAAATGCAAACAGGTATCCGGTCATCGTGGCCGTGTTTCTTTCCAGACGCAAAAGGAGGGTCGCAGCGAGAATCGCCAGGACCAGCGTTACGGCGATAAAGCGGCGAGCAATACGGGCAATGCCCTCCCGGTTGCGTAAGATGACGGAGTACAATTCCAGGACCACCAGCGCGTAAAAGACCACGATCAGCGTCTGACTCAGCACGAAAAGATCGCGATAAGCGCGGCTTGGCAGAGGCACCCAGAACGGAATCAGTGTCTGCAACAGTTCCAACACTAAGTAAAGAAAGAAGTAAGGGTAGATTCGATGCAGTCCCTCGCGAAACAGGCGCACGCACAGAATCAGCAGCGCGGCTATCTCTAATAACAGCAGAATCCGTTGTTCAATGGGGAGTTGGTGCATGGACCGCAGTCCAGTCTAACATCAGCTCCCCACCAAGCTCCTGGTTTAGCGGGCGAGTCCGGTATCCACCAGACAGGGAATGCAGGGGGGCCAGGGGATTTCCGCCGACGCCGCAACCGCCAGCGCAAGCGCAACACCAGTCAGCAAAAAAAGCTTCTTTAACATGCGCGAATCTCCTCGTGTTTTAAATTGAAGTGTCTTGAAAATTGAATTCTGGGAATTCCTGAATCCTCGGTCAGATTAAAGCGGGGAGATTGAGCTAAGGCAAAATACCTAGAGGCTTTCGGAAATCAGAACACCCTACTGGCCCGATTCCGGGATCGAGGATCTTTTGCTTCCAGCACGGGGATCTTTGCTTCCAGCTCGGGGATCTTTCCTGCCAGCTGGGGATCTTTCTTTCACCTCGGGGAGCTTTCATTCCACCTCGGGGATCTTTCATTTCACTAAGATCCGGTGTATGATTTCAGGTGTTTGGCATGAAAGGCGAAAAGGTTGCAGGCGTGGCCCTCGACCGCAGTGCGTCCGCCGACCTTTGGCGCAACACTATCTCCCAAATACCCTCTGTTTTCGGCAGGTTAGTCTACCTGGCCTCGCTTCGCAATCCAAACAATGGCAGCTATGAACATCATGGGTTGGCACTGGTGTTCGGCGAGGAGGAAGCAAACAAAGCGCTGAAGAATAGTCACGCGGCGGTGTTTGCCGAGTGGCTGACCTTCAATTTGGAGCAGCAGAAGGCCGACTTGGATCTCTATATTTCGGGCTTGTTCGAGCAGAAACGGGTAGTGATCGAGACCTGGATCCGGCTGGCGCCCTATCGCAATCTGCTGCCGGCCTCCGTACGCGGGGTGGAGAAACGTCTCTATATCGCGGATTTTACGGCGCTTCTGGAGCTGTTCAAAGCCGCGTACGGCGTCGCTTCGCCTGATCCAGACGCATAGCCAGCCCGGAAACCTGCCCAATCAAATCGATGTCATTGGGATATTTGTAAATCTGCGGGCTGCTTCCCGATAACGGGTGCGGGAGCAGGATCAGTTGTTCGCCATTCAGGCTCGCCCAACCGCACGCGAACCCCTCGCGATGCTCGAAGAAGTAGATGGGACGCTCGAACTCGTTACTCCAGCCGGAGTTCACGATTTTACGTTGCGTCTCGTCAATAGACACAAAGGTCCCAGGTTGCAGGAGGGGATACATGAACCAATCTTCGGTCCCAATCAAAGCGTAACGCTGTTCTTTGAGATTCAGCGACTCCAGAAACAGGAGCGGCAGCTTTCCCCAACGCTGAATCATACGAGTAAGATAGGTTGTGCGGCGAAGGTCCAGGCCGGGATCGAGCGCCAGGGGCAAGAGCACCTCGCCGGAGGCGCAGCCATTCACTGTGTTGGTTTGAAAGGAAACTAGGTGCGTTTGCGGAACATCCACGGTGGCGGCATCCGCTGGAAGGCTGTCCAGGGAGATGCCATACCATTCCAGAACTTCCTGAAAATTCAGACGATAGATGGCGCAAAGCGAGTATAACTTGAAGATACTGGGAACTAGATTACGATTCTCGATCTCCGAGATCCGATTGATGAGAACGGCAAAATCGTCGTTATGGTATTTGTCGGCAATTTTGATGCTGGCCTGCTCCACCTCCCGAACTCGTAAATTGAGGCGCTCGCGGCTGCGACGTAGCTTTTGTCCAGGATCCTCCATGGTATGATGCTCCAGCGCCTCAAGAAAACGCTAGGCCCTGTTGGGGTTTTGAGCCCTTTCGTAAGACGTTCTACAGGGTGGAATTATAGCGGTCACAGCAACAAAGAGCAAGGTTTGAAAAGGCCTTTTGTTCGGTTTTCAGAACAACCTATGATATTACAGCGGTTTTTCGTTTCAGAAAGGACATGGAACCAACGCTCTGATCGGTTTTAGGGAAAACACACTGAAAGCCAGAGTGCAGAAGCGGGGGTGGGATGAGAACTGTGGGGAGATCGCAGCGTACCGGTATCCAGGGCGAACTTGGGGCGTTCAGTCAGGAGGCTGCACGCCAACTCTTGGGAGCTAAGACCGAAGTAGTTCCCTATCCTACATTCGAATCGGTTTTCGCAGCTTTGGATACCGGGAAGATCGGTTCAGCGGTAATCCCGATGGAGAATACGCTCGCGGGATCGGTCCACGAGAATTACGATCACCTGCTCCATTTCGATGTTCGCATCGCCGCCGAAACCAATGTTCGGATCGTCCATAACCTGATCGCCGCCCCGGGCGCAAAGTTCCGCGATCTGCGCAAGGTATACTCCCACCCGGTGGCCTTGAACCAGTGCCACAAATTCTTCGCCCGCTATCCCAGGTTGGAGCGGGTTCCGTTCTACGACACAGCCGGCAGCGTCAAAATGGTAATGGAGAAAAAGGCTTCGGACACTGGCGCCATCGCGTCGGACGTGGCCGCCGGCATTTATGGCGGAGCGATCCTGAAGCGGTCGATTGAGGACGACCGGCGCAATTTCACGCGCTTCTTTTTGTTGTATCCGTCCAAGAAGCTCCTGCCGCCGCGGCGCGCCAAAGAATGGAAGACTTCGCTGGTGTTCACCACCCGCAACGTTCCGGGAGCTCTGTTCCGCGGCTTGAGCGCATTCGCGCTACGCGACTTGAATCTGACCAAGATTGAGTCCCGCCCGCTGCGCGGCAAACCGTGGGAATACCTGTTCTACCTGGATCTGCTCGGCCGGGAAAACGAGCCGACCGTACAGAACGCTTTGCGGCACTTGGCGGAAATCGCAGATTTTCTGCGCGTGTTGGGCAGCTACCCCCCGGGGCGCTAGCGCGCTGGCGAATGGCGCCCGGCAGCGAGCCTCAGTGCTACTTTGGCTCCTGGGCGCGCCGCCACGCGAAATAGCCGTCCAGCACTTCCAGCTGGTCGAGATTTGGCATATCGATGGGTGTGCAGGGATCGTCCAGCCGCATCACCTGCCCGTTCGCGCTGGTAAACGCCGGCCAGTGGGGCAGGCCGCTTCCATTGGGATCGCCGGACTTGGCGAAGTTCACCCAGTAGGATGAGATTTCCTCCGACACACTGCGGTCGCTAGCCGATGCCGGCATGCCAGCCGTGAAGTTGCCGAAGACGTATGCGATTTCACCCGCATGGGCCGCGCCCCAATCCTTGAACTGCGGTGCGTTGGGATAAGGCGGCCGATGCGTGAAATAGTAGGCGTACACCTTCCCCTTGCCGGTCTTGGATTGCAGCCGGGCCCAGCTCCAGGTTGGCCAGGCGAACGTAGCGTCGCGGAAAATGTCGCGGCTGGACCTGAGAGCTTCGGCGTCGGTTCCACCGGGATATGCAGCCAGGATCTTGTCCGCATAGTCGCCATAGCCGGCGTGAATGCTTTTTTGATACGCATCAGACTTGGCGAACGGGACAAATAGCGCGCCTTCGTCGGAATTGGTTCCGATGAGCACGGGCGTGTCGTTGTAGCGGCCGGCTTCGTAGAGCTTGTACTGATCGCCCAACAGCACGTAACCGTCGAAAATCGGCCACGCCGTTCCTAAGCCGGGAGGGGAATTTTTCAGCACATCGTCCGCGGATTTTTTCCTGGCGTCGGCGATAGACGTCGCGCCCAGCTTTGCCAGGAACGCCGTGCCTTTCTTCTCTGCCGCAGCCAGCGAATCCATCATTTCGCCGCCCTCATTGCCCGCCTGCCGTTCGGGCCCGAAGCTTCCGCCGCTTTCGGAAATCGCGCCCCGGAACAATCCCTTGGCCAGGGGCGAAGCCGAGAGCATGCTGACAGAGATTCCGCCGGCCGACTCACCGAAAATCGTGACGCGGTTCGGATCGCCGCCGAACCCGGCGATGTTGCGCTTCACCCATTGCAAACCAGCGATCTGGTCCAGCAGGCCGTAGTTGCCCGAATGCCCGCCTTGCTCGGCGCTGAGCTCGGGATGCGCCAGGAAGCCGAATGCGCCCAGCCGGTAAGCTAAACTTACCAACACCACGCCCTTTTTCGCCAGATTGGTCCCATCGTACAAGGAGAGCGAAGTGCCGCCGATGGTGAACCCTCCACCGTAGATCCAGACCATAACCGGGAGCTTCTCGCCGGCCGATCTGGCGGGCGTCCAGACGTTGAGATAGAGGCAATCCTCGTTGATTTCGACGCTATCCATCCCGAGGTCCCGATTAACGATCGGAACCTGCATGCACGCTGGTTCGAACTTATCGGCCTGGCGTACTCCGGCCCAGGCCACAGGCGGCTTCGGCGCTCGCCAACGCAAATCGCCGACGGGAGGCGCCGCGAACGGAATGCCTTTGTAGAGGGTGACGCCGTCCGCCGCCGTACCCTGTACCAAGCCGGCTTGGGTGCGCACCGGTTTCGAGCTTTGCGCCGTCAACACGGATCCAAAGCCGAGCGCGGCGCAGACCAAAACCACATTTCTGAGAGCTGTCATGTTAATCTCCCCCGTCAAATCCTGCGATCCTTCGCGGACCGTTTCGCCCTTCAGTTTAGAACTATTATGCTCCTGTCGAGCGAGGTGCTATGGAGGGACGGTTTAACGATTGTTCATCGAGGCGATGCGGCAGAACCTAGTATCCTAGTGAATGAGTGCTCCGCAGCCTGCTCTTGGTGCTTTCCCGCCAGCAATCGCTTCGTCACTGGATGGAAACGTCTCCGGCTGCGGAGCGTTTGACGTCGCGCTTCGTCGCCGGCTCAACTATCGAACGGGAAGTCGCCGTTTGCCAGAGGCTGAACGCCGACGGCTATCTGGCCACGCTCGATCATCTGGGTGAGAGCGTCAATTCGCTCCAGGAGGCGGAACAATCTCGCGAGGCATATCTGGCGGCGCTGGATTGGATCGCGAAGCTCAATCTGGATGCCACGGTGTCGGTGAAACTGACGCAGTTGGGCCTCGATTTTTCGGAAGCGGCCTGCCTGGCTAATGTTGAGTGCCTGGTGGCGCGCGCGAAATCCATGGGGCGGATGGTGGAGGTGGACATGGAGTCGAGTCCATATGTCGACCGCACCCTGGCTCTGGTGTCCGATCTCCATCAAAAGTACGGCAGCGTTCGCGCGGTGATTCAGGCCTATTTGTACCGCAGCGAAAAGGACGTTCACGATTTATGCCAACTTTCCATTCCCATCCGGCTGTGCAAGGGCGCCTATAGCGAATCCTCCGAGGTGGCTTTCGCCCGCAAGAGCGACGTAGACGCCAACTATGTTCGCCTGATGTTCGAATTGTTCGATCACGGCGCTTATCCCGCCATCGCTTCGCACGATGAGAAGATACTCGAGCGCGCGCTAGGATATATTCAGGAACGAAATATCCCCGCGGACCGTTTTGAGTTTCAGATGCTCTATGGCGTCGGCCGCGAGTTGCAGCGGAGGCTGGTGGGGGCGGGTTATCGGGTCAGGCTCTATGTCCCATATGGCAATGCGTGGTATCCCTATTTTATGAGGAGATTGGCGGAGCGGCCGGCGAATGTTTTATTTTTGGCCCGCAATCTGCTGAAGAGCTAGTCGCTAGCCGATTAGGTGGACATGAGAAGCGCAAAAGGTGCGGCGCGCATCAAAAGAACCGCAAGGAATCGTTTGGCGCCGCGCCCGGTTTTGCGCGAGTGGGCCGAATGCGGGAACTAAGTGCGCGCGAAAGGAATCCAATGATCATGAAGTATTGGGGGTTTTTGCTGCTGAAGCTGGCAGCTGGCGCCTTGGTGATGCTAGTGGTGTGGGTAGCCATCGTTAGCATCTTTCGCAGCTCCATAGAAAACACCATCTATAGCCAGAGGCCCTTCGGGCATGATCTCGGCTTCACCACCGCGATGCTTCTCTATTTTCTGGCGTGCTTCGGCGTTCTGCACCTGATCATTTGGGATCAGCGCTATCGTTGCCGAACCTGCCTTCGCCGGCTCCGCATGCCTGTACGCGCCGGCTCCTGGCCGAACATGCTGCTCTTTGGACAGCCTCGCACAGAATATATCTGCCTCTATGGCCACGGCACTTTAAAAGTGCCGGAGGTTCGTATCACCACCAAGAGTCCGGATTGGGAACGTCACGGCGACGATATCTGGAAGGAACTGGAATCCCTCGAGGAAAGCAAACGGTGAGGAAAGCAAACGGTGAGGAAAGCAAACGGTGAGGAAAGCAAACGGTGAGTGGGCCCCTCTCCCGTAAATACGTCTCCGGTAGCTAAAGCCGCGCGGCTGATCGCGGGCGCTGCAATCCTTTTGATCCTGCTCGTGGTGGGCCTGGTTCTAATTCCGCCCTATGCGGCGAATTGGCGGCTGCAGAGTTATGTGAATGACTTAGCGGATGATCCGGGAACAGCCAAACTCCCGGCTGCTGCCGTGCGAGTGCGAGTTGCCAACCGGGCGGCCGGCTTGGGTTTGCCGGTTGGCAGCGATGACGTTCGCGTAAGCACATCCTCTGGCGCCGTCGAGATCGAAGTGCTTTACATCGTACACGTCGATCTCGCGGGCTACACTATCGATCTTCACTTCCGGCCAGCGGCGGGAAGTTGATTTCGGGGCTGGCCGCTCTTATCGGAGGGTCGCCCAAACAGCGCTTTCGGCGGGTTCGAATTCTTCCACTGCGACCGAAAGCACCTGGACGCGTTGCCCTTCGCGCAGCTGTTGTAAGAGAACCTGCCGGCCGTTTTTGAAGCGGACCGCATCGCGATACGTATTCACCTCGGCAGTGATCTCGATGAACTGCACTTCTTCAGTTTCACCGACGCTCAACTCGCGCTGCATACTCTTGGGGATCTCCGACAGAAGCAGACGCGCTCCCGGCGGAATGCAGACGGCGGGAACTCGTTTCTCCGCTTCCCAGCGGGGATTACATCCCACCAGGAACCATGCCTTGAATCGCGACCACATTGTACCCTGAGCTGTATTGCACGCCGACACCACTGCCGACAGATCCGCCGGAGACGCCAGTCCCAGCGATCCCGCACCAAAGCGGTGTATTACTAAATCCTCTCCATCGGCGGCCAGCCGATTGGGATACGTATGCAGCGAATAGTCACACATCGTGTTGCTCCTTGCGTAGATGACGCATTTGAGGTTAGCTTCGGCGCGCGAAGTAACCGTGACTCGGTTAGGTAAGCGACTGCTACCCGCACAGATGTCGCTGCGGACCTAGGCACCGTATCGTGCCGGCTGCACTCGGAACCGGCATGATGGATCGGCGCACCGCTGGACTTTGTACCAGTACGCATAGATCGCCAAAATAAACCCGCCTCATCCACTCGGGAGTGAGGCGGGCATCGGATAGCCCTCGGAGGAGTGAGCTAGTTCCTTAAGTAGTTTCGCTCTTCTCGTACTAAGTTGCAACCGAATTTTGAATTTTCTCGCCGCTTCCAGCCGTGGGATATCTTACTTTTTTAGCGGCCCAGCAGACCTTCCACTGCGCCGATGACGATGCAGATCACTGCAAAACCCAGGGTCCCGTATTGAACCCAGTATCGCGTGGCATGCATGATTTCAGCGCCGGCGCCGTCCAGCCAGATGTTATTCCGCGCTGCTCTAACGGTCTGATTAGATGACGCTTGTTCCGTCGATGGGGACGCTGTTTCAACAGCCGGAAGCGCCGCGGCGCTCGCGGTGAACGAAGGCGCGATCTCTGGACAGGGCTCCAAGCGCCTCTATCTTGGAGCACAGCCAGAAAACAACTAATAGGAAAGTAGCGCTTTTGTACTGGTATCGCCCGGACTAAGTCCTTACTTTGGGGACCGGCTCCCTCACGGTCGCGGCTCGTTAACGGCATGCATCTAATGAGCCGCGCGCGTGAGCAAGCGGTCTTTTCAAACTATCGAAACAGGCTGTTAGTTTCGCGCGGTCATTTCGACGATGTGGCCGAAGACGAAACGGAAGTGGTCTTGTGATAGTTCGGGAATGGCGGCTGACGATATTGCGGCGTGGGATGCTTTTCCAGCTCCCCCATCACTACTTTGACCGCCTTCTCTAACTGCGGATCATGACCGGCGCGGACCAGCGACGGATCGTAATCCACTTCGATGTCCGGCGTGACGCCGTGATTTTCCACGTCCCATTCACCTTTGAGATTGTAAAACGCCAGGTTGGGAGCCGTAATTGTGCCGCCATCAATCAGCTCGGGAAAACCGACGATTCCAACCAGGCCGCCCCAGGTGCGCTTGCCAATGAGAGGCCCGATACCGCGCTGGCGGAAGAGCCACGGCATGGCGTCGCCGCCCGAGCCTGCGAATTCGTTGATGATCATGGCCTTCGGCCCGAAGATGGCTTCTTGCGGTGTAGTGAACGGTTGGCCGGCGCGAGTCATGAAAAAATTAGTAAGCGGCCGGTTGAGATTGTCGATGATATAGTCGGCGATCTGACCACCCCCGTTGAAACGCTCGTCGATCACCGCGCCCTCTTTGCCCACTTGCGCGAAGTAGTAACGATTGAAATTTGTGAACCCGCCTTCCGCGGTATTAGGCAAGTAGACGTAGGCCAGCCGCCCGCCGCTGAGCTGATCCACTTTGCGGCGATTGTCTTCAATCCACGCCAGGTTCCGCAGCGCGCTTTCGCTTTCGATTGGAGCGACGGTCACTTCGCGCGATCCTGATCCGTCGGCATTAGGACCGACGCGCAACACCACGCTTTTGCCGGCGGTCTCTTCGAAGAAGCTGTAGACATTGGCAGGCGGCGTTACAGCGCGGCCGTTCACCGCCAGCAGATATTCGCCTGCCGTCACGTTCACGCCCGGCTGCGTCAGCGGCGCTTTCAATTGCGGGTTCCAGTTTTCGCCGCTGTACACTTTGGCGAAACGATACCGGCCGTTTTCGATTTTGTAGTCGGCGCCGAGCAGCCCGCCTTTTATGCGCTTCACGTCCGGGTACACGCCGCCGCGAACAAAGAGATGCCCCACCGTAAGCTCGCCCAGCATTTCCTCGAACAGATAATTCAAATCTCCCCGGCTGGAAACACTCTCCAGATAAGGTTCGTACTTCCGCTCGGCGGTTCGCCAGTCCAGGCCGTGCAAAGCCGGATCGTAGAAAAAGTCGCGTTCAATCCGCCACACTTCGTGGTACATCTGCTTCCATTCGACGCGCGGATCGATGCGCGCCTCCATGCCGTCCAGTTTCAGCCCACCCTCACTCGGTTTAGCAGGCGTACCGGCCGCTGAAATCGTCCAGGTGGCGCCCTGCTGGTAAAGCATCTTCTCACCGTCCCGGGAAATGGCGAAGCGTTTCAGGTTCTCCATAACCTTGTCGGTCTTGCGCGTCTTCATCTCGAATTTGTAGAGCGTGGCGGTTTCGCGGTCTTCGGGCGCGGCCACAGCGCGGTTCTCTACCCGCTCAGTCAGGAACAGGACGCCGGTCTTGCCAACGTCCAGCGACATGTAATCGCGCGCCGGAATCGGCAGGGCGAGGATGCGCTGATCGATGCCGGGAAGGTCGATGTGCACCTCCACCGGCTTCTTGTCGGCATTGCCCGGAGTTTTGGCAGCCGCGTCCTGCGGCGCGTCCTTGCCCGGCTCGGGCGCTTTCTCTTCATCGCTCTCAGGCGCCAACGGCGACGCGTCTTCTTTCCGCAGCACCGCCACATAGACGTCGCTCGACGTGGGACGCCCGTCGCCGGACATATCCAGCCATGCGGTGGTCAAACCCACGTTGGTGCTGGCGGTGAAGTACAAAAATTTGCCGTCTTTGTCGAACTTCGCGAACTCGGCATCACTCATGCCATCGGAGGCCTGGTGCGGCATACCGTCGTCGAGCGAATACAGAAAAACTGCGCGCAGATGGTTCTTCAGGATCTTGGTATACGCGATCCATTTGCTGTCCGGGGACCAATCGGGATTCAGGCCCCGTTGCGGCGTGAAGTAAGTATCCCGATCGATGCGGACCGGCTTCTTGGCTTCCAGATCGATATACCAAAGCTGCCGCTGGCTGTCTTCGTAGGTGATCTTCTTGCCGTCCGGCGACCACTTTGGATCGTAGTAAAAAGCGGGCTGAGCGCCCAGACCGATCTTCTGCACCTCCCCAAGGCCATTTTGCGCGCGCACGTGCAGTGCGTATTCGCCCGATTCATCGGAAAAATAAGCGATCTGTTGGCC
>Ga0181525_10002257_pt1 | contig 15875 bp, 16 predicted proteins | sample PEATcosm2014_Bin_48_FD_121100 | JGI IMG/M metagenome (GOLD analysis project Ga0181525, IMG submission 121100) | Peatland microbial communities from MTU Mesocosm Facility, Houghton, MI, USA - PEATcosm2014_Bin06_10_metaG | ecosystem: Environmental > Terrestrial > Soil > Wetlands > Peat | place...
CGACCCAGACTCCGGCAAACGGCGCCAACAAGAAGGTTGGAATCTGCCCGGCGAAGCCTACGGTGCCCAGAAGCAGCGCGGAGCCAGTCAGCCGATAGACCAGCCAACCGGTGGCGACGCGAGTCATCCAGGTGCCGATGAGGGAAATACTTTGACCTACAAAAAACAATCTGAAGTTGCGGTGCCGGAGCGCCCGCCAGGCATGAGAAAACTGCTGGAAGGGACCTGGGTTGACGACGGCTGGGCTGGTGGAATTGATTTCCTTCACGGTAGATCTATTCTGGCTCAAACTCGCGTCTGGCTCAAACTCGGGATGGCCGGGTCAAGAGAAAATGTCGATTCGATCAGCGGATAGATTCTGTTCGTGGGATGCTTGAATTCAAGGGCACCGTTGTGGACGTCGCGGTCTCCTAAGTATTTGTGGCGATCCTCTCGATACGCGCCATTCGGCGATCAAAAGCCAAGGGCCAACTCCTTATCGCAGCCGTTGAATGGTTCTCACCCCAACCAGTTCGAGTTTGCTTGTTACACTAAAGCCACTCAGCGAATGGACGGGACCGCACGAAATAGAGGTGGAGTGGTGTACGGAAATGCCTTGCGGGACCGCTGACGGCGCGGTCGGGCCAGGGATCCTTCGACTCCGCAGATCGATTCGTGAGGCGAATCGATCTGCTCCGCTCAGGATGACAGAGCTGCAAACATTTATCATGCCTTCGCGCTACGCGCAATGGATGTATGACTGGGAGCACCGGTTGACGTCGGTGGACAATAACCGCGTGGTGCGTCCGCTGGAGTGGGGCGTGGAGTGGGCGCGGGACTGGCCTTGCCGCAATGGCACGCGTCCCGGGCAGAGGGTGGAGGATCCGGCGAAATTCTTTATCGATTTCAACCGGCGTATTGTGGCGGCCAGCGATGAGTTTTATTCCTACACGCGGCCTAATGATTTTCGTCTGGAGAAACGCGAAATCCAGGTGTTTTCCACGCGCGAAGTTCCCGACCAGAAGCTCGAAGCCAAGGTGAAGGGAACGTTCGCCGAGTTTCTGCGGTTTACGGCGCCGGTGAAAACGCCGTATGCGGAAAACAATCTGGTGAATGCGCGCTGGTTTCCGGCGCGGGGTAAGCGCGCGATTGTGCTTTTGCCGCACTGGAACGCGGACGCGGTTGCTTACGTCAGCCTGTGCAAACTGCTGAACATGCTCGGCATCTCGGTATTGCGGCTGACCATGCCGTATCACGATATCCGCATGCCGGCGGAGACGAGCCGCGCGGATTATGCCGTCTCTGCCAACATTGGCCGCACGCTCGATGCGGTACGGCAGGGCGTGGTGGATGTGCGTTGCTGCCTTGATTGGCTGGAGCAACAGGGCTACAGCAAGCTTGGGATTGTGGGTACGAGCCTGGGCTCGTGTTATGCGTTCATCGCGGCGGCGCATGATCCGCGGATTCGCGTCGCGGCGTTCAATCATGCTTCTACCTATGTTGCCGACGTGGTGTGGCATGGGCAGTCGACGCGGCACATCCGGCAGGGCATGGAGTCGCAGATTACGCTGGAGACGCTGCGGCAGTCGTGGCTGGCAGTGAGTCCCATGGCATATTTCAATCAGTTCGCGCGCTGGCCGCGGAAGTCGCTGATCGTTTATGCGAAATACGATCTGACATTTTTGCCGGAGCTTTCGCGAAACGTGGTGACGGAATTCGAGCGGCACGGACTCGACCACAAAGTTGTGGTGCTGCCTTGCGGCCACTACACCATGGGCGAGACGCCTTACAAATACATGGATGGATGGCAACTGGCGTCGTTTCTACGCACGGCGTTCGAGGGCTAGCGCTGCGCGGGAGGCGTGCGATTCGCCCCGCGCAGATGGGAGGCCACCCCAGACGGCCTACCCATCTGCAATGGGGGATTATTCAGGGGGAGGAATACTACAGTAAGTCAATCGACTTACTTTGTAATATGGAAACGATACGTTGGAGCGCGGCCACTGTCAAGGGTTTCCGGAAAGAAAAAAGTCTCCTGTCCGAAAGTGAGCGCCAGGGCAGGCAAGGTGCGTCCGGGCATCGTCAGGACCGCGCGGGGTAGAATGGCTGGGTGAACGATCTCGACTCGGGCGGAATTGTACGCGGGATTGCGGAGCATCGGCGGGGCGAGTTTTTGATCAGCACCGACCGCAACCGCCTTAATCTTGACGTGATTCACGGTTTTCTGACGAATTGTTATTGGGCCAGGGGCATTCCGCGGGAAGTTGTGGCGCGGTCGATGGAGCATGCACTGTGCTTCGGCGTTTACGATGGGAATGGCGCGCAGGTGGGCTTTGCCCGTGTGATCAGCGATTTCGCGACGATCGCGTATGTGGGCGATGTGTTCGTTCTGGAAACACATCGCGGGCTTGGGTTGGGAAAGTGGCTGATGCAGTGCATTACCGGGCATCCGGCGCTGCAGAATCTGCGACGCTGGATCCTGACCACGCGGGACGCGCACGGACTTTATTCGCAAGTTGGTTTTACGCCGGTGAAGGCTCCGGAGCGATTTATGGAGCGGCACCGGGCTGATGTTTATGGGACTTTCTAGGAAAACGACATGACGAATTTTGCAAGTAAGATGTACCGCCCGCTCTACGAAGCGGATCCGCAGATTGCCTCTGCCATCGACAACGAAACCCGGCGGCAGCACGAAGGCCTCGAGCTGATTGCGTCGGAGAATTTTGTCAGCGAAGCCGTGCTTGAAGCCGCTGGTTCAGTGTTCACGAACAAATATGCCGAGGGATATCCGGGCAAGCGTTATTACGGCGGCTGTGAATACGCGGACGTGGTGGAGAACCTGGCGCGCGACCGCGCCAAGCAATTATTTGGCGCAGAGCATGCCAATGTGCAGCCGCACGCCGGTTCGCAGGCGAACATGGAGGCTTACGCTGCGGTGCTGCAACCGGGCGACACTATTCTTGGATTGAATTTGGCTCATGGCGGGCACCTTACGCACGGGCATCATCTGAATTTTTCCGGGAAAACGTACAAGATCGTTCCGTATGGTGTGACCAAAGAGACGGAGACGATCGATTACGACGCGCTCGAAAAGCTGGCCGAGGAGCATCGCCCAAAGTTGATCATCGGCGGCGGCAGCGCGTACCCGCGCATTATCGACTTTGCCCGCATGCGGCAGATTGCGGATAAAGTTGGGGCGCTTAATCTGGTGGACATGGCGCATTTTGCCGGACTGGTGGCGGGCGGGGCGCATCCTTCGCCGGTGCCGCATGCGCACATCGTGACTTCGACTACGCATAAGACTTTGCGCGGGCCGCGGGCAGGCATGATTCTTTCCAAGGCGGAGTTCGCGGCGGCGATCGATAAAGTGGTCTTCCCGGGAATGCAGGGCGGCCCGCTCATGCACATCATTGCAGCCAAAGCGATCTGCTTTCAGGAGGCGATGCAACCGGAGTTTCGCGAGTACGCGAAACAAGTTGTGGCCAACGCGAAAGTGCTGGCGGAGACGCTGGCCGCGGAAGGCTTCCGCATTATTTCCGGTGGAACCGACACGCATGTGATGCTGGTTGATGTTTTCTCGAAGGGCATGTTGGGGAGCGAGGCCGAGAAGGCGCTGGGCGAGGCCGGAATCACGGTGAATAAGAATGCGATTCCGTTCGACGTGAACCCGCCACTGAAGCCGAGCGGGATCCGGATTGGCACGCCGGCTTTGACTACGCGGGGCATGAAAGAAGCCGAGATGCAGCAGGTGGGGCGCTGGATTGCGGAAGCGTTGCTGCACCGGAATGATGCGGCGGTGCTGACGAGAGTGCGCAAGGATGTGCTTGAGCTGTGCGAGGCGTTCCCGTTGTATGCCGAGCGCAGGGCGAGGGCACAGGCGGAAGTGCGGGCCTGAGCAGGAAGAGCTACCAAACCGTTCTCAGGTTGGCGGCGCGGATGCGGCGGTCGCGACTGATGACCGGCACACCGAAATAGACCGCTGTGGCCGCGATCAGGCGGTCGGGCATATCCGGCACTTCAACGCGCGACACCTGCCGCATCGCTTGCACAACGGCGGTGGTAAAAGCGGCTTCGGCGAAAACATGTTCGGGATCGGCCAGGGCTTGGGTCAGTTCGTCATAAGCCGGAGGCGGCAAACGGTTCTTCTCGATCAAGTAAACAATTTCAGCCAAGCTTATCGATGAGATGGCGATCTTGCGTCTTGCCTTCGCCGCTTCGTCGATAAAGCTCTCCGCGGCAGCGGATAGTCTCTTGTCGTCGAATAAATGCCACAGGGCCGTGTGGGTATCGGCGACGCCGGCGATCATCAGAAATTGTCACCGAAATGCCCGAACATATCGGCGCGGTTGGCGTCGATTTCCTCCGAAGATGGAGCTTGGCCGTATTTTGAGAACGTGCCACGCCCGGTTTTGAATGGAGCGCCCGAAGGCTGGCCTTGGAGAGAGGCCGCGAGTTCACGTTCAAGAACCACACACACGTAACCTTCGGGGGAAACGCCATGTGCACTGGCTTGGGCTTTCAGTGCTGCTTCAAGGTTCTCTGGAAGTTCAATCGTCATGGCGTATTTCCTTTCTCCGTTCACCCTATGCGCGGTTTGCGGTGTTTGATGATCTCCGCTAAGTCGGCGGCGAAGTCCGGGTCCAGAGTGGGTTCGTGCCCCAGTTCTTTCGCATGTGCCTCAGCCAGAGCGATGGATTCCGAAAGCGGACGGCCACGCAGCGGCTCGGCGGAATGCACCACTGCAACCGGGAGTGCGTCCCGCTCGATGATAACCTCTTCCCCCGAGCGCACACGGGCCAGGACACCCGCAAAATCGCTGGTTGCTTCCGCCTCCGAGATGTGAGTCACGGATCTGGGCATCGGCTAATTATACCCTCGTGCTGCTCCCGATTCTGTTTCCGCTGTTTCCCATCTCTCCTCTGTGCTTTAATGCCCCCAGTGAAGATCGCTATCGACATTCGGCGGATGACGGAGTTTGGTGTGGGCACGTACATCCGGAACATCGTGCGCACTCTGGGACGTTTGGACCACGAGACCACGTATTTCCTCATCGGCTCTCCCGACAAAGTGAAAGAAATCGGCCCGCTGCCGCCTAACTTTCACACCGTTCCCCTGGCTGAGCCGGAGCTTTCGCTAAAGAGCTTCTGGGAGTTTCGCACGATTGTGAAGCGGCTGGAATGCGATCTGGTGCACATTCCGAATCTGTTCTCCGTGCCGCGCGCGCTGCCTTGCCCTTACGTGATGACGGTGCACGACATGCTTGAGCATCTGTCGCGGGCGCGCCAGCAGACCGGGTTTTGGGGGGCCTGGCATTTCCAGTTCACCAAGCAGGTCCTGCGCGGTGCGGCGCGCATTTTCGCGGTTTCCAATTTTACCAAGCTCGAAATCGAGAAGCTGTTTGGAGTTCCCTCCAGCCGCATCGAGGTGGTCTACAATGCAATCGATGAGCGGTTTCTGCACGGGCACGCGAGCGCAGCCGACCGCCAGTTGATTGCCGAGCGCTATCAGGTGACTTATCCCTTCCTGCTCTATGCCGGGCGAATCAGTCCACACAAGAATGTGGTGCGGATGATCGAAGCTTTTTCCGCGCTGAAGACTGAGCTGGAAAAAGATGGGGCCTTTCCGGATCTGAAGCTGATCATTATTGGAGACGACGTTTCCGGCAATCCCGATTTGCGGCGGACGGTGATTCGCAGCGGGGTGCAGCACGATGTGCGCTTCTTAGGCTTTGTGCCCATCGAAGTGCTGCGCACGTTCTACGATGCGGCCAAGATTTTTGTATTTCCGTCGCTGTATGAAGGCTTCGGCCTGCCGCCGCTGGAAGCGATGGCCCACGGCACGCCGGTTGTGACCTCCAACGTGTCGTCGCTGCCCGAGGTGGTGGGCAATGCCGCGGTGATGGTCCACCCGGAGAATGTTTTCGAGATCATGCGGGCGCTATATCGCGTGCTGATGGAGCAACCGTTGCGCGAGAAGATGAAGGAACGCAGCTACCGGCAGGTGACCAAGTTTTCCTGGGAGAAATCGGTGCGCCGCATCATGGACGTCTATCTGGAAGTGGTGCACGCGAAAGGCAGCGCGCAACCTCCCGGCCCGCCTGCGTCCGCGGGAAGAAAGACCACGGCAGGCGTAGCGTGACGGATTACTGCTGAGTTTGATTGCCTTCCAAATCACTGATGCGCTGTTCGTGGGCCTCAATGGCGCGGAGCAGTCGCGCTGTCCCCTCGGCAATCTGGGTAACTACGTTTTCGAGCCGGGCGTCGGCCTTGCTGAGCTGTTCCATTCCCTGAATCATGCGCTCGATGCGGCTGTCGGTAGTTTTGTGGGCTGCCAGCAGAAGCTCCACGCTCTGGGTAAGAGCTTCGTGCCGCTCGGTTAGCCTTTCGAGCCGCTCATCGATGTTCATGAGCTTACTGTATGCGAAGCGCTTCGCAGCGTCAAGAACCCGATTAGCCCTGTTTTCTATCGCTTGCGAACCGCTTCGCATGAATATCTGCTGCGGCGTGATAGGAATATGGGCATGAGACGAAAAGATCCAGCCGCCGTGGCGCTTGGCCGTAAAGGCGGCAAAGCCCGAGTCAAAAATCAGACCCCAGAGCAGCGGATCGCATCCGCCAGCCGCGCCGCCAAAGCCCGTTGGGCAAGAACAGAGAAGCTCGTCCGTGAGATCACGGAAAAGTCGAAACAACTGCTTGACATTACCGTGAAGCGCGAGCGAGCGATGGTGGTCAAAACAAAAGCGAACGCCCGCCGCCGGAAGAGGCAGAAGCTCTCGCGGTAGGCAAGACCCGCCTACTGCGGGATCTACTTCAGCAGCGGCTGGCCGGGGGAAGCGATGGCGAGCTTGTGCAGCTTGGCGGTGACCCGGTTGCGATCGGCATCGGTCTGGGCGGAAGCGAGACGCTTGCGCAGAGTGGTGATTTTGTGCTGGCGGGCGCGGCGCCGGCGAATCTCCGGGCGGCGGCTGGGTGCTGACATCGGTTGCTCTCCTGCGATGAAATCAAAATAGCAGCACTGTGAGTCTATCAGAATCCCGCTCGGAATGCGGGCCCGGCCGGCGGACGCTCCTGCATCGAAATCGGAGTCCGCGTCAGGTCGTTACAATCACCGCCGAGCATGGACCTTTGCTGCTGCGATGGTAGCTGTGCCGCACTCCGGAATCGAAATACGCCGCGTCTCCCGCCTCCAAGACGAAGGCCTCAGACCCGATCGTGAGATCCAGCCTTCCGGCGATCAGGTAAAGCAATTCCACGCCCGAATGCTGGTGAGGTCGAACCTTGTCGGCGGCGATGACTTCGAATTCCGCATAGAAAGCATTGAGCTTGCGCTCGGTTGCCTTGAAGTCCAGGCTCTCGAAGTTGTAGGCAATACTTCCTCCGCCCGGCGTGTCAGGAAAATGCAGGCGCTCTTTCTTCCGCACAATCGCAACGACGTGACGCTTGCGCTCGTCGGTAAAAAAATATTCCAGCCCCACCCCGAACACCATGGCGATGCGCAGCAGCGTAGGCAGCGTGGGGAACAGTTTGCCGCGTTCCAACTTTGAAAGCATCGCCGCCGAGAGGGCGGTATGTTTGCCCAATTCCACCAGTCCCATGCTTTTTCGCAGCCGCAGGGTTCGCAGCTTCTCGCCCAAAGCATAAGGCTGAAGACCTTCGACAATCGTTTTATCGACCACAATTCTCCTGTTTTCCCGGCAATCCGGCTATGCGCCGGATTTTTAACTGCCGCTCACATGAAATGCGACACTCCGGTGCTTTTAGTGTTACGACAATAAGTGTTCTCTATAGTTAATACAGCAACAGGCAAGATTGCAACCGAAAACCAAGCAGACAAGAAAAATAAGGAGATACAAACGTGAAAGCAGCAAGCTTTGCATTGATTCTCGGCGTCCTGGCCAGCGCCATGCCAGTGAACGCCGGGTCCCAGAAACAGGACATCGTTGACATCGCGGTTTCCGCAGGCACCTTCACAACGCTGGTTGCCGCCCTTCAGGCCGCAGGCCTGGCAGACACTCTGAAAGGCAAAGGGCCCTTCACCGTATTTGCGCCCACTGACGAGGCTTTCAAGAAGCTGCCGGCGGGCACGGTCGAGTCGCTTCTGAAGCCTGAGAACAAGGAGAAGTTGCGGGCCATCCTGCTCTACCACGTGGTAGCGGGGGATGTGACCGCGGCGCAGGCGATGAAACTGTCCTCCGCGAAAACCGTCAATGGCCAGGAACTGAAGCTGAGCGTCCATGGCGGCACGGTCATGGTCAACGACGCGCGCGTGGTGAAGGCCGATATTGTTGCTTCCAACGGCGTGATCCACGTGATTGACACGGTCCTGATACCCAACAACTAACGAGATGGAGAAACTATGAAAACTTTAGATGTGACCGCGCTCGTGCTTTTGGTGGTTGGCGGATTGAACTGGGGCATGGTGGCGGTTGCCCACTTCGACCTGGTGGCCGCTATCTTCGGAATGAAATTCGGCGAAACTTCAACCCTTAGCTCCATCGTTTACGCGTTGGTTGGCCTGGCCGCGCTTTATCAGACGGTCTCTTTCAAGGCCATTCAGCAACGCTGGGGACACGGGCCGGCAGCGGCCCGCTAAGAAACAGAAACCAAGAAAGCGGGGGAGAACGCTTGCGCGTTCTCCCCCATTTTCAAAACTGCTGTTGGTTGCCGCTATTGTATTTTGCAGTTGGCAAGCAGGTCGGTCGCGATTTGTTGCGCTCCCGGAATCGTATTAGGCAGTGAATGTACGCCGCCCGACACACAAACCTGCGCCTTCGAGGTAGTGATGTTGTCGAGCCAATCCTGCCCGATGGGGATGGCTGAGCTGTTATCCGCGCTGCCAAACGCCACGTTCACGAATGTGTTGGGGAAGGTGTACAAGGCCCCCGGCGCTTCCGCGCTATCACCCAGGAAGAAGTTCAATCCTCCCGGTGGCAACGTGCCGTCGACGGCATCCGTACACAGGCCCGGAGTAACGGCCGGATTGTAGGCCGGATCCCAGACCGGTGCGTCGGCGGCTCCAAAGCACGTGCCCAGCGTAGTGGCAGTTCCGCACTGCACCGCCAGCTTGCCTTCCTGGCATCCGCAGCCCCAATCGAGGCGCGCAGCCGGCGGTCCGCTGGTCACTTCGGCCATGGAGAGAACGCTGCCGGAATTGTATTGCGACAGAGCGTAAGCCAGCGCTCCGGCCCCGCCGCTGTTTCCCGTGGCGCAGTAGGGCAGGCTGGTGTTGTTCTGAATGTTGGTGTAAATCCACTGTGTAATGGTCGCGTAACGGCAGGCTGCCGCCAGCGTGCCGCCTGGGCCCAACACCCAACCGTCCGGTTGATTGGTATTGAATGGAGTTCCCCAGTCGATTTCAACGGTGGTGTAGCCGGCGTTCAGGACCGGCTGTATGGAATACTGCGCGGCATAAGTGAAGATGCTGTCGTATAAGCCATTGCCATCCGTGCCGGTGTTCCAGGTAACTGTTCCGATTGAAGGGGTAGGAGTATTCGTCTTCAGGTAGACCTGAACGTCGGGAACGTTGGGACAAGAAACGGTCATTTGCTGACAAGACGCGGGCTGGGTGAACCGATAGCCTTGGCACGAAACGGACGAGACGCCGCTGATCGTTCCCAACTGACGAGTCGCTCCTGTCGCGCAGGTGGCATTGATGGTGAGGCTCGAGGTGATGGTTCCGGTCATATAGGTCGGAACGCAAGACTGCGTGCTCGGCTGGTTGGTCACGTAGACCGTGTAGGTTGCGCCGCTCGCGTACGAGTTCGAGAACGTTTGGGTGCCGTTGCTGGTGAAGGTCAAGGTTGCGCCTTGATCGTCCTGCAACACTACCGTTCCGGAAAGTCCCGTGACAGAGACGCTGACCGTGGGATTGGTGGTAGCGCAGGTCGCCGTCACCGTGATGTTTGAGGTGATGGTGCCGCTGGCGTTGCTGCTCAGGGTGCAGGTCTGGCCGGCAGGCTGAGTCTTCACGCTCACCGTGTACGTCGATCCGCTGGCATACGAAGTGGCGAAGGTCTGCGTGGTGTTGGTGGTGAAGGTTAGGTTATCGCCGACGTTATCCTGCATCACCAGGGTGCCTGTGAGTCCTGTGACCGCTACGCTGATCGTGTAGTTGACCACGTTGGTGGTGCAGGTGGCCGTCACTGTGATGTTTGAGGTGATGGTGCCGCTGGCGTTGCTGCTTAGCGTGCAGGTCTGGCCGGTCGGCTGTGTCTTCACGGTGACTGTGTACGTGGAACCGCTCGCATAGGATGTGGCGAAGGTCTGCGTGGTGTTCGTGGTGAAGGTTAGTTGGTCGCTCTTACTATCCTGTACGACCAGGGTGCCTGTGAGGCCCGTGACCGCCACGCTGATGGTGTAATTCGCGGAGTTCGTAGTGCACGTGGCGTCTACCGTAATGTTCGCGGTGATGGTGCCGCTGGCGTTGCTGCCCAGCGTGCAGGTCTGGCCGGTGGGCTGCGAAGTAATGGTCACGCTATAGGTCGAGCCGCTGGTATATGCCGTGGAGAAGGCTTTCGTCGTATTCGTGGTAAAAGTTAACGTCGCGCCATCGTTATCCTGCAGCTTCAGTGTTCCTGTCAGTCCGGTGACGGCTACGCTGACCTTGTATGTTTTAGTTTTGCACGTGGCCGTTACCGTAATGTCGGAAGTGATGGTGCCGCTGGCATTGCTGCTGAGCGTACAGGTCTGGCCGACGGGCTGAGTCTTCACGGTAACCGTGTACGTGGAACCGCTGGCGTACGACGTGGCAAATGTCTGGGTGTTGTTGGTGGTGAAGGTCAACGTATCGTTCTTGCTGTCCTTCACAACCAGTGTTCCCGTAAGGCCCGTGACCGCAACGCTGATCGTGTAATTCACGGTGTTGGTTTTGCAGGTGGCGGTGACCGTAACGTTCGCGGTGATGGTACCGGTCGCGTTGCTGCTCAGCGTGCAGGTCTGGCCGGTGGGCTGTGTCTTGACGCTCACGGTATAGGAGGAACCGCTGGCGTACGACGTGGCGAAGGTTTGCGTATCGTTGGTGGTAAAGGTCAAGTTGTCGCCGACGTTGTCTTGCATCACCAGGGTCCCTGTAAGTCCTGTGACAGCGACGCTGATGGTGTAATTGGAGGAGTTGCTGGTGCAAGTGGCCGTAACCGTAGTGTTGCCCGTGATGGTGCCGCTGGCGTTGCTTCCGAGTGTGCAGGTCTGGCCCGTGGGCTGCTTAAAAATGGTTACCGAATAGCTGGCGCCGCTGGCGTAGGTGCTGGCGAAGGTGAGGGTTTCATTGGAGGTGAACATCAGCTCGTTGCCAACGTTATCTTCCACCTTCAGGTTGACGCCTGAAGCAAGTCCGGAGACGGCGACACTCAGCGTATAGTTCTGGGCAGAGGCGCTAGAAAATGTACACGCTAAGAAAAGTAGAGCGCCGAACGCCTTCAGCAGAAGATTGCACGACTTCATACGAGCCTCCAACGGGATTAGGAATTCTCTTTGCCTATCTTCGCAATCTGCCTCTGCAATCCGCCTCTGCAATCCGCCTCTGGCGCGGTTTTCAGCATTGTGTGAATGACAGGACTTACTGGGGGGAACAGCAGTGTAGTACAGCAGATTTGGCACGTCAAGAGTTTGGGTGCACGATTTTCAGACTGTTTACAATGAGCCCAAAATGTATGCAAGAATTTGCAAACTGGTTCTTCAGGTTGCAAAAATGTGCGTACTTTTCGCGGGCGATGTTGGGATAAGTGAAGTATGGCAGCCGGACCTGTAAGCCGAATTCTGTCCGCCGGATTGCTCCGGTTGGACGGTCATTCCTCTGGGCCACGCATCGCTGCGGGGCTCTAGCGACCTACCCGAAGGTTTGACGCACCGAGCCGGCACGTGCCGAAACTTGATTCGTGAGAATCGAGTCCTGGCTCCCTTCCTATTTGGTCTTGCTCCGTGTGTGGTTTGCCCTGCCCGCGGCATTGCTGCCGCGGCGGTGCGCTCTTACCGCACCTTTTCACCCTTACCCCGGTCTCGAAAGACGTTGTCTCGCAAAACCAGGGCGGTATATTTTCTGTGGCACTTTCCGTCGAACGGACTTGAATCCGCCCTCCCGGACGTTATCCGGCACACCGCTCTGTGGAGTTCGGACTTTCCTCTCCCCGCGCCCCGCCGTTTCCAGTGAAGACGCGGAAAGCGACCGTCCGGTCCAGCTGCCAACAGGATCATTATATGGTATGGCTTCGATTTCGGGTCTCAGGTTTAAGATGTGGCTCGCAGGCCGGTAGAGCTTTCAACGAGGGGTCGATTGGGCTGATAGACTTATACCGGCAAGCCCAGGGACCCCAACCCCTGAACGCATGAACATCGTCGAAGCCATCCGAATCGCGCTGCAGTCGCTGTGGGCGAACAAGCTGCGCTCGGTGCTCTCGACTCTGGCGATTGTTATCGGAGTCGCCGCGGTGATCGCCGTCGTTACTTTCGTGGCCGGAATTGATGGATATGTCGCGGGAAAAATCTTCAATCTCGGCGCCGACGTTTTTATCATGTCCAAGTTTTCTCCCGCCGAAACCAACGTAGAACATTATCTCGAGGCGGAGAAGCGCAAGAACCTGGACATGGATGATTATCAGGCCGTGCTTGCGGCCTGCCGCCACTGTGATTACGTTGGCGCGGCCCTGCGCAACAGCAACGGGCATGTGAAGTACGCCGAGCAGTCGATCAGCGATTCCACCGTACAAGGCATCACTCCTTCGATGGCTCCCATTTACGACACGGACCTGAGCGCCGGCCGCATGTTGACCGAAAGTGACCTGGAGAATCGATCGCCGGTAGCAGTGGTGGGAACGGATATTGTGGAGCACCTGATGCCAGGGGTCGATCCGCTGGGCCGCGAGATTCGACTCGACGGCTGGACCTATCAGGTAGTTGGCGTGGGGAAGAAAAAGGGGAAAACGCTGGGGCAGAGTCTCGACAACTACGTGATGATTCCCATCACGGTCTATCTCAAACAATATGGCGCGCATACCGATAGCGTGCGGATTTCCGGCAAAGCTGCGGCGGCGGGCGCGTCGCTGAACGAAGCAGTCGATGAGGCGCGGGTGGCATTGCGCGCGCATCGCCACGACCGTCCCGGCGGAGAAGACAGCTTCGACATTGAAACCAACGCCAGCCTGCTGGGGATATGGAAAGATTTCAGCAGCACATTCTTCATGGCGACGATTGGCGTGGCCGCTATTGCGCTGGTGGTGGGCGGCATTGTCATCATGAACATCATGCTGGTTGCGGTGACCGAGCGCACGCGCGAAATCGGCATCCGCAAGGCGCTGGGGGCAACGCGCGACGACGTGCTGGAACAGTTCCTGATTGAGGCCGTTCTTCTATCTTTTTTGGGCGGGGTGCTGGGCGTATTACTCGGAGTGGGCTTCGCCAAGGGCGTCACGCTGCTGATCGGAATGCCGTCAGCCGTTCCGCTATGGGCTGTGGCTGCGGGTTTGATCGTTGCCGCCAGCGTGGGTGTGTTCTTCGGAGTCTATCCTGCGAATAAGGCGGCGAAGCTGGATCCGATCGCGGCGTTGCGGTTCGAATTGTAAATGGATTTTTCGGGCATGATCAAACGGGACGAATTCGGCGAGATCGTGCAGATGGCGAGCGACACCATCTGGGGCAACAAGCTGCGCTCGTCGCTCACTATATTGGGAATCGTCATCGGAATCACTTGCGTCATCAGCGTCTCGTCGATTGGCCGGGGACTGAACGACAACGTCGAGGGCATTGTTACCAGCATCGGCTCCAATGTCATCTTCGCGTTTCATATCGAGCCTTTCACCTTCGGGCGGCCTACCGAAGAGATGCGGACGCGCAAAGAACTTACCTACGATGATGCCGTCGCCATGCGCGACCTGCCCCATGTCAAAGCCGTAACCGCGGGCCTGCGGTACTTCCGGCCGGAATTGCGTATCGGTTCGTTCGCGGTGAAGTATGGGGACAAGAAGGCGAAGAACACAATTCTCGAAGGCGACGAATCGTCGGCGAAAGACGTGTTCGACCTGCAGATCGCCTCAGGCCGCTGGTTCAGCGAAGTGGATGAGGAACATCGCTCGCCGGTACTGCTGCTGGGCTCTGATACGGCTGAGGAATTGTTCGGGAGCGCCGATCCATTGGGGAAAGAAGTCACCATCGAGGGCGAACTCTTTACCGTGATCGGAGTCGTGAAGCCGGTGAAGTCTGTGTTCGGCGGCGGCAAGAATCCGGAAGACAACAAAGTTTTCTTTCCTCTCAGCACGCTGCGAAAATTGCATCCCGAGCTGAAGCAGCACTGGATCAGCATCAAAGCCACTTCGCACGACGACGTGCCGAAAGCGATTGACGAGGTTCGCAGTTTGCTGCGGCGGCGCCGCAAAGTAGCCAACGACAAGCCGGATAATTTTGCGGTGTTCACTGCGGATTCGATTTCCGATGTGTGGAACCAGCTCACGGGCATGCTGTTTATTGGCATGTTCGCAATCTCCAGCGTGGGCCTGATTGTGGGCGGCGTCGGCGTGATGAACATCATGCTGGTGAGCGTCACCGAAAGGACGAAGGAAATCGGCGTTCGCAAAGCGATCGGGGCCCGCAAGCGGGATATTCTCCTGCAGTTCACTTTGGAAGCGATCATTCTTACGGCGGTCGGCGGAGTGATCGGAATTCTGTTGGGCGCGGTCGTCGTCTGGGTAATTCCCGCGCTCTGGCCGTCGCTTCCCGCCCGCATGTCGATGTTCTGGGTAATCTTCGCCTTCACTTCCGCGGCGGGAGTTGGGCTGGTCTTTGGTATTTATCCTGCGTGGAAAGCAGCGAACCTGGATCCGATCGAGGCGCTCCGTTACGAGTAGCCTAGCTTGCGCTGGCGCATGATGCACTTCATCCTCAGGATGGTTCAGATCGCGGCGGTTGTCGGATTCTTCTCCAGTTCCATCTACTATCTTCTCTGTCTTTGGAGCGCGGCTGTGTTTTTGCGCGAGCGAGAGGCGGACGAAGGAGCGGCTCGGTCTACGCGGGACTTGCCTACGCAGGGATTGCCGCCGATTTCTATTCTCAAGCCTCTTAAAGGGATCGATTCGGAAATCTACGAGAGCTTTCGCAGCCACTGCCTGCAGGATTATCCGCAGTACGAAATCATTTTTGGCGTGAACGACCCGAACGATCCTGCCATCGACAGCGTAAAAGAATTGCAGGTGGAATTTCCCGGTCGAAAAATACATCTGATGGTGTGTCCGCAGAGCCTGGGCGCGAATGTAAAGGTCAGCAACCTGGCGCAGATGTTGGTGCACGCTCGCTACGACCACCTGATCGTGAACGACAGCGATATTCGCGTGGAGCCCGATTACCTGCGCCGCGTGATTTCGCCGCTCACCGATTCGAGCGTAGGGATGGTCACGTGCCTTTACCGTGGAGTTGCCGGAAGGACACTGGGTTCGCAACTGGAGGCATTAGGCATCAGCACGGACTTTTGTCCGAGCGTTCTGGCTGCGCGACAGATCGAGGGCGGCATTCGTTTTGGGCTCGGGTCCACGCTGGTGTTCCGCCGCGCCGACCTGGAGAAGATCGGCGGCTTCGCTTCGTTTGTCGACTATCTGGCCGATGACTATGAACTGGGCAAGCGCATCGCCAATCTGGGGTTGAAGGTGAAACTGTCGGAGGTTGTGGTTGAGACGTATCTGCCGCCGTATGCTCTGGGCGATTTCTTTGTCCATCAACTGCGCTGGGCACGAGGGGTTCGCGATGCGCGCGCGGGTGGCTACCTGGGCTTGGTTTTTACATTCGGTGTTACGTGGGCATTGCTCGCGTTAGTGGCGAGTGTTGGTGCATGGTGGGCCTGGAGCACGCTGGGCGTCACATTGCTCCTCCGCTTCGCGGTTGCGCTGGTTGTTGGCCGCGTTGTAGTGCAAGACCGGCAAG
>Ga0181525_10002259_pt1 | contig 15869 bp, 18 predicted proteins | sample PEATcosm2014_Bin_48_FD_121100 | JGI IMG/M metagenome (GOLD analysis project Ga0181525, IMG submission 121100) | Peatland microbial communities from MTU Mesocosm Facility, Houghton, MI, USA - PEATcosm2014_Bin06_10_metaG | ecosystem: Environmental > Terrestrial > Soil > Wetlands > Peat | place...
GAATTCTCCTTTAAACGAAGGCACCGAAACCGGTGATCGCCTTACCAACGATCAGCGTGTTCATCTCGCGCGTGCCTTCGTATGAATAGATCGCCTCTGCGTCGGCGACAAAGCGGCCTACGTGGTGATCCAGCAGGATGCCGTTTGCACCGAGCAGCTCGCGCGCGAACCCGACTGTTTCGCGCATTTTGACCGTGCAGAAAGCTTTGGCCAGGGACGCGTGCTCGTCCTTCAGCTTTCCCTCATCCTGCAACTGCGACAGGCGCACAACCATACAGAGCGATGCAGTAATATTGCCGAGCATCTTGACGAGCAGATCCTGGATGAGCTGGAACTTTGCGATCGGCTTCCCGAACTGCTCGCGAGTTTGCGCATAGGCGAGGGCGTTCTCGTACGCTCCCATCGCGCAACCGACCGCCTCCCACGCTACGAATGCGCGGGTCATGCGCAGGACACGCGCGGTATCGCGGAAGGAGGTGTCCTTCTGAAGGCGGTTGCCTTCAGGAACGCGGCAGTTGTCGAGAGTGATCAGCGCGTTCTGCACGACGCGCAAGGCCATCTTGTGTTCAATCTTTTCCGCCTTGAATCCGGGCGTCTTGTTTTCGACGATAAATCCCTTTACCTGTCCGTCCGCCACATCACGCGCCCAAATAATCGTGAGGTCTCCCCAGGTGGCGTTCCCGATCCACTTCTTCTGTCCGTTCAGAACCCAGGTATCGCCCTCTCGTTGCGCGGTCGTCAAAAGGCCGCCCGAAGCTCCCGAACCAACCAGTGGCTCCGTCAGTCCGAAGGAGCCTATCCTTTCGAGGCGAGCCATCGGCGGGAGCCATTTTTGCTTCTGCTCCTCCGAGCCGCAAAGGAAGATTGATCCCATCGCTAGTCCGCTGTGCACACCAAAGAAAGTGGCGAAAGAGGAATCAATTCTCGCGATTTCCATCGCGGCAAAGCCCGCAAGCATCGTGCTGCCGCCCGCACACTCGTAGCCGTTGTAGCCCAACCCGGCGATCTTGAGGTCGCGGAAGCCCGGCAGCAGTTCGAAGGGGAAGTTGTCGTCCGACCAATATTTGTTGATGACGGGAGCCACGCTTGTCTCCATAAATGCACGGACCTTCTGCAGGACCGCTCGGTCGCCGTCACTTAGGGACTCAATAAGTTGGTAGAAATCGCCGTTCGGCTTGGGTAGCGTTGCTGCTGCGGTGGTTGACTTCAAAGTTGTCGTCATGTTTTCTCCAAAAATGCCTTTGTTGTGGTTCGCAGTTTCTGCGCGTCGCTGATCTGATGCGCTTGAGCTCCGCCTAGGCCGGCTGGCAGCCGCGTCGACCGCCAGTGCGTCTGCGAATTTCCGGCCTCCGTTGACGATAGCCTTCAAATCGGATTAACCGGATTGTGGACAATGCGCGGCCGGCGCCGAGATCCGGAAAACCAGAGCGCGAAAATGGTTGACTGCTCCGCTTTTGCATCGACAGGGGTAGAAATAGCCGCACCCATGGAAAGCCTTCTTATTCAATCTGGTTTATAAGGTTAGAGGCCAGCCCTTGCTCGACTATTCAAGAGCCCCGTTAGGATCTGGTTCTCCTCTTCAGCAAGTTGCTCAACCGTGCGATTGCCCGCGATGCGCATCACTCCGTTCGCGACAGTCTCCTTCAGCTCGGGCGTAATGTTAGGTGTGCCAAGGGCCTTCATCATAGTCTCGAGAGGGCCCATGAGGTGTTCCATGAAATGGTGAATCCCCCCGGGCCCCCCGCCCAGGTGCCACTGGAGGCTCGGCCCCATGACGCCCCATCGAGGCCCAGGCCCATAGCTCACGGCAGCGTCGGCGTCCTCCACGCTTAGTACGCCCTGCTGAATAAGATAGAGGACTTCCCTGTAGAGCGCCGCCTGCAGCCGGTTGGCGACATGGCCGGGAAGCGCTTTGAACAGGCGAATCGGTTTCTTCCCAATGGACGAATAAAACGCCATGGCCTCTTCAATCGTCTGGAGTGACGTCTTGGCTCCGCCCACTACTTCAACCAGCGGGATGATGTGAGGCGGGTTGAAAGGATGTCCGATCACACAACGCTCGGGACGCTTGCATCCGGACTGTATTACGTCCATAGTGATGCCCGAAGAACTCGAGGCAAGGATCGAATCCGGAGGCGTGGCGTCGTCCATCTCCGCGAACAACTTAATTTTGAACTCAGGACGTTCGGGTGCGTTTTCCTGAACAAAGTCGGCGTTGGCGAGCGCCTGAGCCATACTTGGTTTGAAGGTCAAGCGGTCACGCGAGGCGCCGGCAGTCAGGCCATCCTTGCTGAGGGTCCTCCAGGCTTCATCAATATACTTGCGAAGGCTGGCCTCGGCATTCGGCATAGGATCGGTTGCAGTTACGTCGAATCCGCGCGCCAGGTAGTATGCGGCCCAGCTAGCGCCGATAACGCCGGTGCCGACAATTGCGATGCGATCAATCGGTTTGTTCGATGACATTGTCTTCTCCTTGTCAGTTGCACTTATTCCCGCTGCGCGGCACCGGCCTGGTTGGACCAGTCCACATCGGGGCGATCGAGGATTGGGTCGACATGGAGATGCCCGAAGTATTCCCATGCCCACTCCAGAAAGGTCGCTATCTTCGCCCGAGCGGTGGTGAGGAGCAGGGCGTGGACCCCCAGCCAAGCGGCGAATGCCAGCGTGCCGGTGATCGTGTGCCGATGCGCGCCAACCTCAGCCACAGCCGCATTGCGACCGACCATCGCCATAATCCCCTTGTCCCGGTATTCGAATGGCGTTCCAGGTTTCCCGGCCACAGCGGCGATGATGTTCTTGGCGCAATGCCTTCCGGCCTGCTGAGCGACGGAGGCTAACTGGGGGAGCGAGTCGCCAGCGGGCGTCTTGAAGTTGGCGAAGTCCCCCAGCGCGTAAACCCCAGGAGAGCCGCCGACACTCAAATCCGGCTGCACGTCCACCCTTCCCCCATGGCCGGTCTTGATACCAAGCGACGCAGAGAGCCGTGAGGCTTTCAGTCCTCCCGCCCAAATCACAAGTTGTGTGGGAATCGTCGTCCCGTCGGAGAGCAGAACTCCATCTTTCGTCACTTCCCGGACGGATGCGCCGAGCCGCAACTCCACGCCCCGCTCGCGCAGCACTTGTGTAACGTACTCCTGCGAGTGCTTGCTGAATGGGCCGAGAACGGTACTCGCCATGTCAATCAACGTCACCGAGGCCCGGCTCAGATCGACGTGCTTGAACACATAGTCGGGTGTTCTCTGCAAAGCATCCGTGATCGCACCAGCGATCTCCACGCCGGTAGCACCGCCCCCAATCACAACAAATCGTGGCGGCTGCTGGTCCTTCCCTGCGTTCCGGTCTACCTTTTCGAGCGCTTCCAGAAGACGCGACCTCAAACGTTCCGCATCCGTCAGCGAGTACAACGGCAGAGCATGTTCCCGCACTCCGGGAATGCCGAAGAAGTTCGCCTCCGCTCCCGCAGCGAGGACCAGGAAATCGCCTTGGTACGCGTCGCCGCTGACCGAATGCGCCGTTCGTGTGGCGAGATCGACAGAATGAATTTCGGTCATCGCGACGTCTACATTCTTGTGACTCGCCAATACAGCTCTGAAATTGAACGCGGCGTTGTCGGGAGACAAGGAACCCGTCGCCACCTGATACAGTAGCGGCTGAAATTGTTGATAGTTATTTCGGTCGAGCAAAACGATCTGTAGGTCCTTATGACCGGCGAGCAGTTGTGCGCAGTTGAGCCCGGCAAAGCCGCCGCCTACAATTACTACAGTCTTGCTGCCGTTCGTCTTCTCCATACGTGTTCCTTTTCGGTTCCGCGCAGGGCCACACCTGGGTAGAGTCTACTCTGCGGGCTTTTGTTCAAAAACAACTAGTGTTTTGCTCAGGCGCCGCGCGCGACTATCGGATATGTATAGCCCGTTATCCGTGGTCTCGTGCGGCTAAACTTTCGCGATGGTCACTTCGCTTTTGTCCGTTCCGGCAAATGCCACGGGCCTGGGAAACGTGCCCGGAATGCGATCCACGCCCGATTCGTGGCTGCCACCAGTTGCGCCCCGGAGTTGGTTCGCGTGTACCCCGCGACCCGATTCGGCCAGAACCGTCGGGCTAATTGATCCGCAGGCCACGCGGCAGTTCGACGACCGGCCGTTTCACGAAACTAAATGGTTGATGGTCGTTCCGATGGTGCCGCCGTGCAGGTATTCATCGGTCGGGGCCCCCGACACCAATGTGAACAATCCCCTATCGGCAATGAAGGGGAGCGCAGCCCGGACTAGGTTGATCTGGCCGATCCCCTTGAACTTGATGGAATTCGCGCATTGCTCATCGGTGCTCTCTTCGAGGGACCCGATGGATACGCCTCCCAGCGGCGTTGGCCACCGCATCGAAGGAGCCAATCCGACTAAAGATCGCCTTCAGACTCTCGGGATCGGAAATGTCCGCGTGATAGTCACCGGACTTGCGGCCCGACAGAGACGACCTCGTGCCCCTTCTCCTCAATACTTTCCTGTCGGTGGAACCGATAGCTACGCTTCCTGTGACGATTGCGTTCATTCGGCCTTGAGATCGCCTCTCGATGGGCCTAGATCGCCTCACGCTCAAGTCAGTTCGCTTAGCCGATACTCTTACCCGCAGCCGGGCCGGCCGGCGATCAGCGCGGGTCGACACGGCCTTCGCGACCGGCGAGTCTGCTGATGGCGTAAGATGCCGGAATAGCAGCGTATAGGAATAAACCGACGGACGGAAAGAACAACCCAGCGGCCACGCCCCCGACGTAAAGGAGAGAAACACACAGCGAAAGCCGCAGGTCGCGGTCCAGTTTCCTGTCGCTGATTCCTTTCTTCATGAGACCGCCTCGAAAGGAGGCGTACAAACGCACAGCCGAAAAGGAAAGGCACGTAACGGCACAGACGGACCCGTAAACGGCAATGGCCACGGGCTGCTCCGGATGATTTCCAAGCAAAGCTGTTGGGAAGGGCAGAAAGGCGATCCACATCAGGTATAGACTGTTCAGCCAAAGAAGCCTGGAATCCACGTGGTCCAGATCATGGATGAATTCATGGTGCGCGATCCACGCGACTGTGCAGATCAGGAAGCTTATCACGTAGATCAAGAAATGAGGCGCCAGCGCCATAATTGCGTGGATCATCTCTGCACTGCTGGTTGTTGTCCGGACGTCTTGTAGATGGATGTCGAGAATGAGCAGTGTAATCGCGAAGGCGATGACGCAATCGCTGAACGATTCAATTCTACCCTTGGGCATCGTCGGCCGCCTTAAAAGAAGAAAGGAGCGGAAGCTGATTCAGTGCTCCGCATAAAGCATCCTCGTATTCGGTGGTGGAAATATTGAGAAGGTCCGCACACTCCTCAGGAGGCAGTTGGACAAGAATTCGAAGAACAAAGCAGTCCCGAAAGATTGGCCGCAGGCACAAAAGTCGTCGGAGTTCAGGGGGAAGCAGATTGATCCCGTCAAGCCCAGCTGGCGATTCGGCTCGCCTCCGAATCGTCGACCGCACGGTTTCAATCAGCAGACTACGAAGAGAGATGTTCTCGCGAGCGTCAATTCCGTCGAGCACCGCCAATTCGGCAGTCTTAGTTGCGCCCCCAAGAAGCAAGGCGGTACGGAACGCTGTATGCACTGCACATGACGTCATGTCCATCAGAGTGAACCTAAACCTTTCAGCGCCGCAGAGGGCACTTCGTCACCGCGCGGTATCGGGCGATGCGGCCAGAGCTCGGATGTCACGGTTCTCGAAAACAAGATCTCCCTTTTCCTGTGTTTCCCGAAGGGCGACATCTACCATGGCGCGGGCCAAGTCGTTGGCGGGAATGACTTGATTGGGGAACAGAACCCGAAACACCGGGTAGATCGCGCGCAACAGCCGGTAGCTGAAATTGGGCTCTCTTCGCGGCTCAACGGGGTAAATGTAAGCGGGCCGGAAGATGTAAACGCGTGGAAAGGCCATTGCGCGTAGCGCGTTCTCAGCCTGGCCCTTATAGCGTGCGAACGCTATCCGGCTTCGTCCCGTCGGGTCGGCACCATTCCCGCTCAGGAACGAGAACGTCGCGATAGGACTGCTGCCGTGGAGAACGTGCGCGAACTCGATGGTGTAGTCCACAGTGGTCTTGCGGAGTTCCGCATCCGATACCGCCCCCGTATAGGTACCGAGGCAAAAGATCGCGGCGTCCTGGCCCGAAAGCGTCTCCAAGAGCCCGGAGCAGTCCGCGAAATCAAGATGCTGAACCTGTGTCAGCTTTGGGTGCAAAAGACTGAGGTTCGTGCGGCCGATCGCCGTCACCCGTCCAACGCCGGGGTGGTCCAGCGCATAGCGAAGGGCGTAGCCGCCGACCATTCCCGTGGCGCCCACGATCACAATACGTTTCTGGCCCGCCGCCTGAATACTCATGACAGTTCGCGCTGTTCCAGCCAGTCGACGTAAAGCTTACGTTCCGCAAACAGCCAGGTACCGTCCATTTTCACGAAGGTGTCGGCGTAGCGGAGAGCGGCAAGCATCAGGCGTCGGTTTTTGCCGTCGATCATGAGGTGATGGGGCATGCGATAGGTTTCTCCGGTGCCTCGATCGCCGGTCAGTGACAGGATCGTCGTCTGTCCAAGGAGGTGCATGGTCGCGGCGTACTGATTGAGGTCGGCGAAGACCGGCGCGAGAGCCTCGCGCGAGTGCAGTTCCTGTGAGGGCGTCGGATCTTTGGCGTCCATGTACACCACGAAATGGGCGTCTGGAGTAAAGAGTGCCATTTGACCTTTTGCATCGCGGCGATCGGCGCAGTGTGCGTAGGCCTCGATGAGTTCCCGGATCGCGAGGCGATCCGCGGCTACTTCAGGAGAGATGCTAGCGTGTTTAGCCATGGTTGGTGTCCTTGGGTTTGAAGCTGCCCGTTAAGGAGGCCGATTATTCGAGGATAGCGCGGGTTTCGAGGAACGCCTCGATTCCGAAGCGGCCATATTCACGGCCGATGCCGGAGTATTTGAATCCTCCCCAGGGCGCCTGCGGATCATCCATCATGTTGTTGATCACGACGCGCCCGGCCCGTATCTGCGAAGCCACGCGGCGCGCGCGCACCAAGTCGGCCCCAAGCACGGCGGCATGGAGACCATATCTAGAATCGTTAGCGATTCGGATCGCTTCGTCCTCGGAGTCATAAGTAATGACAGACAGCACGGGGCCGAAAACCTCCTCTTGCGCGATTACCATATCGTTCTTCACATTGACAAACACCGTGGGCTTCACGAAGAACCCCCCCTCGAAACCTCCTGGATGACCCTCGCCACCGACAAGAACCTCCGCGCCTTCCTCGATGCCCTTGCGGATATAGGACTGAACCTGTTCGTACTGTTTCTGTGACACCATCGGTCCGACGGCGGTCTTGGGATCAGCCGGATCACCGACGGGAAAGCCGGCCATGGCTTCCACGATTGCCCGCTTGACCTGATCGAACCGGCTCTTTGGCACCAGGAGGCGCGTCCCCGCGGCGCATGCCTGACCGCTGTTTAGGAAAGCCATAACGAGGGCCGACGGGATGGCTTGGTCGAGAGCAGCGTCATCGAGGAGAATAGTGGGCGACTTACCTCCCAGTTCAAGCGTCACGCGCTTCATCGTTTCCGCCCCGTCGCGCATAATCGATTTGCCAACGCCAACCGACCCGGTAAACGAGATTTTGGCGACGTCAGGATTGCGCACCAGTTCGGCACCGACGACATTGCCTCGGCCCGTGACCACGTTAAGCAGACCCTTTGGGAGATCGGCCCCGTGCAGGGCGTCGATCAATACGTGGGTTTGGATAGCACTTAGTTCACTGGGCTTGATCACAACCGTGCAACCGGCGGCGACGGCCGAGGCGAGCTTTAAACAAATGAACGGCTCCTGTCCCAAAAGTGTAACGGCAGTTGAATCCCTTTGAATGCTTGAAGTTGTGGATTGACGGGGCCTGAGAAGCACCCCGCAGCGGTTTATCTTCGTGGTTCCTGACCAAGGAATACGAAGGGGCCGAACGAGGTGCTTATAGAAACCTTTATCAGAAAACAGTTGCGCTTGAAAGCCCACACCGTGACCAAGGTGGAAGAAAGCGACGAGGGCATGCTGGTGCACATCGACCGGCTGGGCCAGCGGCTTTTGCGTTGCGGGGTTTGCCGGCGGCGATGCCTGGAAGTGCACGACATTCGCAAGGAACGGGAGTGGCGTGACCTATCCATGCGGAAGGTGCCCTTGAAGTTGCGCTACTGCCCACGCCGCGTGAAATGCCCCCGGTGCGGGGTGCGGGTGGAGGACTTTCCGTGGGCGGATCCCTGGGCGCGCGTCACCACAGCCTTATTTAATGCGGTGGCCATGTTGGCGCGGGAACTGAGCTGGCAGGGAACCGCACGCCAGTACGGGCTGAATTGGAAAAGTGTGGCCACGATAGTGAAGCGGGCGGTGCAGTACGGATTGAAAAACCGGTCGCGGCCGCCGGTCCATGTCATTGGCATTGACGAGGTGAGCCGGCGCAAGGGCCAGGTCTACCTCACGGTGGTTTACGATTTGGAGCGGCGGGTTCTGCTATGGGTGGGCGCCGACCGGACCGAAGAGGCGGTCAGGCCATTCTTTACCCAAGAAATGGGGCGACGGCGCTGCCACACACTCCAGGTCATCTGCATGGACATGTGGGCGCCCTACGCGAAGCTGGTGAAAGAGTACGCACCCAACGCTCAGATCCTATTCGACCGGTTCCACATCGTCAAGCATCTCAACGAAGCTGTCGAAGAAGTCCGGCGCAGCGAAATGCGCCGTCTGAGCCAGAAGGAGAAGGTGGCATTCAAGCGCAGTCGCTGGCTGTTGCTGAAGAATCCCTGGAATCTCAGCGACGACCAGAGAGAACGTCTGTCGACGTTGGTGCGCTGGAACGCGCCGATCGTGCGCGCTTATTACCTCAAGGAAGCCTTCCAGATGTTCTGGGGTTACAAACAGCCCAAGCGGGCACAGGACCACTTAGAGAAATGGATGCGCTCGGCCATGCGTTCGCGGCTGGATCCCTTCAAGAAATTCGTGCGGATGCTCCGCGGGCATCTCGATGGGATCCTGGCCTGGACCAAACACCGCATATCCAGCGGCGCCGTCGAGGGAATGAACAACAAGATCAAGTCCATCAGCCATCGGTCCTTTGGGTTCCGCACCGCTGAACACTTCATCGCAGCCATCTATCACTGCTGCGCTCGCTTGCCGCTGCCCGTCGAACGCTAATTACACTTTTGGGACAGGAGCCCATCGAAAGTTCCTCCGTTGGGCCTGCGGGGCAGGTTGGTATCCGGCGCGTCGATTGCGAATCGGCGCAACTAAGGTTGACACCTGCCCCAGCGCTCTGGCAGCTTATGGGCTTATGGGGCCGTCGGAGTCTGAGTAAGCACTACGTCTTCGATATTGACCTGCCCAGTCCCCTTACTTGTGATCAGAATCTGTAAAGGCTGGCCCAGTTGCGCGGGGGTGGCGCCGGACTCATACGTGATCGTTTCGGTCACGAAGTTGCCGCCCACTGGAGTCGCCTTGTTACCGGAGGCCACTACTGCATTTCCGGCCGCCAGCGACGCCACGTAGCCGGTGAATACCTCATCCGCACGGGCTCCTACAGTCACGCTCAGGGTGTAGGTTGTGTTGGCCTGCACCGTGGCGCCAACCGTCTGAAAGATGGAGCCGGTTACAGACGAATTGCCAATCGCCGCGACGTACAGTCCCGTAGACGGCGCGCTCGGATACTGCGTTGTTGAGAATTTTGCCACGTAGGTGGCTGGACCGACTGTCCACCCTGTAATTCCATACTGGTTGCAATTGGATCCCGGCCCGCACGACAGTACGTCCATGTCGAAACTGTGATTCAGGATCGTGATTGGGACTGGCTGTGCCTCGGCGGGCGCTGCCAAAAAAAGGGTCGCACCAGCCGATGCCAGTACGGCTACTACCAGATTGCGAGTCATCGAAAACGTATGTTTCATCGAAAGTTCCTCCGTTGAGCCGGGGTTCCGATTTAGTTATGGTGGTCGGTTGTGGCTCGCGCCTACTCTACCACGCCGCGATCTTACTGTCAAATAAAATCATGATTCGGGAATGCCGCCAGCCGCGGGTGTACGAAAACTCACTCTCAGCGGCGCGCGAGGAGCCTATTGCGCGGTCGTGGGCGCGGCAGTCAGTACCGCTCCATTGATATTGACCTGTCCCTCCCCCAAACTCACTATCCGGATTTGTAACCGCTGGCCCAATTGGGCCGGGGCTGCCCCGGACTCATACTCGAGCACCTCTTTCACGAAGGTGCCACCGAGCGGCGTCGTTTTGTGCCCCGAGGCCAGTACCACGTTTCCCGCCAGGAGGGATGCGACGTAACCGGTAAAAGGGTAATCCGCGCGTGCTCCGATCCCCAACGTCAGAACGTAGGTCGTGTTGGCCTGTACCGTGGCGCCAAGCGTCTGCGAGATGGAGCCGGTTACAGACGAATAGCCCAGATAGGCACAATACACTCCGGTCGACGGTGCTTCCGGATATTGCGTCGTCGAGGCTTTAAATACTCCGCTGTTCGGGCCAGTTATCCAGCCCGTAAGTCCATTTGAGGAGGCGCCAGGCGAACCATCTAACACATCTAAGTCAAAGGAGGGATTCAAGATTGGGATTGAGACTGGCTGCGCATCGGCAGGCGTTGCCAACGACAGGGTCGCGGCGGTGCATGCCAGTAAGGCTACCGCCGGATAGCGTGCCATCGAAAGGGTGAGTTTCATCGAAAGTTCCTCCGTGAGCCGGGGTTCCGATTTTGTTGGGGCTATCGGTTATGGCTCGCGGCCAATTTATCACATCATGATCTCCCAGTCAAATTAAGTTATGACTGCTTGCGCGCGCGCCGCGCTCAACAGATGTGCGCCCCGCGCGTCTCCACATACAGCGCGTATAGCGATTGCGCGGCGGCCATAAACAGCAGGTTGCGCTGGCTGCCGCCAAAGCACAAATTCGCGCACGGCTCCGGCAGCAGGATCTGGCCGATGCGCTCACCCGCCGGCGTAAACACCTGCACGCCGTCGAATCCCGCGCCCACCCAGCCGCAGCCCGCCCAGATGTTGCCATCCACATCCGCGCGGATGCCATCGGCGAGCCCGGGCTTGGTCGACACAAACTCGCGCCCATTGCGCAGGCTGCGCGCGTCCGCCACGTCGTACACGCGAATGTTGCGCGGCGCGTCCGGATAATGCGTGGCGCCGGTGTCCACGATGTACAGCTTCTTATAGTCGGGCGAAAAACACAGCCCGTTGGGCTTGTACATTTCGTCGAGCACCATCTCCATCTTGCCGGTTTGGCCGTCGATGCGGTACACCGCCTCTTTCAACTGCATCTCCGCCCGCGCGCCTTCATACGCCGAGAGGATGCCATAGCCCGGATCGGTGAACCAGATGGCGCCATCCGGATGCACCACGATGTCGTTGGGCGCGTTCAGCGGCTTGCCGTTCCATTTGTCCGCCAGCACCGTGACTGAGCCATCCGCCTCGTAGCGCACCACCCGCCGGTTCAGGTGCTCGCAGGAAAGCTCGCGGTGCTGATAGTCGAACGTGTTGCCGTTGCTGTTGCCGCTGGGAGAGCGGTAGGTGCTGATGTGGCCGTCTTCCTCGAGCCAGCGCATCTGCGCGTTGTTGGGAATATCGCTCCACACCAGGTAGCGCCCCGCCCCGCACCACGCCGGACCCTCCGCCCAGAGCATTCCCGTCCGCAGCCGCCGGATCGGCGTGTTGTTCACCTTGTACTTGGCGAAGCGCTTGTCCAGCGCCAGCACGTCGGGGTCCGGATAGCGGATCGGATCCTTGCCGCTCCAGTCGCGCTGCGCGTACGCCGCGGCCCCCGTCACAAAAGCCGCCAAAAAATACCGCCTGCTGTTCTCGATATGCATACTGGAACGCCAGTATACCCTGGCGCACGCACTCGTGCGTGCCGCGTCCCGACTCCTCGGGACGCATGCTGTTTTATAAGATAGCGAAAGATGCGCATCTTTCTAAGAATCGTCACCATCGCTGCCCTGCTAACCGCCGCCCTGCCGGCCGCCGCCAACCGTTTCGTCCACACCGATGGCAAACGCATCGTGGCCCCCAACGGCGAGAAGCTGCTGCTGCGCGGCATCAACCTGGGCAACTGGCTGGTGCCCGAAGGCTACATGTTTCACTTCGACAAAGGACCCGCGTCCTACCGCGAGATCTCGGCGCTGTTCAACGACCTGATCGGTCCGGACGAAGCCGCCCGCTTCTGGAAGCAATATCGCGACGCCTACATCGCCGAAGAAGACATCCGGTTCATCCACGAAGCCGGATTCAACTCCGTCCGCATTCCGTTTCACTCCGCGCTGATCGAAGACGGCACGGCATTCCCGCTGCTCGACCGGGTGATCGCCTGGTGCCGCCAACGGCATCTCTGGGTAATTCTGGACATGCACTGTGCGCCAGGCGGCCAGACTGGCACCAATATCGACGATAGTTGGGGCTATCCGTGGCTGTTCGAGAGCGACCAACAGCAGCAGTTGGCCGCGGGATTCTGGCGCAGCATCGCGCAGCGCTACGCCGGCGAGCCCGCAGTTCTCGGCTACGACCTGCTCAATGAGCCTATTCCGCCGGGCGTCGCGCGGCTGAATCCGCGTCTGGAGCCCGTATACCGCAAGATCACCGAAGCCATCCGCCAGGTGGATTCCAACCATGCCATCATCCTCGGCGGCGCGCAGTGGGACAGCAATTTCGACGTCTTCGGCCCGCCCTTCGACCCCAATACCATCTACACTTTCCACAAATACTGGACCGCGCCCACCCAGGACGTGATCCAGCCCTACCTGGATTTCCGCGAGCGCTACCGCGCGCCCATCTGGATGGGCGAATCCGGCGAAAACCAGGATGCCTGGATAGCGCAATTCCGCGCCATGCTGGAGTCGAGCGACGTTGGCTGGGCTTTCTGGCCGTATAAGAAGATGGATGCGACTTCCTCGCCGGTGAGCTTCGCGCGGCCCGCGCACTGGGATGAGATCGTGACCTACGCGGCGCTGCCCGGCGGCATGGGGGCCGCTGAAGAGAAGATGAAGAAGCGGCCCCCGATGGACCATTCGCGCGCAGCGCTCGCCGATCTGCTGGAACAGATCAAGCTGCAAAAGTGCCGGGTCAACGACGGCTATCTGAAAGCGCTGGGTATGCGCGACCCGACTGATGGAGGGCGGGCTTTAAGCCCGCGCGGGGCTTCAGCCCCGCCATAAAAACAACTCTACGAGGAAAGTTCGCCGTCCAGCCGAACATAGCTCGCCTCCATCCCGCGCTCCATGCCGGTCGCCAGCATTTGCGCCCGCGTTTCTGCGTCGGGCAGCGTCATGCGAATGGTCATCAGCGTGCCGTCGCCGTCCGGTTCGAACCTGGTTTCCACGCGGTTGTCCGGCGTTGTTTCGGGCAGATGCATGCGCTCCACATGCACGATCCTGCGGTAAGGCTCCAGTTCCACATATTCGCCGGTCAGATGGAATCCGCCCTTGCCATTCGTCCACTCGTATCGCATCCTCCCGTGCGGCCGCGCCTCGCTGATACAAACCGGCAGCGTCCACCCCTCGGGACCCAGCAGCCATTTCTGGATCAGCTCCGGCTCCGTATGGGCGCGGTACACCGCCTCCGGCGGCGCGGCAAAGCGCCTCGTTACCACAATAGTTGTTTCACTTTCGGTCTTCAGCGTCATTTTGCTCATCGCGTATCCTTTCTTTTCTCTGGTTTCATGTCTGCCAGAACCTGGTCTAGCCGGTCGTAGTTTCGCGTCAAAGCGTCCCGCAGCATCGCCAGCCACCGGTCGATCGGTTCAATGCCGGCTCTTGCCAGCCGGCAAGGGTGCTTCGTGCCATCCACCCGCCGCGCGATCAGCCCCGCGCCTTCGAGCACCTTCAGGTGCCGCGAAATCGCCGGCTGCGACATTTCGAACGGCTCCGCCAGTTCCATCACGGTCGCTTCGCCCATCGCCAGCCGGGCGAGGATGGCCCGCCGGGTTGGGTCGGACAGCGCGGAAAAGGCGGCGTCGAGGGTCGGCATTCTTGACTCGGTTATATAACTACTATCTTATATAACCAATATGTTATTGTCAAGCGGAGTCTTGCCCTATAACAGCTAAAGTCGATGGCTGCGCCCGCCGATCACCTTTGCAGGAAGAGGTAAGGCAGTGTCAATTAAAGGCAAAATTATCGTCGTAGTAGCCGCAACCCTTCTGGTGGGGGTCGCCGTTATCGGCTACCTGTTCAACCTGAACTACCGGCAGCAGGTGGCGCGAACCTCGGACGTAACCCTGCGCGCTTCCCGCGGCGCGTTTGAAAACCTGCGCCAGGACAGCATGGACATGATGGCTGCGGCGTTGGAGGCCATGGCTTCAAACCAGGAGATCAACGCCGCGCTGGCCAACCGCGACCGCGGACAACTCCTGAAGGCATCTGCCCCGCTGTACCAGAGCTACCACAAGCAGTACGGCATCACGCACTGGTTTTACTGGGAGCCCGAGCCGCCCGGACAGGCCGAAGTCAAGGGCCTGGTCAACTTTCTGCGCGACGCCACACCCGATATACACGGCGACTTGGTCGACCGGGTCATGCTGGTCCAGGTCGCCCGGGACAAGGCTCTGGTCAGCGGGCTCGAGATGGGGATTACCGGCTTCGCTTTTCGGGTCGTGGCCCCGGTGTATTGGAAGGGCAAACTATGCGGGTACTTCGAAATCGGCAAGGATATCGGCAATTTCCTGGACAGCATGAAACAGCAGTCCGGCAATGAATACGGACTCCTGCTTCTGAAGTCGCGGATGGACGCGGCGAAATGGCGGTCGAGCCGTATCAACTGGGGCAAGCGGGACAATTGGGACGACATGAAAGACCTGCTGCTGGCCAAGAACACTTACTCCGACGATTCCATCCTCAGGTATGATGGCAGCCTCGACGCGGTGCCGGAGAGCGGCCAGGATCTCGGGTTGGTCGAACACAACGCGAGTATCTATAGCCGGGGAGTATTTCCGCTCCACGCGGCCGGCGGTGCCAAGGTGGGTGCGGTCTTCATATTAAGCGACATGACCGCCCTGCACCAGTTGGCCCAGCAGGCCATGGTGCGGGGGTTCCTCGCGATAGTGGTGCTGATGGGAATTACCGGTCTTGTGATGTGCGTCCTGTTTAACCGGCTCATTGTGGCCCGCCTGGAACGGCTCATCCGCGTCGCGACGCGGGTCGTCGGTGGGGAGTTCAACCTGGAAGTCGTTCCATCGGCGCATGATGAGTTGGGGAAGTTCGAGGAACTGTTTGAGCAGTTCCGGAGGGTCTTCGTGGATCTGATTGGCAGCATGGAGGAGCACCATGCCGAACCGGCGGCCACGACCGCCCCTGGGTGCGCAGCGCAACCGGAGCCCGTTGGCACCTCGGATCGGGGAGGGCAGTAAAGGTGGGGCTACTATTCGACGGCCGGTGCAAGGTGGACCAGATCATTCGTGAGCGTAAGCTCGACCAGATCGACATCTACGGGCAAATAGGATTGAAAGCCGGCTTACTCATTTCCCTAATCAAGGCCACGACCCCTGACGACGACGCCAAAGCCCAGAAGTTGCGAAAGGCCGTGCAGGAAGTCCTCCAGGTAAGGATCTAGGCCAAGCCGCTCGCCCCCTCGCCTGCTTCTCCAGAGGGCTATTTCGGAATAAAGTACCCGCCCGCTGTACAACACGTCGGGCGAGGCGTGCCGTCCTGGAAGAATATCGCGATGGCATTGTCAACCATCGGCGCCTGTGCCGTCAACGCTTGGTCCGCCGGTATCTGGGTTTACAAGAGTCACCGGGGTACCCGTTGTGCAGCCGTCGCCCCCGTCGCCCGCTCGCCCGCTCGCCCCC
>Ga0181525_10002261_pt1 | contig 15865 bp, 16 predicted proteins | sample PEATcosm2014_Bin_48_FD_121100 | JGI IMG/M metagenome (GOLD analysis project Ga0181525, IMG submission 121100) | Peatland microbial communities from MTU Mesocosm Facility, Houghton, MI, USA - PEATcosm2014_Bin06_10_metaG | ecosystem: Environmental > Terrestrial > Soil > Wetlands > Peat | place...
CTGACGCCCTGGTCGAATGATCCCGTGACCGACCGGCCGGGCGAGGTCATCTTTTTGCGCGACGAGGATAGCGGTGAGCTGTGGGGCCCCACCGCGCAGCCAATTCGGAACGAATCTTCGCCCTATGTCGTCCGGCATGGCCAAGGATATAGCTGGTTTGCACACGCCGAACGCGGCATCGAGCTCGACCTTCTCCAATACGTTCCGCTTCATGATCCGATCAAGATATCGCGCCTGACGGTCCACAACGCGTCGGCGCGGACGCGGCGGCTTTCGGTCACGGCCTATGTGGAATGGGTGCTTGGTCCGTCGCGGAGTGCAGCCGCGCCGTTCATCGTGACCGAGATCGATTCCAAAACCGGCGCGCTCCTTGCCCGCAATCCCTGGAACGCGGCATTCGGTTCCCGGGTGGCGTTCGCCGATTTGGCCGGCCGGCAGACGAATTGGACCGGCGACCGGCGGGAGTTCCTCGGTAGAAACGGCACGTTGGGCAGCCCGGCCGCGCTGGTGCCGGGCGCGCCCGGGCTTTCCAAGCGCGTGGGCGCGGGATTCGATCCTTGCGGCGTTCTTCAAACGCCGCTTGAACTCAAGCCCGGCGAAACCGCCGAGATTGTTTTTTTTCTTGGCGAGGCGGAAGACGCCGCAGCCGCGCAATCCCTGATATCACGCTATCGCACGGCCGATCTTGACGCGATTTACCGGGACGTCTTGCGGCATTGGGACGCATTGCTCGGCGCCGTTCAGGTGAAGACACCGGACCGGTCGATGGACATCATGCTCAACCGCTGGTTGCTCTATCAAACGATAGTCTGCCGCTTGTGGGCACGATCGGCGTTTTATCAGGCGGGCGGCGCTTACGGCTTCCGCGACCAGCTTCAGGACGGGATGGCGCTCGCGCTATCGAGCCCGGCGATGACGCGCGAACACCTGCTGCGCGCGGCGTCCCGGCAATTCGTCGAAGGCGATGTCCAGCATTGGTGGTCTCCGCCGTTTGGCCAGGGCGTCCGCACGCGCATCTCGGACGACCGGATATGGCTGGCTTACGCCGTCGCGCACTATGTCGAGACCACCGGCGACAACAGGATCTTGGACGAGCCGGTTCCTTTCATCGAAGGCCAGACACTGCGGCCTGGCGAGCGCGATTCCTATTTCCGGCCCACGCCATCCGACGAGACCGCTTCGCTTTTCGAACATTGCGCGCGCGGGCTTGATCAAAGCCTCGGCATCGGTGCGCATGGTTTACCTTTGATCGGCACGGGCGACTGGAACGACGGCATGAACCGGGTCGGCGAATTGGGAAAAGGTGAAAGCGTCTGGCTGGGCTGGTTCCTGCATGCGGCGCTGTCGGCTTTCGCGCCCTTGGCGGAAGCGCGCGGAGAACAGACGCGTGTGACAAGCTGGGGTTCCCACGCCCAAGCGCTGCAAACCTCGCTCGAGCGGGATGGATGGGACGGCAACTGGTATCGGCGTGGCTATTTCGACGACGGAACGCCTCTCGGCTCTTCCGCAAATGCCGAATGCCGGATCGATTCCATAGCCCAGTCCTGGAGCGTGATCTCGGGCGCGGCCGATCCCGCCCGCGCCGCGCGCGCGATGGAAGCCGTGGATGATCAGCTTATCCGGCGCGAGGCTGGGCTGGCTTTGCTTTTCACGCCGCCCTTCGACCGCACGCCGCTTGACCCGGGTTACATCAAGGGCTATCCGCCCGGAATCCGCGAGAATGGCGGCCAGTACACCCACGCCGCCGCATGGTCGGCGATCGCCTACGCCGCTCTGGGCGACGGCGACAAGGCTGCCGGTCTGCTTTCGCTGATCAATCCCGTCAACCGCTCGGCCACGCGCGCCAGCGTGCATCGCTACAAGGTCGAGCCATATGTCGCCGCCGCCGATGTCTATTCGGAACCGCCGCATACCGGACGCGGCGGATGGACGTGGTACACAGGCTCGGCTGGGTGGATCTACCAGGCCGGAATCGAATCGATTCTCGGCCTGCGCCGCCAGGGCGCGTTCCTGATTCTCGCGCCTTGCATCCCCAAAAACTGGCCCGGCTTCGAGATCGTGTTCCGGCACGGCGCGACGCGCTACGAAATCACGGTCGAGAACCCCCGTGGCGTCAATCGCGGAATTGCCCATGCGGAACTCGACGGTCAAGCTTTGCCCGAAGGCAACGTACGCGTGAAACTCTGCAATGACGGTAAAATCCACAGGATACGCGTGGTGCTCGGCTAATACCGCGAGCTACGAGGCGGATTACCTGCTCTGTGGCGATCTTTATCTAAGCTTGACCAATCTCTCGTATGATCCCTCGCAGAGCTTCCATTTAATTCGCGGCTTATCGTTTCGAAGGGAAACAGACAATGCATGCGGTGCGCGCAGAAATCGCCAATCTGACATTGGACGAGGTGGCCGACTGGGTATCGAACATCACGCCCGATTCCATCAATGAAATGGCGGGAAAAGCCGAATTCATGCTGCGCCAGACCCGTCTGCAGGAAAAGGCCACCGACGCGGCCGTTCAAACGGCAAAATTCACCCGCCACACCTCGATCTATATGTTGCTGTCGGTGGTCATGCTGGCGACTTCATCGATCACCACCCTGGTGCTGACCATCTTACAACATGCGCGCTGACGCGCCGCGGCGCTGAAGTCCATCGACCTCCGATAACGGTTTGCTATCGGAGGTTTCATCATCGAAATGAACGGTATTATGGCGCAGGTGCCACTTCCGACACCTGCGCCATAACACCGACATTGAGTGGCTGTGGACGCAGTCTCGAGCGAACCAAGCTCTGATCCAAATTCCCTGTTAAACAGGGAATTAACAGGGAATTTTCTCGATTTTGGGCGCTCTGGCAACGAATTGGCATCCAGAAGCGCCGATTTCATTGGAGTTTCTGAGATAATTCCCTAGTGAGAGGAACAGGGAATTATTTCCGCAGATCAGGGAACTTGTTGGCGTGAACAGCGAATTTATTAAACCGATCACGGAACTCTGCGAAATCGATTGAGAACAAGCTACGCGGGGCCCACCTCGCGAGGTATGCCGAGGCGGCCAAGGCCAGGCAACTTCACACCCGGATTCTTGAAATCGATGCCGAAAGCGAGCCCGAACACATTGAGCTCGATACCCTCGTCACGCGCCGCAAGCAGTCCGGCAACACCGAATAGTGAGAGCTGATAACCCGTTCCACTGGGCGCCGGCGCAAACACCGCACCATCCGGTAGATAATCCTTGCCAACGGCATTTGAGGGCAGATCAAGGCCCAGTTCCGGAACCGCGCGGGCCACATACGCAGTAAAGGTATTGCTATTGGGCCCCGGCCAAGCGCGGTATTCGTGTGGATAGGGATAGTTCTCCACCGCGGTACGGACTTTCCCAATCAGCGCTTCAGCTTCCAGCCCGCGGCGATCGAGTATGAGTTCTGGCGGTGCGCCGAACCAATAATTATCGGGACCCATGCGGTCTACCCTGACCGCCGGAGCACCTTGGTCAACGCCGAAGCCCACCACCTCGTAACGCGTATAGCGTGGCGCCCCAGCTGGCTTGACCGTGATCCAAGTATGTACCGCGAATACGCCGCGCCAGGCCACGGCGCGGGCGGCATAAACCTGGATCACTGCCTCAGGCGTCGTGGCTGGATCAGGGGCGAGACCGCTGGAATCGCGCCGTGCTTCGTACCAAGGCACACCGCTGTCGCGGCCGAACACGCAGGCGCTCACAAAAAGCGGCACCACCATCAGCGCTAGTAGCAACAACAGGAACCTCCTCCATATCCCTGCGCGCGAGGGGCCATTATACATCGTCTGTCTCAAGGGAAACCTCGAGGGATGTGTAGAATATGTAGTGCACAAAAAGGAAAACGGTAGTGGGTCAATTTGCAGTCGATCTGATCAAATGCCAAGGATGAATCCTCGTCATTGAGGTTCGGGTGAGGGCTGATAACACACAGTTATCAGCCCTGACATGATTATGCGAATTCATTACAGTAAGTTCGGGGGATGAGCTATGAGCCAAATACAAAGGTTTTCAAAATCGATTTTCCGTTGGGCAACTGCTTCTGCATTCATCTCACTCGCTCTGAGCAGTACTGCGACTTTTAGTGCCGCGGATGGGATCCAAACCGCTACAACGACTGCACCCTCCCCTCTTCTTGAAAATGGACATCCCGTCGATTGGTGGTTCGTATTTAAATTGAATTCGGCTGCATTCCCCGGCTGTGGAAGCGGAGCGACGCGACAGTGCATATTTGGCGGGGACATACAAAACTACAAAGCTTTCGGCCAACAGTTTCTGTACGCCAGCAGCGAAAACCCAACACTTCAAAAAGGGAGCGGCTGTGCGGGTGATACGATCAATGACCCCGTTGGGACTACATTCGATGAGGTATATAACAACAGCCTTTATTATCTGATTTGGAACGATCAATTTTACGACGACCCTGTGATCCATGGATGCACGAAGGAATGCGGTGCTCCGTGGGGTCATTCAAAGGGGATGCTTGCCTGGAATGATGCCGGCGAAGGCTTCGTGTTACAGGTCACGACACCGTCATGGCCCGCATCAGGTAGTAGGAGTTCACCCCGTGCGAACGATGGGAATACGCTGGGGTGTGTCCTTGATGACAACGTTGAAGTCAGCCAGCATTTCTTCTCTCTAACATTATCCAAAAACGATCTGATAAAGGTTCTCGCAGCGCTTAAGAACGCTAGCGTTGTTACAGATCCATCCAATCCGCAGATCGTACACAATGGAGGTCCAACAGATGTTCAGAGTCTCGTTGAAAGTTTGGGAGTCAAATCGAGCAGCAAAACCTATACGGAGGAAAAACTTTCGACTGGGGTGGAATTAATTTCGAAACCCTCACACTTGAATGTGCCGCCATGGCAGATGGTGTCATCCATCCTAGATGGCGTTTCCCTCAGAGCCGCGACCTGGTGGGCCAATCCAAAAATCTATTCCACGACTTCGTCGACTGAAATTGCTTGCTGGAACAGTGCACTAGATCAACCCGGAGCTGTCGAGATAGCGACATCGGGACAGTGGAACGGAACATCTTTTGGACTTACCGGAGGGAGCGGACCGAATTTCAATCACGCAAAGATAGGGGTTTCTACATCTGGCACTCATCATTACGAAATTTTCGGAGATATGAATCAGCAGGGAACTATATCCGGACCAAAATGTTCTAGCAGTCAAAATGGCCGCGGTGGACTTTTCTATGTGCTGGATGATGCCACCCTGTTTGAAAGCTTGAACAATCTTTTGACTGGCGGATCGGCACCCACTGAGCCACCAAATTAAGTTTGTTAAACAGAAATTTGGAATGCAGGTCAGATACCTAACCGATTTGACCAACTACCCCAAGGCCAATAACTGGCAATTATCAATCAGGCCAGGGTTCAAATTTCTGGTCTGTATGCCCCGCCAGAATCGTGTCGGGTGCATCGCTGATCACACTATCGATACCGCAAGCGAAAAGCTGCTCGGCACGACTCTCTTGGTTGACCGTATAGACAAGCAGCGGAAAGCCCGCACCGCTCACTGCTCTCACATCCTTAAGTGTGAGGGACTTATGGTCGCAGATCACTGCAGCGGCCCCGAACCGTCCTGCCTGTACTTGCCAGTCAGATGGTAGTTTTGTGGTCAGATAGCCTCGCGGGATGTGGGGAGCCAAGTCCGCGAAAGCCTCGATGGCCAATGCCGAGAAGCTGGTCACGAGTGGAAAGGGAAATGTCTTTGGCCAACAGCGCTCAATAGTGCTGGCAACTGTCTCGGCAAGCGCCTGTTCGCGACCAAGGTCCGGTTTCATCTCGAGATCACAGCCGAGGCCCAGCGAAGGCAGGAGCATGAGCGTCTCGTCAAGTGTCGGAATGCGCTCGCCCCGGCACGCGAAGTCGAAATAGCCGCCAGCGTCGCGCGACAGGAGATCTCCCAAGGGCGTAGCACCCACCCGGCCAGTCCCGTCGGTCGTGCGTTCCAAGGTATCATCGTGAAAGACGACGGGTCGATCCTCAAGGCTCAAACGAACGTCGAACTCGACCCATCTACAGCCGAGTTCGGCCGCCTTGCGGAAGCCAGCGATGGTGTTCTCTGGCGCTCTAAGGGCCGCGCCTCGGTGGCCAATTACTTTTGGAATGTGAAGTCCCGGTCGACTCATCGACATTGAAGTGCCCTCGCGCTCAGATGAACGTCATCACGAGTCGTCTCCCATCCGAGGTTTCTCAATGCTGGTGTCAGGTACTCCAGTTACGATGTTAGTTTATGAGCGTATCGGGCACCACCGATAAGCTATTTGGCCGAGTTTGCACCCTGCCCTAATTCGGGTCATAACCAGAAAAGACACTGCCAATGACCAAGAGAAAATCGGGGAACAGGCCGGTGAATCTGATGTCTAATCGGTGCATTGGGATTGCGATGCACCTGCTCGCCGCGTTCTCATGTGGGCATGATCGCGCACTACGCTTTCTGCTTACCGTTATCGATAACATACTGGCGACCGAAGGCCGCCTCGGTACTGGCTTCATCGAGTTCGCCAAGTTGACACCAGAGAGCGCGGCCCAACCGGCTGGCGCGTCTCTGCGTAGCTGACCCACTATGTCCCAGATCCTCGACATGCTTGTTGTTGGCGGCGGCATCAATGGCGTGGGCATAGCTCGCGACGCGGCTGGGCGCGGCCTTTCGGTGCAGCTCATCGAGAAAGGGGACCTCGCCTGCGCCACTTCCTCAGTCTCGAGCAAGCTCATCCATGGCGGGCTGCGTTACCTCGAGCACGGTGCATTCCGTCTGGTACACGAGGCGCTTGCCGAGCGCGAAGTACTTCTCGCGAGTGCGCCGCATATCATCTGGCCGTTGCGCTTTGTACTGCCCCACGACAGAGACCTGCGGTCGCGGGCACTTCTGCGCTTTGGCCTCTTCATTTACGACCATCTTGGCGACCGCCGAACTTTGCCAGGTACAGAGACCGTAAAGCTGCGTAATCATCCCTATGGCTTGCCTCTGCAATCGCGGCTGACCACGGGTTTTGTCTACTCGGATTGCTGGGTACAGGATGCGAGGCTTGTCGTACTCAACGCGCGCGATGCCGCAGCACACGGCGCGCGAATCACGACGCGCACCGAGATGCGCTCGGCGCAGCGCGTGAACAATAGCTGGCGCATCATCGTCGAGCAGAGCGGTGAGGCTAAGGAAATTATGGCGCGCATCCTCGTCAATGCCGCCGGCCCGTGGGTAGTCGATATCCTACACCGTGCAGGCATCGCTCATTCCAAGGCCGAGATTCGTTTGATCAAGGGCAGCCACATCGTGGTTCCACGCCTCTATGACGGAGCGCAGGCCTATATCCTGCAGAACGACGACCGTCGCGTCATCTTTGTGCTGCCATATGAAGAGAAATTCAGCCTCATCGGTACGACTGATATTCCCTACGCCGGCGACCATGAGCATTTGGCGATCGATCCGATAGAAGTCGAGTATCTCTGTCGGGCTGTTTCGCGCTGGTTCAAGAAGCCGGTGGTCCCGCAGGACGTAGTATGGAGCTATGCTGGCGTTCGGCCGCTCTACGATGATAAGGAGTCTGACGCAGAATCCGTGACGCGTGACTACGTTCTTGACCTCAACGCTCGGGACGGCACTGCATCACTGCTGTCGGTCTTCGGCGGCAAGATCACGACCTACCGGCGTCTCGCCGAGCACGCGATGGAAAAGCTCGCGCCGTCCCTTCCCGGTCTCAAAGGACCCTGGACGGCCAGCGCGACACTGCCCGGCGGAGACCTGCCGGATCACAATGCGCCCGCCTTTGCCGAAGGCCTCGCACGCGACTATCCTTTCCTTGAAGCCGCCGCGGCGTTACGGCTCACGCGCAATTATGGCACTGACGCGCGACGGATTCTCGGTACTGCGCGTCGCGCGGAGGATCTCGGCCGCGGGTTCGGCTATGGATTCAGCGAGCGGGAGCTCGATTGGCTCGTCAAAGAGGAATGGGCTCGTACCAGCGAAGATGTGTTGTGGCGACGCTCTAAGCTTGGTCTCCATCTAGGCCGGGATGCAGTCGCGGCCATCTCTGGTCACCTCGCTGTTTCCAAAGAAAACTGATCCGGCAGTTATGAAACTCAATAACCGACAATTGTCAGCTGCTGCGAGGAGCAGATATATGTCGGTTAACCGATTAATCTAATCCGTTGCCTGTTACGCGACGGGTTGACGCGAACTCTGATGCTGCATAGCATCATCCACGGAAATGTTTGCTTCGACTATTCCGACAAAATTTGAGACATCCCCGCATCATGAAATCAGGGGGGCGCCATGCAAACAGACGAGGACTGGGTTGATCTCGGCGCGGCCGTGGAGTTATCACATGCCCCGCTCAAGCGGGTGATCGCGCGCAGCACGCCGCTTGCCCTTTCCTTCGGCAACGGCATGTTCGGCGCGGTTTCCGACGTCTGCAATCATGTCGGCGGACCCTTGGCCGAGGGCAGTCTGGTCGGCGACTACGTCACCTGTCCCTGGCACCAGTGGAAGTTCCACCGGGTCACCGGTCTCGGCGAGCCGGGCTTCGAGGCCGACCGCATCCCGGCCTACCCGCTGAAGGTCGAGAACGGCCGCGTGCTGGTCAATCTTGCGGCGGCGACGCGGCGGCACAAGACGCCGCACCCGCCGTATCCGCTGGCGCGCAGGCCCGAACGCGCCGACGGCCCGCTGCGCCTCGCTGGCATCTCGACTACTGCGATGGACGAGAAGAACCCGCGCTTCTCCGGTTCCGACCATCTGCTGAAGCATGCCCTCGATGCGGCAAAGAAGACCGGTGCCGAAACCAAACTCATCCGGCTTAACCAACTCAAGTTCCGCAATTGCGAAGGCTATTACTCGAAAGCCGCGCGCGCCTGCACCTGGCCCTGCTCGATCACCCAGATGGACGAAGTCGACGAGATGACGGTGGTGTACGAGACACTTGTGCATTGGGCCGACGCGATCATCATCGCCTCGCCGATCCGATGGGGTGCGGCGGCCTCGCTCTATTTCAAGATGGCCGAGCGCCTCAACTGCGTGCAGAACGCGGTAACGACGCACAACCGCATCCTCATCCGCAACAAGGTCGCGGGCTTCATCATAGTAGGCGGCCAGGATAACATTCAGGCGGTGGCCGGCCAGATGATGGGTTTCTTCGCCGAGCTCGGGTTCCTCTTTCCGCAATTCCCATACATCGCCCATTCGCGCGGCTGGTCGCGCGAGGATATGGAGAAGAACGTCGAGATCGTCCGCGACTCGACGGAACTGGCCGAGGGCGCATCCGAACTGGCCAAGCGCTGCCTGGCGCTCGCCGAGAGACTGATCGCTAGCGAGCAGCGGACGCCGGAATCGATGGAGCGCGGCGGCCGCAAGGCGCACCCGGTGTGACCGGTGCTGGAAGCGCGGAACGGCTGTCCTGAGTCATCTGTTTCCTCATCGACCATCTTGAGCGGCGATCGACACGTAATGTCCGCTTTTGGGGTCAAAGCAGACATTGATCAACCTTGATTTGCTGGGTAATGATAACTGGTAATTTTCGGCTGCTACGCGAGCTGACAATTCATAGTTATCGACCGGGTGTGACTAATCCGGCATGGCAAGGGTGTACTTTTTAAGCCATTCGGCGTTTACGTTAGGCAGCGTCGCTAACTCAGCATGGGCCTGCCGCTTCGTCTGTAGTAACATGCTTAGCACCTCTGGTGAACTCCCGTCATTCGTCTGACAGTCTATCTCGAGACGAATACCGTTCGGGTCGAAGAAGTAGATTCCGATGGTGCCCGGCAGATTTGCAATCGGGCCGAGGAAAGGGACCTTGTGCCTGGTGAGACGCTCCTGGATGTCGCTAAGGCGCTCCGGCGTTACCACGAACGCGCAGTGTTGCATGGCGCCGATTGCATTGAGACGGTGTTGCGGCTCCTTTCCGGCTGGAATCTCAAAGAAACCGAGCAGCGAGTCGTTCCCCATGTCGAAGAAATAATGACGGATCTCCTCATATGGGGGATTCCCACGGTTTCCCGCACCCGTTCCAAGGCCGGGAGGCACCTTCATCGCATGGACAAGCGGCATTCCGAGCACATCGACGTAGAACTCGATCGTTTTCTTCATGTCGTCCGTGTTCAGCGCGAGATGATGAACGCCGCGGGTCAACGGATCTATCAGCGGATAACGCTTCCACGCGGGAGCATCCAACTTTGTGAGCGAAGGGGTATCCATGACAGTTACCTCCTAGCGATACTTTGCTGATGTCTCAGCTCTCGTAACCACGGTGACTGGACAATATCTATCAATCCGAAATTCTAATTCCGGGCTCGCAGCCATCGAAAGTTCCCCATATGCGAGCCCGTGTAATCATGTGCCCACGACGTCGATAGGGCCGCCACAATTAAATTGCCACGACCTTAAGCCGTTGCTGCCGGATAGTTCGACGGGAACATCGCGCGCTTGGCGGCGTCGTCCATCTCTTGCTTGAAGGTAAGACCCTTGCCAACGGCGCGCGCCCGCGCCACGGCCGGCCGTGCGTCGATTGCCTGGAACCAGCGCTTCAGGTTCGGGAAAGCACCGAGCGGATCATCGCCGCCAAGCACGACCGGCGCGCGGTCGACCCAACCCCAGGCCGACATGTCGACAATCGTATAGTCTCGGCCAATGATGGTGGTGCGCCCGTCCAGATGCTGGTCGAGTACGTGGTAATGCCGCTCGGTCTCGCGGCGGTAACGGTTGATGGCATAGGGCAGCTGCTCCGGCGCTGCGCGCTGGAAATGCACTGCCTGGCCCGAATAGGGGCCGATACCAGTGGCAACGAACATAAGCCATGAGAGCAGCTCACCGCGCTGAACCGGTGAGCTCATAAACTTGCCGGTCTTCTCTCCGAGATAGAGCAGGATAGCGGTCGAATCGAACACCCGCGTCTCACCGCCAGCTCCTTCGGTATCGACGATCGCCGGCAGCTTGCCGTTCGGGTTGATCTTCCGGAAGGAGGCCGCGTGCTGCTCACCCTTGCGGGTATCGACCGGCACGATTTCATAAGGGAGGCCAGATTCCTCGAGGAATAGTGCGACTTTCAGCGGGTTTGGCGACGGATGGTAGTAAAAGCGGATCATGGCGGTGTCCTCCTTCATGGGTCGCGCTGAAGCGCAGCGTGAACCAGTACCAAAGCGCGCGGCATCGCGCCAGCTTCTACCGGCTCGCTTTGCGCAGGGCATCCATGCTGAATGAGTGACTTGCGGCTAACGCCCGGGCAGTGGGGCAAGCGGACGGAATTTGCAGGTGCCGTCCTGCTCTATCTGTTGTAACAAATCGACTTCCCAGGAGAGATATTCGTTCATTGCGGCAGTCGTTCTCGCGCCGCGCTCATAGGGTTTTAGCCAGACATCGATCGGTTCGTCCGCCAGGCGAGGATTCTCCGCGGTGAGCGAGTGGCCGGTTGCAGCCCAGGCGGCATTTCCACCCTCAAGGTAATGAACCGGCAACGCAGTCAGTGCCTTGGCCTCGTCGAGGGCGAGCGACGCGAGGATGCCGTTTTCTGAGGTCAATACCAGTGTGCCGCGTTGCTCGATCTTCAGCATGGCGCGGTCGAGGCGCGAGCGGATTGCGAACCAGGCGCCAGGGATATGGCCCTTGAGGTAATCGCGGCTTGTGGAAAGATCGATCACAGTCGCCGCATTTCGTTTCACCATGGCGGCTAGGGCCGTCGCATCAAGGCGCAGCGCGGGGCGTTCCACCACACCAAGAACTGGCGATGCCGGCCAACCGGTTTCCGTTCCTGTAGCAACCAGCACGTATACGTCTCGCCAGCCCATCTGGAGGAGCCATGACGCGGTCATGACTGCCCGGCTCTCGAGATCGTCCACCAGCACCACGCGCGCGTTGAAGACCCCGACATACTGATCGGTCGATTGAATAAGCTGGCCGCCGGGTGCGGATATCGCTCCCGGGAGATGGCACGCCTCGTATTCGCGCGGGTCACGAACATCGAAGAGGTAAAGGGTATGCTCCTCGCTTTCAGCTTGCCAGAGTTGCAACGTGTCGATGTCAATATGTTGGACATTGGAACGATCCCCCACCGCCGTTGCCGCCGCCTTGGCCCATGCGAGCGCATGTGGCGAAGGCGTTCCGGGCAGAAGACGGCGTTCCATGCCGCGATCGGGAGTGAATCCAGCCAGTGTCCAGCCCATAGTGCCGTTGCGCAGAGCCACAACCTTGTTCGGCAGGCCGGCATTGATCAAAGACTGGGCGCCGATAATGCTACGCGTGCGTCCCGCGCAATTAACCACCACCGTCGTCTCAGGTGAGGGCACGAGATCTACAAGGCGTAATATGAGTTCTGCGCCAGGTACGTTGATTGCGGTGGGGATGGACGTGCGGTTGAATTCATCAAAAGGCCGGCTGTCGACGACGATTATGTCCTCGCCGGAATCAAGCATACGCTTAAGTTCGACGGCGTCGATGCTTGGCGTGCCACTTTCATGCTCGACAACCTCACCGAAAGCCTTGCTCGGCACGTTGACGCCAGAAAACAGCACATATCCGGCCTTGACCCAGCCCGTCAGACCGTCCTCGAGAATGAAGAGCTTGGCATAGCTATGTCGACTTAGGATCTCCGCCGCACGCTGCGCTAATCCATCACCGCCGTCGACAAGCACAATGCGCGTGGCGCGCCGCGGCACCAGGCGTGCAACGCAAAACTCGAGGTGACTTAACGGCGCGGAACGCGCATGTAGGAGATGGGACTGCGAGAAAGTGAGCTCTTCACGCACATCGAGCAGGGCGATCTCCTCGCCGTCTGTCAGCATGGCCTTGACTGCTATGGCCGGAATTATACACGCCGCGTGAGAAGCGGGCTGAATGTCAACCGCGCGCCGCGCGTCAACCAAGATGCCACTCACGTCGCTTGTTGCGTCGTCATCTGAGTTACTTTTCCGGTCTTCAAATCAAACTTGTCACGGGCGATCTTGTCGAGATTGGTTCCGGTAACCCGGACAAAGCGCGAATTGTCGGGGTAGTCGATCGAGTGGATCGCACCATTCTGGAAGGTGCCGGCGTGGCCCGGGTTCAGGCGGTAGGTTCGCTTCGGCTTAAGCTGCGCCTTAGCAGGATCGGTGCCGTTATCGACACGCTCCCAATCTGTCATGTCCGTGAAAGAAACCGCTTGTCCATAAATGGCCCATGATTCGCCATGATCATGCGGCGGCGAAACACGCGCCTTCTCGTTCAGATGAGCAAGTATTTGAAAGCCCAGCTCGGAGTCATCATGCAATACGTGCAGCCCCGCGGGAACGTTGTCAGAGCAATACTTGGCGACGAAATCCGTGTCCTGCAGCAACCGCTCTAGCAGAACGCGCACCTTCTCGCGCCCAGCCGGCCCAGGATCGCTCTTTAGGATGGAACGACAATCTGTGACAAATTGGTTTAGGTTATAGGCCATGGTTGCTCTCGCTCGATGACGAAGGGACTTTAGAGGAATTTTAACATGCCACCGGGCGTAGCTGTCGAGGGGGCGCATCAGTTTGCGGCTGAAATAGTTCGGCAACTCTCAATAACTGATAATTATCATCTGCTATGCGAGTAGATAATTCTCAGTTATCGGCCTACACGCCCGCCAGCCAATGACCGTTATCGGGGGTAAACCGGACATCCCAATGTCATCCCACCATGTCCGCTTGTGACCCATAGCGGACATTGGCAAATCGCTCTAAGGCAAGGTTGGCTGGAATGCCCTAGAGCTGCCTATGCTTGTCTTATCGGCATAAGTGGGGTGAAAAGCATGCGATGGATTTTCGTCTGGTTGGTCTTGGTGCTCGTTGCACAACCGGCCGCGGCGGACATGGCAGCGGACGAACTGGTAAAAATCTTTGCCGAGACTTGCCTTATGCGGTTCCCGGATGAAACATCGATTCAGCAATATGCTGGGGGAAACAGGCTCGCCATCATGCCCGATGAGCAGCTTCATCATCTGCTCGGCACCGATCCGGGCGAAGGATGGCTCCAGAACACCGCACGCGGTCAATATCTGCTGACGATCGAGATGCCGCCCTATCATACCTGCGCCATTCGCAAGGGCGATACGCAGCAACCCGATTTTCTCCCGGTCTTTTCCCAGACGCTCGCCGCCTGGGCGGCAAAGCAAACCGGAACGAGCTTGAGGGAAACGCCCTCGATGACGCTTAACATCGATGGCTTACCCTCCAAGGAATACCTCTGGGAGCTTCATCGTAGCCCGAATGAACAACCCGAGGAGCTGATGGCTATCGTGTCGAACATTCCGGGCGGCGTGACGGAGGTGCGCCTCGTGCGTGCGATCGGAAATCGCTAATGATGGAGCGCCTCGTCCGCTTCCGCATCGGGTCTGACCACGGCATAATCGGTGAGCAGAACGTCAGCCACTTGAATGAATGCGGAATAGCCACATGAGCACATGGAAGATCGAGGGATACGACACGTTTTCGTGTGAATCATATGCATTAGGCGGCAACTATGCTTCAGGAGCCGCCGCGGAAATAGCCGCATGGAAACGGCTTCGGGAACTTGAGATCACACAGCCGCATGTCAATTCGGGTGGGCAGGGCGGCATCCAAGATCGCGTCTACATCATCTGTCCGGATGGAACGAAGTACCTGTATGAGCCTCGCACTCCCGTCCGTCCAGGGCTGTTCTTTCGACTCGCATATCGATTGGGCTGGGGACGGATGTAATATCGCCGAGCGCCGTGCGGTTAGCGCCTAGCGCCCCAGCTGCGTCCACTTATGGCACTAAGCGGACATTCCGTGATTGCGGTCTAATATCCGCTTTCGGGGATAAACGAGACATGCCAATGATATAGGCGAGAGAAGCGGCAGTCCTATGGCGCGGCACCGAGGTTTTTCAGTCCGCCTAGGGCCTCTTTATTGCCGGGGTCGAGTTTAAGCGCCTCCCGGTAGTCGGCAACGGCCTTGTCACGCAGCCCCGTCTTTTCATTGGCGAAGCCGCGCAGGGCATAAGCCAAGGCGTTACCGGGATCGAGCGTGATCGCCTTGGTGGCATCAGCGATGGTCTGGCCGTAATAGCCCTTGGCCATGAAAATGATCCCGCGATTGTCGTAGGTCCTGGCGTCATTGGGCTGGAGCGCGATCGACTTGTTTTCGTCCGCGAGCGCCCGGTCGTAAAGCGCCTTATTGCCATACTGGATGCCACGGCCGGCATAGGCGAGCGCGTTGCCGGGATCAAGCGCGATCGCCCTGGTGTAATCCGCGATTGCCCGGTCGGTGAGGCCTTTATCGACATAAGCGAAAGCGCGATTGGTATAGATCGACGCCGTGTCCGCGGGCGATAAACCCCCGCCATCGATCAACCGCGTGCAAGAGCCGATGCGCGCCTCGGCGGAAATGGCGGCGCTGCTTGCCGCGCCCGCGCAGCGATCCCATTCCTCGTCAGCCCGCGCCGCGACCGGCAGAGCGGCAAGCACCACGGCCAATCCGATTAAAATCTTATGCATCCCGTCTCCAGATCGAACCTTTCAACTCCGGCGGTAGAAAACATCGTCCCAAACGCTTATTGTCGTTTGGTTGACCCAGACGATGATTTCATAAATCGGGGCGGGCTTGAATTGGTTTGTGTTCATAATGGGCAATATCCCTCCGCCTGATGACGCTTTCCAACTGCACTTGCCCAAGACCAGCGTTCCCGGACCTTCGAATTTGCATGTGCCGTTCCCCCCGACATAGAGCGTCTCATTGCCGGATCCGGTGGACCATAAGCCAATGGGCACAGGTGACGATTGAGCCAGGGACGCCGTAGCCGTCATTCCCGCCGTAAGGAGGACGATCATCCCCACGCCGCCATCGCGGATTGCCGTCAAAATACGGATCATAGAAATATCCCTC
>Ga0181525_10002264_pt1 | contig 15850 bp, 3 predicted proteins | sample PEATcosm2014_Bin_48_FD_121100 | JGI IMG/M metagenome (GOLD analysis project Ga0181525, IMG submission 121100) | Peatland microbial communities from MTU Mesocosm Facility, Houghton, MI, USA - PEATcosm2014_Bin06_10_metaG | ecosystem: Environmental > Terrestrial > Soil > Wetlands > Peat | place...
CGAACCAAAGAGGCCCTCGATCAGGCCATCGCCCAGTTGTTGCCAATGCTCACCCCCGAGGATGCAAAAGCCTGGTTTCGTCTCCCATTTAAGACTCTACAGTAATAGGAGAAATGCTCTAAAGCCACACTCATTTCAGGCTGCTTACGGCACGGCTGAAGCCGTGCCCTTTCAAAACGAATAAGCGACCATCTGCGTGGCGGACACCACTAGTCAGTGCCAATGAATAACGGGCAACATGGGATGGTGGACTTATAAGTACGGTCGTGTCAGACTATTCAATAACAAACCCCATGCTAGCCGCAAGATATAGGCGCGGCAAGAATAGGGCTTGTTGTTGCCTCAGTTGTTCTGGGCCAAATTAGCATTTCCAGACGAGAGCGTGTCAGGTTGACCTGGCGGGCCCGTCTTTTTTGAAGGCGGCCAGCTCACGACTTCCGGAGCGTGCGCTGCTTTGTTCACCAAAGCCGGCTTTACGGTGCCTGCTGGCTTGTCCGGGGGCGATTCCCCAGGAAGCGCGGGCTTCACCCACAACTCATCATCCTCGGCGGTTGGCTGCGCGGTGGGTTTAGGAGCGGATTGAAATGGCGCCTTTGCTGCGGGTGGTCCGGGGGCCGGCTTTTGCGCGGGCAGCGGCGCGGGTTGAGCCGGCGGAGGCTTTATGGCATCGGCTTTTGAATCGGGTCTGCGGTAGGTTACCGAGTTGGAAGTTCCAAGATCGACCATCTTAAGGTTCTCATCCGTAATCTCCGTCGCCCGAATGATATGAGGAGTTATAGCGAAGACGATCTCGCTCTGCGCTCGCTCCTTGGTCTCCTGTCCAAACAGATATTTCAAGATCGGAATCTTCGTGATCCACGGATAGCCGCTCATGGAATAGGTGTCGGTGTCAGAGAGAATGCCGGCAATCAGGTTGACTTCACCATCCGCGAGGCGTGCCTCGTGTTCGATTCTGCGCTGGCCGATGGTTGGCTGATTGAAGCCGCCAATATTTTGCACGCCGGCAACGGAAGAGATCTCCAAGGACATCTTCAGGGTCACTTCACGGTCGGAATGTACGTATGGAGTGATGTCGATATTCACTCCGACATCAAGATATTGGAACTGAGTATTCACAGATCCACCCAGGCCGCTCTGGAAAGATCCGGTTGCGATAGGAACGCGATCTCCTATCTTCAGCGAGGACTTCTCACCATCAATAGCACGAATGGAGGGTCGCTGGATGACCTTCGTGTTGCTGTCTGTCGCTAGAAGCGAGAAGGAGATACCCGGGATGGAAACGGCGAAGTCGCCAGCATTGAGAGATGTGAAGGAATTCAGAGTCAAAGAGGAGCCGGAGCTTGAGGACGAGGAACCTCCACCAGGCGCAAGCGTCACACTGGCGCTTGTCGGCGGATTCGTGCCAATGGTGTGAAGCTTGTCTCGGCTGACTTCCATTACCATCACATCGATGACAACCTCGGATTTCGGCTTGTCGATGTCCCCGAGCAACTTCTGGGCGAGCACCATCTGGTCTGGAGTGCCTCGCATCGTGAGAGACCGGTTTTCGGGGGTTACCTGGATGCGGCTGATGTCGAGAATGCCCTTAAGCGTGCCTGCCGCTTGCTGCAAGTCGGCAGGCGTGGAGGCGTTGCGCAGATAGAACGTCTTCATCACGCTCTGTTCAAGTTCTTTGCGCTTGGATCCACTATCGGACGAGACCATGATCGTGTTTGGCGATAGGGGACGCCAAAAGGTCTTGGATTGGATTGCAATCATTTCAAGAGCCTCGCGAAGGCTCACGTCCTGTAAATCGAATGTGATCTTCTGAGGCTTGTAGTCGGGATCCATCAAGACGTTGATCCCTCCGAGTTTGGCAATCGTCTTGTAAACCACATCGGTGGTGGTCGCAAGATGAAGCGAAATCGGCATATTCGCCTTGAGATCCAGCAACACCGGTCCTTGCGCGCTCTCGGCCTCTTTCTCCAGAGAGGTGACCGCTGGCTTTGGCTGGCTTTCGTTCGCCTTCTCTACAATCTGCTTCTGTATCAGATCGGCCGTGCGCCGAATCTCCTGGAGCGCGGCGAAGTTGCTGGTATCGATCTGGGCGGCAAGGCGGAACTCCGCTAGCGCTTCCGGCAGCTTGTCCTGGTCGCGCAAGAGCTCGCCCGCATGGATGTGCTGCCCAGCCGCGTAGAAGCGCAGCCTGAGATAGGCTGCCATATACTTGGGGTCATTCGGCTTCGACTCGTGAGCTTCCTTGAAGGCCTCGTAAGCTGCATCGTAGTCGTTATTCTGTTCCGATCGAGCGCCGACCTTATATGCATGTTCAGCACTTTCAGCAAGAACCGGGATTACGCAAATCCCTGCCATCATCACACACAGCAAGAGTCGTGATCGTATCATGTCGCCTCGTACGCAATGGCGCGTGAACCTCAAGGCTCTATCATTCCGCGAATTGCAGCTGTTTTCTTTGCGCAAGGTCAACGAACCTCATTTATTGAGAGGCGTGCCGAGAGCGACTCCGGCCTTCTCTCATCCGATGGCTTCCAAAGATCGGTTTCGCGGAGGCGTGAAGTGGGATGCCGAACAGGGCGAGCGGGGAACCTCGCACTTGGAAAGTCTCGATTTCGCCTCGTTCCGAGCCCGGATTTTCGAGGTTGATTGCGCTAGCGCAAGCATTCTTACAATTCAAAACAAACAATCGCGAGCTCTTTGCTGAAGAGCAACGAGCAGGCCTCGCTTCCATCGAACACTGACGAAGCGTAAGGACGGCTGCACGACATACCCCCAAACAAGAGAAAGTGCCGTCGGAGGGGGAGGAGGAGGGCGCATGCCAAGTAGAAAAGCGGGCACGATTCTATCAGTGATGGTGCTCATCTGTGTTGCGGCACTGCCAGCAACCGCACAATCATTCAGGGTTCAATGTCCAACCAGCACCATCACTCACCCCGACCCGACCAATTCGGGTATCAATAGTGTCGAACCTGCGTACACTGGTCCGGCCTATACGGGCACCACTGGATATCCCACCCCCCAGACCAATGTGAATGGCGCAATTAAGTGCCAGCAGATTTCGGGCGGTGACGGCTATTCGACGATGGCCGACGGGACGCAGACGTTCATGTTCTCCTTCGGGCCATTGTCAGGGCTCGCCGACATGGCAAAGGGCCTGCCCGGCACAGAGTTCCCCAATGTCTTCAATACTGTTGCCCCGGTCACTCTGGTGCCGGGCGATCCGGCTACGGCAGATGTCCAAAATAACACTACGTGGCCCCCAAGCAACAACCTGGGGAATTTTACATGGAATGGCGCAGTTGGCCTGACACCCGACGCCGATTGCATGGCTGGGAACGCCGCCGCGCTCTTGACCGTGCCTCCCTCTCCCCTTCCGTGCCCGAATCTCCCCACCAGCGGACTCGATGGGCATGTGGATCCCCGCCAGATCATGGACATCGGCGTGATGAACGGCAACATCCCGGCTCCTCTGATGGCCATCGACGAGGATGACGAATTCTTCCTCACTCTGAGCAATGTGGGCATGATCATGCGGCCGGACCTGTTCGAGCAGCACACTGTTCACTTCCACGGATATCCCAACGCCTCGTCGTTTTATGACGGTGTACCAGACGCGTCCATCGCCATCAACATCGGCGGCAGTTTCACCTATTACTACCTGGCGCCTGACGCAGGCACTTATTTCTGGCACTGCCATATCACGCCTCCAGAGCACTTGCAGATGGGCATGGTAGGACAAATCTATGTCCGCCCTCGCCAGAATCGCGTGCCGTCGAGTACCCACCTCTATGCCGCGTTGCAGACACAGCAGACGGATCTGCGGACCGCCTGCGCTTCCGGCACCAGTTCCGCGTATTCCGATATTCTGTGCACCAATCCCCTGCCAATTCTGGGAGACAACGGCGCGACCGGCGGATATGTCGCGGGCCTGTCAGACCCGGAAACCAAGAAATTCGCCTATAACGACGGAGACGGCACCACCTATTACGACGTCGAGTATCCCCTCCAGATTCACGGCTTCGACCCCAACTTCCATTTTGTCGGCATGACCTTCAACCCGGAAGCCTTTGTGGACATGAAAGACAAATACTTCCTGTTGAACGGGCGCAGCTATCCCGATACGGTGACACCCGGCCCGATGCAGACAGAGACATCGGATAGCCAACACCATTTCTCGCAACCGCTGAATTCGATCATCAACATTCCCGCTGGCGGGAAGGCGCTGTTGCGCATCTCCGACCTTGATGTGACGGAATATCAGACTTTGGCTTCTATGGGTATTCCGATGCATGTCGTCGGTTACAACGCCAAGCTGCTGCGCGATCAAGCCGGCAACAACATGTACTACAACACCAACTCGATCACGCTCGCCGGCGGCGAGTCGCTGGATGTGATTCTGGATGCCAGCGGCGCCGCGTACGGCGGCGCGCCGGCCAGTGTGGGCAGCGTGTTCTATCTCTACACCCCCAATCTCGACCACCTGTCCAACGACGCCGAAAACTTCGGCGGCCTGATGACCGAAGTCCATATCTGCAACGCAGTAGACCCTCTAACCAAGGCATGCAGCTAACTAGGAGAACAGCGATGAGCCAAATGAATTTGAAGAAAACCATCCCGATGACATGGATGCTTCCGGCTGCGATGCTGGCGCTGGTTTTGCTGCTCCCGATGAGAGCGCTTGCAGCGGCTCCCGGCATTACCGGCCCCACGTTTAAACTGACGGCGCAAACCGCCTTCCTCAACCAGCCGGACGGCTCAACCGTTTACTCCTGGGGGTACGGATGCAACGGCGCGCCAGCTGGCTGGGCGCCGGCAGCGATCGCGCCGCCCTCCACCGGTTGTCCAACGATGCAAATTCCAGGTCCCACGCTGATCGTCACAGAAGGCCAGACGGTCACCGTGTCGCTGACGAACAATCTCCCCACAGCGGCGGGCAACACCTCGATCCTGTTTCCCGGTTTTCAGGTGTCCACGAGTTGCGGAAGCGCGACTGGCTGCGCCAACGGCCTGCTCACCAGAGAAGCATTGCCAGGCAAGACCGTCATCTACACTTTCAAGGCGACCTCGCCTGGAACCCGCGCTTACTACAGCGGGACGCAGAGCGATCTACAGATCGAGATGGGCATGTATGGCGCGATTATCGTGCTTCCGGCCCACGTTCCCACCGCCTGTTCCGCTGGACTGCCCGTTGTGAATCCGGGCGGGAACAAGGCAGCGCAAGCGAAATGGGGTGAATCCGACTTCCGGCTTTCACAGTCCGCTTACGACCATGACAAGACCTGCTACGACAGGGAATACCTCTTCCAGTTTGCCGAGATGGATGCCAACATTCACAAGCAGGCGCTGGCGCAAGTCACGGCGAGAGCCGGCTGTACGGCCGGGACCTCGGGATGCAGTCTTGAAATTCCGACCGAGCCCTACCACCCCTCTTACTTCGTGATCAACGGGCGGTCGATGCCCGACGATATGGACCCCAACTATGCGGTTGAGTATCCCCACCAACCGTACAACGGCAATCCTCACTTGCATCCGGGCGAGCAGGTGCTCCTCCGCGTCATCGGCCAAGGCCGCTGGCAGCATCCGTTCCATGAGCACGCCAATCATGTGCGCATTTTGGCGCGAGACGGAAACCTGATCTTGAGCCAGTCCAGTCCGGAAGATCTCGCTGGGCCTCCGCTGTTTACCACGACGACAACTCCAGGGCTGGCTTTCGATGGCATCTTCCTGTTCACGGGCAGGGGATTGAATTGGGATATGTACGGCCACAATCCCGGCTCGAGCGACCCGAACGCCGTGCTCTCCTGCACCCCGGATGTCGATGGATTTAACACCGGCGCTCCCACGGCAATTAACTACTACGAGTGGTGCGCGGACCACAACAAGCCCCTGCAAGTTGCACCATTCGGTGATGTGGCCAGCGGCGGCCCCGCAACGCTGCCCGACCCGGACATCTTCACAAACGGAGCATGGTATAGCGGCAGCCCATATCTGGGGCCTGACGCGACCACCCGTGCGACCGGGCCTACCAGCAGTTTCTTGCCCGCCAATATGCAGGCCAACCCTGCCAACGAGCGCGGCTGGGCGTTCATGTGGCACTCGCACAACGAGCGCGAGATCACGACAAACAACACCTTCCCCGGCGGAATGCTGATGATGATGTTGGTCGATTCACGGGAATTTGTAATTGACGAATCCAACTAAGAGGAGAGCAGAAATGCGATTCAACTGTCTCAAAGCAAACATGAAGGCCGCGGTACTCCTGGCAGCTGTTCTCCTCCTCGGAGCGGGCATAACAGCCGCCCAATCGGTCAGCTTGACCGCCGGGCCGGCCACGGCAACCTTGCCCGATGGCTCGGCGGTGCCCATGTGGGGCTACACCTGCGGGGCCGTGGTGGCTCCAGCGACCTGCTCCCCATTGAACCCCGCGTCGGCTGGCTGGTCTCCCGTGGTAATCACGGTGCCAACTGGAACGAGCCTCGCAATCAACCTGACCAACAATCTTTCGTTTGCCGGGGGAAACATCCCCACTTCGCTAACGATTGTGGGTCAGGTGGGCGGCGGTCTCGGGACTGGGGCGGTCGCGGTCGCGAGTCCAGAGCATCCCTCGCAACAGACTACCTGGCCTCTCGTGAACGCTGGCCCCACGTGGATTCCCCCAGCGCAAGGGCCCCGTGTTCAGTCGTTCGCCACCGAAGTGGCTGTGGGAACTCCACAGACGCTGACATGGACCAACCCGCGGCCCGGCACGTACCTGATTGAATCAGGCACCCATCCGTCGATACAGGGTCCGATGGGCCTTGACGGCATCCTCGTGGTGACGCAAGTCCCGGTGGGAACGACAGCGGGCACAGCGTATCCAGCGGTTGGATCAACACCGGCTGTGAACTACAACGCAGAAATCCCGCTGCTGTTGAGCGAGATCGACCCTGCTCAGAACAACGCGGTCAACGCTGCTGTTAAGACAGTAGGGTTCAGCGAAAATGCGTCCAGAGGACCGCAGGTCTCTGGCGTCGTTCTGGGAGTGAGCGTAACGAATCCAGGTTCGGGCTACACGTCCGCACCCAACGTTACCCTCGTGGGCGGCGGTGGCTCGGGCGCAACGGCAACCGCAAATATCGATGCCGTTCTTACGAGCCCAACTTATGGACAGGTGACCTCTATCACGGTAACCTCCGGGGGCATTAACTACACATCCCCTCCCACAGTTGTTTTCACGCCAACCGCCGGCGGCAGCGGAGCGGCAGCCGTTTCGGATTTGTCGCGGAGTTCAAACTCTCTTGCCTCATGCATGACGCAAGCCGGCCCGGTGGCCGCATGCTATCCACCGGCAGTAAACTACACGCCGCTGTATTACATGGTCAACGGAGTCGCGTTCAACAAGACCATAGCCTCGGCCTCGTTGTTCCCGGTTTCACCGGCGACAGGTGTCGCACTTACGGGGAACGTATTGGTGCGCATGGTGAATGCCGGTGTGCGCATGCACGTTCCTTCGATCGTCGGATCGACGGCGCAGCAGCTGGCCACTGGAACTGGCGTGACTGTAGGCGGATTTCAGCTAATTGCTGAAGACGGCAATCCTTTGCCAGGCATTCCGCGCGTGCAGAGCGAAGTATTCATGGCACCGGGCAAAACGTATGACGTAAAGATCAATGTGCCCGCCGCAACCGCTAAGGCGCTTCCGATTTACGATCGCGAGCTAAGCCTGTCCGGCAACGCTACAGAACGGGATGCAGGCATGCTGGCGTATATCAGCGTCAATGGCGCGGGACTCCCCGTACCTGCCACTGCGACTGCGGTAGCCAACGCGGATACCTACAACTCGCTGGTTGCGGGTCAGACATTCACGGTATCCGATACAGGCAAGGGCGTAATCGCCAACGATATCAACGTCTACGCCGTTCAGGTCAAGACACCGCCGGCAAACGGCACGTTGACTTTGAATGCAAACGGCACCTTTACTTATGTGCCTACAGGGACTGCCACGACGGACTCGTTCGTTTACGAGGCGAATGGCAACCCGGCTATCTTCGCCACGGTGACACTGGGTCCTGCGTCGATCGAAGCGGCCAGTGGTATCACCGTTTCTGCGAATTGCACCGTTCCCCTGACGTACACGTCGAAGTTGGCGACCTTCATCAAAGTTCCGCCGCCAGGCATCCTGTCGTGCTTTAACGATGCGGCCGGCTATCCGCTTACTGCCACGAGTGTCACGCCAGGACCAGGCTTGTCGGCGACGACTCTCAACGTAGATAAGAACGGCGGATTCTCCGCGTCGGTGAGCGGGGCGGGCACATACTCTTTTACCTTCGTGCCGCAGAACTCGCAGGGCACCTCTGCTGCTGCAGCCACAACCGTGATGGTGACGTTCCCGACAGGGAATGGCCCAACCGTGCAGGTTGTTGATGGCAAGAGCGGAGCTCCGATCACCGACTATCGGTGGATCATTGAAGAAGACAGAACGTTTTACATCAGCCCCAACTGCACATCGAACCCTCCACCGGCTGGATGTATTCAAACTGCCGCTGGGACTGTCCCGCTGCTCGGAACCAACTTCCACACCAGCGACATGCCGTATGTGGCGCAGGGCTGCACGGGAACATTGTCCTGCGAATCGGGCCAGACTCTATTAGGCCAGCCTGCGGTTTGCGATGTAGGCAACGGCTCATGCCGCACAACCGGCACGCAGAAGGCTGCGGTAGATCCAAGCCAGGTGGCTCTCGATCCGAGCAAGCGGTACTACATCTCGGTGCTTCCGGGCGACGCGGCACAGCCGTTCATCTCTGGCAACCAGACGGCCTCGTGCCTTCCCGCGGTGGGCGGGGTATCCCCCAACTGTGGCCACAGCATGGGCGGCGCTCCAATTCCGGTAGCTTGCACCCCGGCGGTTGGGTCCACAACATGCACAGGCACATTCCCGGCAGTCAAGGTGCTGGTGGAGCAGGATCCATTCCCGCCAGCGAAGCTCGCAGTCAATGTCTTCGAGGATGACTTCCCGCTCAATGGCGAGCAGGACTCCGGCGGCGGTATCGACGTGCTGGCGACGAACGAGCCGGGCTTGGGTCAATTCAACATCCTTCTCTGGGACGACATGGGCGGTTCTGGCGACGTGACCGGCCAGATGACTTACGACATGTTCAACATGCCGTTGAGCAACAGCCTGGACGGGTATATCGACCCCGCTACAGGACAAAACGCTTGCCCGATTTCAGCCGCAGGGCAGGGCATTACGGGAATGATTGTTACCTGCCCCAAGTTCGAATCGGACGGTGTAACCCTTTCCCCGCTGGCCGGCGAGGCCGTGATTGCCAACTTGATGCCTGGAAGATTTAGCGTTCAGGCTATACCGGGCGCTGATCGGATTGCCAGGGGTGAAGAATGGCTGCAGACCAACACTCTGGATGGACAGAAGGCCCACGATTCCTTCCTCCGAATCGGCGAGCCGGATTATTTCCAGGAGTTTGGGCCGGCAAATTATCACGTAAACATCGGCTTTGCTAACCCGAAGATCATCAACGGACGCCTGGCCGGCGTTTGCGCGGGCACAGATCAGAATCTTTCGCTCCCTCCTGGTTCCTCTTGCAACAATACCTTGACCGGCAAGGTTACCACTGAACGCATGAGCCGCACCCCGGATGAGCGCCTCTACAGCAGCGGCTCGCGCGACTCGTTCTACTTCACTCAGTGCTTCGTGAGCGTTGGAGATCCTGACGGCGAAGACTTCGCCTTCACCAAGTGCGCGGCCGATGGCACCTTCACTCTTACAGGTCTGCCCCCAGGCGATTGGAGAGTCACTACCTTCGATCAGTGGAACGATCAGATCGTGGACGGTCTCTCGTTCCCGGTAGGGCTGAACGCAGGCGCGTCGGGTGGCGGGAGCAATGTAGGAAACGGTACTTGCCCTGGAGCGGCAACCTCGGCCAACACGTGCGACATGGGCGATGTTCCGGCTAACCAGTGGCAGGCGAACGTCTATACCAAGACCTTTATTGACATCCCGAAGACTGGCGTCTTTAACGCCGATGTGGATGAAGGCATTCCATTCGCTTCAGTCAGCGTCCGGTACCGGGACGGCAGCATGTCGAACAACCTAACCACGGACTTCACCGGCACAGCCAATTTCAACGAAGAATTCCCGCTGTTCAACTGGTACACGGTTGAGACGGATGTTACCCGCTACAAGAACACGGGTATTCACACGGTCTACGACTCGGGCGGGCCGGCAGACGGCACAACTTCGTGCGGTCAGAAAACTTCGGGCTACCCAAATTGCGGAACTTCCACCGCATACAACTTCCTCGCCAACACAAACGAACCCGTGCCGCTGCCTGGCGACCTGTCTGTTCCGGGCGCGATCTATTGCACTACCGCGGATTGCGCCTCAGAGTCTATTCTCAACGGGGCGAAACCGAGCAGAGCCGGTATCTCCACTGGCCGAGTCGATCCTCCCTGGGTTGGAGTAGAAGGCTGGCAGGGCTACTCGGGAGAAAACAATTTCATCGAATTTGGCAAGGCGCCCTATACGGTCGGCGAGAACGGCGGCATCAAGGGACATGTCATCTATGCCTCGACCCGGCCGTTCGACGACCCGTACATGCTCGTTCAAACGCAATGGGAGCCTCTGGTTCCGCACGTCACAATGAACCTCTATCAAGAGGGAGTTGCGGCTGACGGGATTACGCCAACTCTGACTCTGGTTGACACCACCCAAACCAGCAGTTGGGACGATTTCGCCCAGGGTTACCGCACGGATGTCAATGGCAACCTCATTCCGAGTACAGGTCCGAATGGCGGCTACGTGCCCAATATGAGCTGCCCCGGCCAGTCCACCAGCGACCTGTTCTATTTCTCGCTGCAAAACCAGCCAAGCTATCTGGACATGTACAACAACACGCTGCACGGGACAGGCGCGGCTCCAACCGTGATGCCGTACCAGTCGCAGTACAAGTGCTATGACGGACTGCACAACTGGAACCAACTGCAGCCGGCGCCGTACGACGGTATGTATAGCTTCCCCAGCATAACTTCCAGGGATGCGACCGGAAAACCTGTCGGAACCAACTGCAAGGTCTGCACTACGGACCCGGCTACGGACCTGTATCATGGCATTCCCATGCTGCCGGTAGGCAAGTACGTAGTAGAGGTTGTGCCGCCTCAGGGGTACGAGATCGTGAAGGAAGAGGACAAGAACATTCTGATCGGCGACAACTTCATCGCGCCGGTAACGCAGGAGTTCGGCGCCCTCAGCTCGATCTTCATCATCCCCGACCAGGCTCAGGTAGGAAGCGCCTACAACAGCTATAACGCCCAGAATCCGACTCAGAGCCTCGGCGCGAGCCCGAACAACGGGATCGTCCCGGCGTTCATTCCCGAGCCCACCTGGCCCTGCGTCGGCGAACAGCGCATCGTCCCTGACTACATCAGCCTCTTCCCCGAGTCGCATCAGGTTGCTCCGTTCGCAGGCGCGACCCGCAATCTGTGCGATCGCAAGGAAGTCACGCTGACCGATCAAGCAGGCGCGATCGCGAAGTTCTACGTCTACACCTCAACCCACAAGGCGGCCAAGTTCACCGGCGTCATCACGGACGACTTCACTTCGGAGTTCGACCCGTTCTCGCCGCAGTTCGGTGAGAAGTTCGCGCCGCCCAACATGCCAATCGCCATCAAGGATTGGACCGGGACCGAAATCAACCGCGTGTACTCCGACTGGTGGGGTGATTACGACGGCCTGACCTACTCAACCTGGGAAGTGAACCCGCCGAACCCGACGGGCTATTCGCCGACCATGATGATCTTCTGCATGAACGACAAGGGCACTGGCACAACGGCGGATCCCTTGTTCAATCCGGGCTACAGCCAGTTCTGCTATGAGCTGCCGTACATGCCTGGACAAACCCAGTACCTGGACACGCCGGTGGTGCCTACGTCAGCCTTCTCGGCAGGGTACAACCATCCTGATTGCAACTACCCGGCTGCCACACCGGCGGTCAGCGAAGTGGACGGCGATGGAAAGGGCCCCTGGGTCAGCGTTGCGGGCAATCCCATCACGATCACAGCGCTGGGCGATCAGCAAGTGATCAACAACGCGTATTCCGGGCCACAGGCCAAATCGGCTCCATTTAATGAGCAGTTTGTTACACGTCACTACGGCTTCGGCGCACAATGCACGACTCCCACATCCGGCAGCGCGACGTGCAACACCTTGTCAACCGTAACCATCGGCGGGGTTCCTGCGACTATTACGAATTGGACCGACTCATCGATCACCGCAACTGTTCCCAGCGGCGTACCGAACTGCGCGGTCCAGCAGCAGGCGCAGTACGGCGGCTCTCTGGCGCAGTGCGGCCAATTAGTCATTACGGCTGGCAGCGGGCAACAATCCGTTGACACTGTGACTGTGACTATCGGCGGCAAAGCACCGACGTACGTTACGACCAACAACCCACTCACGCCTTACGGCACAGGTTCGATCCAGGCCGCTATTGACGCGGCTCAGCCGGGCGACCTGATCATGATCCCGCCAGGCGACTACCAGGAAATGCTGCTGATGTGGAAGCCGGTCCGCCTGCAAGGTGCCGGAGCTGCCTCCACCACCATCGACGCAAATGCCCAACCCGCCGGCAAGATGGACCCATGGCGCCGCCAGCTGGTTTGCCTGTTTGGATTAGCGCTCAACGGCGTACCTGACGGCTCACTCAATCCTGTAACCAACACTCCGTATGTGTTCGATCCCACCGGGACATACACCTGCGGATCGACAAACGGTGTTCCGTGGAACGGCTTCAGCGGCGTCAATAACAACCCGCAGGTTGACCGTATACCGCTCGAGGGGATTGTTGGTTGGGATACAACCACCAACGGCAACCTTGCCCAGTTGTTGTCGGAGCCTACATTGATGGGTGCCTACGAGGGCGCGGCAGTCTCTATCATCGCGAAGGGTGTCAATCCCGGCCCAGGGGACTATTTCGGGGTTGCGAATGAGGCCACCTTCCCAACGGGCACCGTCAACCTCACAGCTGCGGATTGCACAACTGGCAGCAACGGCGCCAATCCGTATCCGAGCAACTTCCAGTGCAACCCGTCAAGCATCGACGGCTTGAGCTTGACAGACGCGTCCGAGGGCGGCGGCGGTATCTTTGTTCACGCCTGGGCACACAACCTGCAGATCGCCAACAACAGGGTATTCAGCAATATCGGAACCTTGTCTGGCGGCATCAACATAGGTCAGGGTGAAAGCCCCGACGCATACCTCAACGGCACGACGCTCGACACCGATCCCGGCTCTTGCGAGTCCGGCGCCGGCGACCCCGTTAATACGCAGGAACCGTACTGCTTCAACTTGAATGTGAACGTGCACAACAACTCGGTCACGTCCAACACATCTATCGGAGACGAACTGTTCTCCGGAACACCGGCAGGTGCGGGCGGCGTGAGCTTCTGCACCGGCGCAGACTACTACAAGTTCAACTACAACTGGGTCTGCGGCAACATGAGCACCGGTGACGGCGGCGGATTGTCGCACATTGGGTTCATCAAGAATGGCGACATCGAGCACAACACGGTTCTGTTCAACCAGAGCCTCAACCCGACGATTCCCACCAACGGCGGCGGAATCATCGTTATGACCACGGCCCCTGACGGAACTCCGCCGGGCGCCGCGGCAGGCACCGAGTGCGGCAGCGTAACTGACGTGGACTGCGCACCTGGGCTTGGCGACGGCACCGGTCCTGGACTGGTGATCAACGCCAACCTGGTTATGGGTAACGCTGCTGAAGCCGGCAGCGGTGGCGGCATCCGCTTCCAGGGAGTAAACGGCACTGACATTCCGCGCTTCCCTGTGAATCCGGAGAATTGGTACTCCGTCAAGGTCACTAACAACATCGTCACCAACAACGTTGCGGGTTGGGACGGCGGCGGTGTATCGCTGCAAGACGCGGTAGCGGTAGACCTGGTCAACAACACTATTGCCTCCAACGACTCGACAGCCACGGCTGGAGTGCTCTTCAATACACTTGGAGCTCCTCTGGCCAGCGCGCCGGGCGCCACCAACCAAACCACGTCGTCGCAAACCTCTGCGCCTCAAGCCGCAGGTGTGGTGACGATGCAGAACAGCTCCGGCCTGATTGCGGCTTACGCCGGGGTTACGCTCACCTGCCCGGCGAACCACGCGGGTTGCGCTGCGTTCTCGAACCCGTACCTGGCCAACGATTTGATCTGGCAAAACCGCTCATACTATGTAGGTGTGGGCGCAACGCCAAGTTCGGCGTATCAGCAGAACATCGTCACGCTGTATAACGCGAACTTTACGAATCCGACGCAAGGGTCCAACCTTGTGAACCAGGCAACAACCGGCCAATGCGTTACCGGTTCCAGCTATTGGGACATCGGAGCGCGCGGCGACACAGGCCCCGGCAACCATGGCTCCGGGTACACCGTTGCCCCAACGTATTCGGTGCTGACCAACTCATCGGAGACTCCGGCCGGCCAGCATGACACCAACTCCAACCCGGCATTTACGAGCCAATACTGCAACGGCTCACGAGTCCCGCCGGAGTTTGCGTCGGGTAGCTTCAACGTGCCTCCGGGCATCTCGGACGCGACAGTGCCCAACCCGTTGTTTAACCTGACTCCAGCCGCGACGGTGGACGAAGGCAACAACTGGATCAACATGACTTGGGGTCCGCTTGCGGAAGCCAATCCGGTGACCGGCGTTACGCTCGGCAACTACGCGCTGAATTCCGGTTCTCCGGCCATCGATTACATCCCGACCAGTTCTCCAACCTACTCGACCGCGACTTGGCCGACGCAGGCGCTGGACTTCTTCGGGAACAAGAGGCCCGAGGCCGCGACAGCGACTTCCTTTGACATAGGCGCGATTGAATATCAGAGCGCTGCTGTTCTCCCACCGACGCTGACTTCGATCGCTCCCACCTCGGGCGTGCGCGGAGCCACCGTTGCGGTAACCCTTACCGGAACAAACCTGACCGGAACCACGGCAGTGAATGTATCCGGTGCGGCAGGAAGCGTGACGGTTAGCGGCATAACCGTGGTGAACTCCACCACCGTCACCGCAACCTTCACAATCTCGGCGACCGCAGCACTTACAGCCAGGACCGTCACCGTAACCACGGCCGGCGGAACCAGCAACGCAGAAACGTTCACAGTGGCATTGCCAACGCTGACCTCTATCGCCCCGGTTTCGGGCCTGCGAGGCACAAGCGTACCGGTGACCCTGACTGGAACAGGTCTTACTGGCGCAACCTCAGTGACTGTATCCGGTGGAAACATCACTGTCAGTGGCGTAACGGTTGTGAATGACACGACGGTTACGGCGACCTTCGCAATCGCGGCTGGCGCCACAGCCTCGGCCAGGAACGTCGCAGTTGTGACCACCGGCGGAACCACCGGCAACGTGACCTTTACGGTGATAGCGCCAACGCTGACCTCAATCGCTCCGGTTTCGGGCGTGCGCGGCGCCAGCGTTCCGGTGACCCTTACCGGCGTGGGTCTCACTGGCGCAACCGCAGTGACCGTATCTGGTGCAGCTGGCAGCGTGACTGTGAGCGGCATGACCGTAGTGAACGACACGACGATTACGGCCACCTTCGCAATCTCGGCTACCGCCGCACTGACCGCCAGGAACGTCGCAGTTGTGACGCCGGGCGGAACTACTGGCAACGTGACGTTCACGGTGCTAGCGCCGCCGCTTCCGACGCTGTCCTCGATCGCGCCGAACACGGGCGTTCGAGGCGCCGGCGTTCCAGTGACACTGACCGGCGTGAATCTGACCGGAGCATCGGCAGTGAACGTCTCCGGTACCGGCATCACTGTTAGCGGAATTACTGTGGTCAACGAC
>Ga0181525_10002265_pt1 | contig 15848 bp, 22 predicted proteins | sample PEATcosm2014_Bin_48_FD_121100 | JGI IMG/M metagenome (GOLD analysis project Ga0181525, IMG submission 121100) | Peatland microbial communities from MTU Mesocosm Facility, Houghton, MI, USA - PEATcosm2014_Bin06_10_metaG | ecosystem: Environmental > Terrestrial > Soil > Wetlands > Peat | place...
TATGGGACTCCTATGGGACTCCTATGGGACTCCTATAACTTCCCTAGTGATTTGGTATCTTATACGCTTGTAGGTACCATCCTAGGGACTCCTAGGGACTCCTAGGTGGTTCCATCAGACCCGTGGGAACTATTTTCAGAAAGAGCTTTTCCGCTAAAGTACCCCAGATACAGGAGTTACAGGACAGTCCGTAAGATAATGCTTGACAATTCATACTTTCCATGATAGCATCGGTCTTAGTAGTAAGTTCGGTTTGACTAACCTGTTGAACCGCGTATTAGCCGTATCAGTCGCATAGCCTTGCAGCGAAGTGCGCCGGGACCTTCCCAAGGTCCTGTAATCAGGAAACAATAATTTCAATGAAGCAACAACTACAGGGCATCGCCGATGCGATTGCTCCACTTTTACAGTCAGCTAATCCATGGGAACGGATCGAAGCCGCTCGACTGGCACTCGCAGTGCGCGGCATTTTGGTGCCAGAGTCGGGGCGCATTACCGATCCCAAAGCCGAAGCCGCATCCCGGCATTTGCGCGAAGTCGTCATGGGTCGAATATGGCGACACAATGAAATCCGACGCAAAATCAACCGCCGTGCATACCTAAAGCGCCAGATCGCTCAGCTTACGGAATCGGGCGCTAATCCAGAATTACTGTCAAAGCACAAGATCGAATTATCCGAATTGCTGCGCATTCGTAAGCGAGTGCCACTCTCAGAAATGCCCACCAGCGCCCCAGATTTAAGCGTAGGTGAATCGGAGCCTGTGGCACCAGCCGTAGACCCTGATGTGATAGCGCAAGCTGTAGCGAATGCTAGGGCGTACTTAGAGCAGTACAACGGAGGGGATCAGGATGCCAAGTAACCAGTCAACAATCGAACATCTGAATAGCTTCATCAACAGCAGCCGTGCTGATGAGCACTACCACGCTCTGTGCGAAGCGTGCGGCACCTCAATCCCAACAGAGGAGTCTCGGCAACAGGTGGGGGATGCCAAAGCACTCGCAGCACGGCTCATCGTGCAATTGAGCAGTCCCAGCGTCCCCGATGACCTGTGGGTGACAGCGGTGCACGGTACAATCTTCGATTCTGACGATGCGATCCGCACCCGTAATCCTGTCGTTAAGCCAGACAAGCACAGCGAACAAGAGATACTTGCCATGATGGTGAATGGTCACAGCGATCCGAATACCACGCGTCACGGCTGTTTTGGACATGCCGATTTCAAGGATGGTTATGGACGTTCCAGCTACGAAGTCCGCGTCGATTACATCAAGGCGAGAGCGCGGAAAGGCTCCAACGTCAACCCATACGGACTGGCAAAGATTCCAGACCATCATTCCTTGTGTCCCAATGCCCCGGAGTCGGTAGAGACGTTCTGATCGGGGAGATGGGCTTCGTTTTTTATTCTTATATAGGTAGGCTCCCCGATGGGAGTCTGTGATTCAACGCGCCGTTGTGCGCATAACGCGCCCTGCTCAATCGGGCGAGAAAGTAGGTGAGCACACTTAAGGAAAACACTCAATGAAAGACAGTACGACTCCTACGCAAGCACGCCCATCGTGTTTTGCCCACCGCCATATGACCGGCAATGAATACGCGATCTACGATCTTGCCCGGTCAAAGTCTCGTAAAACTGGAATCCTGATACTCAGTAGCCGTCGAATGGCTAATGAGTTTATAGGGATGTCTAAAACAACCGCCAATGATACCGCGCTCTCTTTAGTGTCAAAAGGCTGGTTTGATCCCGTCGCCCCTCGGTCTGATGGTAAGCCCACAGGTATCGAAGCGCGGTATCGGGTCCTGACTCACGCCCAATGGATCGCAAAATACCCGGACAAACAAGCCAGCGAATGCAGGTCAAATAAAGAACCACTGTCCGCCTATAGGGACACTAGTGTCCGCTCAGAGGGACACTCAGGTTTAGAAGAGGTGTCCGCTACAGACACCGAGGTGTCCGAAATTCAGGGGGTAGTGTCCGGAATTCAGGGCGAAGTGTCCGGAATTCAGGGCGAAGTGTCCGGAGCAAAACACGTAACTGTAACAAACGAAGAGGGAAAAACGCACCAACCTCTATTAACCTCTATAAGACAACCTCTACAAACACCTCTACAAGCTAACCTCTACCCTCCGGGGTCTGAAAATTTGAATGTCTGTCTTTCGTCGGGAGGACAGGATGGGACGCAAGTGGGCACCAGTTCCGCGCCCGAACTTGTCCCGCCAAAGAGACTGGCGGATGTGGTACAGCCTATGCCGGTTCCCGGCAAGTTTCCGGTACCGCCCCCCAGTGTCAATCTATATGTCAATGCAAGCCATGACCAGTATTACGCTTCCGGTTCCAATGAGCCGGTTCCACTTGCAGAAGCGTGGCGACAAATGAAGGAGGTAAGGCAATGACGTTACTCGAAAAGATCAAGAGCTATGTGGAATTGTGGGATATGGTTCTGCCACACGTTCCAGCCCCGGAACCAGTGCAGTTGAATATGTGGTTGGTGATGTACCCCGAACGGATCGTTGAGGCTGGTATTCAACGCGCCGCGCAGAAGTATCGGGCAGCGCTCGCCCCTGACCCCGATCCGCAAATGGTCTACAAGTACGCGGGCGGAGTGATGAAGAATCAGCTTCGGATGTTGAAAGAGAAACAGGAGCAGATGGCGCAAAGAGTGGGGGTAGCATGACCGACCACGCCAAAATATCCGCCTTTATCGAACGGACCTATCAAACTGAGAGCCGTACCCGTGGAGACGCGGCCACTCGGAAAGCTGAAGCATACACAATGCTGGCAGGCGGGTGCGAATTCGAGACTATCCAATGGTGGTACGAATCCTCAGACACTGCCACGTTTCGGGCTGCCAAGCGACTAGTTGACCACTCGCTTCTAACACGGCAGCCTGTGACTATGGGACAGATACCCGACTTCGTGGAAGAGCCATCTTTTACTTTGTCGGACGAGGATTTCCACGAAATAGACTAAGCAACATTGCAACACTGAAACACACACCTAACCAAGGAGAATATGGATGCAACAATACGCGACGGACGGTCCGAAACCGTTCGGGAATTATACCGTGCCACCTTTGGCACAATCTTAAACACACTACAGGAAGACCGGGACCTTCTAGCAGCACAAGCCTTCGACATTGCGGACGGTCTGTCGCAGCATTTGGATCAGTACGATGGCGAACTAGACCAATATTCGTTCCTGCTTTGGGAGCTGAGCATTCTCGAACCCGCATCTAGGTTCATCGTACTTACCAGCAAATACCGAAAACTGATCCGATACCGAATACATCAGGAACTCGCCTCAAGTATGGTCGATGTTGCCTTGAGCGAAGAAGACGCCCTCCAAGAAGTTCATCTCCTAATCTTCCAGCTTATTGACTCCCTGACCAAGCGAGGAGCAGCCAGACTGCCTACGCGCCTCAGCGCTCTAATCCGGAGGCATTGCGGGTTCATCCACAAGAAACGCAGTAATAGGGCGCGAATCGTTGCCGAAGCTGGAGAATCAATCGGTTCGAGAGGGGTTGCGATCCTTACGGCTGCGGAACTGGCATCACAGCGCTTCGATCAGACGGATGGAGAGGACGGCTATTACCGATCCGAAACGGTAAAGCAGGCTTCATGGGGATACAGGTCCGCATGAAAATAAATATGCGGAATCGTACTTAGAAATCCTTTCTCAGGCTCTTATATAAGTATAAAGGCAGGTTTCTCCAATCACTGCGGGCGGGAATCGACCCGTACGGGCAAGACGCATAGAACGTCACCCGTCCGTAAGTGAAACCTGAGAACGTAAACGATACGCATCCAACACACGATTCTGACCGTTAGAACGGCAGGCATGTTGAGCGTAGATTGAACCGAATCAGGCGGAGACAGTAGTACAAACTCATTCGGAGGGGAGTGAGGACACCTACAGAAATATACAGGATCAGGCTCAAGACGGTTGACCGAGTTCTGGAAACCTACATTAAGGCAAAGGTGGACCTACAACATCCCCTGAGTGCGTTTCAATATGACGAAAGCAAACGAACCGTCAACAGGTTCTTGCTCTGCGAATATACGGTTGACATCGATAACGCGATTAGAACCGCGAGCTTAGACGACGAAGAGCGCCGCACGTTGGTTCGATTGCTTATCGAACAGATGGCCGATGTTAAGCGCGTCCCTGAGCGATACCGTCAGCCGGTAGTAAACAAGCTGGGCAGGGTGTTCGTACAGCGCCGTTTGGACCCTATGTTCTGGTTCAAATGGGTCAAGAAAAAGATCGACTGGCGCAAACAGTTACTCAACGGAGTGTCGTGAGCGTAAGGATAAGAAGAGGGTCACGCTTATTGTGCCCTGAGTGCAAAGCGGTTAAAGAGTTAGCTTTTCAAAACGAGAAAGACGAAGTGATCTTGGAGTGTAGACACAAGCGCACTCCGTTGCTATTGGACCCGAAGCCGGGTCATATTAGCCTCGAACATGTGTTGGCGTCACCCTCCGATCCGCTGGTGCGAAGGCTGTTTCCGGTTGCTGACGCGAACGGGTTCAAACCACAGGGACGCGATATCACGGACATTCTCAGCGATATCGGGATGGCAGCATGAGCACACCACTGGGCGCTGTTAATTGGACGGGACATACTTTCGGGTCTGTCTCCGTTATGAAGCTGGCGAATTCCAGCCCTCGTAACTGGTTGCTACGGTGCAACACTTGCGAAAGCGAGTGGACCGTACCGGAAAGAATTCCTTCCGTGTATTATGCGTCGGGTCTGCCGATCCCGTGTCGCCTTGAGGCGTGCAGGTATGGCCGATTGCAGCCCACAAAGATCACCGGATACGAACGTGATTACTTGAATGCGCCCGATCCGCAACCGAAACCAGAGCCGAAGCCTCCGAAGACGGAGCCGGTACGCGTGGAACAGGTGTCAACGGATTATCTGAGGTATCTCGCAGTGTGCCAGAGGACTGGACAGGCGGATGTGCGTTCATGGTCCGAGTTTGAGAACCTTGGGCAATTCCTCCATAGGAAAGTAATGGATCAGGTTTGGAGGCTAGAGGAGAAATATGGCATATAGGGAACGCGACCGCATCGAAAGACGGCGATGGGATCAAGAGCAGGAAGCGGAGCAAAAGCTAGCGGAGGAAAGGCGCTTGGCTCCCATCCGCAAAGCAGAGGCGGAGCTACAGGAAACAGCGAGGAAGCTCCGGGCAGCCGAGAGGGGAACAGCGCTGAACGGAAAAGAGGACCCGACGTTTGTGCGTAGTCTGCTCAGTGATCCGATGAAAACAATCCGCCTTGAAAACCTAGAGGAAGCGAACGAATACAACCTCCGCTCCGCCCATGCGTTTATGGCAGCCAATCCTGAGTATCACCAGTCACAAGCGAATGCCGACCTGATTGCCAATTGGTGTATGCGGAATGACGTGGTGGTGTTCGACGCGGAGACGCTTGGCAACATCGTAGGTTATCTGGACGGGCTGGCTCTGATAGAGCATAGGTCGGAACCACAGCCGGAGCCGGTAATCGAACAGGCTCCAGCGCCAGCACCCGTGCAGCAGAATGAGGCTGAAGGCGTGGACGATAGCGGCAGATTGAAGCTGTATAGCAAAGCCGAAATCGACCGCATGTCTGCGGACGAGTACAAGCGTTACTTCCGAATTCCGACGAAGGCGTATCTGGAATACGAAGAGAAGGGAGCGCAATGGTAAGCACGCCCATGCAAATCACAATGATGGATCGGGACGATTACCTGCGCTTGCAACGTGAAATGACGAAAGAAGCCGAGAAGGCAATTGGTGAGACCCTGACCGAGTTCCACGATGATAATGAAACACTGCCAGACTTCTACGCGGAGGTCGCTTCGCTAAGGGCACAGATTGAAGACCTGCAACGGGACTCCAGCTTGCAAAGCGAAGCACTCCGAATGTTAATCACTAACGTTCTGTCTGGCGGTGAGAGGTAAGTCATGCAGGATTTGATAGCCCTTCGAGTCGTTCTAACGGGATCAGCGCAAAGCCTTCCTTCCCGTACTGTCACCAATGGGCTGACGGTCGTAAACAATTCGGCTGATACCGTTGCAATCGATAGTTCGTCCGAAGTAAGCCTGACCATGAGTGCGTTGATCCCCCCTTCCTCGCAACTGTGGATTTCGTTACCGGGGGGCAATGCGAACCAGATTTGGCTCGCTGGGACTGACGGGCAAATCGTCTCGGTAGTAGGAGCGTAGGAGATTAAATCAGGCGTAGGTCAGGCGTAGCAAAGCACAATTAGGAGTTTAACAAAGTATGTCTATTACCCTTCAATATCCAAATTCGATACAGACGGCCACTGGGCAGCCGCCCGTGGGCGTAGTCACTCCGGCTGTCAGTCCGTCAGGCACGCTGTTGTCCCGAAGAACAATGACTCTCAGTGGAGACCAATCGGCGATTCTCGCGGTGCAATTACCTAAAGGGCCGTATCTCGTTATCTCGTCGCTTACGGTAAGTGGCACTCCGATAGCTAGCTCTATCGCTCCGGGCCTTATCGTTTCGTATTCGGCCTCAGACCAGTATGGGAACGGTAGCGTAGGTTACACCGCTGTCGGTGCTGCCAGTTTAGGCTCCAGCCTTGTGAATGGCTACAACGTGACGCAATCCGTTTCTTTCACTCACGATGGTCTAAGCGCGATTACGGCGGGCGTATATGGCGGAAAGTACACAGGAAACTGGTCATACAATGTGACCGTCTCCATTTACAACTAGATGGAGTAATCAATGGCAAACAGAGAAATTACAGTAGGTGGCGGTACGTTGGGAGTTTTGCAAGGCGATGTGCAGACGACGCCGGGGAGCCCGAATGTGACCGTTACGGGAATCCAAGGAATCGCAGTCGTATCTCCGGCATTGGACTTCCCGTCTTCGGGGTCGATTCTTACCTTGGATCAAACAGGAACAGTGACTGGTGGACCTGAATGGGTTCCCACGACTCTCAAAGGGATTCTAGTCAACGGGGTTTTGGTGTCAACCGATACCATCATCACCATTAATTCACCCGGAAATGTCTCCGTAAACGGAAGCCCCCTTCCCGGTAGTTAGGTCTTAAAGAAAATCGCCGCTCTCCTCGCTGGCTGTGCGCGGCGATCCGCCCGTATAGCGGTCCAAAACACAACCAGCACTTTTATAGGAAACCAATAAATGCCAGATGCAGCCAGCAATACCCCTTACGCTCAGGGACAGATTTCACTACCAAATGGCGGGCAAATTCTCAGTTCGGATAATCCGATTGTAGGCGCGACTACTCCTCCGAATCAGACACCGGTTCCTGTCGCCAGCGCTCAGCAGCCGATGGCAGCCAGTCAGCCGAACCCTGTGCCTCAGAACGCACCAGCATCACCACAGGCGATCCCTGCCCAGACGAAGCCCGCACAGACCGGGATCAGCAATCCGCAACCCGCTCCTATTCCTGACTTCTCGCAGCATCCGGCAGTACAGAAGGCGAGTCTGGTTTCGGAAATTGCTCGCACGCTTGCTGGCAACCCACAGACAGTCACAATCGACGCCACTGGAACCGCGCAACGCACCCCAGCTAAGCTCACGGGCCGACAGATCGCCTTGGCTATCGCTATGCAAGCTCTTTCAGGCGGAATTGCAGGCGCGGCTGCTAAGCCGGGACCGGGTGTACTCGGACGCGCAGCGCAAGAAGGATTCCAACAGGGCCAGCAGAACGTCGAAAAGCAGCAACAGCAGCAAGAGCAGAATGCGCAGCAAGATTACAACCGTAGACTTCTGACCCTCAAGAACAACATGCAAACGCACAACAATGCGATGCAGATTGGAAATATGGATCGTGAGAATAACCAAGCCTACGTTGATTCTTATAAAGACCTTGCGACCAAACTCCAGAGCGAATACCCATCGTTCATTAAGGGTTATCCAACCTATGCCGACCTGAAGAATTACAACGTCACCAGCGAGAACGCGATCCCTTATCAGGTAGTCCCCCGTATGGGTCAAGATGGGAAACAAGCTACAGATGCGGACGGTAAGCCCCTTTGGGATATCAATTACATGATCGTCGATCCGAGTCTGAAGGCTGAAGGACTGTTCACTGATAGGGATATCGCAACAGGCAAAAAGTACAACTTGGCTCCCGCTTTCAACAATCCACATCTGGCCGATAGTCCGATGGGTCTGCGCATGGCACTAGACTACAAAACCCAAATGACTGCACTCGAAAACATGGATGATGAAATCGACGCCTATTACAAACAACTAAACGCCAGTCTTCCGAATGATAAGCAGCTTCATCCGCTCGATATTGCCAGCCTGACGGCGCATGATACCGCCATCGCTCCGGCTGCCACCAAGTTTCAGGCTGCATTGGTCCGAACGGATAACGGCGCTGGTGGTTACAGTTACACGCAGGCGCTTCAGACACTCGCCAAAAGCGATCCGGGTGCTGCTGGAAAAATGGCTGCGCTCTTAGGTGGAATTCAGAACGTACAGAACTTCGACAGGCAGAATGCACCCCCGCGCCAACCGAAGAACGTAGCGGAAGCGGAGGCTATAAAGGCTGATCCGAACGCCAAACCTGAAGAGACGAAGGCAGCCGATGCTCTGATCGCTCAGAATCGCAAGGATCAGATTGCGCTGGCTGGTGGTAAAGCTGGCGCTGAGGCACAGGCGAAAAAGGCTGTGACCGGCTCCGATGCCTCGGGAATCAGTGATCCATCTTTGAGCCATCTTGCGACCCCTGCGAACGTGGGAGCCGATGGCGTCAATCATGCGTTCCTGTCTGCGATGTCTCAGAAGAACCCCGAACGCGCTGCGCTCATTCAGGCAATCGGAGAGGGGCGCAATACGATGAGCAAGTATGGTCTGTCAAAAAAGGATGGGCAGGCACTTGCCGAAGACGTAGCAGCCGCGTATCCGAGCTTCGATGTTAACAAGGTTTCAGAGTACGAAAAGGCATTGAATGATTTCGCTCCGGGCGGTAAGTCAGGAAAGAACCTGATCGCTGCGAATACTGCCCTTACTCACCTACAGCGGAGTTACGACAATGTTGGACTGCTTACATCCACTCCGGGTCTGAGCGCCGTGGGTAGCTGGCTTGGTGTGAAGGGCGCTGGTGCCTACAAAGCCGATGTGAACGCGCTGGCATCGGAAATCGCCACAGCCTACAAGGGCGGTGTTCCTGATAAGCAGGAAGTCGAACGTTGGTACAACGCATTTACTGCTTTGAATCCGAACACAGTCAGGAATTCATATTCTGAGGCTGCCAACCTGCTCTTGAACAAGGTGGATGAGATGCATCAGCGCTGGCAGGATTCCGTACCTTCCAGCTTCGTCGCTCCTGTCCAGTTCATCAGCGACCCGGCTGCGGTGTCATACAAACACGTCACGGGTCAGGATGCGCCGGAAGAGCTTCGACAGAGAAAACGCGCTAACCAGCCGTCCAGCGTAGCTCAGTCAGGAAGTTCAGGAAGTTCAGGAAAATCAGGAAACCTACTTCAGGGGCAACGCCCGAATGAGATTCCGGTTATCCAGAATGGTCAGGTGATCGGTTACAGTCTGCCCGGTAAATCGGGAATGCGGAGTGTTACTCCGTTTGCAGCACAGTAGGACAGGAGTTTATGAATCAGGCACAAACAACACCCGATGAATACAGCGCTCCGATCCCACCGGGCGCAAGCCTACCGGGCGCAAGCCTCGGAGCCTCTTCGACTGATGACTACAGCACTCCGATCCCGCAAGGGGCCACTGTCGGCAACGGAAGCAAACCCGCTCCCGCCGCTACTCCGGGGAGCACTCTCAACACCATAAACACCCTAGCGAATGCTCTGGACTTTCCGGGCAATCTTGAAACGGGCGCATTGCACGGTCTGGCTTCGACGGGTGCGGGCATCATGGGCATTGCTGAGAAGCTGGCGAACCCTTCTGGCGATCCCAATAACGAACGTCCGTGGTTTACGGCCACAAAGAACTGGCTTGAGCAACATTCGCAGAATACCGGCACTGACACAGCATCCCGCGTCGAACAGGGCACAGGAAGCCTGATGGAAGGGCTGGGCGAATGGCTGTTGGGTGATGAAGCCCTGAAGGGAGCTACGCTCTCGGAACGTCTGCTCACTACCGGGAAGATCGCAAAGACAGTCGAATCCTCCCCGCGTCTGGCTGCTGTAGTCCAAGCGGGAATACAAGCTCTCAGGGGCGCTGCGATTGGCGGCACTCAGGGAGCCGTCAAGTCTGGTGGTGATCCTGTCGCTACCGCAGGCGGGGCTGTCGCTGGTGGTGTTGGAAACGTACTGATCCCCGGAGCGATCAACACCGCGAAGGAACTGCCCGCGCTGTTCGACACACTCAAGACTGTTATTAAACCGGGAGTCATTCAGGATGCTTTCCAAGGCGAGATTCGGAATCTGTTGAATGACGCGGCACAGAAAGCCGGGGTTAATCCCAGCGGAGCCGCATCGATCCGTGACGTTGCCAATGACGTTTCTACTGCTCTCCAGAACAAAGCGAAACAGTCGTATCAGGCGTTGGACGATGCCACGGGCGGACGTGTACAGCGATTCTCCGACTCGATTAGAGCCGTCCAGCAGAAACTCAGAAACCTAAACGGGATCGCAACGCCAGATGATGAAGGCGCATGGGTCGAACGGCTCAACGATCTTCAGGACTCCCACGAAAAAGCGATGCAGGAAGCGGAGGCTGCTGGCGTACCGCGTACGCTCTTGGACCAAGCCAATGCAGACTTCCGCAAATCGAAGGCGATGGTTGACCTGTCGGAGAACATCCGCGCATCGTCTGAGGGTCTACGCCCCGAACTGGCGACAGGGGCACGGAAGCCGATCCCCGAAACAGTGAATACCGGGAAGCTCAACAGCCGGGTAAACAAGCTCTACGATTCTGGCCGTCTTCAGGACGCGCTGGGCGATCAACGATCCGGCGATCTACTGAGGGCTACCAATGACGCTCACGCAGCCAGTCAGACTGCGCAGACCGTCAAGAACCTTGCGGGCAGTGCGGCGAAACACACGCTCTACTACGGGGCGACGTGGGAACTGCTCAAGCACTTGTTTGGAGAATAAATGCCCCCTTCGATAGTTCAATCAGCCGCTTATGGTTCTGGTGGTGTATGGCTTGGTGATATTCTTACCGCGCCATTTAACAACAATCTGGCAGGCGGTAACGCGCTCGTTGGTTTCGCTTGCGCGAGAGGCCCCGGATACCCACCTTGCACCAGTTTTATGATCAGCAATATCGTCGATTCCCAAAGCAACACTTGGAATAACCTTGCTGTAGACAATAGCTCTGGTAATGCGATCTATGGACTAGGCTATGCTCTGTCATCGGATGCAGGGGCTGATACCGTTACGTTCACGGGGACTGGATTTTGCGGATTTACCTATGATCCCTGCGCTCTGGTTGTAGAGGTTGCTGGTGTTACCAGTTATGGCAGTCTGGCAGTCACCAGCGGTAACGACACAGTTGCAGCCGGAAGTATCACAACCCCGCAGGGTACATACTCCTTCTCATCCACAACAGTATTCCCGTATTGGTACTTGAATCTAATGTACTTGGCAGGTTCAAATTCAGGGATCGTACTCGCTTTTGTCTACACTTCGACTGGCTCATTTGAAGAAGACAGCATTGCGGGCTGGTCTTTCGTCAATAACAATGAGCACAGCGGTTTGTATACGGTTGTTACGCCGGGACCTGCCCCGGTCCGAATTTGGATCAGCGTTGGCAATACAAAACACATTGGCCTATCGTAGCCATCCAACAAGCAGCGCGGCGAAGGGCACGCTCTATTACGGAGCGACGTGGGAACAGCCTGAAACACCTATTTGGTGAGTAGTGAGGACTTATGAAATCTGGAGAATTGTTCTGTCTTTGTGGATGTGGAATGACGATTGGGCATCCGATGGAGCTTGTAAATGGTGAGTGGGTTATTGCTCCTCTATCAGACGAACGGTTGCGTCAGCTTGCTCAAGTTCCGCATCCGAATACTCATTTACGTTCTGACATTCCGGGCACAATACCGTTGTCTTGCGGCTAGGATTCGGAATCTCCATCTGATTCCCTTCCGACAGCGATTGCCGCACGGCCAGAGGTTGTTTGCAATCCTTACAGGTTCCTACCCACCATTTTCCTGTCACTATGCATGTGAGTGTAGCGTAAACGGGTGCTCAAAGCATCTGCTGTTCGATTGAGGCCCTCGCCCCAGCGCGAACTGAGACGAGGGGCTAGGGCAACACTTCTCCTCCCAAACATGCTGCATCGTTATTTCGAATGAAGCAATTGACGACAGCTAGCAACGATCTTCAGTATAACTTCGCCGATTTGAAGGGTATACAGAAGGATTGCTAGCCCACTAAGGACTACTGCCATTTTAGTGGTCTCCTAATTACTACCTCCTGCCCGTCCTCCAAGCGCAGGATCGACTGTGACTCTAACAGTCGAGTTCCCGGCCCTGAATCCCACATCTGTACCAGACCCCGGCTCTCCTAAATCGTCCCATTCATTCCTTCCGGTTGCCGATTCGCAGGGCACGCGAATACGCTGTTCCGATCCGCCCCATGCCCCTCCGATCCCGCCGCATCGATCTCCGATCCTTAACCTGACCCTCCCGTGTCCCGCTCTGCGGAAACAGAATTCCCTCCCGCTGAAATCCTCCGACTCGCCAATCACATCGTTCAATGCCCGTCCTGTAAACAGCCGTTCGATCAGATGCAGGGGGAAGAAACCTGTGACCTCAACCCCTCATGCTTGAGGTTCGATGAACCCGGAGCAAACCCACACCAAGGCGGTGACCAAGCCCCACGGGATGAAGAACCCGACGATTGGGAGTGTGAGGGTTAAGAAATATTGCCACCACCTTGGAGCGGACCCCGCAAAATAGCATTGACCGTCGGTGCCTTTGATGTACTCAACCTCATTGTCTTGGGTCCAATGTACCTCCGCAATTCCGCTTAGAGCCAATTCGGACGGCTCCGAGCCTTGGGCAGTCGGGGGTCTGTAATCGGGGTTCGGGAAAAACTGGGTATCAGGTGGTGCCGATCCCGTCGTGTTCAACGGTACATCCCCAATTGAGAACCCATTTGCATCCACTGGGGCCGATTGAAGCCACTTGAGGAGCTTTCGCTCTTTCTGCACCGCATTAGTACTGACTAGCTGCTCAAATTTCTGGTGGTGCGACTTCTGTGTAATCAGACTACCCGTCGCGATATACGCGGCAACACCGCCAACAATAGCGCCAAGGGCACCGAGGAAAAGCGCCAGACGCTTCATCCCTCGCCTGAATGTCATAGCTCCTCCAGCCATGCACAGCCATCATACGTCTGGGTCAGGGACTGCTGCGCTACACTATCTGCCATGAATCTAACCGATCTTCTCTCATCCATCGATTCCGAGATTGCCCGCCTTGAGCAAGCCCGCGCACTGTTAGCCGGTCAGGATAGGCACAGCGCCACGCCCACCAAGAAAAAGCGCTCTGTCATGAGTGCTGAGGGCCGTGCGCGGATCGCAGCCGCACAGAGGGCACGTTGGGCGAAACGGAAGATGGCCGCAAAGAAAGCAGCGTAGCCCTGTTCGTCAAGGTAGGCCGATCATGCACGTCTGGCATTGGATGAATGACAATTCTGGTGCATTGCAGAGCCTTGCCGCCACTGTGGGGCTGTTGCTGACCGGCATCACGATTGCCGTTTTGCTGGTAACGCGGCGAGCAATTCAGGAACAAGCGAAAGAGGCCCGTTCTCTGACCACGGCTGCCAATGAGCAGATTACCGTCGCCAAAGCACAAACTATTTCCTTCACAAATCAGGCTCTGGCCGCTCAAGACGCCGCAACAGCCACAGAGAGGGCAAATAAGCTTGCGGAGGAATCAAACAGACTCATGTCTGAGCAGTTGCTTGCCGATTTGCGCCCGATCTTGGTTTATACCCAATCGTTCGATGCGACCACACTGATGACGCACGATGCCGTCAAGAACGTTGGCCGGGGTCCGGCTGTCGATGTGCAGATTGCTTTGGGCGTAGCCAAAGACGCGATGCCGGGGGAATATATTCAAAGCCGCACCGTGATTGGAATCAACGATGACATCCCAATTTCGATTAACCCGAAATTCCTTCAGACCGCAGCCATAACGATTCGTTACGATTCGCTTGACGGCAGGCGGTTCACCACAACTTTTTACAGATGCGGCGATTCCGTCAAACACGACTTCTTAGAATTTCGGAAAGTCGATGGAGAGTTCCGACAGCACGCGGCCTGATTTCGAGACGTATTCGGATCACAGTTGGAGGGTCAATAATGGCGTGTAGAGCGTGCGGGTCGAATTCCCGCGTAACGATGTACGGTGGTCCGTTGCAGCTTTGGTTGCGGGATGGAGGCTCGCCAACGCTTCCCAAGGGAATGCCGATCTACGTGTGTCGAGATTGCGGCTTTGCTGAATTCACCATTCCGCCGGGGTTGGCGTTCGACTACATCAAGAGGCTGAGTAACTGAGGCATCATCTCCGGGGACTATCGCTCCTGTCGCAGCCGGTCCCAAACTGCCCCAATAGGAAGCCCAACCGGTGATGTCGAAATCGGATCGATCCTCATGATGCTGTTCCGCATCAGGGAATTCAGGAAGTGAAGGAATACGCACCACGATTGCGCTCACCCGTTCGATCACGGTGTCGCATGGCTCAGTAAGCGACGGCGGAACGTAAGGCATCATGCCTGCTGACCCTCCACCACATTCTAGATGAATGGGAAGTCCGGTTTAGCGAATTTGCTGTGCCCATTTTTGTGCCTACCTGCGATTCCTAGTGATCAACATGCGCTGCGATCCGCACTCGAAATCAGGTTCTATCCCTCGCAATACGTAACAGTTGCTGATTATTTATCGCACTTCTTGTAAGTTGTTGATTCTTCGTTCTTTGCGTCCTCCGGAGCATCAGGTCGGGAGTTCGAATCTCTCCGGGCGCACCATTCCCCATTTTTGGCCGATACTACCGCTTCCGCGCCGCTGTCAATGGGAGGGCCGGAACGAGTTTCTCGACCCTGGGCGATAGTGAACCATGACCGCTTCCTTGTCCCAGGCAGCTCCAACACCTTTGAGTTAAGCATTCTGCCTCTCCGCAACAACACTCCGGTCTATTTTGAGATCCCGGATCCCCTCCGTTTTTCACCGAACCGCCTGATCGCAAAGCTCGACGACCTGAGCCTATACCTGAGTACCAAGTCACCATCTGCGCTGCCCCCGGGGGATCGGCTCGAAATTCCGGCCCGCCTTTGCTGAAATGACAGGACCACTTCTCACGACAGAACCAACACTCGGGAAGCAATTGGAATGTCACAAAGCCTGACAGTAACTGCCTCGCAGTAATTGTGATCTTCTTCCTGGGTAGGCATAAGGTTCGCGCTGTCGTCCCCAGGTCTTCAGGGTTAGGGAGTCGGGCTGAGTCCGCTCGGGGTTAGGAAGATATGCCGAACGACGTTGTACCCGGGAGTCGCCCGGCGATCCAATCCCCCTGGTTTACTGCGCCGGCCCTGGTTGCTGCTCTACCAACTGAAACCTCTTCCTCTCCGTTTGCTGCTGGCGGGACGCCTGTTGCAGCTGGGAAAGCCGTTTGACCAACGTAGGAATTTCATCAGGTTGGTTCTTTTCCGGCGAATGCCGTAAAGCCACAATCAGGTGATAAATCGCTGTCTCATCCGCTGGGGATTCCCGCAGCGCAAGCCTGCATTGCTCGATCGCAAGCTCGTATTGCCCGGATCGCGTGTAGATACTCGCAAGTAAATCTCTTGCATCGACGAGATCCGGTTTCAGCTTCACAGCCACCAACGCCGATCTTATCGCCTCGTCCGACACCTTGCTGTCCGCATCGGTCGTGCGATAGA
>Ga0181525_10002266_pt1 | contig 15838 bp, 13 predicted proteins | sample PEATcosm2014_Bin_48_FD_121100 | JGI IMG/M metagenome (GOLD analysis project Ga0181525, IMG submission 121100) | Peatland microbial communities from MTU Mesocosm Facility, Houghton, MI, USA - PEATcosm2014_Bin06_10_metaG | ecosystem: Environmental > Terrestrial > Soil > Wetlands > Peat | place...
CTGCGTCGCTGCTTGCGTCGCCGGTTGCGTCGCTTGCAGCGCCGGCCGCAGCCGCGAGCGGGGTGCCACCGGCGTGGGCGGCCAGGAAGTCCTCGAGCGCGGCGACGCGCTCGCGGTCCTGCGCCCAGGCCGCAAGGCGCGCGCCCAGCGACTGCAGGCCGGCGCCGAGCACCGTGGCCGTGCCGCTGGCCGCCAGCCAGGCGGGCAGTGCCTGCATGCCGGCCACCAGGCGCGCCTGCTGCGCGTGCCAATCGGCGAGCTGTGCGGCCCCGGGAAAGCCTGCGCCAGCCATTTGCGCCGCGAGCTCATCGTGGCCGGCGGCCAGGGCATGCAAGGCGCGCTGTGCGTCGGCTTCCTCGAGCACGCGCGCATTGGCCTGGTCCAGCAGCGCGCGGCAGTCGATCAGCACGCCCTCGGCAACTGCGGCCGGCAGCGGCTCCGGATGCTGCACGGCGCCGCCTTCGCGATGCGCGGGCGGTGCGTCCAGCGCCTTCCATTCGCGTTCCACTTCGAGCAGGTGCGAGACCGACAGCGGCGCACGTTCCAGCAGCCGGCGCAGGTTCTCGGCGATGGCGGCGGCGCGCTGCAGGCGCTCCTGGTGGTCGCGCCGCCCGCGCAGCAGGTCCGCGCAGTGCCGGTAGACGCCCTTGTCCTTGTTCTTGCTGGCGCGTGCCACCGATTCGAGCGTGGCGCTGTCGGTGATGCGCTGCGCGGCCGCCAGGCGCACCTCGGCGTAGCGGCCCTGGCAGGCGATCTGCGCCAGCGCTTCGGCGCCGGAGAGTTGTTCGAGCCAGGCCAGCGCCACCGTCTTGTCCGCGCTGTGGCTGATCGCCGCGATCCAGACGCCGGGTGCGTCCGTGGCGGCCGGCGATTGCAGGCTGGCGCCCAGTGCGTGCCCCAGAGCGGCCTCCTGGCGACCGCGGGCCGCCGGTTCGAGCGCGCCGGCGAGCGCCTCGCGCAACGCGCCGGTGTCGGGCGCGGCCACGGGCGGCCGGGGCGCCGCCGCGCGCTTGGGCGCGGCGCGCGCGGGTGCGGGTGGGGGCGGCTTGCGCATCAGACTATTGAGCCAGTTCATGGATGACGTGTCGACAGTAGAGTGAATGGATTAGTCCGCGCGCGCCCGTCCTGCGGGTGCAGCGCAATGCCAGGGCAAATCGTAGCGTTTCCCCGGGAGGGACCGCTATGATCGCATCAGTCCGGCGTTTTCCCGCCGATAGCCGTGCAGGACCCACGAATCATGAGTCGAGCCGTGCGCATGTGGCCCCTGCTGACCGGTTTGCAGCGCTACGAGAAGACCGTCTCGACCCGGGGCCGTGGCCAGGGCGAATTCATCGAGGCGCCGATCCTTGCCTACCTCATCGAAACCGCCAATGGCCGCATCCTCTACGACGTCGGCTGCGACTACGCCAAGATCGTCGACCCGGGGCGCCACGCGGCGCATTTCGCGCCGATGCGGCCGCAATTCGAGTTGCCGCGGATGCGCGACGAGCAGCGCATCCCGCGCTACCTCGAGCGCCTGGGCCTGCAGGTCAGCGACGTAGACGTGGTTTTCCTCGGGCACCTGCACTTCGATCACGCCGGCGGTTGCGGCGACCTGCCGGGCTGCGAAGTGCACGTCCACCGCGATGAACTGGCCGCGGCGCGTTCGGGACTCGACGGCGGCGTCTTTGCCGACGAGATCGCCGGCGCGCAGTCCTGGGTACAGCACGCGGGCGAGCATGCCGTGGCGCCGGGCGTGCATGCCGTGATGACGCCGGGGCACACGGCGGGCCACATGTCGCTGCTGGTCGAACTGCCGCATGGCCGCCCGGTGATCATCTGCGGTGACGCCGCCGATCTCACCGAGAACCTGCGCGACGAAGTGGCCCCCGGCTATTGCTGGCAGGACGATACGGCGACGGCGCTCGCCAGCATCCGCAAGCTCAAGGCGCTGGCGCGCGCGGAGAATGCCGAGCTGTGGCCGAATCATGACCTGACGTTCTTCAATGGGCTGGCGCCGTTTCCACGGTGGCGGGACTAGAGCCGGCGTCGATTTTTTCCTGGCAGCAAGCGATGGATACACGGGCCGAAATTCTGACCAGGACGTTTGCGCGCCGGCGCCGGGCGCGCACGCACGTCGCCGCGGCGCATTGGTCCGCGCGGCGATGCGACGGCGGCCAGGGGGACGCACGGTGAGCACGCGCCTCTACTGGTTCGGCACCGACCTGCGGCTGGACGATCACCCGGGCCTGCGCCGGGCGCTGGCCGGAACGACCCGGCTGCTGCCGGTCTATTGCCATGATCCGCGCGACGCGGCAATGACGCCGTGGGGATTTGCGCGCGTCGGCGGGCACCGGCAGCGTTTCCTGGCCGCCACGCTGGCCGACCTGCGGGTCCGCCTCGAGCAGCGCGGCAGCACGCTCGTCGAGGTCGACGGGCGCCCGCGCGATGTGCTGCCGGTGCTGGCGCGCTCGGTGCAGGCCACCGAGGTCGTTTGCGAGGCCGTGGAACAGGCCGAGTCGCTCGCCGAGGTCGATGCCTTGCGCGGCGCGGGCATCGCCGTGGCCGCGGTCTGGCACTCCACGCTGTTCGATCCGCAGCGCCTGCCTTTCCCGCTGCACGACATGCCGCGCCACTTCACGCCGTTTCGCCAGGCGATCGAGCAATCGGCGGCGCGCGCTGAGGCGCCCTTGCCCATGCCCGAGGTGCTGCCCCCGCCGCCGCCGGTGCCGCCCGCGCTGTCCGGCAGCGCGGGTACGGCGACGCCACAGCCCTGGCCGGGCGATGCCCGCTCGTCATTTCCGTACCACTTGCCCACGCATGCCGGCGGCGAGACGGCCGCGCTGGCGCACCTGGCCCGGTACTTTTCCGGACCGCTGGCCACGGCGTACCGGACCACGCGCAATCGCCTTTCGGGTACCGACAATTCGACCAAGTTCTCGCCCTGGCTGGCGCACGGGGCGCTGTCGCCGCGCCGCGTGCTGGCCCAGTTGCGCCGCTTCGAGGCCGAGCGGGGCGCGAGCGACGGCAGCTATGCGATCTGGTTCGAACTGTTGTGGCGTGATTTCTTCCGCCTGCTCGTACTGCGCGAACGCCAGCGGAGCAGGGCGGCGGCACCGGCTGCCGTGGCGCCGCCGGCGCCATTGCCCGATGCCGAAGGCGCCGGCAGCGCCGCCACACGCGACGCCTTCGAGCGGTGGCGCTCGGGCAGCACCGGCGTGCCACTGGTCGACGCGGGCATGCGCGAGCTGGCAGCCACGGGGTTCCTGTCCAATCGGCTGCGCCAGCTGGCGGCCAGCTACCTGATCCATGACCTGGGGGCCGATCCGATGGCCGGCGCGGCCTGGTTTGCGTCCCAGCTGATCGACTTTGATCCCTACAGCAACGACGGCAACTGGCGCTATATCGCCGGCACCGGGGCGGATCCGCGCGGCGGGCGCCGCTTCAACGTCGAGAAGCAGACCCGCGACCACGATCCGGACGGGCAGTTCCAGGTCCTCTGGGGCGCCGCCTGAAGGTCGCGCGCTAGCTGCGCGTGGCGTGCGACTCGCAGGCCTGCTGGCAGCCGAGGCAGCGCAGGCAGGCCGGTTCGGCCAGCAGGCGGGCCACGGGGATCTGGCGGTGGCAATCGGCGCAGATGCCGTAATTGCCTTCGGCGAGGCGATGCAGCGCTGCTTCCAGCGCAAGGGCCTCGCGCATCGGCATGTCAGCGGCGGGCGCGCGGACCTCGGCCAACGCGGTCTGCGTCGCCACTTCGCCGGCATCCTGCACCTCGTGCGCGCCGCGCACCTGGCGCGCATCGTCCTCGGCCGCCTGTTCGCGGGCGATATCGCCGCGCAACTCGGCGAGGCGCTGCGTCAACTGTTGCTTGACCGATTCCAGAACACTGTCCTTGCGCATGACCGCTCTCCTTGATGTACCGACCGTACGCCGGCAGGCGATGGCGGACCTTGACGCTGCGCAATGGCCGTTCCGATAGCCGTTCGCGTGGCGCCGGGGCGCGCGTCCCGTCAAACGATTTCAAGCGCAATGACGCGAAACGGCGAGTACAGTTCGCCGTGCGGCATCCGGGTGCTGCGCCAGCTGCAATGCCGACGCTCATCCGTTTCGACTCCCGCAGAGAGGACTCAAGTTTTCGCTGCCGGCGATTTTCCCTCGCAAGGCTGTCGCGCGTGCCGGCGTGGCGCCGTTCGATCGGGTTGGGAACGATTTCCTTTATAGAGTGAAAGGACTCCCGCATCGAAAGGAGTCAAGACCGTGTGCATCCCATTAATACGGCGTTATAAATGCGCAACCGAATCGACGGCCCGTGCCGGCGACTCATTGATGACTTATCGGGAATGGACGGCCACGCAATATCGGTAATGGTGCGAATCCGGGCAGCCCGGGCGCCCGAGGTTCCGATGGCGCGTCCTTGCCGCATGCGATTCCAACCGGGAAACGACGATGGCGATTCCACCGCCTGCCGATGTCGGGCAGGCCCAAGGTCCGATCGACTGCCGAGCGCAGGGCGATGCACCGGCAGTGCCGCTTTTCCCGTGCACTTCGGCGCTTCGGACCCCCGGCATGCGCCGTAGGATGCCAGCGGCGGCCATTCCGGCCGCGCTGGGCGGTGCCGGGGCGCGTTCGGCCCCGGGCAGCCGTCGTCCTGACCCGGGCGCCCATCGATCGTGTCTGCCAGCGTTTTCCATGGCCTTGCGGCCGACGATTCCATGCTAGCGACCCTCGCCAACCTGGGGCGGGCAGCGCGCCGCGCACTCGGCTCCGACACCGGTGCGCACGCCGACTTGCCGGCAGTGCCGGGCAACTGGCACAGCCGCGACGAAGCCATCATGGGCACGGCGATCCGCGTGGAACTCTGGCACGAGGATGCCCAGGCCGCCCGGACGGCCATGGCCGCGGTGATCGAGCAGATGCACCACGTCGACCGGACCATGAGCCCGCACAAGCCCGAATCGGAACTGTCGCGGGTCAATCGCGATGCCGGGCGCCTTGCGGTGCCGCTCAGTGCCGAGATGTTCGGCCTGCTGCAGCGCGCGCTCGAATTCTCGCGGCTCTCCGATGGCGCCTTCGACATCACCTTCGCCAGCGCCGGCCATCTCTACGATTACCGCGAGCACCGCCGCCCCGACGCGGCGACGCTGGCGCAGGCGCGCGCCGCCATCGGCTACCAGGGCCTGCTGCTGGACCCCCAATCGCAAACGGTGCGCTTCGCGCGCCCCGGCATGCGCATCGACCTGGGCGGGTTCGCCAAGGGCTATGCGGTCGACCGCGGCGCGGCCATCCTGCGCAGCCGCGGCGTGCGCCACGCCATCGTCACGGCCGGCGGCGACAGCCGCGTGGTCGGCGACCGGCGCGGCCGACCCTGGACGATAGGCGTGCGCGATCCGCGGCGCCCGGGCGAACTGGCCGCCGTGCTGCCGCTGGCCGACGTGGCGATCTCCACGTCGGGCGACTACGAGCGTTTTTTCGAGGAGGACGGGGTGCGCTATCACCACGTACTCGATCCGCGCACCGGGGCTTCGGCCGCCGGCATCCACAGCGTGACCATCATCGCCGCGGATGGATTGACCAGCGAGGCCCTGTCGAAGAGCGTCTTCGTGCTGGGGCTGGAAAAGGGCATGCGCCTCGTCGAGGCCCGCAAGGGCGTGGACGCGGTGGTTGTGGACGCACAGGGCGTCCTGCATTACTCGAGCGGCTTGCGACAGGGCAATCCGCCACAGGGAGCGCAAAAATGAAACGACACCCGACGGCAATGATCACGGCCGCTACCAACGCGATGCACCGCGCCACGCCACGCGCACCGCTGGCGCTCGCCTTCGCGGCGCTCGCCTCGCTGGGCGGCACGCTGCTGGCGGGGTGCAGCGGCAGCGACGCCACGACGGTCTCGGGCGACGTCCCGGTCGCTTATGTCAAGCGCGTCAGCACGGTGACGCTCAACCCGCTCACCGGCGCCTCGTCGCTGCCGGGCGGCGATCTCATCATCCGCCAGGCCTCATCGCCCAGCGCGCCCGAGATCAACGTCACGGCGCCGTACACGCAGGGCGTGGGCGATGCGGCCGATCCCGAGGTTTCGTACGACGGCAAGAAGCTGGTGTTCGCGATGAACTGCCCGACTTCCAACACCGCGACCATCAACGGCGCCAAGGCCTGCACCGGCCACTGGAACATCTGGGAATACGACATGACGACCGGCGGCGCCAGCGCCGGCTCCTACCGGCGCATCACGAGCTCGACGACGTCGGACGACGTCGGGCCGGCCTACCTGCCCAATGGCCGCGGCTTCGTGTTCTCGTCGAACCGGCAGGCGACGTCCTCGGCCAGCCAGGCGCTGGGCAAGTCCTATATCGCGCTGGACGAATACGAGCGCGAGACCGTGTTCAACCTGCACACGATGGACATCAACGGCGGCAGCATCACGCAGATCTCGTTCAACCAGAGCCACGACCGCAATCCGGTGGTGCGCCCCGACGGCAACATCATGTTCTCGCGCTGGGAACACGTCGCCGACCGCAACCGCTTCTCGATCTTCACGGTCAAGCCCGACGGCACCAACATGTTCGTCCTGTACGGCGCCCACGCCGACGGCAACAGCTTCCTGCACCCGCGCGACATGGACCCGAGCGGCAAGTATGCCGGCTACGTCGCCTCCGACCTGATGCCGCTCGACCGCACGCACGCGGGCGGCGCGCTGATGTTCATCAACGCCGCCAATTATTCCGACCAGAACGTGCCGGCCAACAGCACGGTGCCGACCACCGGCGGCCAGACCTCGGTGACGGCTCAGCCCCTCAACTACGACATGGGCATCTCGCTGTACGGCCGCGTCACCACGCCGTATCCGCTATGGGACGGCACCAACCGGGTGCTGGTCGCGTATACGCCCTGCGAGGTCACGAAGTACGGTGTCGTGGTGGCCTGCTCGACGCTGACCGCGGCCGAGATCACCCGGCTGAGCGACACCAATCGCCTGACCACCGACGTCGCCAAGGACTACCTGCAGGACAACGTCCCGCCCTCGTACGCGATCTACATGTTCGACCCGTCGGCGCAGACCTGGCTCGAGGTGGCCGCGCCGCCGGCCGGATTCATGTATACCGACCCGATTCCGCTGCAGGCCCGTACCGAGCCCACCTCGGTGCCGCCGACCAGCGTCGACGCGTCGCTGGCAGCCCAGAACCTGGCGCAGATCGAGGTCGTCAGCGCGTTCGATACCGACCTGCTGGGGCGCATGGGCGACCCGGTGATATCGACCGCCGACCTGGCGACCGGCTGCACGACCGCCATCGCCAAGACGACGCCGGCCGATCCGCTCGATACGCGGCCGCTCGTGGCCGATATCGTCCACATCAAGGACCCGGCCAATGCCGCCTACGGCTGCAGCCCGCTGCGCTTCGTGCGCCTGGTGCGCGCCGTCGCGCCGCCGTCGAACACCATCGGCGAGCGCCAGGCCATCGGCAACACCAATTTCGAGCAGACGCAGATCCTGGGGTACAGCGTGGTCGAGCCGGACGGTTCGTTCAAGCTCAACATACCGGCCGACACCCCGGTGGGCTTTTCCATCGTCGACAGCCAGGGTCGCGCGTTCCAGGTGCATACCAATTGGATCCAGGCCCGGCCGGGCGAGAAGCGCACCTGCGACGGCTGCCACAGTCCGCGGCGCGGCGCCGCGCTCAATACGGGCACGGTGGTCAATACGGTGCCCAGCAGCTGGGTGGCGGCTCTGGCCTCGCAGCACCAGCCGGGCGAGACGATGGCCGGGACGCGCACGCGCCTCGATGCCAGCCTGCTCGTGCCGGCCAGCGACCCGGTCTACACGGACGTGTGGGCAAACACCAGCAAGCCCAATGTCACCGCCCGCGCCTCGATCAGCCTGCTGTACACCGGCAACCCCAATGCGGCCGACGACATGAGCACCACGGTGCCGGTCAACGGCGTGATCAACTACCCGGACCACATCCAGCCGCTTTGGGACGCGGCACGGACGGGCGGCGCCTGCTCCAGCTGCCACAGCGCCTCGGACACGGTGCTGGACCTGACCAGCACCATCGCCGGCACCGGGCGCATGACGTCCTACGAGGCGCTCACGCTCGGGCCACCGATGCTCAATGCCCAGGGACAACCGGTGCTGCAGGTCGAGGACGGGGTGCAGGTCGTGGCCCGCTCGCCGGCGCTGGTCGCCACCATGGCCAGCGAGAGCCAGGTCATCGGCCTGGCGCGCAGCAGCCGGCTGTCGGAGATCCTGTTCGGCCAGGTCGTCATGTCCAGCGCGGCCGCCCAGGCCCAGTACCCGACCCCGGCCAACCACGCGAACCTGCTGACCAGCGCCGAGAAGCGCCTGCTGGCCGAATGGATAGACACGGGCGGGAAGTACTACAACGATCCGTTCAACGGATCGAGCGGCGTGCGAACTGTCAACGCCCTCAATCAGGCGACCTTCGTGGCCACCGTTTATCCGATAATCCAGAGTACCTGCGCGGCCGGCTGCCATATCGCCCGCGGCAGCAATACGACGGCGCCCCCGGGGACCTCGTTTATCGAGAACAAGTTCGTGTTGACGGGCGACCCCACCAGCGACTTCAATAACACCTTGACGATGATCAGCGACGTATGCACCCCGGCAAACAACCTGCTGCTGAGCAGACCCTCGACGACACCGCACCCGACCGGCGCGGTCATTCCCGGCACCACCACGCCCCTGCCGGCCGTCCTGCCCGTGGGCAGCGCCGGCTACAACGCGATCGCCAGCTGGATACAGTCGGGGTGTTGATTTGATCATCGGAATGCGCCATGGCCGCCTGCGGGCTTTCCTCCCTGTCCTGGCGTCGTCCGTCGTCCTGGCGGCCGGGCTGGCGGCCTGCGGCGGGGCGGGCAACGGCGATCCGCTGGACAATCCGCCCCTGGTGACCAATCCACCGGGGGCGGCCGGGCAATCGACGCTGTCCTACGCCTATTTCCAGCGTTGCATCAATCCGATATTCCTCGAACCGCTGCCCATCACCCTCAACGGGGTGGCCACGACCAACAGCTGTTCCAATGCCGGCTGCCATGCCAACGCGACCGGGTCCGGCGGCGCTTTCCGTATCATCCCGTCGGCGACACCGCTGGTGGTGCCCGATCCGGCCCTCAATGTCACGGGCAGCACCCCGGACGTGATCCGCGCATCGGACATGTACAAGAACTTCATTTCGGCGCAGGGGGAAGTCATCATCAATACGCCGGCGCAGAGCCTGCTCGTGGACAAGCCGCTGCTGCTCAACGTGCAGCACGGTGGCGGACGCATCTTCTCCTCGGCATCCGACCCGCATGTGCTGCTCATGGAGTACTGGATCAGCCACCCCACGCCGGCCGGCACGGGCGAATTCGACACCACCAGCTACAGCCAGTATTTCGCCAATGCCGATCCGAACGCCGGCGCCTGCCTCACCAATTGAGCGCCCGCCGTTGATCCCGCCAGCCACCCGTACCGCCGCATCGCGACTCGCCGCGCCCCGTCCCTCCCGCGCGGTCCGGGTGCCCGGCGCCGGCGTGCTGGCGCTCGCCGCGCTGCTCGCGATCGCGCTGCCATGCGCCCGCGCCGATGAGCCCGGCGCCGCCACGGCTGCGCCGCCGGCCGTGCCGGCGTCCCCGGCGCCTCCTGCCAAGGTGGTCGATGCGCCGGCGGCAGTGCCGGTCGCGCCAACCGATGACACCAAGCCGCCCGCGGGCGCGAGCGGGCCGCAGGTCCGGGTCACCGATCCCTACATCGAGCTGCACACCGGTCCGGGGCGCGGCTTCCCGGTGTTCTACGTGGCCCCGCGCGGCGACTGGATCGCGATCGAATCGCGCCACACCGACTGGTACCGGGTGCGTACCGCGGCGGGCAAGGAGGGCTGGGTCGACCGGGAACAGATGAGCCGCACGCTGACCGAATCCGGCAGCCAGATGAGCTTTCGCGACGTGGTGCTCGACGACTACCTGCACCGCCGCGCCGAGTTCGGCGGTGCCTGGGGCCATTTCAGCGGGTCGTCGATGTTCAAGCTCTGGGCCACCTACAATCTCAACGACACCTTCGCCGTGGAACTCACCGGCGGCCAGGTGCAGGGCCTGTATTCGGGAACCAGCTTCTGGCAGCTCGACATCCTGGCCGAGCCCTGGGCGGAGAAGCGCCTGTCGCCGTTCTTCGGCATCGGCGTCGGCAAGATCGACAATGCCCCCAACGCGAGCCTGGTGAGCGACATCAGCAGCAATGTCAAGATGGCCGACGCGATGATAGGTCTTCGCTATCACCTTACCGACCGGCTGATCGCCCGCGTCGACTGGACCGAATACACGGCGTTCATCTCCTCCGCCCGGACCGACCAGTACCATTCGCTGGCCGCCGGTCTGGCCTTCTTCTTCTGATTCCCACGGGCACGCCATGCGATCACGCTCCTTTCTCCTGCTGATGCCGCTGCTGGCCGCCGGTGCCGTCCTCGCCGCGCCGCTCGCGCGGGCTGCCGATCCCGGCACCGGGGCGGCGAACGATCCGGCGGCCGGGCCCAAGCCGCCCAACGAACAGGTCGTGACGCCCGAACTCGACCGGCGCGACGTGCAGGTGACGCACATCCCGTCCAACGACTTCGAGGTCGGCGTCTTCACCGGCGCCTACAACGCCGAGAACTTCGGCGCCAACCTGGTGGGCGGCCTGCGCCTGGGCTACCACATCACCGAGGACGTGTTCGTCGAGGCCGTCTATGGCCAGACCAAGGTCTCGGACGAGACCTTCCGCGACATCCTTCCCGGGGGCATCTTCCCCGCGCCCAAGGAAACGCTGCGCTACTACGACCTGTCGGCCGGCTACAACGTCTTCCCGGGCGAGATCTTCCTGGGGCGCAAGCACGCCAAGGTCTCCGCCCTCTACGTGATCGCCGGCCTGGGCACCACCAAGTTCAACAACGCCAGCCACCAGACGATCAACGCCGGCCTGGGCATGCGCGTCTTCCTCACCAACTGGGTGGCCGTGCAGGCCGACGTGCGCGACCACATGTATTCGGTCGACCTGCTGGGGACCAAGCGCGATACGACCAACCTCGAGACGACGCTGGGCGTCACGTTCTTCTTCTGATGGTGATGCCAAATGCGTAGACCGGTGCCTGCTGCCCTCCTGTGCGTCCTCCTGCTGGGCGCCGCGGTCCTACCCGCCGGCGCGGTCACCATCGCCCCGACGGCGCCCGACTTCACGCTGCCCAGCGCGGCCGGACCCAACCTGCGGCTGCAGGAGCAGCGCGGGCGGGTCGTCATGCTCAACTTCTGGGCGACCTGGTGCGGACCGTGCAAGCGCGAGATGCCGCAGCTCAACCGGCTGTACACCAAGTACCGTGCCTCGGGTTTCGTCCTGATGGGCGTCAATGTCGACGACGATCCGCTCAACGCGGTGGGGGTGTCCACCAAGCTGGGGGTGCAGTTTCCCGTGGTCTTCGACAGCAGCAAGCGGGTGAGCAAGCTCTACGACCTGGTAACCATGCCCTCGACCGTGCTCATCGACCGCGACGGCCGCGTCCGCTACGTCCACAAGGGCTACAAGGACGGCTTCGAGGACACTTATGATCAACAGATTGCGGAGCTGCTGCGCGAATGAATGCCGAACGCCCCCGGCCGGCCCGCCCGGCCCTTGCACCCCGATCGCTGCTGGCGCTGACCCTTGCCGCGCTGCTGCTGGGGGGCTGTGCCATCGAACCCTGGGTCAAGCCCTACGAGCGCGAGCGGCTGGCCGACCCGATCATGAAACCCGAGCGCGACATGCTTGCCGAGAAGCACCACGAGCACGTATACGACGTGCGCGAGGCGGCGCGCGGCGCCACCGGCGTGCAGGGGGGCGGCTGTGGCTGCAATTGAGGCCGCGACCGGCGCTGCAACCGGCACCGCAACCGGCGCGGCAGCCGAGCCGGCACCGTCGGCGCTGGCGCGCGGGCCGCTGCGGCCGCTGCTGCGCCTGGCCTCGCGCCTGGCCGGCCTGCTGGGCGGCATGCTCGCGACCGGCCATGCCGCCGCCGCCGACCTGCCCGAGGACCGCGCCGACGCCGTGTACCACTCGTACACGGGCGGCGGGGTCACCGCCAATGGCCCGGCGCTGCTGCTGCGCAAGAGCATCGACGACGCCTTCTCGGTGTCGGGGACCTACTACGTCGATTCGGTCAGCAACGCCTCCATCGATGTCGTGACCACGGCCAGCCGCTACCACGAGACGCGCATCGAGCGCGGCGCCGGGCTGGACTACGTCTACCGCGACGCGCTCATAAGCCTGGCGGCGAGCAATTCCAAGGAGCCCGACTACACGGCCAACAGCGCGAGCCTGGATGTCGCGCAGGATGTGTTCGGCGGCATGACCACGATCAACCTGGGATACTCGCGCGGCTGGGACACGGTGGGCAAGCACGGCTACCCGGCATTTTCCGCCGCGGCGAACCACTGGCAGTATCGGGCCGGCGTCACCCAGATCCTGTCGCCGCGCTGGCTGGCCAGCGTCAACCTGGAGACCGTTTCCGACGAGGGCTACCTGGGCAGCCCGTACCGCGCGGCGCGGGTTTTCGGCGCGGCCGTCCCGGAAACCGATCCGAGCACGCGTTCGAGCCGGGCGCTGGCGGTGCGCGCGGTGGGCAGCATCGACGCGGCCAGCTCGGTGCGCGCCGAGTACCGGTATTTCTGGGACACCTGGGATATCCGCGCCAATACGGTCGAGGTGGGCTACAGCCGCTATGTCGAGCAGCAGCGCTGGCTGCTCGACGGGTATCTGCGCTACTACAAGCAGTCGCACGCGTCCTTCTACAGCAACGATTTCACGACCGAGCTCACGTACATGTCGCGCAACCGCCAGCTCAGCACCTTCGATGACCTCGGGCTGGGCGCCAAGGCGACGTATTCGGCGCTGCGCGTGCCGGCCCGCTACGAAATCAAGCTCAACGCCGCGCTCGAGCGGCTGCGCTTCCAGTACAGCGATTTCACCGATATCCGAACCGGCAAGAACTACTCCTTCGACGCGACCGTGCTCGAGTTGTATGTGTCGGCAACTTTCTAATCGAGGAGGCGGCGTGAACAATCGACGCTGCAGTACCCTGTCCAGCGGCGCGCGCGCGGCAAGCCTGGCGCTGGCCGTGCTGGCGATGGTCGCCCTGTCCCGCGTCGCGCCCGCGGCCGAACCCGCGCCGCCACCCGCGTCCGCGCCCGCGACGGCGGCCCCGGCGCCCGAGAGCACGGCGGTCGTGACGCCGGTCGCCGATCCGGGTGCGGCCAAGCCCGAAGCGCCCGGACCCGATGCGGCCAAGCCCGCCGAGACCCTCGACGGCCGCATCCAGGACATCAAGGGCGAGGCGCTGGAGCTCAACCGCGACCTCATGGTCCTCGAGGAGGAGCTGCTGTTCCCGGCCAATACGCAGGTCGCGGTGTTCGTTTCCCTGGACGTGGGCAAGCTGTTCGCGCTCGACTCGGTCCAGGTCAAGCTCGACGACAAGGAAGTGGCCAACTACCTGTACACGCCGGCCGAGGTCGAGTCGCTCTATCGCGGCGGCGTGCAGCGCCTGTACCTGGGCAACCTGCGCGCCGGCACGCACGAGCTCGTCGCGTACTTCGTGGGCAAGGGCCCGCACGACCGCGATTACCGGCGGGGGACGACGCTGAAGTTCGACAAGGGAACCGATCCCAAGTACATCGAGCTGCAGATCAGGGATTCCACCGGGAAATTGCAGCCGGAATTCTCCGTCAAGGTCTGGCAGTAGATCCCGATGCACGTGCGGATCCACTCGCGCCGTTCCGCGGCATATCGTGCGCTGGGCCGCGGCCTGGGCCTGGCGCTCGCGGCCGGCGTGCTGCTGGGCGGCGCCACCGCCGCCGTGGCGGCGGGCGGACCCGAGGCGCGCCACGAGGTGCGCGATCCGTACTACGGCGTGACGCTCTACGACTACTTCCAGGAACATTATTTCTCGTCGCTCACCGACCTGATGGTGGCGGGCCACTTCGGCCGGCTGGAGCATTCGACCGACGAGGCCGAAGTGCTGCGCGGCGGCCTGTTGCTCTCCTACGGGATGCATCGCGAAGCCGCGCGGATCTTCACGCACCTGATCGATGCCGGCGCCGCCGCGCCGATACGCGACCGGGCCTGGTATTACCTGGCCAAGATCCGCTATCAAAAGGGCCTGCGCGCCGACGCCGAGGAGACGCTGGCACGCATCAAGGCGCCCCTGCCGCCCGGCCTCGAGGAGGACCGCATCCTGCTGCAGGCCAACCTGCTGATGTTCCGCGGCGAATACGCGCCCGCCGCGGCGCTGCTCAAGCCCCATGCCGACGACGACGACAGCGACATCTATGCCCGCTACAACCTGGGCATCGCGCTGATCCGCAGCGGCTCGGTGGCGCGCGGCAGCGAGATCCTCGACAAGATCGGGGTCGAGCCGGCCGACACCGATGAGCTGCGCAGCCTGCGCGACCGGGCCAACGTCGCGCTGGGCTTCGCGGCCCTGCAGAACAAGGACCCGGAAAGCGCCCGGGTGTTCCTCTCGCGGGTGCGCCTGAGCGGCATGATGGCGAGCCGGGCGCTGCTCGGCTTCGGCTGGGCCGCCGACGAGATGATCGATCCGAAGGCGGCGCTGGTCGCCTGGAGCGAGCTGTCGACGCGCGATACCAGCGATCCGGCGGTGCTCGAAGCGCTGCTCGCGGTCCCGTACGCGCTGGCGGAAATCGGCGCCAACGCGCAGTCGCTGGAGTACTACGGCAAGGCACTGGCGGCCTACGACCAGGCCAACGCCAACATCGACACCTCGATCGCCGCGATACGCTCCGGCAAGTTCCTCGACAGCCTGCTGGCGCGCAACACCGGCGACGAGATGGGCTGGTTCTGGAAAATCGACCACCTGCCCGAATTGCCCAACGCCGGGCAGCTGGCCTCGGTGATGGCGCAGCACGATTTCCAGGAGGCCTTCAAGGACTACCGGGACCTGCGCTTCCTCGCGCGCAACCTGCAGGACTGGGACCTCAAGCTCGGCGTCATGGACGACATGCTGGCCAACCGGCGCCTGGCCTTCGCCCAGCGCCTGCCGCAGGTCGTGGCCGCGCAGCGCAGCGCCGGCATCGATCGCCTGGATGCGCGGCGCGATGCCGTGGTCGGCGAGCTGGGCACCGCGCAGGAACAGGCCGATGGCGTGGCTTTTGCCGATGCGCGCCAGCGGGCGCTGGCCGTGCGGCTGGAGCGCGTGCGTGCCAACCTGGCGGCACTGCAGTCGGCCGCGGGCGCGCCCGCTGGCGCGGCGGCCGATCCCGATCTGGACCTGGCCGCGGCGGGCGAGCGCTATCGGCGCGTTGCCGGCGCCCTGGGCTGGGAGCTGGCCGAGGCCTTCCCCGCGCGGCTGTGGGACGCGAAGAAATCGCTGCAGCAGCTCAACGAGACGCTGCAGCAGCTGCATGTGCACGACACCGAACTGGTGGCGGCGCAGGCCAGCGAACCCCAGCGCTTCGACGCCCTGGCCGCACGCATAGCCACGCTGCGCGACCGGGTCACGGCGATGCAGCCGCGGATCGCCGAGCTGGTGATACTGCAGCAGCTGGCCGTCCAGGACCTGGCCGTGGCCCAGCTCGAGCAGCAGCGGCTGCGTCTGGCCGAATACGGCAACCAAGCCCGTTTCGCGATCGCCGAGATCTACGACCGAGCCACCGCAGCGCGGGACGCAGCCCATGCACCCGCGAAATAGCCCCGCCTTGGCAAAGCGCGCGGCCGGGCGCCTCGTGGTGGCGGCCGTGCTCGCGGCGCTGGCGGCGTGCGCCACCAAGCACCCGCAGGACACGACGCCGACCGTCAAGAGCCTGGAAAGCCGCATCTTCCCGCTGGCGCCCGACCAGGGTGTCACCGCCA
>Ga0181525_10002267_pt1 | contig 15833 bp, 10 predicted proteins | sample PEATcosm2014_Bin_48_FD_121100 | JGI IMG/M metagenome (GOLD analysis project Ga0181525, IMG submission 121100) | Peatland microbial communities from MTU Mesocosm Facility, Houghton, MI, USA - PEATcosm2014_Bin06_10_metaG | ecosystem: Environmental > Terrestrial > Soil > Wetlands > Peat | place...
CCCGAGATCACGTGCTCGGCGAGCGAGCGAAGGTAGACGGTCTTTGCGCGCGAGAGGCCGCCGGCGGCCCGCAACTCCTCGGGGTCGGCGTCGAGGATCGCCGCCGGTGTTGGCAGCTCACCGTCGAAGAACGTCAGCACGCGCTGCCAGATCGCATTCGCCGCGCGCGTCGAAAGCTGCTGTCCGCAGATCGTCCTGACAAGCCCCGCGTAGTGGTCCTGCGGTCGGCGGCTGCGGCGAAACTCGAGCGGCGGCACACTCGGCAGCAGGCGATCGATCAGCGCGCCAAGGACCGGATCGGCGGCGCGCAGGTGCTCGATCGCGCGGTCTGCGCTCACCGGCGTTTTGCCGCGGCGAGCATCTCCTGGACCCGTGTCAGCTTGACGCGCGGGCGGCCACTCTGCTCGCCGAGCTTCTGCTCGTGCTTATCGATCCGTGCCCAGTCCTCATAGTCGACGACAGACGGCTGGCGCTCGCGGATGTAGGCGTCAAGCGCAGCGTCGGTGATTGGCGCGGGGTCGAGCAGGCGGCCGCCGCCGAGGTCCTCGAGCAGCCGCTCGACAGTGTCGTTGGCGTCCTTCTTGTTCGTGCCGATCACGCCGCTCGGGCCGCGCTTTGCCCAGCCGACGACATATTCTCCGCGCCGCACCCCCTCGGGCCCGACGACACGCCCGCCGACGTTGGAGATAACTCCGAGGCGCTCGTCGAAGGGGACGTCGGGCAGCGGTGTCCCCGTGTAGCCGATCGCACGAAACACAGTGTGCGCGGGGATGCTGATTCGCTCATCGGTCGCCTTGGCGCGCATGCTCCCGTCCTCGCTCGCGACGAGCTCGTTGCGGGCGAGTGTGACGCCCTCGACGCGCCGGTCGCCCTCGATCGCGATGGGCGAGAGCAGGAAGCGCAGTACGACGCGTCGCGGCTTCCCGGATGGGGGCGTGCCCGCGTACTCGCGCAGGATCTCCGCGTTGCGCCGCGAGGTGGTGTCGATTGTCGGATCGCTCAGGCCATCCACCAGCGCTAGCTCATCCGGATCGACGACGACGTCGGCCTCGCTGAGGTCGGCGAGTTCGAGAAGCTCCGGGTTGGTGAAGGCCGCCTGCTCGGGACCGCGGCGCGCGATCACCTGGACCTCGCGGATCTGGCTCGTCGCGAGGACCTCGAGGGCGTGATCGGCGATGTCGGTGCTCGCAAGCTCGCGCTCGGTAAGCATCAGCATCCGTGCGACGTCGAGCGCCACGTTGCCGGCGCCGACGACGACTGCTCGCTCGCCGCTCAGGTCGAAACGCAGATCGCGGAAGTCGGGGTGACCGTTGTACCAGCCGACGAAATCAGTCGCGGCGTAGCTGCGACCGAGCTCCTCGCCGGGTATTCCGAGCGCTCGGTCCACCGGAGTGCCGACCGCGTAGATGATCGCGTGGTAGTGGGCTCGCAGATCGGCGAGCGTGATCTCGCGGCCGAACTCGACGTTTCCGAACAGCCGCTGGCGGTCGTGCTCGGCGGTCCGCTCGTAGATCTTCGTGACCGACTTGATCTTCGGGTGATCCGGAGCGACGCCGTGACGAACGAGGCCCCACGGGGTCGGCAGCCGCTCGAACACGTCGACGTGTAGCTCGCGTGCGCTGTGGCGCAGCAGGTGGGCGGCGGCGTAGCTGCCGGCCGGCCCGGAGCCGATGATCGCGACACGAACACGGGCGTCATCCGTGTCGGTCGCGACGGTCTCGTCACTCATGCGAGGCTTGAAAGCGCCTCGAGCGCGACTGCCTCGCCGTCGAGCGCGGCGAGCGCGCGCGGTACCGACATCGATATGCAGCTGAAGGTCGGCGTGTCGCGCTTGGTGAAGAGAGAGGACTCGGTCGTGCGCAGGCGCTGCACGAGGTCGAGGAAGTCCGACGGCTCGTCGGTCTCGAATGCGACCACGAACTCCTGATCGTCCAGGCCGAACGAATAAGAGGTGTTCAGGTCGATCTGAGGGTACTCGCGCCCGATCCGGATGTGCTCCTGCATGATCCGATAGCGCTCCTCCGGCGACAGCACGTACCACTCGCGGGTCTTCACGAACGGGTAGACGAACAGGTACTTGGAGTGAGCCGGACGCACCTCGAGCCGCGACTCCTCCGAATACTCCGACGGCTTGGTCATCGCCAGGTAGGAGTAGGGGATGCTCGCCCATTTCATCAGCCCAGTCTGCGTCAGGACCACGTGGAACTCGTGGATCCGCTCGAGGTTCGTCGACTGCGAGAGCAGCAGCAAATCGACGTCGCCACGCGTCCCGACGGTCGAGAAGGAGCGCAGCAGATGATCGGTTGCAAAGTCCTCGCACGCAGCGACGAACTCGCGCTTGTCCGTCGCGCGCTGCTCAGACTCGAGCCGGCGCCACTGAGGGTCCAGCTTGAGGAAGGTGTACTTGACGAATTGGCGTGCTGGCATCGGAAATTGACGTTCCTTACAGCGATTATACGCGCGAGGGGCGCCCGCTCTGAGGGCCTTGCGCACTACCTCTGGCTGGCTGCGCCGGTAGGATTAGGGTGATGCGTATCGCCCTGGTATCGCCCTATTCATGGACCTATCCAGGCGGTGTTACGCGTCACATCGAGGCGCTGGCGCTGCATCTGCGCCAGGCGGGGCACGAGGCGCGGATCCTTACGCCGTTCGATCCTGACGATCGCCTCAGCGTGCGGATGCACCGTGGAGCCAAGCCGCAGGCGCGGGAGCTCACTCCCGAGCTCGTTTCGTTGGGTCGCACCGTCGGCTTCCTCGCCAACGGTGCAGTGTCAAACCTTTCAATCTCGCCGCTCGCTGTCTCGACCCTGCGCGAGGAGCTCCGTCACGGAGGCTACGACGTCGTCCACCTCCACGAGCCGATCGCACCAACTCTCTGCTGGGACGCGCTCGGGGCGACGCGCGCGCCGCTCGTCGGCACCTTCCATTGCTACTCGACCAATCGCGTGACGAACGGCATCGGCAACCTCGCCGGCGCGGCGCGGCGGATGAACCGCCTCGGCGTGCGGATCGCCGTCTCCGAGGCCGCAGCTTGGACCGGCCGGCGCTTCTTCGGCGGCAACTATCGCGTGATCCCCAACGGCGTCGAGCTCGCCGCCGAGCCATTCGATCACGAGACAGCGACGCTCCCCTCCCGCGAGCGCCCGCTGCGCCTCGTGTTCGTCGGTCAGGCGGTTGAGCGCAAGGGCCTGCCGGTCGCACTGCGGGCGTTCGAGGCGCTGCGCGAGCACGTCCCCGCGACGCTCGAGATCGTCGGCGCCGGCCCCGAGCAGATCGCGGGGCTGCTGCTCGAGCCATCCGGGGTACACGCGTACGGCACCGTGTCCGATGCCGAGAAGACGGCGATCCTTCGGTCGGCCGATCTGCTGCTCGCGCCGTCGCTCGGCGGCGAAAGCTTCGGGATGGTCCTGACCGAGGCGTTCGCCGCTGCCACCCCGGTTGTCGCGTCGGACATTCCGGGCTACGCCGGCGTCGTCAGCGACGGCGTCGATGGTGTCCTCGTGCCGCCGGGTGAGGCGAGCGAGCTCGCCGCCGCGATCCTCGACCTCGCCTACGACCTCCCGCGCCGCGAGGCGCTGTCGGCCGCCGCGGCGGAGTCTGCAACCCGCTTCGCCTGGCCGCTCGTCACAGAACAGGTGATCGGCGCCTACGCGGATGCGATCGCACTGCCGCGCTCAGCTCGCGCGTTCGACCGCACCGCCGCGCGCCTCGGTCTGCGCTCCGCCGATCCGGCGCAGCGCGCCGCCCTGGGCGGTCGGCGCCTGCCGAGCCTCGAGCCTGCGAACCCGGCCCCGGGTGCCCGTCTTCCGACGGTCGGCCGCCGTGCGCTGATCGCCGCGCTGGCGCTCGGCGCCGCCACGGCGGCGTTCTTCGCTGTGCGCTCGATCGGTCCCGGCCGGATCGTCAGCAGCCTCGTCAACTCGCAACCTTCGTGGCTGATACTCGGTCTCGCGCTGATGTGCGCGGCGATGGCAGCCCGCGGCGTCGCGTGGTACGCGATCCTCCGCGCGGCGCTGCCGAACTCGAACGTACGTCGTGCCGACGCGATGCAGGGCACGTTCATCGGCGTGCTGATGAGCGCGACGCTCCCGGCCCGCCTCGGCGAGCCGTCGCGCTCGCTGATCGTTGCCCGGCGGATCGGCCGTCCGCTCGAAACGCTGCCTGTCGTTCTCGGCACGATCGTCTCGCAGACGCTGCTGAACCTTCTCGCGCTCGCGATCCTCGGCGCCGTGATGTTTTCGAGCGCCGATGTCCTCAACGGCCACCACAGTGCGCTGCTCGCGGTCGCGATCGCGCCGGCGGCGATCGTCGCCGCCGTCATCATCGCGCCGCTGCTGATCCGCCGCCCGGGCCAGGCTTCAGGTTCAGAGCGCCGCGCCGCGCTGTTCGCGCGCCTCCACGCGACAGCGCTTCGCGTCCGCACCGGGATGCGCGTGTTCCGTGAGCCCCGCGCCGCAGCGATCGCCGTCGGCGCCCAGCTCGGCGCCTGGGCGCTCCAATGTGCTTCCTGCTACGTCCTGCTGCTCGCGCTGGGGCTCGGCAACCGCGCCGATCTCGCAGCGGCCGCCGGCGTGCTCTTCGCCGTCAACGTCACAGCCGTATTGCCGGCGGCTCCTTCGAACATCGGCGTTTTCCAGGCCGCCTGCGTCGCGGTGTTGACGGGAGGCTTCCACGTCTCTGCTGCCGACGCGATCGCCTACGGGATCATCCTGCAAGCAGTCGAGATAGCGACAGCCGTGATCATGGGTCTGCCGGCGCTGCTGCGCGAGGGGATGTCCTGGCGCGATGTGCGCGTGCGCACGATCCACACCGCGCCAGTGCGGCTCGTCATACCGGAGTCACACCCGGCCTTCAGCGGTGTGCTGAGCAAAAGCAGTGCCGCCGAGGTCTGAGAGCACATCGCGCTGCCGCGCCTGGGTCTACATCCTGCGCTGCGCTGACGGTTCGCTCTACACCGGCTGGACCGTCGACGTCGATCGTCGGCTCGCCGCGCACGCCTCGGGGCGCGGCAGCCGGTACACGCGAAGCCGTCTGCCGGTCGAACTGCTCGCCTCGATCGCGATGCCCGACACGAGTTCCGCGCGCCGCGAAGAAGCGCGGATCAAGCGACTTCCGCGGAGCGCGAAGCTCGCGCTGCTCAGGCAACACTTCGCAGCGTCTTAGCTGGCACTGAGGGTTGCGGCCGACACTGCAACCGCGACGCAGTTCGCGCCTCCTCCCCCATAGCAGTGCTCCAGCGCCCCGCCACCCCCGGGGCGCTGGGGCTATCTAGGCCTTGGGCGAAGCGACCGGCCGGCTGACCTCGTCTTCGACGACGAGCAATGGCTCGTCACGGGCGAGCGCGTCGAGGTCGGCAGCGGCGGTCGGGTCGCGCGGCGAGCCGGCGATCACGTCGTCGGGCGGGGGCTGGCCTTTCGGCAGGAAGCCCGACTTCATCCCGAAGTAGACGGCCTGCGGATGGTGGGCGATGATCGCAACGGTCGACTGCTCCGGCTCGATCGCATAGCCACTCGACAGCCGCAGGCCGATCTGCTCGGCGCCGAGCAGGCGGAAGACCTTCTCATGCTCTGACTGCTCGGGACAGGCGGGATAGCCCCACGAGTAGCGCCGGCCCTGCGTCGGTTCGATTCCGAGTTCGCGTCGCACGCGGGCATGCAGCCACTCGGCCGTCCCTTCGGCTGCCTGCACGCCGAGACCGTGCGTGAACAGCTGCTCGGCGAACTCGCCGTCGCGCTCGAGCGCCGTGATCACCTCGGTCACCTCCGCTCCGGCGGTCACCGCCTGCAGCGCGACGACGTCCAGCTCGCCGCCGGCGGGACGGAAGAAGTCGGCGAGACAGATCCTGTCGTGTCCGGGCTGACGCGGGAAGACAAGCCGCTCGAGCTCGCGTGCGTTGTCTGTGGGATCGAGCACGACGACCTCGTTGCCCTCCGAATAGCACGGGAAGTAGCCGAGCACAGCGCGTGGATGAAGATAGGTCTGCTCGCGCCACATCCGCTCGAGTCGCGGCTGGAAATCGCCCTCGACGAGCTCCCGCCAGGCTTCGCCCTTGACCCCGCGTCCACCCCAGTGGAGCTTGAACAGGACGTGCGTGTCGAGATGCGGGAACACCTCGCCGAGCGGAACCGCGATCTCCTGCGCGCCCCAGTAGGGCGGCTCGGGAATCGGCACGTCGACGGCCGCCAGGGAGCGTACGGAAGCGTCATCGGTCGGCAGCTCGGCGGCTGCGGGCGGCTTGGAGCGCAGCGCAACCGCCGCCTTGCGTGTGCGCTTGACAAGCTCCGTGCGCGCCTCCTCGTCGGTCAGCTCGTCCATCCGTGCGAGCCCTTCGAAGGCGTCCTTGCAGTAGAAAACCCCAGGCCCGTAGATCTCGTCGGAGTCGCCGCCCTTCGGATAGAGCGTGCGCAGCCCGAAGTCGCGGTTGATCGCCGCGCCGCCGATCAGCACCGGGTAGGGGAGACCGCGCTCGTGGAGCTCGGCGACGCACAACGGCATCTGCTTCGAGGTCGACACGAGCAGCGCCGAGAGCCCGATCGCCGTCGCCTTGTGCTCCTCAGCCGCATCGAGGATCGCCGAGATCGGCACCTGCTTGCCGAGGTCGACGACGGTATAGCCGTTGTTGCTCAGGATCGTGTTGACGAGCGACTTGCCGATGTCGTGGACATCGCCGAAGACGGTCGCGATCACGACCGTCCCCTTCGTGTAGCCCTCGATCCGCTCGAGGTAGAGCTCGAGGCGGCTGACCGCCTTCTTCATCACCTCGGCCGACTGCAGCACGAATGGCAGGATCAGCTCACCGGCGCCGAACTTGTCGCCGACCTCCTTCATCGCCGGCAGCAGCACGTCGTTCAACGTCGGAACCGCACCGATCTTCTCGACGCTGCGATCGATCCAGTCCTCGACGCCCTCCTTGCGCCGCCGCAGGATGTGGAAGTGCAGTGCTTCCTCGGGCTCCATCCCGGCGGTCGGGTCGGCGGCCTCGGCCACCTCGCTCTCGCCGCGCGACTCGAAGTGCTCGATGAAGCGCTCCGTCGCGTCCACGCGCCGGTTGAACACCAGGTCGTCGGCGAGCTCGCGCTCGACAGGACCGATCTCTCCGTAGGGCGTGATGTCGGCGGGGTGGACCATCGCCAGATCGAGGCCGGCCTCGACGCAATGGTGCAGGAAGACCGAGTTCAGCACGGCGCGCGCCGCCTTGCCGAAGCCGAACGAAACGTTCGAGACGCCGAGCGAGGTCTTCGTGCCCGGTAGCGCGGCCTTGATCCTGCGGATTCCCTCGATCGTCTCGATCGCCGAGGTCTTGAACTCGTCCTGGCCGGTGGCCAGGGTGAACGTCAGCGCGTCGAAGATCAGCAGCTCGGGGCTCATCCCGTGCTCCTCGACGACGTAGCCGTGGATCCGCTGCGCGACCTCGAGTTTGCGCTCCGCGGTCTTCGCCATCGACTCCTCGTCGATCGTCAGCGCGATCAGCGCCGCGCCGTGCTCGAGGCACAGCGGCACGACGCCGTCGAGCTTGGCTCGTCCCGCCTCCAGGTTGACCGAGTTGATGATCGCCCGCCCGGGGACATGCTCGAGCGCCGCGCGCATCACATCGGGCTCGGTCGTGTCGATCTGCAGCGGCGCTGCGACGGCGAGCGAGACACGCTTGACGAGCGTGCTCATCTGCTCTGCCTCGTCCTGGCGCTCGGTCAGCGCGACGCATAGATCGAGCACGTGCGCGCCACCCTCGACCTGGGTCTCGGCGATCCGCACGAGCCCGTCGTAGTCATCCGCGAGCAGCAGCTCCTTCGCACGCCGCGAGCCCTGGGAGTTGACGCGCTCGCCGACGATCGTCGGCGATGGAAGCTGCGCGAGGGCGGTGGCCTCGATCATCGACGAGACGTGCGGCGGTCGCGCTGGCGGTCGGGCCGGTGCATCGCGACGGCCGATCCGCTCGGCGAGCGCGGCGATGTGTACCGCAGTGGTGCCGCAACAGCCACCGACGATGTCGACGCCGTAGCGCTCGACGAACTCGCCGAGCGCATCGGCAAACGGCTCGGGCTCCATCGGGAAGATCGTTTCCCCGTTTGGTCCCTGGAAGGGGATGCCGGCGTTGGGGATGCAGGCCACTGGGCGCGGCGACAGCTCGCCGAGGAAGCGGATTGCGTCACGCATGTCCTCCGGTCCGGTCGAGCAGTTGAGGCCGATCACGTCGACCTCGAGCGCCTCGAGCGTCGTCAGCACCGAGGAGATGTCGGTGCCCAGCAGCATCTTGCCGCCGTTTGGAAGCAGCGAGACCGATGCGTGGATTGGCAGCGTACGCCCGGTGATCTGGAACGCCTCGCGAACACCGAAGATCGCGGCCTTGACCTCGAGGATGTCCTGCGCGGTCTCGATGATCAGCAGGTCGGAGCCGCCCTCGATCAGGCCGCGCGCCTGCTCGGAGAAGACCTCGACAAGCTCACGAAAACCGATCCTGCCGAGCGTCGGATCGTCGGATGCCGGCAGGTAGCCGGTCGGTCCAATCGAGCCGGCGACGAAGCGCTCGGGCCCGGCGGCAGCGCGGGCGATCTGCGCTGCGCGCGTATTGATCTCGAGCGTCTCAGCTTCGAGACCCCACTCGGCGAGCTTGATCCGCGAGGCCTGGAAGCTGCATGTCTCGAGCACGTCGGCGCCGGCGTCGATCATCGAGGCGTGGACACCCTCGATCACGTCGGGACGCTGCAGCACGAGTGCTTCGTGGCAGCGACCGAGCAGGCCGCCGTAGTCGGCTGTGGTCAGTTCAAGCTGCTCGAGCGTCGCCCCCATCGCGCCGTCGTAAAGGACGACGCGGGAGCGCGCCTGCTCCGCGAAATCACGCATAGGGAGCCAATGCTAGCAGCGCGTCCGCCCAACCTTGACAAACTCATGGCAAGGTTGGGCTTGCCGATCTCCAGACTGCGCCGGGACTACTTGATGAACAGCATCTCCGCGTACTTCGGCAGCGGCCAGAGGTCGTCGGCGACGATCCGCTCGAGCTTGTCGGCGCTCTCGCGCACTGTCTCCATCGCCGGCAGGACCGAGTCGCGCATGTAGGTCGCGTGCTCGATGCCCTCGACCTCGGGGTGCTCGAGGTTGACCTTCTCGAGCGCCAGGATGCCGCTGACCAGCTCATCGACAAGCTCCTCCGTCTCGAGCACCAGGCTTTCGACCCCGGCGGCCTTCAGCTCCGTCAGGTGGCGCAGCGCCGCGGGCAAGAGCAGTGTGCGGGCGATCGACGCCGCAACCTCAGCCTCGATGTTGACCTTCGTCGAGTACTGCTCGACGTAGACGTCGTAGCGCGCCTCGAGCTCGCGCTTGGTCAGCACCTTGTGCTTCTTGAACAAGTCGACCGTCGTCTTGTCGACGATCCAGGGCAGCGCATCCACCGTCGAGCGGAGGTTCGCGAGGCCACGCTTGGCGGCTTCATCGTGCCACTCCTGGGAGTAGCCGTCGCCGTTGAAGACGACGCGGCTGTGCTCCTTGTAGGAGCTCTTGACGATCGCGAGAATCGCCTTCTCGAGCGTCGCGCCGCCCTTCAACTGCGCTTCGAGCTCGCTCGACATCCGGTCGATCGCCTCGGACGCGATCGTGTTGAGGATCGTGTTCGGCCAGCCCGGCGACATGCTCGAGCCGAGTGCGCGGAACTCGAACTTGTTGCCGGTGAACGCGAACGGACTGGTCCGGTTACGATCGCCCGAGTGCAGCGGCAGCGCCGGCAGCACCGGCGTCCCGAGCCCCAGGAAGGAACCGGGCCGCGACGGCGTCGCCTTGCCTGCCGCGATCGCGCCGAAGATCTCCTCGAGCTCCGTGCCGAGGAAGATCGAGATGATCGCCGGCGGCGCCTCGTTAGCGCCGAGGCGGAAGTCCTGCCCAGGACTGGCGACCGACGCGCGCAACAGCTCCTGGTAGGTATCGACGGCCTCGATCACTGCAGCGGCGAAGAACAGGAACGAGAGGTTCTCCTGCGGCGTGTCGCCCGGCTCGAGCAGGTTGTCGCCCGTGTCGGTCCCCATCGACCAGTTGTTGTGCTTACCCGAGCCGTTGACGCCCGCGAACGGCTTTTCATGCAGCAAACAGACAAGCCCGTAATTGCGAGCCACGTTCTGCATGATCTGCATCGTCAGCATCTGGTGGTCGCAGCCGACATTCGTACCCTCGAACATCGGCGCGAGCTCGAACTGGTTCGGCGCGACCTCGTTGTGGCGCGTCTTGACCGGCACGCCGAGTTTCGTCAACTCGAGCTCGGTCTCCATCATGCAGGCAAGGATCCGCTCGGGAATCGACCCGAAGTAGTGATCATCGAGCTCGTGGCCCTTCGGCGGCTTGGCGCCGAACAGCGTGCGGCCGGTCGTGACAAGGTCGGGGCGCTCAAAGAAGTACTGCTCGTCGATCAGGAAGTACTCCTGCTCGGGGCCGACGGTCGTGAAGACCCGCTGCGCTTCGGTGTCGCCGAGCAGGCGCAGCGCGCGAAGCGCCGCCGATGAGAGCGCGTCCATCGAGCGCAGCAGCGGGATCTTGTGGTCCAGCGCCTCGCCTGTCCAAGAAGCAAACGCCGTCGGGATGCACAGCAGCGCCCCGTTGGGGTTCTCGAGGATGAATGCGGGGGAGGTCGGGTCCCAGGCGGTGTAACCACGCGCCTCGAATGTCGCGCGGATCCCACCGGTCGGGAAGCTCGAGGCGTCGGGCTCGCCCTGAATCAGCTCCTTGCCGGAGAAGTCCGCGATCGCGGTACCGTCACCGGCCGGGTTGTAGAACGAGTCGTGCTTCTCCGCCGTCAGCCCGGTCAGCGGCTGGAACCAGTGCGTGTAGTGGGTCGCGCCCTTCTCCATCGCCCATTCCTTCATCGCCTGGGCAACCATGTCGGCGAGCGAGGTGTCGAGCTCATCACCGCGGGCGAGGGTGGCGCGCAGCTGCGCGTAGACGTGCTTGGGCAAGCGCTTGCGCTGCTCGCTCAGGCTGAAGACATTCGAGCCAAAGACCTGGTTGTTCTGCACAGTCAGATCCTGCGTTCCCAGGGCGTCGCCGTTAGCGCTCCATTGGGCCGCGGAGACGTTGTGAATGCGGGTCCTTGGCATTGAGTTCCGGTCCTCCTAAGGGGTGGTTGATGCGCCCCGGGGCCGCCGGCGCGCGCCTCTAAGCGCGCACCGACCGGGGGCTCGGCAGTCGCCAAGAACAGCGTATCCAGTTGCGTCCGACCGCCGTGCTATCCAGCTGGCCAAACTCGGGGGTCTGAAGTTTGGCCAGCTGGAGGGTGCCGTCCCTCCGGGGTCTCAGGCGGCTTGCGAAACCCGGTGCTCGACCTGGCGCGTGCTGCGCGGTGCGAGCGCGGCGAGCGTGTGCGCGAGGGTGTCGCGCTGGCGTAGCGTCATCGAGCCGAGCGTCTTCGTCTCGGCCATCGGGATGCCGGCGAGGAAACGGCGCGCGCGTGTGTGGCCCCAGCGTCGCTGGCTCATCAGGAGCTCGGCGACCTCCATCGTCAGGACCTCTTCCGGTGGCGTGCGGACGATCTCGGCCGCACTGAGTTCACCACTCGCGATCCGGCGCTTGAGCTCAGCCCGCGCAAGGCGCACCTTGTTGGCACGCTGTAGCGCTTGCATGTGCTGCGGGCCGTCGCCGACACAGGCGGCATCTACCGCCTCGATTCGGTTCGCCGGCCGCACTTGCGTGCGGCCACCGATCATCACTGCTGTCGCGTTCATTCTTTCTGACTCCCCAGTCCCGCCACCGGGCGGGACCGCATTCGTGGTTGACCTCGTTACATCGACGCGCGCGGCCGCACACCAGCACGAGCGGCCGCGCGGCTGACCATGCCACGACCCTCAACCGGCGGGGATGGCTTTTTCCAAGCCCCCCTTGCGCCTCCCGCGCGCGCTCTAAGAAGCTAGACCCAAGCTGGGCCCACGGTCAACGCGCGCGCCGCAGCGTCGGTCGCTCGGAGCGAGTTTTTCTTTGCGAGGGCTGACTTGTGCAGAACTGGACAAATGCGGCGCGGCCACGGCGTTCTAATCCGCGCGACCCGGCAGCGGTCCGTGCGCGGCCTCGAAGTCGTGCTTCACGGTGGCGAAGATCTCGAGCGCGCGGTCGAGCACGGTGTCGTCGTGGGTTGCCATAACGCTCGTGCGCAACAGCGCCCCGTCCAGCGGCACGGCGGGGTGCATCGCGACGTTGGTGAACACGCCGGCGTCATACAGTGCGCGCCACAGCAGCACGCACTTCCAGTCCTCGCCAACCCGAACGGGCACGATCGGCGTGGTGACGGTTTCCGGCGCACCGTCAGCGCCCCTGATCGGCAGCGGATCGACGACGCTGAAGCCGAGCTCGTGCAGGCCGCGGTTGAGCCGCTTGCCATTTGCGAGCACGCGCGCCATCAGCTCCGGCCCCTCGGGCGAGCGGATGATCCGCAGCGCGGCCAGCGCCGCGCCGACGGCCGCCGGCACGCCGGAGGCGGTGAAGACGAAGGCACGCGCCTGCAGTCGTAGGAACTCGATCACCTCGGCGCTGCCGGCAATGAAGCCACCGCACGACGCGAGCGATTTCGAGAAGGTCCCCATCCGCAGGTCGACCTGGTCTTCGACTCCGAGCAGCTCGCAGCTGCCGGCGCCGCGCGCACCGAGGACCCCGACGGCGTGCGCTTCATCGACCATCAGCCGCGCGCTGAAGCGCTGGCAGAGCTCGACGATCTCCGGAAGCGGGGCGATGTCGCCCTCCATTGAGAAGACACCGTCGACGACGACGAGCACGCCGCCGCCGTCGCGAGCGGCCTTCTCGAGCGTCTGCTCGAGCTTGTCGGGGCGGTTGTGGCGGAACGCGCGCAGCTTTGCCCGCGATTGGATCGCGCCGTCCATCAGCGACGCGTGGTCGCCGGTGTCGACGACGACCGTGTCGCCCGGCCCGAGCAGTGTTCCGATCGTCGCGAGATTCGCCTGGTGGCCGGTCGTGAAGACGATCGCCGCCTCGGTCTCCATCCAGTCGGCGAGCTCCTGCTCGAGCTCGAGGTGCAGCGCGGTCGTTCCGTTGAGGAAGCGCGAGCCCGTCAGGCCGGTGCCGTAGCGGTCGACCGCGTCGTGTGCCGCCTTGATCACGCGCTCGTCGCCAGTCAGCCCGAGGTAGTTGTTCGAGCCGAGCATGATCCTCGGCTGGCCTTCCATCTCGACCACCGGACGGGCCGGTGACTGGACCTCGCGGAAGAACGGAAGCAGCCCCGCCGAGCGCGCCGCGGCGGCCTGCGCCATGCGCTCGTTGTCGCGGATCTTCGCGAAGACGTCGGTGGAAGTCGCCATATAGGGTGCGCTCGCGATGAGTGTGGAGATCCGGCCGGTCGCCTCGCCGCGCGACCTCAGGCGGTTCATCCGCCTGCCCTTCGCGCTTTATCGTAACGAGCCTCGCTGGATCGCCCCCTTGCTGAGCGAGATCCGCAAGCGGCTCGACAAGCAAGGCAACCCGTTCTTCCGCCACGCCGAGGCGGAGTACTTCCTCGCCTGGCGCGAAGGCCGGCCTGTCGGTCGCATCAGCGCCCACATCGACCACCGCTTCAACGAGTTTCAGGACAACGCCTGGGGTCTCTTCGGCTTCTTCGAGTGCGAGAACGACCAGGCGACAGCGCACGCGCTGCTTGGCGCCGCCGAGGGCTGGCTGCGCGAGCGCGGCCGCGACAGGATGGTCGGGCCGATGGACTTCACCACGAACGATGAATGCGGCCTACTCGTCGAGGGCTTCGAGCGCCCGCCGATGATCCTCTCGAGCTGGCATCACCCCTACTACCAGGCGCTGCTCGAAGGCGACGGACTGCAAAAGGTCATGGACCTGCTGATGTGGAGCCTTCACATCTCCGGGCGCGACAAGGTGCGCCGCGCGATCTGGCGGATGGCCGAGAACGTCGAGTCAGAGCACGGGATCGTCTGTCGGCCGATGCGCAAGCGCGACATGAATGCTGAGGTTGACCGCTTCCTCGAGGTCTACAACGCCGCCTGGGAGCGCAATTGGGCGGCGGTGCCGCTGACCGAGGAGGAGGTCCGCCACTACGCCAAGGACCTCAAGCCGATCCTCGACGAGAACTGGGCCTACATCGCTGAGCGCATCGACACCGGCGAGGTTGTCGGCGCCGCCCTGACGCTGCCCGACTACAACCAGGTCCTGCGGCACCTGAACGGCCGCCTACTCCCGCTCGGCTGGCTGAAGGCGCTGTACTGGCGCCGCAAGATCGATGCGGTGCGCGTCTTCGCGCTCGGCGTCAAGCCCGCCTACCAGCACACCGGAATCGCCGCGCGCTTCTACCAGCTGCACTTCGATGCCGCCGAGCGCACACCGCAGAAGGGCGGCGAGATGGGCTGGATCCTCGAGACCAACCGGCCGATGAACCGGGCGATGGAAGGGATGGGCGGCGAGATCGTGCGCCGCTACCGCGTCTACGAACGCCGCTTCCAGCAGGATCTACACTAGGCCGGATGGACGACGCGCTCCACGACGACGACGGTCTGCTCGAGCCTGAGCTGATCGATGAGATCGTCGTGTTGGATGCAGCGCCGCTGGAGCCGCTTCGCGCGGGCCCGCCCGCGCTCGTGCAGGCGGCTGCCGTCGCCGCGACCTCGTTCGTTGCCGGCGCCGCCGCGGCGGCGATGCTGAGCCGTCGCCGCACGCGCCAGTCGCTGGTGCCGGGGCGCCCGGCGAGAGCTCTGCCGCAACGCACGGCTGGCGCGACCGGCACGACACAGACCTTTCTCGTACACATTCAGAGCATCCGCCGCCCCTGAGCGACGGCGTCACGCGCGCCGGTCAGAATGGCGCGCATGCGGGAGACGAGGATCGAGCTGGTGCCGCGTTCGCCGCTGCTGCTCCCGGGCAGCGGCGCCGATGGGGTCCTGCGCCGGCGTGGTGGCGTTCTCGAGCGCCTGCTCCACATCGCCGGCGAGCCGGTGATCGTTCGCGCCGCATACAGCGCTTCGCGCACCGGCGTCCTGCTCGGTGCCTGGGGAGCTTCGCGCGGGCTCTGCGAGGCGGCGCTCGGACGGATGCGCTTCGCGCTGGGCATCGACGACGACCTGCGTGAGTTTCACCACCGCTTCCGCCGGGACCCGCTGATTGGTCGCGCGATCCGCGCCGCGCCCGGCCTGCGTCCGGCGCGGCGACCCGAGCCGTTCGAGGCCCTTGCCTGGGCGATCTGCGAGCAGCTGATCGAGTTCACCCGCGCCGCCGCGATCGAGCGTCGAATCGTCGCTCGGCTCGGCCGCCGAGCCCCCGGCACGACGCTCAGCGACCTACCGGCCGCTGCCACCATTGCAGCGACAGCGCCGGCAATGCTCGAGTCCTTCGACCTCGCCGGCCGGCGCGCGATCGCGCTGCGGCGTGTCGCACACGAGGTCGCGTGCGGGCGGATCGACCTCGCCGCTGAGGACCACGAGTTCGGCTGGCGGCGCCTGCGGGCGATTCCCGAGATCGGCTCGTGGACCGTCGAGTCGCTCGCGCTGCACGGGCAGGGAAGGCTCGACAAGGTGCCGGCCGGCGACCTCGGTCTGCGCAAGCTGGTCGGCGGGCTCCTCAGCGGCGATCCGCAGGCCCGCGCCGAGGAGTCCGAGGTGCGCGGCTTCTTCGCCCGCTACGCGCCCTGGGGCGGGATCGCCGCCGCCTTCGCGATGCGTTCCGCGCTCACTCGCCCTGTCCTGGCAGGAACTCGTCTGTGATCGCCAGGCCGGCGTGCGGCACGTGGTGGATCAGGCCGTGGTTCAACATCCACGTGCCGAACTTGACCCATTGAAACTGGTTCTGGAAGCCGTAGGGCTCGCCCGCTCCGACGGGTGAGCTGACCGGATCGGTAGCGAGCAGCACGGCGCGCTCGA
>Ga0181525_10002268_pt1 | contig 15829 bp, 17 predicted proteins | sample PEATcosm2014_Bin_48_FD_121100 | JGI IMG/M metagenome (GOLD analysis project Ga0181525, IMG submission 121100) | Peatland microbial communities from MTU Mesocosm Facility, Houghton, MI, USA - PEATcosm2014_Bin06_10_metaG | ecosystem: Environmental > Terrestrial > Soil > Wetlands > Peat | place...
GATCTTCTTGAGATCTTCCGTAAAATCCGTTTGGGAAAACGCCACTATTCCGTCGTAATGCGCTTTCGCTCCGCCCATCATACCCTGGCGCCACCAATTGTCGATGACAGCCTCGGAAGCTTTGGCACCGGGCCGGTTGTAGCCATAGAAAGGCCCTGATGGCACGTCGCGATAGAATTGCGAGCGATTCGCGGCGAGCTGCGCCTGCAGGCCATCGAAGACTTCCTTGGGAAGGCCGAGCGGATTGGCCGGGGTCTTCACCATAAGCGGCGGCACAGCACTGATCAACGCTGCCTTGCTCACCCGACTTTCACCATGTCTTGCCAGATAGTGCGTCACCTCGCCGCCCCCAGTGGAATGGCCTACGTGGATGGCGTTTTTCAAGTCGAGATGCGCCGTGAGAGCCGCCAGGTCATCGGCATAATGGTCCATGTCGTGGCCGTCGGCGGTTTGAGTGGAGCGGCCGTGGCCACGGCGATCATGGGCGATCACCCGATAGCCCTGATTGAGGAAGAACAACATCTGGTTGTCCCAGTCGTCCGCGCTGAGCGGCCAACCATGGCTGAAAACTATAGGCTGGCCTTTACCCCAGTCCTTGTAGTAAATCTCTATACCGTCTTTGGTCGTGATAGTGGGCATGAAAATCTTCTCCTGAGTAACGTATTCTCAAATAAACGTCAGCGACTGGTCGTGGCCGCCGAACGTTCCGGTCCACGGATATCCTTACGCCATGGACGACATGTGTTCACCGCAACGGAGCTCGAGAACAGGCTAAAGCCGCTGCCAATGGCCACTCCAGAACTCCTGGATGGGACGTCCTGATCTGGTCTTTCTGCAATTCGTAATGGGCGCACGTAGCGCGCCATCGCTTGGACTGGGCTATGCGATTGATTTGGAAGGCCTACGTTCCGGTAGTGCGCGCATTCACCGCCTCGATACTGTCGAGCGGTGGCCTCTGGGTCGACGGGCGGTCTCGCTGACGCCGCAGTTGGCCCACAATACGTCGTTGAGTCAGCGAGTCTTTCAGCACGCTCTTTCCGCAAATTCCGGTTGATGAGCAGAAGCGCTTTGGGTCAAGTAGCTACTGGATTGTTGAACTTTCGCTGCCAGCGGCCGGCTGCAAACAGCTTCACACAACCGGCTAGAATGTACAGATGTCGTGCGAACGGATGTTGCGATTCGCAGGTTCGACGGAGATGTCTTTCTTCATGACGAGCTCGGCTTCTTATTCCCGACGTCGTAAGAACATCAGACTTCGCGTAGAGCGCGTGGGGTATCGATGAGAGCATTGATCTTTACCGAAACCGGTGAGCCGACCAGCGTATTGAAACTGGCAGAGATCCCTACTCCGCCTTTGGCCCCTGGCGAAGCTCTCGTCCGAGTGCTCCTCACTCCGATCCACCCATCCGATCTGCACATGGTGCGCGGGCGCTATGGCTATCAGCCGGAATTGCCCGCCAGCCCGGGCATTGAAGGCGTGGGGATGGTAGAGGCTGTAGGCCCAGGTGCGCAAGGTCCGACTGTTGGAACGCGCGTCATTTTCGTTGATACGTGGCAAACATGGCGTGAGCTGATCATTTGTCCAGTGGATAAACTCGTGCCCGTTCCAGACGGCCTTGACGATCCGGCCGCCGCCACTTCCTACACGAATCCTTTGACTGCATGGGCATTAACTAGATCAAGTCATAATCTACGGGAAGGCGACTGGCTCCTACAAACGGCGGCTGCATCCAGCGTCGGGAAGTTGGTGCTTCAATTGGCGCAGCAGTATCGATTCAAGACAATCAACGTCATCCGGCGGCGCGAGCAGGAAACAATCATCCGCAACCTCGGCGGCAATGAGGTAATCTGCACAGACGACGAGAATCTCAGGGCACGCCTGCAGGAATTGACTGCGGGCAAGGGCTTTGAACGAGCGATTGACTGCGTTGCCGGGGAACTTGGCGCTGAGATCGCCCGCAACCTCGCTCCCGCTGGAACCATGCTTGTGTCTGGAGCCCTTTCCAGCCATCGGCAGACGGACCCTGCAAAATTCACCATGCCGCTCTTCGCCCCGCAGTTAATTTATCGGACGGCGACGGTTCGCGGGTGGTGGCTGCCGCGTTGGGTGAGTTCCCAGCCGCTGGCCGAAGTCCGAGCAGCGGCGAGCGACCTTCTCGCGATGTTGTCGAACGAAGCCCTTACGCCACCAGCGATTGTGCGGTATTCATTGAAGGACTTCCGGGAGGCAGTACGCCTAGCCGACGGTGAGGCAGGACAGCAAAAGGTCCTACTGGACTTCTCCGAAACGACACCATAACCGGCGGGGCCACTGGCTTACTAAACGCCAGGCGATTAGGGAGCACAAAGCTCGAAGCTCCCCAGTTCTATTTCCGAGTATTTAATCATGCTGCGCGTCGCTCGCTAGCCACGCTGTTCCAGGCTTCGATGGCCTTGACGGAGTTTTCAAACGCCTTCTCTGAGACGCCTCTGCCGATGGTTCTTAGCACGAGGCCGCGTACCCGTCCCTTCAGGTTCTTGCCTTCCCGGACAACGTCCACGTCAATGTCGGTGGTGCCGTTGGGATTTTTCGTGAAGTTATAGGTGTGGCCGGACGCGCCGCCCCATATGTTGGAGTCGGTCGTCGTGAGGACGACATGGTTGGGATGGGACCAGTCGTAGTGCAGACGTTCCCAGACGCCACCTGACCCTTCCGTAACATCAGCGTCGGTGGGGCCGAGATGATGTACCTTGAGATACCTGGCACGCTCGCGAAGCATCCACTGGCGCACCCAAGGAGGGCATTGCAACAAGTCAATGCCCTCGTCTTCGCAACGAATCAGGAATTGAACCACCGCGACGTCCACCAGGGTCACCTCTCCCAAGTCCAGGCTTTTGCGCGCGTAGCTGTCGTTCATTGCCGATCGAATGCAGGCGATGCGATCTGACCGAATGCGACCGCTGAGCAGCAGCCGCGTGGTGCCTTCTCTAGACTCTTTTTCAATCCTCAGCATTGTCCGATCACCTTCGCGTGTTGACGCCTATAATTTGCCTCAAGCTGCAGCGTGGGAGGTGCGATATCTGGAGGCCGGCTCCGCGCGAGATAGGTTGGGCATCAACGCCTGACGCGCGGCCTCATAAGACTCCCATTGCCCCGCATCCGGAAGCGCGGGAATGGTCACGAACTCGCCTTGATCGAGGCCCGCAAGAGCCGCATCCACCATATCTTCGGCGGTCATCACGATTGCCCTCGGCAAATTTTCAACGGGCTTGCCGGAGGCGACCCAGAAATTCGTGGCGGTCGCCCCAGGTAATACCACCTGAACTGTGACTCCCGTGTTCGCCAGCTCGTGCCGCAAAGATTGGCTGAAAGCCAGGACAAAGGCTTTCGTGCCGCCGCACACGGCATTGAGACGCTCCGGGGCTACCGCGACGATGGAAGCGATGTTGATGATCACACCGGCGCCGCGCGTCACGAACGCCGGCACTACGGCATGGGTGAGCCGTGTCACCGCCTCTACATTGAGCGCGATCATCCGGCTCATGGCGGAGGCGTCTGAATTCAACAGCGGAGCGGTAGCGCCTGCGCCCGCGTTGTTAAAGAGCAGGGTGACGCGAGAGTCCTCACGAAGTATTTGCTCCAACTTGACCAAATCGTTGGAGTTGGTGAGGTCGGCGACCAGGATGTCAACATGGCTTCCCGTTTCACTGATAAGCTTCTTCGCAAGATCGGTCATGCGCAGCTGGTCCCGCGCAACAAGGAGCAAATCGTAGCCGCGCCAGGCGGTCCGCATAGACCGCACCAATTCCGGAGGAGGCTCCAGTGATGACCGCTAGTCCTTTCGAATGTTGTTTCATATCCGTAATTCTTTCTTGCAGACCTGGTTTGCCGGGTCCGCAATTGCCGTCTCTCGGCAATTCTGATATGTGCACCACAGGCGCCATTTGTAAACGATGGGATCGGAACAGTTTGATATCGAACCGGGCGCTGCATCTTCAGCAAAATGCCGAGTTCTCAGCGATGGCGTTCAGCCCGAGGATGATTCCGTCGCTTACGGCGCCCATCCGCCCGGACCGCTTCGATTCGCTCGAAGCCAACGGGCCATGAAGGCGGGCGATGGTCCTAAAGTGCTCTTTTCTAGTTGGGTTCGTTCTGCAGTAGTATTCCCCTATGCATCCATCATTGCCATCAACGTTCGTATCCCAGACCGTATCCACGCCAGAGGGTGCCGACATCTTCGTCCGATCGGGTGGGTCAGGTCCCGTGGTTGTCCTTCTCCATGGCTATGGGGAGACCAGCGATTCTTGGGCTCCGCTTGCGGCCGATCTAGTCACCAGCTACACGGTCGTCGTGCCGGATCTGCGCGGGATTGGCCGCTCATCCCGTCCTCCGGGCGGGTACGACAAGAAGACACAGGCAGCCGACATCAGGTCAGTCATTGTGGCGCTGGGACACGATAGGGCTTCGATAGTCTCGCATGACATCGGGATCATGGTTGCGTATGCCTATGCCGCACTTTATCCAGACAAGGTGGAGCGTCTGGTCGTCATGGACGCCCCAATTCCAGGTATCGCACCGTGGGATGAAATTGTGCGCAATCCATCGCTGTGGCACTTCTCCTTCCACGGACCCGATGCCGAACGGCTGGTACAGGGACGCGAGCGCATCTATCTCGACCGCATTTGGAATGATTTCACCGGCGATCCCACAAAGCCCGACGAGGATACGCGTGCGTATTACTCGGCCCAATATGCCGAGCCTGGAGCAATGCGGGCAGGCTTTGCGCAGTTTACCGCCTTCTCGCAGGATGTGAAGGACAATGAAATCTTTCAGCGGACAAAGCTGACCATGCCCGTACTTGCGATCGGCGGCGAGAAATCGTTCGGAGCAACAGAGGCTGTCGTCATGCACAACGTCGCTGAGGATGTGACCGGGGCGGTGGTTCCCGGCTCTGGCCATTGGCTGATGGAAGAGAACCCTACGGCGACCATAACTCTAGTCAGAAATTTCCTCAAGGGCCACGTTGCGGCGACCGCGCCGGCTGCTCAATAGCCTAGGCCGAAAGCACTATACAATAAGCACCGATCAAGTTGTGCGGAGGAATGCACTCCAATGAACGAACTGCTCGCTCGAATTATAGATGCACACGGCGGCCGCGATTGCTGGAATCGACATGAAAGGGTCGAGGCTACGATTGTGAGCGGTGGTGGCTTGTTCCGCCTGAAAGGTATCCCGCAGGATTCCAGTTCGCGTCGTATGTCTGTTTGGCTTCACCAGGAACGTTCGTCGGTCTTTCCCTACGGTGCTCCTGATCAGCGCACGCTGTTTACTCCAGAGCAAACTGCCATCGAAAAGCTGGATGGCACGATTGTTGCGCAGCGGCAAGTCCCCAGAGACTCGTTTCCTGGCCACCAGATGAGCACGCCTTGGGACGCGCTTCATCGAGCTTATTTCAACGGATATGCCATGTGGACTTATCTTACGACGCCCTTTCTGCTCGCGATGGATGGAGTGCGGGTGGAGGAAGCAGAGGCATGGCGGGAGGGAACAGAGACGTGGCGCGTGTTGCGTGCATACTTTCCGGGTTCGATTGAGACGCACAGTGCTACGCAGGACTTCTTCTTCGGTGAGGATCTGATGCTCCGCCGCCACGACTACAGTGTTAATATCGCGGGCGGTTTCCCAGCGGCGCAACTGACATCTGACTACGTCGTCGCGAACGGAATTCATCTGCCAACCAAGCGTCGCGCCTACACGCGCGGAGGCGATCGCCGACCGATCCTGGAAATGCTAATGGTCTCTATCGATATTAGTGAGATCCGCTTCGAATAGCGAAACTTTAGCCCACTAGAATCCGCTCAGTGTCAATTTCCCGATTGCTTTGCCGCTTTCGGCGATTGCGTGGGCCTTCTTCAGGTTCTCCACGCTGATCGGGCTGGACGTCTGCGTTTGCGTGGAGCGCAACTCACCCCGATCGACAAGCTCTGAAACTCGGTTCAGTAGCCGCCCCTGCTCGGCCATGTCCGGCGTTTGCCACATCGAGCGCGCGAACATGAACTCCCAGTGGAGTGACGCCGCCTTGCGCTTCAGCGGCACCACGTCCAGGGATTCCGGATCGTCGATCAGACCCAACTTTCCCTCTGGAGCCAGGATCTCGACGAGTTGTGCAAAGTTCCGCGCGGTCGCCGTCAGGCTGGCGACATATTTCACCGGAGGCGCTTTCAGTCCGCTGATCTGCCCGGACAGCGGCTTGCTGTGATCGATCACGTGGTGGGCGCCCATTTCCGAGACCCATCGCACGGTCTCCGGCCTCGACGCCGTCCCAATTACGGTCAGTCCCGTTAGCCGTCGCGCAAGTTGTAGAAGAACAGAACCCACTCCACCAGCAGCTCCGCTAACCAGCAAAGACGCGCCGGTCTCACCCTCGCGAACGTTGAATCGATCGAACAACAATTCCCAGGCCGTAATACTCGTCAGCGGCAGCGCTGCAGCTTCGGCAAAGCCGATCGATTTCGGCTTCCGTCCGACAAGCCGCTCGTCCACGGCCTGATATTCCGCGTTTGAACCGGGCCGGTCCAACTCGCCGGCGTAATAGACTTCATCTCCGACGGCAAGCCCGCTTACGGCGGATCCTTTGTCCACGACAACACCGGCCGCATCCCAACCGAGCACGCGCGGTTTCCCGGTGGTATCCGACGCCGAGCCTTGGTGCCGCGCACCCCGCACTTTTGTATCCACCGGGTTCACGGACACCGCCCGTATATTGACCAACAAGTCACGCGGGCGGGGCTCCGGGCGCGGCATATCCAGCTCCACGAGCGAGTCCTGGGCCTCGATCGGCAACGGTCGCGTAAATGCAAAAGCTTTCATGCTGTCTCCAGTATCCATTGGGCTGCTCAGTGCAACCCGAGATCAAGTGTAACCGGCCCTGTGCTGATCCTCTCGATGTGACCAAGCGATTCTTCTGATAGCGCGACGCGATAATGCCACCAAACTCCGATCCAGCTGCACGCGATTGCGCGTTCCAATAATCGGGACGAGAGCAGTCGTCGACAGGCGAGCTTTCTCGTGTGCCGCGCTTTCAATGGGTTGATAATCACTCCGAAGTACTCCCCCGCTTGGTCCGTGACCTCACGCCCGGCGGCATCCTGGCGGTGCATGCGCCTGACTGTTGTGCGATTCCGAGCCGACTGATAGGTGAAATCTCGGCCCGCAGACATTGGGGCAATGGGGTTGTGCGAATGATTGGTGATCACATCCCCCGGGGTTTATATGCGACTTTAGGACGTTTATGCCTTGCTTTCCAAAGTCGGAAACGGGTGGCGTTCCGTTTTCGTGCCTTCGTCTCTTGGTCGCACACCGCGCCTTAATGGTTTCCGTAGGGAATCTCGACCTCATGAAAGTCGATGAGAAGATCTCAAGGAGCACTGCTTCTATTGGAGAAGCGGCTGAATATGAGAATCCGTGGGCAACCTGATTGTCGGGCTGGACTAGAATCTCCTGCGGTTGGGTATTTCGATATCTTTTGCAAAGCACGAAGGATCCCGGACGAGCAAAAGACATAACGCAGGAGCAATTCCTTCGCCTCGTCCCCTCCACAACGAGCACTCTCTGACCAATCCTTAAGCGTGGTTGCTTAACGGTTCGGGATGCGCCTCGTAACCGCCCGCAGTACCGTTCCCGGCAACATGTTACTGATGGTTGCGTATCTTCCCCTGCCGCAGTTCGGATCACCCGGAATTGGCCCTGCCCCTTTCGAGCGGTTTCGAGGCGGTCCGCCGAGCACGAACTCCCACAAAGCTGAGCAGTAGTTCTACTCTGGCGCATCCAGGCTAGCGGAGGGCATCAACGGCTAGGGAAACAGGCCGCTTCGCCGCCGATGACCGTGATATTGAGACGGCCGCCTTGATTTCTATTTAGAACTGCCGAAAACCCAAGCTCTGTGATTACGGCAGCCACACTTTTCCACTAGGAGCTCTTAGGAGAAGTGGGAACAAGCAGCTTCGGACGAATCTGGACTTGCGAAACCAGCATGCGATGGACGGGACACCTCTGGGCTATCTCGAACAGCCTGGTTTGTTGATCCTCAGATAGGTCGCCCTCGAGCGAAACCCCCATGTCCATCCGGTCCACCATTCCGATATTCGCATCGGATTTCCCGTAGTCCTCGGACGGAGCCCTCGCGTAGGATACCTCGACGTGGACTCCCCGCAGAGGCCACTGCCTTCGTTCGGCATACATCTGGACCGTGATACTGGCGCATACTCCCAATGCGGACATCAGCAATTCAATCGCGGTGGGTCCTTCATCGGCCCCTCCGTATTCACTCGGCTCGTCCGCATGGAAAACATGAGTGCCCACCGACACGGTCTGGCCGTATTTCTTGGGCCCGGAATTTACCGAAACATCTCTGGACATCGGGGGTTTGGACCTCCTCTAAAGAATCACGTGACAGCTTCCTCCAGCCGGGCCAAGCGGAGGGCTTTCGGCAAGGCGTCGGCATCTATCGGAATGGAGTTGATATGGGAAAGGTTTTCTCGCGCGAGATCGCTGAGAACATGCCCAGGTGGGATCTCGAGAAAAAGATTGCAGCCGAGCTCCTGGAGTACGACCGTCGAATCGTACCAACGGACTCCGTGCGCAATACTGTTTGCCAGATCGCTGGCGATCGCTTCTTTCGTGTACATGGCTCGGCCGCTGACGTTGCCCACGTACGTGAATTGGGGTGTTCTTAGATTCACCGACGACATCCGCTTCGCGAGCAGATCTGCAACGGGCTGCAGCAAAGGGCAATGCGACGGAACAGAAACATGCAACCGTACCGCCTTGCTGGCGCCTTGGCGGCGAGCTTGGTCTAATACGCGATCCATTGCTGCGTCCGCGCCGGCGATGACAATTTGCCGGGGCGCGTTGATGTTTCCCACGAAAACGGGAGACTGGTCCGAACTCACGTGTGTGACGATCGCGGCGACCTGGGATTCGCTCAGCCCTACGATCGCGGACAAGCCGAAACCGGTTGGATAAAGCTTGATCATCTGTTCCGCCCGCAGCCTCACCAACTCAACGGCATCCTGGAGCACCAGAACACCCGCGATTACTGCCGCAGCAAAGGCTCCGACTGATAAACCCGCTACCGCCGTAGGCTGGACGCCTTGTTCCATCAGAGCTCGCGCAGTAGCCACCCCTGCGGTCAGCAACCCGATCTGCACCGAGACGTCAGACTTGAGACATAGTTCGCTGTCCAAATTCCGCACGTCGGAATGGAGCGCTTCGCTGATTTCGTCGAGTGTATGCACAACCGCGGGATGATCCAGCAGGTTGTGCAGCATGCCGGGAGTCTGCGAGCCCTGCCCAGGAAAGATGAATGCCACGCTCATTATTCGATCCAGGGATTCTCGCTCCAGGGATCGGCCCCAAGTTTAGGGCCATCGGGGTAGCGCAACAGTATTCGGCTCGACGACCCGCAAGCGTACTCTTCGAGCGAGAAGCCGCAGTATGGCGTCTCGACGCGTACGTCAACTCGAACCGTCAGATCTTGAGTACGCTTCCACAAAGACCTCGCCTGCTCCTTGGAAATCGCTGCCGAGGCACGGATGATCAGGTCCAGATCGCTCGAATCATTTGTGCTCGGTCGCCCGCTAGCGAGTTCAAACCCAACGCTCCCACCCGGTCCCCACGGCAATGTAAGACCGCACCATCTCTCATTCATCTGCAGGAGAGCCTTCAACGCCGGTGTTCGAGGAAGATACTTGGAAGAGCAGTGCAAATGGCGCAGGTCTTCGGGTCGAACAATGCTTCGTATTTGGCTCCTGGCAACAAAGCCGCCCCAGCGATCGCCTCGAGTGGCCCCTCGAACTCCGACCGCGATCTGATCTTCGGTAGCATCATCGCGGCGAACCACAACCCATGGCGAAGGCGCCAGTGCATCTTTCACCCAAGCCTGCTCGGCGGGACATCCCGGATTCACGGACTCCGGATCGACGTGCAGAAGATCGTGCACCTGCGCTTTCATCGCAGCTGATCGACGATTATGATCCAGGCGGCTAGAGTGCCAATGCCAATCAGATACGTCGCGATCAGTCCGGAGCTCAGAATCTTCGGATTGGCGCCGAAGCCTTTCCCGAAAACCGCGCCGAAGAAGCCGCAGGGTATGGCGTTGATGAGCGTCACGAAACGGATCTGGTCGATCGAAAGATGCATCAGCAGGGCGATGCCAAGAGCCAGCGCCGGCTGGAGTACATTCTTGAGAATCACCGCAACCAGCGTGTTTCCTCCCATTTCGAACCTCTGAGCCGAAACCACCAGACCGGTAAGCACGAGCGCCGAACCGTCAGCCGCCTTCCCGATGACGTTCAACGATCGATCCACGAACGAAGGAAAACTCAAGCCGGCAATGGACGCTACCAACCCTAGAATCGGAGCCCACACAATAGGCCTCTTCAAAGAATGAAGCAGCGACGTTGCGACGCTGCTCAGCGTGAGTCCTCCACCGGAACCGCCGCGATTTGCCTCAAGAATCGCCAGGGTTATCGGAGTAATCGTGATGGAACCAATCGCGAGAGAGGCGGCGACGGTCACTGTGGCTTGCGAACCGAAAACCGAAGCGAGCAACGGTAATCCCACGGCGGCTGAGTTCGGAAATGCAACCGTCAACGCCACCACCGAGCTGTCCGATGGTTGAAGATTCATTCCATAGGTGGTCCACAAGAAACTGAGAGCGTATACAACGGCGTAGCCGAGCGTGAAAACAAGGGCCGATGGGATTTCCTCTTGCAGAGCCGTGCGCGGCGCGGAAATAATCGATAGGAAAAGGGCGCAAGGAACCGCGAAACTCATCACAAACGTAATCAGGGTCTGAACATTTTTGTTGTCCATGACCCCGCGGAGCCCCGCGACGTATCCCAGGAGCAGTCCAGCAAAGATGGGTACCAGCGCGTCGGCAAGGATCTTAATCACACGATTGCCCTCAGGTGCCTGCCGTCAAGCCAGTGCCCATTGCTCTTCCATGCGTGCACGAGCGGCCCGTCCCGCCTTGCGCCATTCGCGTGCACCTTCAGACTCAATTCGATTGCGGAGATCCGTTGATCCAGATCGGGCATCCGCAATTGCGGCGATGAGTTCTTGTTGGACGTGGGCCACGGTAGTCGGCGACGGCGTATCGGGATTCTCTACGTGGAGCAGTTTGTGGAGCAGGCCGAGCTTGGCGTAGTCTTGAATGTCATACGACATGGGAAGAATCTCATGGCCAAGGCGGTCTAATTCCTGGACCGATCGAAGCGTGATCCTTGCTGCCGCTTCCTTGTGCATGGCGTGAATCACAACACCGGGGTCGTCGAAAGCAAGAATGCGATTGGCCTGGTAGCCGTGTGTTAGGAAGCCGCCGGATATAGCTTGGCCCACGACGAGTGAGATCACCGGATGACCTTTCATCCGAGCCGAAGCGTAGGCGTCCGCTGCAGCGGCCGCAGCAAGGAAGATTGCGGCGGTCCCCTCACGCCGGCCATATGCCTGGCTCTTCACATCCACGATGGCAATGATGGGACGCTTCTTGCCTTTTTCGTCACGCTCGATCGCTTCGCGCAGGCGCGCCGCCAGCGTGTATGCTTCCTCCAGTCCCACTTCGCCGCTGCGTACACATGGAAAGCGACCGTGCGGGTCCGGTACCACGCAAAGAAATCGCGCGTAGTCATCGCCAAGCTTGGCATCGGCGACCAATATGGAGCCTGGATCGCCCTTCATCGGCGAATTCTGGCCGGTGAACGCCTGAAACCATGCTTTACCTCGAAGTCCCACTTGTCCGCTCATTGCGCACCTCTATTCGGACTCCACAGCCTGCTCAGACTGAGGGGATCGATCTGCTTCGAAGTGTCAAGCGCCGCGATGCGCCGCCGGTAGAGATCAACCTGCTCGCTGCGATGTTGGGAAGGCAACCCGACCTTTACAAATCGCTGAACCGCAGCGGCAACCTTAGGCGCGTCGTCCATTACGAGTTCATCCGCCACTCCCATCCCGACGCGCTGTTCACCGCCATAGATGGCCCAGATGAGTGCACGGTCGGAAGAATCGAATTCCTCGATTCCCGACTCTTGTTCAATCACCTCGGCGCCGTTCAGTCCCAGTCGCGCTTCGGGTGTCATAACGATATAGCTCGAAAGGCCGGCCGCCAGTGACATACCGCCGAAACATCCAACGGTTCCGGCGATTACGGTGATGATTGGCGCATGCTGGCGCAACGCGAGCAGTGAGGCAATGAGTTCGGCAATCGCCGCGAGCCCGAGGTTGGCCTCCTGCAGCCGGACACCGCCCGTTTCGAGCAAAATGACAGCGGCGGTCTTTTTGCCGTTTTCGGAATCCTTCTTCGCAAGATCGAGAGCGGCGGTCATCTTCGCGCCCGACACTTCGCCCATGCTGCCGGCCTGGAATCCGCCCTCGAGCGCAATGACGACGGCCGGCTTAGCAGCGATCGCGCCTTTCAGGACAACACAGCCGTCATCGGATTGTGGCGCGATGCCTTGTTCGGGCAACCAGGGAGACTCAATGCGATCGAATGGGCCTACCAGTTCCCGCCAGGAGCCGGGATCCATCAGGCTCTGCGCTCTCGCCCTCGCGTCCAGTTCGATAAAGCTCCGCCGCTTTACGAATTCAGGGGCGCTAACTGCCGGAATCACACTCGCGGCGCTCATTGGTCAATCACCTCCATGGCCTGCTCCAGGCGTAGCATCACACTTCCGGGCGTCGCACCGGCGTCGTTAATGTGTATGCGAACAGCGCCGTCATGCCTTGCGAAAAACCGGTCCAGCACCGCCTGCCAGCTTTTTCCGAATCCATTCACGCTGGTTAGCACCGAGACATGGGCAATTCCTTTTTCAGCAGGCTGCATCAGAACCTCCATGTCTCCGGATCCGACCACACCAACATGCGCTTTGTTGCTGACGGGCCGATTCGCTGAGGGATAATCGAACTCAAGCCTTTCCATCCGTCTCCTCCTATATGCTTTCGTCACTAGAAACTACACTCTGTCGCCGTTCGACGGCGTCCAGGAAAATAGTTGCAGCCAGCAGATCGGCACTTCCGCCTGGTGAAACCCGTCGTGCGATAAGCTCGCGATCGAGACCGCCCGCTTCGATCCGCCCTTGTGGGCAGCCGTATCCACCCGCCACGAGAACTGCTTGCGCTCGCGCTTTCGTAACGTTCAAGGCCTCGATGCCTCCGCGATAAAGAAGGCAGGTGTCGTCAAGTCGAGACATGACCTCGAGCAGTGCGTCGAGTCGGCATACGTCTTCCCGGAATCCGGCTTTTCTTTGCCTGCGCAACATGGGAAGACCAGCTTGCACGACATGCGGAAAGCCCTGACAGGCTTCTCCGCGCGCTCCGGCCACGCCGTAACGCTTCCGCACGATGTCCCCGTGTGTTACGACATTGAGGGAAGCCCGGTCCGGAAAGCGGGCGATGGCGCCAGCAGCCGACGCGATCTCTGTCGCACTTAGATCGTCTCTTTGAGCGGCTGCCGCGACCAGAAGCCCAAGAATCCAGATTGCACCCTTGTGCGAATTGGCTCCCGCCGTCGCTTTGTACATAGCACGTTCTGCGTCCCGGCCGATCGCGGCAAGCTCCGCGCGCAAGTCTCTGGTCGGAGTTCGCCCCTCGGCGACCGCAGCCATGCTGGCGAAGTATGGTTCTAACACTGTTGCAGATCGCCGCATCAAATCGAGCGATAGATCAGTGTGCGCGCCAGAACCACGCCGGTCCACTAGGCCGGGCTTCGGCGTAAGTTCAGCCTCAGCGATCAGCGCCTGTCGCGCGAGCGATGCGAGTTTACAGGATCGTAGCGGAGCGTCCCGTACGCCCGGCTGCCTATTGGCATTAAGAAACACGGCCATTTCACCAGCTCCGGAATTTTGCCGGGACCTTGTACAGACCACCCGACCACGCGACCAAGTCTTCCATGCTTCGCGCGGCCAGCAGCGAACGATTAGCCAACAGCCTGTGTACACCGATGTCCTCGGGGTACGCGACAATTCCTCTTCTCCGAAGCTCCGCGGTTTCCTGAGGCTTCGAGCGCAGGCCGACGGGACTCACTCCAGCCACTGCGGCGATCGCGCGGCGTCTTTCCTCGGCGCCCTCCGTTTTGTAAAGGTACGCAATGCCCTCTTCCGTCACTACGTGACTCACGTCGTCGCCATAGATCATGACCGGCGCAATCGGCAGGCCCGCCTTCTTACCCACTTCGACCGCGTCCAAGGTCTCGACGAACGCGGGTACGTCGCCTTTTTGAAACGTCTCTACAACTTGAACTACTATTTTTCTGCCGCGAGTAGTAGGGTTCGAATCCTTTCGCAGATCGAGCCACGCTGGGCTGGGATGCCGGCGTCCATGGGGATCATGTCCCATGTTGGGCGCACCCCCGAAACCAGCGAGCCGGCCTGACGTAACGGTGGATGAGTTTGCATCGCCATCGATTTGCAACGTCGATCCAATGAAAGCATCCGCGGCATACTGGCCCGCCAACTGACAGAGAACGCGATTGGAGCGCAGACTTCCGTCGTGGCCGGTGAAGAAGATATCCGGACGGGCACGAGTGTAATCGTCCATTCCCACTTCGCTTCCGAAGCAGTGAACCGTCTTGACCCAACCGCTCTCGATCGCTGGAATTAATGTCGGATGAGGATTCAGTATCCAGTGTTCGCAGATCTTCCCACGCAATCCGAGCGATTCAGCATAGGTCGGCAATAGCAGTTCGATGGCCGACGTATCGAATCCTATTCCGTGGTTCAAAGCGTGCACCTGGTGCCGCTCGTAGATGCCGCGGATGATCATCATTCCCATGAGAATGTGAAGGTCGGTGATCTTCCGCGGATCGCGCGTGAAAAGAGGCTCAATTGCATAGGGCCGGTCGCCCTCCACGATCACATCCACCCACGACGACGGTATGTCGACGCGCGGAAGCTCTTCAACTATACGGTTCACTTGAACGATAACAATCGCGTCGTGGAACGCGGCGGCTTCCACAATCACCGGTGTATCTTCGGTATTCGGACCGGTATAAAGGTTTCCTTCCCCATCGGCCTGTTCCGCGCAAACCAGCACCACGTTCGGAGCAAGGTCCACCAACAACCTGGAGTACAACTCAGCATAGGTGTGAATCGCGCCGATCTCCACCTTACCGTCTGCGAGTAACTGGGCTAGCCGGAGGCTCTGCGGACCTGCGAAGGCAAAGTCAATCTTCTTCGCAATCCCTAGCTCGAAGACCGTGAGGTGCTCCGGCCTGCTGATGCTGGAGATGATCAAATGCAGGTCATGCAGCTTCTTGGGATCGCTCTTAGCCAGCGATCGTGAGAGAAAGTCGGCTTGCTTTTGGTTATCGCCTTCGATGACGACTCGATCGGCCGGCGCGATCAAGGTCTCTAAAGCCTCAACGATCTTGGACTGCTTTAACACTGGCCCTGTCATCCAGGGCGAGACGAGCTGCATACGCCGCTTTTTCTCGTCACGCCGCGTCGTCCAGGAGTGAACCGATTGCTCTTGTGCTAGCGCTACCATGTTAGCTTCTCCTATGAATTTAGTAACTGGCCCGATCGTCCAGTCAGGGCGGCTTACCGTGACGAGATCTGCTTGCGAACATGCGATGCAGCCTCTTCGATCAACGCCGCAACCTCCTTCGGGTGCGAGACGTAGACCGAGTGGCTGGCTCCGGCGACTTCGACTTTGTGACTGCCGGCGCGTGTGGCATACCAACGTTCGAGATCGGGGTTGATGGTTCTGTCGCTTCCGGCTACCAGCATCCAGCTTGGCTTACTTCTCCACGCAGCAGTGGTGATTACTGCTTTGAAATTGTCCGCTTTATTCAGC
>Ga0181525_10002269_pt1 | contig 15829 bp, 13 predicted proteins | sample PEATcosm2014_Bin_48_FD_121100 | JGI IMG/M metagenome (GOLD analysis project Ga0181525, IMG submission 121100) | Peatland microbial communities from MTU Mesocosm Facility, Houghton, MI, USA - PEATcosm2014_Bin06_10_metaG | ecosystem: Environmental > Terrestrial > Soil > Wetlands > Peat | place...
GAACGAGCGACCAGGCCGACACTTCGGACCTCATGGCCGCTCTCGTCACTCTGTGCGAAGACCGCCTCCCAGGCGCCGGGACAGCAACCGGCCAGGCCCCCGCGGCCGGCACGCTGCGGGCGCTGCTGGTCGAAGACGATTTCTCCAGCCGGCTTGTGTTGCAGACTTTTCTTTCACGCTATGGCGAATGCCACGTAGCAGTGAATGGCCGGGAAGCGGTACAGGCGGCCCGCTCGGCGCTGGAGCGAGGGCAAAGATACGATCTGATCTGCATGGACATCATGATGCCCGAAATGAACGGCCGCGAGGCGGTTCGGCAGATCCGCACCCTGGAGGTAGAGCACGGCATCCTCTCAACATACGGAGCGAAGATCGTCATGACTACGGCGGTGGACGACATCAAGGAAGTAATTCGATGCTTCCAGGAGCTCTGCGATGGCTACCTTGTAAAGCCGATCGATCTGAACCTGCTGCTGAACCAAATGAAATCCTATCAACTGCTCCGGTAGCGCACACCGGATGTGGATCGCATAGTCAAGCGCTCCTGACCGAAGTGCCTGGGCTACCAGCCTGTGTCGAAAGTCCGAAAAGACCGTCGCGGTCGGGATGGCCGGTATCAGGCAGCCACCGCCGAGTCGGCCCGGGGAATTTTCACCCCGAGCCGCTCACAGAACCGTGCGTGACTGTCTCCAGTCACACGGCTCGTGCCGTCCATTGAGAGCTGCCGCCCTCTCCACCTCGCTCGCGTTCCTGCCCGAATTGCGCTTTTGGCTTCCTCTTATGAGCCTCGACTGCGAGGGAGCGGTTTACGGCCTTTTCATCACCTTTCAGCTACGGCAGTAACTCGGCTGTAAGCGTTGCCCCGCCCATTTCGGCCAGAACGGTGGCTAGCTTCACCGGCCTCCTGGTTTCTTTGGCGATCCAGACCGTGTATTTGCCCGGACCCCCGTCGTTCGAGGACAACTCCACTTTGAAAGCATCGAAGGTTCCAGCGGGCGTCGCGGCGCTCTCGGATCCGGCTACCTGAAGCTGCATCACTTTCACCCTTTGCGCCTCCGCGTCGAAGTTTCGAAAGGCGGCGCTGTATCCATCGGCGAGCGGAAGGCATCCGATTACGAAACTGGAGCCGGCTGCGTCGGCGAACAGCGGCCCGTCCAGATCGGCGGAAATCGGCTTGTCCTCTCCATCCGCCTCCACGCTGCCGGTCACCTTGCCATCCGCAAATTCCAAATAGATGGCCATGGGCCCTTGTTTCAACGTCCGCTTCTTCAGAGTAAGGGTGCCCTTCGCTAGCGTCGTGGTGTCCTCCATGACGCCCATCGGCGTGTCCATGGTTTCCACCGCCGTCCAGAAGTCGCCCGAATCTGTGATGGAGGTAGAAAGCTTGAGCGCCATCTGTTGATTGCCCATGGAGAGCCGGGCGGCGTAGTGGTAAGTGCCAGGCTGCAAATCCGCCGTCACTTGGGGAACGCCGACGCTGGATGGATCCACCAGCTTCGAAAGCGCCACGGTCTTCGGATCGACGGTGATTTCCGCCAGGCGCTCCACCACTTCCGGCGAGCCGCCGTCCTGATAGCGCCCCTTCAGATGCGTAGCCAGAAATTTCTCAATGGCCATGAACATCGCGAGATTGTTCACCGGCCGGGCAAAGCCGTGGCCCTCGTCGGGCGCCAACAGATATTCCACTGGAAAACCCCGGTCGCGCAGCGCGATCACGATCTGCTCGGCCTCCCGGCGGTTCACCCGCGGGTCGTTCGCACCCTGGACTACCATCAGCGGCGTCTCGATTTTCTCCGCGGAATAGAGCGGCGAGCGCTCCTCCAGCCATTGCTTGCCGGCGGGCGTTTCAGGATCGGCCATGCGCGCGTACATGATCTTGCGTCCCGCTTCCCAATAGGGAGGGAGCGATGCCAGCAAGGTGCTCAAATTCGACGGTCCCACGATATCCACCGCCGCGCGGAACAAGTGGGGAGTGAAGGCGACACCCGCCAGAGTGGCATATCCGCCGTAGGAGCCGCCGAGAATACCTACGCGTTGAGGATCGGCAATGCCTTCGGCGACCAGGTACTTCACGCCCCAAGTGATGTCGTCCTGCATCTTCGCGCCCCACTCGGCGTTGCCCGCGTTCAGGAACCTTTTGCCGAATCCGGTAGAACCGCGGAAATTGGGCATAAAAACCGCATAGCCGCGATTGGCGAAAAACTGCGCGATGCCATTGTAGCCCCACTCGTCGCGCGCCCAGGGACCGCCGTGCACCACCACGATCACCGGCAGACTCTTGGCTTCCAGACCTTTCGGCACCGTCAGATAGGCTGGAATCTCCAGGTTGTCCGAAGACCGGTAGCGGACCGCCTGCATCGGCGCCAGCCACTCGCGCGGCAACTTCTCGCGAATTTTGTATTGAAATGCGAGATCCCGCGTCTTGCGATCAAACAGGTACGTTTCGCCCGGTTCCGTGTCGCCAGTCACCGCGATGAGCCACTGATCCTCATCGCGCGTGCTGGTAGTAACCGAGATTTCCTGGCCCGGAAACTTCGCCTCCAGCCAGCGATAGTCGGCTTCGAACGTCCGATCCTTAAAATAGCGGCGGTCGCGATCGTCGGAGTAGCGCGTTGCCACCAGTTCGTCGGTTGCTTCGGAAAACCAGGCGCCCTCCAGATCCACGCGAGCCAGGGGGTCGGATTCCACCAGCTCGATCTCGCCCGATGCAGGATCCAGTAGCGCCAGAGTCATCAGATCCAGATCGCCCTGGTTGGTCTCCATGTAAGCGCGCTGGCCGTCTTTATGAAACTGGACGACGCCGCAGTTCTCAAAAACGTTGCAGGTATAGATGGGCGTGAAACCGCCGGAATCCACGCGCAGGATTTGCTGGTCGCCATTATTCTCCACGCGCTGCGCCAGCCGCAGATTCCCCGTCAGATCGAAGATCCAGGCGGCCATGCGATCCGTATTCTTGCGAATCAGCGTGCGCTCGCCTGTAGATATGCTGAGCTTGTAAAGATCGTGCCAGGATTTGTCGCGGTCGTTCAGCCCGATGTAGATCACGTCCGGATCGGTCTTGGGCGCGCTGAACAGCATCACTCGCACGCCTTTCAGATTGGTGAGATCGCGCGAGAGCGGAGCTGCGTCCGGCGCGGCCGTTTCAGCGTTGGGATCCACGGCGTAAACGTTGAAGTTTTCGTCACCGGCGTGATCTTTTACGTAGGCGATGAATTTGGCGTCGCGGGTCCAGAGAAAACCCGCAACCGGACGCGCGGTCTCCGTCGTCATCAGCCGCGCCGAGCTGAACTGCTGGTTGGTCTTCTTCACCCAGATGTTACGCGTTTCTTTCCACGGTTTCAGGAAAGCAATGAACTTGCCGTCGGGCGAAAGCTGAGCGCCGGAAATTTCGGGATCGCCGAACAGCAGTTCGCGATCGATGAGTGGAGGAAGGCCTGGCATTGTTGATTTCAAATTAGCGTCGCTTTCAAATTAGCGTTGCTTTCAAATTAGCGGATTTCCCGGTAGCGAGCGAGTGTAACGCCCGATTCTTCGATGGCCATTCGCACCTGGGCGCTGGTAAGGGCGTCCAATTCGCGGCGCCGGCTCTCTTTGAGACGCGTGTGGGCGGCCTGCAATTCCTGGGTGCAAAAACCGGGATGGCACATGAACTCAGTCACGCCGTCGGGCAACTGGCGGATCAGGCGGGCCAGCTCGGCGGCGTCATAATGACCGGTCAGTAAGAATCCAGCAAAATGATCCGTGGTGCGGCATCCATGGCGCGACAGCACGCGATGGAAACCCGCGCGCGCGAACCCGAGCGCCTTGGTGACCGCTCGGCGCTGCCAGGTTATGCCGGACCCGTGAAATGGCAGATCGAACGGACGGCGGACCCAGGGAATCCCAAACTCGGAGGAGATTCGCGCTACGGCGCGCAGCACCGGCGGGAACAGGTGGGTGTGTTTATGCGTGTCCAAATGCGTCGGCTGAATGCCGGCGCTCTGGACTTTGCGAACCTGGGCAGCCAGCTCGTCGTAGATTCGGATACGGCCCAGAGCGGTCTGCCGGATAAACTCCGCAAGCGTGGGTGGAAAACCATTGCCGTCCACGAGCACCAGGTGCACGCCAACATCCAACCAGGGGTGCTCGCGCGCCAGCGCTACCGCGTGATCGAAGGCCGCGCCGGTAGCCATCAGCGTAGTGGCGGTCAGGATACCCGCGCGGTGAGCATGAATGATTCCTTCGTTCACGTCGCGCGTGTAGCCGAAGTCGTCGGCGTTCGTAATCAGGTATTTCAAACCGATGCTTTAGAATATGGCGAGCTTGATGCGCAGAAACTTCTTGGGATTGGCTCGGAAATCCTGCATCAGGAGATGCATCTGGCGCGTGGCGCCGTTCAGGTTATCGTACAACTGCTGATTCACCAACAATTGCCCGATAGTTCCCTGCCCGGAGTTGACTTTGTCTATAATCGAATCGATCTTTGCGATGGTCCCTTTCAGTTGGTTGCTCAAATCGTCGCTCTTCAGAAGCTGGCCCGCGGTGCCCTTGCCGGCGTTCAGGTCGTCCACCAACTGATGCATTCCCTTGACCGTATCGTTGATCTGGTTATACAGCTCCGGGTCCTTGAGAAACTTGCCCGCGCTCCCTTGGCCATCCTGTAATTGCGCCACCAGCGTATCCACGCGCTTCAAAGTGGTCTGAAAATTGTCGTACAACTCCCGATTGTTGAGCAGCAGCCCAATGGTCCCCTTATCGCTGTTGAAGGTGTCGACGAGTTGTTTCGCTTCGTCGACAATCTGCAGGAAATGGTTGTACAGCGTCTCGTCCACCAGCAGTTTCCCGATGCTGCCTTGCCCGTTTTCCACCAGACCCACAATCTTGTCGACACGCTGGATAGTGTCCTGCAGCGAGTTCATCACGCCAAAGCCCTGCTGAACCAGGTCCTGAATTTCGCCGGTGTTGACGCTCGGAATTTCCTGGTCGGGCCCAACCGTGGCGCCGCTCTTGCCGGATTTGATGTTGATGTACTTGGTCCCGAGCACGTTGGCGGCGCTGATGGACGCCAGCGAATCGCTCGGAATATCGCGCAGTACGTGCTGCGGCAACTCCATATCGATCCGTACCAACCGCATTGGATCCTTGGAACCGGACAAGCGGATGGTTTTGACCTTGCCCACCGGGATGCCGTCCAGGTTCACCGGCGCCCCGTTGGTGAGAGCGGCGGCGTCGGCCATGTAAGTGTAGATCATCACCTGGGATTCAAAAAGATTGGTGTTCCCGGTGATCAGAAAAATGAGCACCGCCAGGATGGTCATGGCGACGATCACAAGGATCCCTACTTTGAGTCGCGCCCATGTGGTCCTGCTCTGAATGGCCATAGATTATGCGTGCTTGGGCACAAACTTCTGCACGTAATCGTCCTGGGACGCCTCTAGTTCGTGTTGGGCGCCTTCAAACACCACCCGCCCATCCTTCATGACCATAAAGATAGTGTGCGTAGGATTGGAACCAGGTCCTCCGGGCCCCCCGTTGCTGGCTGTCGGCTCCAAATGTCCGCTGCTGTGATTGTAGCGGAAGTTAGCCATCAATTGCCCGTCCTGATAGCGCTGGGTGACGATCAGGTTGCCGGTATTTTTCACGTCGCGCTCTTTAACGATCAGCGCCATGATGGTGTTGGCGGTAATCGGATCCAGACCCGCGGTAGGCGAGTCGTAGAGCACCAACGGAGGTTCGCTCACCACTGCGCGAGCTATGCCGACGCGGCGCCGCATTCCACCGGACAGCTCGCTCGGATACTGTTCCAAGGTCTGCTCCAGCTCCACAAATCGCAGAGCTTCCTTGACCTTCTGTTCCACTTCCTGGAGTGACTCGGAATGCTGCGGCCGGTTGAGCATTGGATACGCGACGTTTTCCTCTACCGTGATCGAGTCGAACAGGCCGCCCTCTTGAAAAAGCACTCCCACCCCGCTGCGCAGCTCGAAGAGCTGCGTCTCTTTGAGGCCCGTAATCTCCCTGCCAAAAAGAAAGATTTTTCCCGATTCGGGACGGATCAATCCAATGGCGGCTTTGAGCAGCGTGGTCTTGCCGCTGCCGGCCGCACCCAGCACGACACGTGTGTCGCCGGCATGCAGCTCGAATGATACCGAATCCAGCGCTGTGATTTCGTCGAAATGCAGGGTAACCTTCTCGAATCGTAGAAGGCTTTCCTGTGCAGGAGGATTGGCCGGGGCGGTCATCGCGGTTCGCCGTAGATCATGCGCTAGTGCAGGTTCACGAAAATGCGCGTGAGCAAGGATGTGACCACGAACACCCAAACCGAAGCCGCAACCACCGCTTTGGTGGTGGCCAGGCCTACGCCCTGCGTTCCGCCGGTGGTGCGCAAGCCGTAGAAGCAGCCAACCAGAGAAATGATGAAGGCGAAAACGAATGGCTTCAGCAGACCTTGCACCACGTCGTTATATTCCAGCGCCTGGTAGGCGGTGGTCCAATACTGAGAGACGCCGAGGCCGATCTGGAAGTAGGCGATGACGAAACCACCGATCATGCCGAGGAAATCGGCCACGATGGTCAGCATGGGAAGCATCACGCAAGTGGCGATCATGCGCGGCGTCACCAGCTTCTGAATGGGGTCCGTACCCAGGGCGCGCATAGCATCGATCTGCTCGGTCACTTTCATCGACCCGAGTTCGCTCGCGATTCCCGATGCGTTGCGCCCCGCCACCAGCAGCGCAGTTAGCACCGGACCCAATTCGCGAACCAGGGTGATGGCGACGATGGACCCCACTTGGTCCGTGGCGCCATATTGGGCGAGCGCCCGGGACATCTGCATAGTGATGACGAAGCCGCTGAAAAAGCCCGTGAGAATGACGATGGGCAAGCTTCCCACGCCAATGGCGTCCATCTGGAGGATGACGTCTTCCAGGTAATGCGGACCCCGAAAGAGATTCAGGAGCGCGCGCCCGGCGAGAATATAAAAATCCTGGATTGCGGCAACCGGCGGCTTCAGGAAGTCGAGCAAACGGGCCCCCGCATTCCCCGATGCTACCACGCAGCGTGGGTGGTGGGCTCCTAGGCGGGTGACTCATCCCCGCTGACTCGCCGGATTAGGAAAACGAGCGGGCAGCCCGCCAAGCCGAGCAGCGAAATCTTTAGGATCAGCGAGTGTCGCCTCCGCTTCCTCAGCTATTCTCACAAACACGGGTTCCTGTCGGCGCGCCGTCTGGTACATGTGCTGGTTCGCCCAAAATAGCCCTGAAATTATTCGCTTCGGCTCGTTTCAACGCAAAATGTAAACGTAGAAATACGCGCGGCTAACCCGCTCATCAGCCGGAGTTTCAAATCCCTGTGTCACCGGCTCGCATGGCCGCTGTCTTCCGCGGCGAGCACATCTCCCAACCGGTCCAACCGCCGCTCCCACATCGATCGCACTCCTCCGATCCAACGTTCGGCGGTTGAGAGCCCGGCCGGCTCTATGCGGCAAGTTCGTACTCTACCCGCTTTTTGAGTTCGCACTAAACCACTCTCTTCCAGCACTTGCAAATGTTGCACCACAGCCGCCAGGCTGATATCAAGCGGTCGCGCCAATTGCGAGACCGAGATGGGACCTTGGCTGATCCTCTGCACCATGGCACGGCGCGTGGCATCACCCAGCGCTTGGAAAACACGGCCGATGTCCGGTTTCGTCCGAGGTCTGGCACCAGGCATGAGTTGTATCTGCTACGCTCCGGACTGCTGCGCCAGCTGTCCGGCCAATCGATCCAGCAGCCGCCGCCATCCTCCCTCACGCATCTGTGCGCCGTCGGAACCTTCCAAGAATGCCGCTTGATGGGTGAAGACGAGGTTGGTCCCATGCGCCGCCGGCAAGAACTCAAACGTGGCGAGAGAAGCCGAAATGTGCCGGCCGTCCAGCGCCATGATGGCGGCCATAACGATGCGACGATTCGCCACAATGTCCAGATAAGTGGCCTCGTTGGTGAGCGTGGCGCCCTGCACCGGGCCGCTCGCAATTTGGGAGCGGGAGCGCTCCTTGCCGCCCACCCGGAAATCCATTTCGAATTCGCCGGCCGGATGGCTTTCTCCTTCCGCAAACCAGCGGCGCTTTTTAGCGGGATCGGCGAATGCGGCAAACACGGCTTCGGGCGTGACGGCATAACTACGCTCGATCACGAAAGTATTGTGCGTGACGGATGGTGCTTCAATAGTCAAGTCCATAATAGTCAAGTCTATGCTTAAGTATAAACCCGGCCCGGGCGCGATTGTCAAGTGAATACTTTAGTATTGCGCGGGCGTGCCTGCGCTAATTCGCGGCGGTCAACGCTTTCAAATACCGGTAGTAAAACTCCACACCGTCATAGAAGGAACTTACGCGTACGCGCTCATCTTTGCCGTGCGCCCTCACATCGTCCTGATCGAGTGCGACTCCGGAAATGCCATAACTCGGTATGCCCGCCGCGATGGTATAGACGCTATCGGACGCGCCCGTCTCCATCTCCGGAATAACCGGCGCGCTGGGCCACATCGCATCGGTCACCCGCTCCAGCGGCTGCATCACTTCCGCCGGCGGCAAAACAGGTGCGAAAGCTTTGGTGTCGGGAGCTCGATCGGAAACGTTGCCGGAATTGTCAATATACTTCACGATTACTTTTGGATCGGCGAAGACCCGAATTAAGTGTTGCCGGATCTCCTCCGAGGTATGGCCCGGGAGGATGCGGCAATTCACGATCGCTTGCGCCTGTTGGGGCAGCGCATTATTGGCGTGTCCGGCGCTCAGGCGCGTGGCGACGCAGGTAGTCCGGAGTAGGGAATTAAATCGCGGATCTTTGGAGATCCGCGCCAGCGCCTCGCCATCCGGAGGAGTTTTCAAAATCGCTGTCATGTCGGCCGCCGTTTGCGCCGACTCGAGCACCGCGCGACGCTGAAAATAGGAGCGCGTTACCGGGTTCAATTCAAAAGGAAACGGCGCCTGTTCCAGGCGCGAGAGAGCGTCCGCGATATGATAGATCGCGTTGTCCGGGACCGGCAGAGAACTGTGGCCGCCCGGATTGGTGGCCTCCAGCTCGAAATCCGCGTACAGCTTTTCGTTTGCCTCCACATCCACATTCAGCGGCTTACCTTTAACCGTGGTGACGCCGCCCGCATCCGGATTCAGTGCGAAAGCGGCATCGACGAGCTCGCGATGATTCTTCAATAGCCAATCGACGCCATTTGATTTCCCGCCCTCTTCATCCGCCGTCAGGGCCAGAATGATGTCGCGATCCGGCTGGTAGCCTTCGCGCTTGAGACGAATGAAGTCCGTGACCAGGATGGCGTCGCTCACCTTCATATCCTGAGTGCCGCGGCCGTAGAAATAGCCGTCCTTCTCGATGAACTGAAACGGATCCGTGGTCCAATCCTCGCGCCGCGCTTCCACCACATCCAAATGCGCGATGATAAGGATCGGCTTCAACCCGGGTGCACCGCTCCCGCGATAGCGCGCGACGAGATTGCCCTTGCGACTGTTGGGGCCCAGGACTTTCACGTCTTCGGAGGCGAAGCCGGCATCGAGCAGGCGTTTGGCCATGGCATCCGCCGCGACCGTGGTGCTGCCCACCGAATCGGTGGTATTGATCTCAATGAGCTGTCTAAAAATGTCGCGCGCCAACTGGCGGGTGGCTTCGTCAAGCGTTGCGGCTGCCAGGCAGCCTGAGATCAGAAAACTGGTTACAGTGAGGATGCGCAGGTTCATGACCGATCGTTTCATGAACGATCTTACCAGTGCGATATTTGACGGCGCGACACTTACCAGGGCCGCAAGCCTTTTTTGCCAATGTCGGTGCGATAGTGCATGCCATCAAAATGGATCTTCCGTACTTGGGCATATGTATTGCTTATCGCCAGCTCGAGCGTCGCTCCGCTGGCCGTAACGCCCAGCACCCGGCCCCCCGATGTTACTAAAACATTTTGCTCAATTTTCGTTCCGGCGTGAAAGACGGCTGCTTCGTGAACCTGATCGACACCCGTAATCGCATCGCCTGTACGCGTCGATTCAGGGTATCCGGCAGCCGCGAGCACCACGCATACGGATGGATCCGCGTTCCAGTCCAAAGGCGTTTCATCCAGCGAGCCGTGTGCGGCGGCCAATAGCGGCTCCACAAAGTCGGACGCCATACGATGCATCAGCGCTTGCGTCTCCGGATCGCCCAGGCGAGCATTGAACTCCACCACTTTGGGTCCCTGGGCGGTCATCATTAACCCGGCATAAAGAAAGCCGGTAAATGGCACACCGTCGGCACGCATTTGCTGAATCGCCGGCCGGATCACCTGCGCCATCACCAGCTCCTGGCGAAATGGATCGAGGATCCGCCCGTCACAATACGCGCCCATGCCACCGGTATTCGCACCCTGGTCGCCGTCGTTCACCGTCTTGTGATCTTGCGTCGGCTCGAGCGGCAGCACGTTCACGCCATCCGTCAGGACAATGAAACTAACTTCAGCGCCGGTCAGGAATTCTTCGATCACTAGCGTGGATCCAATGCAGGTCAGCTTATCGATGGCGCAATTCGCCTCTTGGTGCGTGTTCGCAATGATCACACCTTTCCCGGCCGCCAAACCATCCGCTTTAACTACGACCGGCAGATCGAACTCAAGCAACGCGTCGCGCGCTTCCTCTGCGCTATTTACGGCAGCAAATCGCGCCGTCGGAATTCCCGCGCGCAGCATTAGTTCCTTGGCGAACGCCTTGCTCGATTCCAGGCGTGCCGCAGCGGCTGTTGGACCCACAATGCGGCGTCCTGCGGCACGAAATTGGTCGACGACCCCAGCCGCAAGCGGCTTCTCCGGCCCAACCACGGTTAAATCGGCATGGATCGATTCAGCGGCAGCAAGGAAGTCGGTGGTCGCTAGACAGGTCGCGCTCTGCGCCATTCCAGGATTGCCCGGCGCTGCGTACAACGCTGTTACTTTTGGGCTCTGCGCCAATTTCCAGCAAAGCGCGTGTTCACGGCCACCTGAGCCAATCACCAGGATCTTCATGGGGTAAATGGAAAGCTAAGTATGCCACACTGAAAATGATCCCCATGAAGTCTTCTCGATACGAGGTCGTTGTGGTGGGCGCCGGCCACGCAGGATGTGAGGCCGCGCGTGCGTGCGCTCGCATGGGCCTGCGCACCGCGATGATCACCATGAACCTGGACCTGATCGCGCAAATGTCCTGTAATCCGGCGGTCGGCGGCATCGCGAAGGGCCATCTGGTTCGCGAGATCGATGCGTTAGGCGGCGTGATGGGCGAAATCACCGATGCAGTTGGTATCCAGTTTCGGTTGCTCAACACCAGCCGCGGGCCGGCCGTATGGTCCCCACGTGCGCAATGCGACAAGAAGCAATATCGGATCAGGATGCGCGAGGTGTTGGAGCGTGAACCGAATCTGCGTATCTTACAAGCCGAAGTGGCGCAGCTGGTGATTGAAAGCGCGACGGTTAGCGGAGCGAGTTCCCGCGTAACCGGCGTCATCCTTCGCGACGGTAGAACAATATCGAGTGATTGTGTTTTACTTACTACCGGAACGTTCTTGAACGGCTTGGCGCATGTTGGGGAGATGACCTACAGTTGCGGTCGCAACGGTGAGGCCCCATCAAACTTGCTGGGCGATCAATTGCGAACACTTGGTTTAGCCTGGACACGGCTCAAGACGGGCACTCCGCCGCGGCTCGATGGCCGAACGATCGATTGGTCCCGCTTTGAAGCGCAGAGTGGAGACGCTGAGCCGACGCCGTTCTCATTCCTCACAGAGAGGATAAACCGCGAACAGATCAAGTGTTATATATCCTATACTTCTGAGCAAACGCTTCAGATTCTGCGCGATAGCATCCGTCGTTCGCCTCTCTACAGCGGCCAGATCGAGGGCGTTGGGCCGCGCTACTGCCCGTCGATAGAAGATAAGGTGGTCAAGTTTCCAGACAAGGACAGGCATCAGATCTTCCTGGAGCCCGAGGGTTTAGACACCAACGAAGTTTACGTGAATGGCATGTCCACTAGCATGCCTATCGATGTTCAATTGGCCATGGTAGCTTCGATTCCGGGGCTTGAGGATGCAGAAATGATCCGTCCCGGATATGCCATCGAATATGACGCAATCGACCCTCGCGAGCTGAAGCATAGCCTGGAAGTGAAAGCGATTGACGGCCTGTTCCTGGCTGGCCAGATCAATGGAACGTCGGGTTATGAAGAAGCAGGCTGTCAGGGATTGATGGCCGGCATGAATGCCGCGCGTCGGGTGAGTGGTCAGGAACCCGTAATCATTGCGCGAACCCAGGGCTACACTGGCATTTTAATTGATGACTTGATCAATAAGGGCGCCGATGAGCCATATCGGATGTTTACCTCGCGGGCGGAGTTCCGGCTGCACCTGCGTATCGATAACGCCGATGAGCGACTCACCCCCATTGGCCGTGAAGTGGGTTTGGTCAGCGATGATCGCTGGTCGCTCTACCTGCGTAAGCAAGTTCAAAATGCTCGATTGAGGGAGTTTCTGGAATCCAAGGGTCTGATGCAACGGCTTCGACGGCCGGAAGTTAGCATTGGATCACTGGTGAGCTCCCTGACCGATGTCTTGGGAGAAGAGCCCTTACACGGTGTCTTGGCTACCGTCCAGACAGAAGCAAAATACGCAGGGTACATTGCGCAGCAGCAGCGGCAGATTGAACGGCTACGCGAGTCCGAGCTTCGGCGTATCCCTCCAGGATTTGAATTCACGGGAATTCCGGGCCTTTCGACAGAAGCCCGGCAAAAGCTGGAGCGGGTCCGGCCGCAAACACTTGGCCAAGCTGGCCGCATTCCCGGCATTACGCCCGCAGCGCTTGCAGTTCTCGACGTTTATTTGAATCTCGGTGCCCACTCCTGACTGGTTCTCTCGGTTGCTCCATCAAGAAATGGATCCCTGGCTCCATTTGTCTGACTTCGAGATCGGGCAGCTCTTTAGGCACTACGAGCTTCTACAGCTCTGGAACCAACGAATGAATTTGACTACTGTCCGGCCTGGTCCCGAGACTGTTATTCGTCACTATTGCGAATCCTTGTTTTTTGCAACTCATCTGCCCGCAGGCAACAATCAGATTTCCCTGTATGACTTGGGGTCAGGAGCGGGATTTCCGGGCTTTCCCATTGCTGTCTTGAAACCCAATTGGCAAGTGACGCTCGTTGAATCAAGTCAACGAAAAGCCGTTTTCCTCCGGGAATCGACTCGTCAGCTCCGAAATGTAAAGGTGTTGGCCGAGCGGATGGAGGATATCTCGGAACAGGCTGATTGGGCGATTTCAAGAGCGGTGGATGCCAGGTTTGTTCTCGCAACGGTCCCCCGCATTGCCCGGAGTGTCGGCCTCATGGTAGGCGAGGACGAATTCTTAGCGATCGGAAAGGATTCGCCGATTGCGTGGGCCGCGCCAGTTCGGTTACCTTGGGGAGACCGAACAATGTGCCTTTATGGGAGCTGTGAGGCTTGAGTCGCGTGGAAACGCGACCCTCGTCTCACGGGGAACGATAGTCGGAATCGCAGAAACGGAACAGCTCTGCGGATACAGTAGCTTGAAATCACGGTTCCACGTGGAACGGAATCGTAAGCGGAACAGCTCGCGGATTGAGTCATGGAATCACGGTTCTTGGACGGAAACAGCTCCCGAATTAGAGTCTCATGGTTCCCGGGGAGAACGGAATCGTGGACGGAACAGCTCTGCGGATACAGTAGCTTGAAATCACGGTTCCACGTGGAACGGAATCGTAAGCGGAACAGCTCGCGGATTGAGTCATGGAATGACGGTTCTTGGACGGAAACAGCTCCCCGGATTACAGTCTCATGGTTCCCGGGGGAACGGAATCGTGGACGGAACAGCTCTGCGGATACAGGAGATTGAAATTACGGTTCCACGTGGAACGGAATCGTAAGCGGAACAGCTCGCGGATTGAGTCATGGAATCACGGTTCTTGGACGGAAACAGCTCCCCGGATTACAGTCTCATGGTTCCCGGGGGAACGGAATCGTGGACGGAACAGCTCTGCGGATTCAGTAGCTTGAAAGCACGGTTCCACGTGGAACGGAATCGTAAACGGAACAGCTCGCGGATTGAGTCATGGAATCACGGTTCTTGGACGGAAACAGCTCCCGAATTAAAGTCTCATGGTTCCCGGGGAGAGCGGAATCGTGGACGGAACAGCTCTGCGGATACAGTAGCTTGAAATCACGGTTCCACGTGGAACGGAATCATAAACGGAACAGCTCGCGGATTGAGTCATGGAATCACGGTTCTTGGACGGAACGGGTTCCCCGGGTCAGAGTCTCGTGGTGCCCGAGGGAACGGAATCGTAAGCGGAACAGCTCCGCGGAGATCACGCGGAACAACGGTTCCACGTGGAACATTCGGAATCATGAACGGAATGCGTGAGTAAAGTCATAGCAATCGCAAATCAAAAGGGTGGCGTAGGTAAAACTACAACCGCCATCAATCTTGCCGCTTCACTCGCGGCCAGCGACCTGCGTGTTTTGTTAGTTGACTCCGATCCCCAAGGAAATGCCACCACCGGCCTTGGAATCGCTAAGGGCGGTGATCTCCCCACCCTTTACCAAGTCCTTCTGGGCGAGGCGGATGCGGCGGAGGCGATCATTTCGACCGCCTTTGCCCGCCTGGATATACTCCCTTCCGACAAAAACCTGGTTGCCGCAAACCTCGAATTGGTTGAACTAGAAAGCCGGGAATTCAGGCTTCGTGAGAAGTTGGAGCCTCTGCGACCACAATATCCCTTCATTTTGATCGATTGTCCCCCAGCATTGGATCTGCTTACTCTCAATGCTATGGTTGCGGCAGACTCTATCCTGATTCCTATACAATGCGAGTTTTTTGCGCTGGAAGGCATTTCGCAGTTGTTGGACACCATCGAGCGGGTTCGCGGATCCTTCGGCAGCGTGCTCGAAATTGAAGGCGTCCTGCTTACTATGTATGACGACCGAACCAATTTGACGCGTCAAGTGGAGACCGATCTCCGTAGCTTCTTTGACAGGTCGGTTTTTGAGACCGTCATTCCACGTAGCATTAGACTGGCGGAGGCACCCAGTTACGGGAAACCAATCATGGCCTATGACATTCGGTCGCGAGGCGCGGACAGCTACATTCAATTAGCTAGGGAGGTTCTGGCTCGTGGACACAACGCCGGAAAAGCAACGCAAAGCCTTAGGTAGGGGATTGTCTGCTTTACTTCCCCAAAGGTCGGCAGCCGCTGCGGTGCAGGCGGCCCCAGAACCAGGGACCTCCGGGTCAAGAGTTCTCACGATACCCATTGCAGATATACAGCCGAATCCACTGCAACCCCGTTCAATCTTCGATTCAGCGCGCCTGGAAGAGCTCGCTAATTCCATAAAAACACATGGTGTTATTCAACCGATCCTGGTTCGCCGCAATGCTTCCGGATATGAACTCATTGCCGGGGAGCGGCGCCTGCGCGCGGCAAAACTCGCCAGTCTCAGCGAGGTGCCTGCCATTGTTCAGGACTACGCGGACGAGCGAATTCTCGAAATAGCTCTCATCGAAAACATCCAACGCGAGGATCTAAACCCGATGGAAACCGCGCAGGCTCTGGAGCGCCTCCATGTGGACATGAACTTGAGCCACGAGGAAATCGCAGCCCGAACCGGTAAGGATCGGACCACGATCACCAATATGATCCGCCTGCTACGTTTGCCCCGAGACGTCCAACTATTAGTCGCCGAACGCCGCCTGTCTATGGGTCATGCGCGTGCGATTCTGGGTCTCGTGACTCCCGAGTTACAGACGCAGGTGGCAGAGAAGGCCGCTGCGCAGGGGTACTCGGTCCGGCAAGTTGAAC
>Ga0181525_10002272_pt1 | contig 15820 bp, 20 predicted proteins | sample PEATcosm2014_Bin_48_FD_121100 | JGI IMG/M metagenome (GOLD analysis project Ga0181525, IMG submission 121100) | Peatland microbial communities from MTU Mesocosm Facility, Houghton, MI, USA - PEATcosm2014_Bin06_10_metaG | ecosystem: Environmental > Terrestrial > Soil > Wetlands > Peat | place...
GAGGATGTTTATTATGAAGCGGATGGTTCTGTTGGCTGTACTGACTCTGGCGTTGCCGATGGCAGCGTTTGCGACTTCGGTAGATTTCACGAACAGCCACGGCGTCCTGACGGGAAGCGCTGCGGGCTTGCAGCTGACGGGCTCGGAGCTGATTGCGATAAGCGGGTTCGGGGGTGGGGGTCTAGTCACGGGTAATTTAGGTACCTTGAGCTTTTCGACGGGAGCGCTGGCCAGCGGAAATTTGCAGAACGGTGGCACCTTCGCCGGTGGCACGGGGAGCACCTTTGATATCGTCAGCAACGGCGGTGGTGGGATACCGAAGGGCGCGCTCTTCACAGGGTCGTTCAGCGGTCCGGTGACCTGGACCATGGTTACCCTGGCAAACGGCACGCACAATTACACGTTGACAGGTGCCATTAGCGGGACATGGACGGGTGGTCAGACTTTGAGCGGAGCGACCGTTCAGTTGACCGTCAACACCGGTAAGGGCTACTTCAACGGACACACCAGAATTTCCAGTGGCGACACCAACGTTCTCACCAGCAGTGTTCCCGAGCCGGGCACTCTGGGTCTGCTTGGAACCGGCTTGGTGGGCCTGGCCGGGGTTCTGCGCCGCAAGGTGAAATCCATCAGCTGAAAATGCAAACAGATTGCAAAGAGCCCCGTGCAAACGGGGCTTTTTCATTTGCTCCAGTTTTTTAGCTCGCGGGCAAATTACCCCAGTAACCGGCCAAGCGGGATTACCGTTGACGCTGAGTGTGCACCTCCTTAGAGTCGCTAGTGGGGGACGTATGAAGGATATTCATGAGGTGTTGAGGCAGAAGCAGACCAAGTACGCCCAACTGGGTAAGCAGATCGAAATGCTGCAGCAAGCCGCGGAGAAGCTGCGGGAAGTTGCTCCCTTGCTGGCAGAAAATGACGAAGAGGACAATGCGGTCTTGATGGAAGTCGACGAGCCGTCGAGCCAACCGGATGCGATGTCGGCGAAAGCAGGTTCCGGGGCAGGGTCGACCAAGGCGGCACGGCCGACAGCGCCTCGCTGGCCGTAATCTCGCCGCTTCGGTAGGCGGGGAATCTTAGGTATGACCCTTCTCGCGTTGCTGGTTTCCACTGACGATTGCGCTTGCGAAATCCTCGGCCGGGTGCTACCGGCATGCGGGATTGCGGTAGAGCGTTTCAGCGATCTCACGCCCGCGATCAACCGTCTACAGCAACAAAGGTTCGACGCAATCCTGGTGGATTTCGAAGAGCCGGAGTCGGCCTCTGAAGTCCTGGCGGAGGCGCACCGGCTGAACGCGGAAAATCCGCCCATATCCGTCGCCCTGGTTGCGGAAAAGGCGCGAGCTCGTGACATTCTCACGCTCGGGGCGCATTTCGTGCTGTATAAACCCGTCTCGGAAGAAAAAGCCACGGCTGGACTGCTGGCCGTTACCGCTCTATTAAAGCGTGAGCGCCGAAGGGCTTATCGTGTCCCGGTTCAGGCTCCGGTTGAACTCACTCTGCCGAACACTCATAAGGCGGAGGGGATTCTTCTCGACCTGAGCGAGACTGGAATGGATGTTCTGACGGCCGAGCCGCAAACTCCGGGGTCGCTCCTCCAGTTTCGCTTTCAGTTGCCGGACGGAAGCCTTGACATCGACGCTTGCGGACAGGTGGCATGGGCGAATCCGAATGGGCAGACTGGGGTGCACTTTCTCGATGTCGCCGACGCGGTTAAGACTCAATTGCAGGCATGGCTGCACGCTACGGCGGCCACGCTGGGTGCGGGACCGGAGGAAACCGTTCCTCACTGCAAGCTTACCGACCTCAGCCTGGGCGGCTGTTACGTGGAAACCGAATCGCCCTTTCCAGAACGCGCCTTGGTTGAACTCTGCTTGCGAACCGGAGAAATGGCGGTTCACACCGAGGGCTTGGTGAGGGTGAGTCATCCCGGCCACGGTATGGGGCTTGAATTCCCTTCCCGCACTCCGGAGCAGCGGGCTCACGTTGAACATTTGATCAGCTTCCTGCGCAGAACTCCTTCAACCATGCTGGAACTGAATGTTTCGCCCCGAGCGCTAAAAGCCGACTTAAGCCAGTTTGGACCGGCGCCGGAATCAGCGAAGGACGCCACCGATGCCGAACCCCTGGAAGATTCCTTGCTTGAGCTACTGCGCCAAGGCTCCGGGCTGCAAGAAGATGACTTTCTAGCCGAGCTTCGCCGCCAGCGATCCGGTGAAGCGGTCGCGACCTAGATAGAGTTTTTCACCCCGCCGGTTTTCACTGTCTTCAAGCGAGTTTTCCTAATTGTGGTTTTCTGCCACCCCAAGATTCGCTTTCCCGCCCCAGACATTCCAACGCAGAGAGGATTGCAAACCAACAGCCTCTCGCGGCTGGTGGCTGGGGGGACTTTCGGGAGGGGCATGAAGGGCAGGAGGTGGGCGAGCGGCGAAACTAGCTGGTAGCGAGAGGCTGGCGGCGGATGTTCCGGAGAAGCGAAGAGCCCGACCCCGTCTCTCTGACCGGGCGCTTCAGCTCTCCGTGGTCTGATCCACCCCAATGCGAGTAGGGTAGTGCATCCTCATTGCGTTATGGTTTCAGCAATATTAAATCTAGGTTAAATCGGGGCAGCCTGTGCGAATATATACGCCGGGTAGACGGGCGCACGCGGGGCGAGGCCTAGGAGCCTAGGAGCAAAGCTGGCGGCAACCACAAAATCCGGGCCGGACAGGAGTTCTCAGGTCTCGGGTGTGACGGTTTGCGGACGGCGCAGTCTGACGTGGTCGCCGCTGGCCGTGATTGCGGCGGCTGCATTCGCGGTGGAAGTTCCCTTTCTCTTCTTCGGCTTCCCCTCCGGACACGACTTCGAATTTCATCTGTATTCCTGGCTTGAGGTTCTTGGTCAATGGAAGCAGGGCATCGTTTATCCACGCTGGGCGGCGCTGGCCCAATTCGGGTATGGGGAGCCACGTTTTATTTTCTATCCCCCGGCGTCGTGGACGCTGGGAGCAGCGCTGGGCGCGATTTTTCCCTGGAGCAGCGTCTTTGACATCTATATTTGGCTGGTTCTGATGGCTGCGGGAGTGTCGATGTTTGTGCTGGCGCGGCAGTGGCTTGGCCGGCGGGACGCCATCTTCGCCGCCGTCCTATATGCCCTGAATCCTTATCATCTGGTCATCGTTTACTGGCGCAGCGCCTTTGCTGAACTGCTGGCCAGTTGTTTGTTGCCCCTGCTGCTGTTGCTGGTGTTACGGGCGGACGAAAAAGGCCGGCGGGTCACGATCTTACTGGCTCTGCTGCTGGCGGCATCGTGGCTCACCAATGCACCCGCGGCGGTGATGATCCATTATTCGCTGGCCTTGCTGCTGACGATTCGCGCGTGGTTGCGGCGCTCGCCAATCATACTGTTAAAGGGGGCCGCGGCCGTGCTTCTCGGCGCTGCCCTGGCATCTTTCTACCTGTTACCAGCGGTGTACGAACAGAAGTGGGTCAACATTGCGGAGGCGATATCCCCGGGCGTGCGACCGGCTGGTAACTTTCTGTTTACCCACACGGCCGACCCGGACCACGATGCATTCAACCGTCTTGTTTCATCGGTCGCGGTTGCAGAAATCCTGTTGACGCTGGGGGTGGCCTGGGGTTCGCGGAACTGGCGCACGGGCACAGGTGCAGGTGATACCAAGCGCGAACTTTGGCATTCGCTCGTGGCCTGGGGCGCCGTGTGCGCAGTGCTTATGGTGTCGGTGACCGGTCCAGTTTGGGAGGTTCTGCCCAAGTTGCGCTTCATCCAGTTTCCCTGGCGTTTGTTGTTGTGCCTGGGCATTCCGTTCGCGCTGCTCACCACACTTGGAGTGCGCAGGTGGACTGGCCGGATGGCAATATGCGTCACAATGCTATGTGTGCTGGCTTTCGCCTGGCGGCATTTCCAGCCTCCCTGGTGGGACCGTGCCGACGACCTGCGCGAGATGCAGGACAACATGGCGAGCGGAGCCGGCTACGAGGGAACCGACGAATATACGCCGGTGACCATGCCGCCGCCTTACAGCGTCGACAAAGATGCCCGCCGCGTAACCGTCGACGGCCCGGCTCGGGGCGTCATCCAGGTTACGGAGTGGAACGCGCAACGCAAGCTTTTCACGGCGGAGATGTCGGCGCCGGATACCCTGGCTTTGCATCTGCTCAACTATCCTGCATGGCGGGTTGAAGTGAACGGACGGCTGATCCAGACGAGCACGAGCGAGGACGCAGGACAAATGCTGGTTCCAGTAGCGGCGGGAATGAATCGAGTACAGATCAACTTTGTTCGGACCTGGGATCGGACGCTGGGCGCGTGGATCTCGTTACTGACGCTGATCGTGACGGCAGCGGCGTGGTGGACGCCTTTCGCGCCAACCGTTGCCGCACTGCTCTCATCGAATCGTGCCTCGGGCGCCTGATGCGGAAGATTCTGATTGCGACTTCCAACCCGGGCAAACTTCGCGATTTTTCCGGCGCCGCTTCGAAGCATGGAGTGGAAACCTCTGGGATCCCCGGTTTCTCTTCCCTGCCCGCCGTTGTCGAGGACGGCCTAACGTTTGAAGCGAACGCGCGCAAGAAAGCGGAGGCGTACAGCCAGCACGTTCCGGGAGAGATGGTTGTCGCGGACGACTCCGGCTTGGAGGTTGCCGCGCTGAATGGCGCTCCGGGCGTGCACTCTGCGCGTTACGCCGCGCCCGATCTGCAAAACAAGGAACCGCACGAGGTTGATGCCAACACCGACGACCAGGCCAACAATGCGCGCCTTCTGCGTGAACTGAAGGGTGTTCCGCTGGATCGACGCAGCGGCCGCTTCGTCTGCGTGCTGGCGGTGGCGCGGGATGGCAAAACGCTCGCGACATTTCGGGGCACGGCGGAAGGAATTATTTTGGAAGCTCCACGAGGTAGGAATGGCTTCGGTTATGATCCGCTGTTTTATTTTCCGCAGATCGAAAAAACATTTGCCGAGCTGAGCGCCGAGGAGAAATCGAAATACAGCCATCGGGGTGCGGCGTTTCGTGAATTTCTGGAATGGTGTGAGCGCACTGGCCAGTGTGCCATAAGATAGCGAGGCAGTTTGCGTAAGTTCTAGTGACGGGCGTCATCCCGAAGCTCCGCGCTTTCGCAGCGATTCTCTTGGCAGGTTTCTTTTGGGAGTTTTTCAAACTTGGTTCAAAGTAGCCCGCTACCTGCCGGAAAGGTAGTGGGCTGTTTTGAATTTCCTAGGGCTATCGAGTTGGCTTTTCAGGGTCAGAGATGACGATGAGGAATGTGCAGATTGGCCCCAAAAACAGAGATACAATCCACCACTTTACAGCGCTCTTGCCCTTCGTTTGCGCAAGGCCCGCATTGATGAGGGACAAAGTAAACCAGCCAACTGCATACTCGCCCGTGTTTTGGATCATCGTAAAATTGACCTCCGAGCTATCCGGCAGCTTTTGCCTCACTCGCCTCTAATGATCCCACCAATTCCTGCAAACTCCAAACTTATAGAAAAACTCCTTAAGGTGCGCTTCGTTGTGGCAGGCGAGTAGCGCCAGAAAACAGCAGCGACCACTGACAATGCTGGCTTACAACCCACCACGGGTATGAGAAAAATCTACCCTCAAGCGTAGACGGAACGGGAACGGTGAATGACCTGGTCGGACCCTATAAAAATGGCTGGCTTGACGAAGCAAAGGTCGCGGGATCGGGAGTTACGGGAGCCATCCTGAAAGCCCCGACCCCTTACAATTTTTCAAAACAGCCCACCACCTGCCGGAACACTTTCTTGACTTCACTTCTCCCCCCGCCGGATAATGAAAAGTTATTTTCCGTTTCCTGAGCCGACAAGCAGAAGCCATACCTAAAATGCATAGGAACTCATAAGGAGCGATTCGTGGCGTCAGCAGCCAGTTCTACTGCTCCGGGGTCAGCAAAACCTGGGTTAAGCAAGGATGTATCGAAAGAGACCCTCCACGGCGTGGCGCCATTGCGCGCCGGCCAGGGGACGTCGTTCTGGTTGCGGCGCCTGCATTCACTCACGGGAATTGTTCCAGTGGGCGCGTTCCTGTTCGAACATATCCTGATCTCGAACTCCACCGCAATCAGCGGCCCGGACGCTTACGCGCGGCAAGTCAGCTTCCTGGCAAACCTTCCTTTGGTTCCACTGCTGGAGTTTTTTGGGATCTGGCTGCCCATTGCATTCCACGCGCTCTACGGTTTCTACATCTGGTACCGGGGCGAGGGGAACGCCGGCGAATATCCGTGGACCGGCAATTGGATGTACACGGCGCAGCGCTGGACCGGCGGCATCGCGTTCCTCTACATTCTGTGGCACACATACACGATGCGGTTTAGCGGAATCGACCTGCACGCCTATCCCAATGCTTCATTCGGCAAAGTGCAGCAGGAAGTGCTGCAGCCGGCGCTGTTTGTTTTTTATGTCATCGGGTTGATCGCGGCCTCGTGGCACTTCGCCTACGGCATCTGGTTGTTTTCGGCGAAGTGGGGCATCGTCTCCGGAGAGAAGGCGCGGAAGCGATTCCTCATCCTGTGCATCGGATTCTTCTTCCTATTGAGCGGAGTAGGTTTGGCTAGCTTGTCCACATTCCGATCGCGACCGCTGCAACTGCTCCCTGAGCCGGGCACGGCAGCCTCTGCGGCGAGCCGCAGCCATGGGCAGCCGAGTGATGGTGCCTCGACCTACGGAAAGCCGGTGGAGTAAGAGATGGCGACTCCCAAAATTATTGTGATCGGCGGCGGCCTCGCCGGACTTTCGGCCGTCATCAAGATTGCCGAGATGGGCGCGAACGTCGATCTGTTCTCCATTGTTCCGGTGAAGCGCTCCCACTCGGTATGCGCCCAGGGCGGCATCAATGCGGCCAAGAACCTGAAGGGCGAAGGCGACTCGACGTGGATCCACTTCGACGACACCGTCTACGGCGGCGACTTTCTAGCCAACCAGCCGCCGGTCAAGGACATGTGCGAGGCTGCGCCCGGAATCATCGATCTGCTCGATCGCATGGGCGTTCCCTTCAACCGCACGCCCGAGGGCCTGCTCGATTTTCGCCGCTTCGGCGGGACTCTATATAACCGGACCGCGTTCGCCGGCGCGACCACCGGTCAGCAGCTTCTCTACGCGCTCGACGAGCAGGTTCGCCGCTATGAATCCGAGGGTAAAGTAAAGAAGTACGAGCACTGGGAATTTTTGTCGGCGGTGCTCGACGGAAACCGCGTCTGCCGCGGCATCTGCGCCATCGACTTGCGCAGCATGGAAGTCCGCACCTTCGCTGCCGATGCCATCATTATCGCTACCGGCGGCAACGGGGCGATCTTTGGCAAGTCGACGAATTCCGTGGTCTGTACCGGCTCGGCGCAGTCCGCGCTCTATCAGCAAGGCTGCTTTTACGCCAACGGAGAATTTATTCAGGTGCATCCCACCTGCATTCCCGGCGAAGACAAGCTGCGGCTGATGTCGGAATCGGCGCGTGGTGAAGGCGGACGCGTGTGGGTTCCAAAAACTCCGGGCGACAAAAGAGATCCGAAGGCGATCCCAGAAAAAGAGCGCTGGTATTTTCTAGAAGAGTGGTATCCCAAGTACGGCAACCTGGTTCCGCGCGACATCGCGACGCGGGCGATTTTTAAGGTCGTGTTCGAGCACAACCTCGGCATCGACGGCAAGCCGATGGTTTATCTCGACCTCACGCACATCGACCGCAAGATTCTCGACCGCAAGCTGGAAGGCATTCTCGAAATCTACGAGAAGTTCGTGGGCGACGATCCCCGCGACACGCCCATGAAGATTTTCCCCGGCATGCACTACACCATGGGCGGCCTGTGGGTGGATTTCAAGCAGGCGACCAACATCCCCGGCATTTACGCTGCGGGTGAGTGCGAATATCAGTATCACGGCGCGAACCGACTGGGCGCGAACTCCCTGGTGTCCTGTATCTACGGCGGTGGGATCGCCGGACCGAATGCCGTGAAGTATGCCCGCGGATTGCAGGCGCTTTCCGATGGCAACGGATGTTTTGAGGCCGAAAAGAAAAAACAGGAATTGAACAACGCGCTGCTCATGAATCACCAGGGCACGGAGAATCCCTTTCGGCTGTGGCGCGAGCTGGGCGAGTTGATGACCAAGGATTGCACCGTCATCCGTTACAACAAGACTCTGCAGCAAACCGACGCAAAGCTGGTGGAATTGCTGGAGCGATTAGGTAAAGTAAATCTGAGCGACCGCACCCAGTGGGCGAACACCAGCGTCGTTTTTACCCGCCAGGTTTACAACATGCTGCAGTTGGCGCGAGTGATAGCCCAGGGCGCGCGTATGCGTGACGAATCGCGCGGCGCGCACTACAAGCCGGAGTTCCCCGATCGCGACGACAAGAATTTCCTGAAGACGACGAAGGCCTATTTCGCGCCGGATGCGGATGAGCCGAAGTTTGAGTTCGAGCCGGTGGATGTTTCGTTGATTCCGCCCCGGCCGAGGAAATATGATGCGGCGAAGTGACCGCCTTTTGCGGATCCAAGGAACAGAGGAATCATTCAGAGCTAAGAGCTAATGGCTAATAAATCCGTCATCATCAAGATCAAGCGCCAATCCACTCCCACCTCCAAGTCGTACTGGGAAGAGTTCGAACTCGCCCACCATCCGGGGATGAACGTGATCTCCTCGCTGATGGAGATTGCGGCCAACCCCGTCACCCGCGAGGGCAAGGCGACCACGCCCATTACCTACGACTCGAATTGCCTCGAGGAAGTCTGCGGATCCTGCGCCATGCTCATCAACGGGCGTGCCCGCATGGCCTGCTCCGCCCTGATCGACAACCTCGAGCAGCCCGTCCGACTTGAACCTTTCTCGAAATTCCCCGTCGTCCGCGATCTGGCCACCGACCGCAGCGTGATCTTTGAGAATCTTAAGGCCGTCAAAGCCTGGGTTCCCATCGACGGCACCTACGACCTCGGCCCCGGCCCGCGGATGACTGTGGAAGAGCAAGAACAGGCGTATCCGATCTCGCGTTGCATTTCCTGTACCTGCTGCATGGAGGCTTGCCCGCAATTTAACGAAGACACAGGCTTCGTGGGCGCGGCCACCATCGCGCAGGTGCGCCTGTTCAACACGCATCCCACCGGCAAAGCGCTGGAGCGCGAGCGGCTGGCGGCGCTGATGGGCGATGGCGGCATCCAGGAATGCGGCTACGCGCAGAATTGCGTCGAGGTCTGCCCCAAAGACATCCCGCTGACTAAGGCAATTTCCGAGGTCGGCGGCGCGGTGATGCTGCAGGCCATTGGTGACCTTTTCCGGCGCTGATTTTTGTCACTTTCGCCACAACAGGCCGCGCCCCTTCTCCATCCAATGAGCGCTAACCGGTTGCTTCGATAGCACATGAGGCAACTCCAATCCCCGCGCGGGGATGGCGTTTCGCGTGCTTCTATTCAAGGGGTGCGGGTGGGAGACGGGTAAGTAACCAGGGGTAACCGGCCTGGGTAGGTACCTACCGAAACCGCCGGTAATGACCCGGCTTGCAATCGGTGGTTGGACCACTTGACAGCTTGGCTTACAATGTCGGGACAGTTGCAGGTCAAGCTCTGCAACAGACTAGAGATTGATTCTTGCGAATAAAGCTACAGCGCCAATTCATTCGTCTTTCGCTTCTGGCCTGCCTGTGCAGCCCGCTGTTTGCGGCTACCACGGCGAGCATGCACAAACCGGGCCGCCACCCGGCGCGGCATCATCGGCTGCACTGGTCGCTGCTATGGAACCCGATGTTCCGTCCCTCGCACGAATCGCTTCTGTTGCAGAACGCCGAAGTTGACCGGCTGGAATTGCCTCGCATTCAGGACGACGACGAACTGGAAGCGCTGAAAGCCAGCGGAGCGCTGCAGGAGATTGTCGCCGGCGAATCGTTGCGCTTCGATCCGCGCCTCGATCCTTCGCGCCGTTTTTGCCGTCCCTGGACCCGTGACTTTGTGCAGGATATCGCGCAGGCGTACTACAATCGCTTCCATCAGCAGATTCAGGTGAATTCCGCGGTGCGCACCGTGAAGGTGCAGAAAAAACTGCGCCGGCACAATCGCAATGCAGCTCCCGCGGATGGAGATACCGCCTCGTCGCATCTGGCCGGCCTCACCGTCGATTTGCAGCGCCGCGGTATGACGACGGACCAGATTCACTGGATGGAGCAATACCTCTTCTACATGAAGGCTCTGGGGTTGGTTGAACCCGAAGAAGAGCGCCACCAGTGGGTATTCCACATCATGGTTTCGGGCCGCTACGCGGAATGGCGCACCACCCAGGACATCGTACCCCTGCAGCGCCCCGAGGCCCCTACAGTCACGGCCGAGAGCCGCGCCGAGTAAATCTCTATACCGTATATTGCGCTTCTCCGTTGCCGAACGACCAGTTTTCCCACGCAACTTCCACCAGGCTGACCACAAGATTCTGCGGAGAAAGACCTGGTTTCTCCGCCAGAATCTCTGACATTCGCTTGAACAGCTTACGCTTCTGCGCGAGCTTGCGACCGGTAGAGAGCGTGATCTGGACCATCACAATATCTTCGGTCCGGTTGATGCCGAGATAGGTGGGGTCGTAAATCAGGCCGCCCGGCGGGTGCTCGGTAATAATCTGGAAGCGATCCTGCGCCGGCACATCCGCGCCTTCGACGATCGCGCGATGCACTCCGTCGGCCAGTGCTTTCTTGTACGCTTCGCTTTTGCCTTCACGTAGAGAAATTCGAATCAGCGGCATTGCGGCCTCCTGAAAGCGTTCAACAGTCCAGCCGAATGGATGACGGCGTTGCTTCGTGAGATTCACGGAAGGCGTGTTTTAATGAAGCGATGATCGTCCTGATGGCGGGTCTTCCCGGCACCGGCAAAACCACGCTTGCCCGCGAACTTGCCCTCCGCACCGGGGGGCGCGTAATCGGCAAGGACGAAATTCGCCATGCCCTCTTCACCCCCGAAGAGATTGAATACTCGTCACGGCAGGACGACTTTTGCCTGCAGATCATGCTAGAGATCGCCGGCTATCTGCTGCAGATGGATCGCTCGCGCGTTGTCTTTTTAGACGGACGGCCTTTCTCGCGGCGTTATCAGATCGACAATGTGTTGAACTTCGCAGCCGCGCTCCGCCAGAGCTGGCGCGTTTTAGAGTGCGTCTGCTCGGAAGAAATCGCGCGGCGGCGTCTGGAAGAGCAATCCGCGTCGCGTGAACACGCAGCCGTCAACCGCGATTTCGATCTTTACCTGAAAGTTCAGTCCCGCTTCGAAGCGATCACCGCGCCGAAAACGGTAATCGACACAGATGAAGCATTGGAAGCCTGCGTCGAGCTAGCCCTGGCGGGTCTTCGCTGAGTTCTTAGGGGAGCGTGTATTCGAAATCATAGGAATGCTTTCCGTCCGTAATAATGATCGCCATCTTGCCGGCGAGGCCGACCAGTTGTCCGGTACCGGAATCCGGAACGACCGTGACGCTCAATTCCGGAGTGCCGCGGTTGAGTGTGCCAATGTGCTGGAGTGAAAAACTGCCCGTGCGCGCGCCGCTTGGCGTGCGCAAAGTTCCGGTGACGCGCTCGACGGCGACATAGCCGGCGGAGCCTTTCACGTCCGTGGAGGCGGTCAGCATTTGGCCCTTGCTGGTGGCGTCAAGATCTCCGTGGAATTGTTTGTCGATGGTCATGCGACCGAGGGTCGGGTCGAGTTTGTCGTCCTGGGGAACAAGTTTGACCTCAAATGGTCCGGTGGCGTGAGCGGACATGGGAGTTCCCTTCTGAACTGGAGTGGGCTTTGCTTCCATCGCGGCTTGGGTTCGGGCTGCGGAAAACAATGGCGCTAAGAAAATTACGGCAGCGACCGTGATTGCAAAGACGGTCGCTGCCAATGTTTGAACGGCGCGGCGACGTTTCATCGCTGCATTGTCGTCGGGCACGCGCTGCCGCGTCAAGATTAGCGGCGCGTGTCGAGGGTTTCACCTTTTTCGACATAGGCCAGCAGCCATCCCATGACGCGCTTCCAACCCTCAGTGTGGCTGGCGGCAGCCGCGGGACTAACCGCGAAGCCTTCGTGGCGAATCCTGAGCAATGTGCCGGTGCCAGCGCGCTGCGGGCCTTTGGCGTGCAGATTGTGCACACTTTGGGCTTCCAGCTCCCAGCGGACGATAGTTTTGATCGAGCCGGTCCAATTGGCGATCCAGGTATGCACCAGCAGGTGTGGTGGATCGACTTCCAGGTATTCACCGTCGATGTGGAATTTGGTTCCGTCGACACCCACGCCATCGCTCGACCACTTTCCGCCGACGCGAATATCCGCCTTCCACTCCGTGATGGTGTAGAGGTCATGGGCTCCCCACCAGCGCGGCAATTGCGCCGGATCAGTAATCGCCTGGAAGACGCGGGCGGGAGGCGCAGCGATAAAGATTTCCCCGGTGATTATGTTCTGATCGGGGTTGATCGCGACGGTCGCCATAGAAGTCTCCTTGCGTTAAGAAATCGAATCAGAACTCGCGGCAAAACCATGGGCAAAGGCGGCGGACAACCATCCTGCTTCGCCACCTCATTTTTCAGCGAACTTTTTCAGCATTTCGAGCACGCCCGGCCAACCGCCAATGTAATCCTTGCGAGCAACGTCTTCCTGAGCCAATCCGCTGTGGGTAACTTTCACCCGAGTTCCGGCGGCCTCGGGAGTCAATTCCCAGCGCACGACCGTGCGGCGGGATTTGTCGGCGTGCCAGTCCGCGATCCAGGTGTAAGTGAGAAGACGCGGCGGATCGAGTTCGAGGATCTCTCCATGACACTCGAACTGGCTTACGCCATTGACTACGACTGCGCCTTTCTCGGTGGCGTAGCCGTAACGGCCGCCAATCCGGGCGTCCATCTCCCAGACTTTGACCGGGCATTCCGGGTTGGTGAACCAGCGTTGAAGCTCCGAGGGATGGGTCAGGGCCTGAAAAACCCGTTCCATCGAAGCCGCGATATAGATCTCGGAAATAACCGCGTCGTTCGCGGGAGTGAGGGCGACTTTGGTCGTGTCGTGGCTCATGAGTGCCTCAAAGCGATGGATTGGCCGAACGCCGTTGCTTCGAACACCCCACTTCTTGCAAGACCGCGAGAAGTGGAGTGTGAACGTTTTTTCTGGCGAAAGCTAATTTTTGGCCACTGCGCTGCGCTGCAGATCAAAGATTTCCTTCATCTCTTTTCCGTGGTCAGCGAAATTCCACTCCTCGGTGTGGTGATTGGCGTCGATCATGGTGAACACGACGCGCTGCATATGGCCGGCGTCGGGAGTGGCAAGATTCGTGGCATCGAGAAAGTCGAAAGCGACGGTCTTGCCATCGGGTGAAGCACTGGCGGTCATCCGGGGCTGGTTGCCGGCGCCGCAGTAGTGCGTGAGCATCAGGCGGTTGGGACCGTCGAGGTGGAACATGGAAATCATGTCCTCGGGCCCGTGTCCTTGAATCTCGCTCATCAGGGCGGAGCCTCCCGAGGTTTCGCGGAAGGAGACCCGCACGGGATGGCCCTGTTGGGTCTTCCCTTCCCAGGAACCGGTGAGCGATTTGAGTTGGTCGAACGATTTCTGGGCGGCGGTTTGCGACATCGCGGCAGTCGCGATGGCCAGCAAACACAGTGAAACAACGATGCGGATTGATTTCATGTCACATATCTCCTTTGGAGGTTTTGTCTGATTTGCTCGTACGGGGTTGTGCAATTTCTTTGGTATGTTCAGATTCAACGAATGCCTTCAGGCTGGCCAGGTTCGCGCTCCAAAAGTTACGGTACTGGCTGAGCCATGAATCGACCGCGCGCAGCGGCTCGGGATTGAGCCGGTAAACACGGTTGCGCCCTTCGCGATGCTCCTCGACCAGGTGGGCGCGGCGCAACAGGCGCAGGTGTTTCGAAATCGCCGGACGTGAGACCGGGAACGCTCCGGCAATCTCTCCCGCGGGCTGGCTGCCCCGGCGCAGCAAATCGAGCACGGCGCGGCGCGTAGGGTCGGCGAGCGCCTGGAAGGTTGTTTCGGACGAATATGTAACCGAACGGTGACGCATAATGCGTAACCCTACAGTTACGCGAATAGCTTGTCAAGGCTTTTTCGTTCTGCTTTTTCGTTCTGACTCAAAGTCTTGCCAATCGCTACCGTGTGCTCGTGAGTGCGGATTTTGATTTCAAACCAGCCAGCCGCCGGGTAAAGATTGAGTTTCTGCCGGCGAAGTGACCTTCCCGCGAAAAGAGATTACTGGAGCGGAGAGGGATGAATCGGATGTATGTTGCACTTACCGTTTCTGTTGTCCACCGACACCAAGCTGCCGGCGCCGATTCTGAGCCTTCCCGCCAGCCATTCAGGGATGGTGATTTTCAGATAGTCCTTCTCAGTTTGAGAGATGCCGCGGGAGCACCCGATCAACTCGCTGCCGCCAGCTTCAAGCGGGATTCGTAAAACCAGCTTACCTTCGATTTTCTCGACCGGCCCCTGTACGGAAACGATGCCCTCTTCGTTCATAGCTTGCGCTTCATTGCTTCCCTCCGCTCCGCACCAGCTCCAAAAATGCCTGATGCACACGGGTGTCTTCGGAGAGCTCCGGATGGAAGGTTGCCGCCATGGCTCTTCCCTGCCGGACGGCGACCGGATCGCTTCCTTGGTTCGCGATCACTTCGACGCCGTCACCAATGTGCTCAATTTTGGGCGCGCGGATGAAAACCATTTCGAGCACGGAGCTTCCCTCATCATTGAGAGAGCTCCTGAGAAGTTCGCCTTCGCGGATGGAGCTGTCGACCTGACGCCCGTAAGCGTTGCGCCGGATGCGGATGTCGATCGCCCCCAGGCCTGCCTGCTTCGGATTTTCTACCTCGCTGGCAAGCAGAATCGCCCCGGCGCAGGTGCCGAAGGTGGGCTTGGCTTGGACGAAAGTTTTCAGCTTCTCAAAGCCGGCTTCGCCCAATAGTTTCAGGAAGGTCCCGGACTCGCCGCCCGGAATCACCAAGCCGTCGATCTCCTCGAGCTGCTCGGACTTTTTCACCAGCACAACCTCGGCGCCCAGCTCTTCCAGCCGGCGGCGGTGGGCCTCGAAATCGCCTTGCAAAGCCAGGACTCCGATTTTCATGCTGATTTGGATTTTACTCGAACCGGTGAACATCACGGTCCGCGCCGAAGGCCGGCTTCAGCCGGACCTCTTGCCGAACCTCTCGCCGAACCTCTCGGCTTGACAGAGGCCGCATCCGCACATATATTCCTATATGGTTATGGAACCTATCGGTTATATACATGCTTCGGCCCGCCTGGACGCAACCTTCGCGGCGCTGGCCGATCCCACGCGCCGTGCCATTCTCGCCCGGCTGGCTAAGGGCGATGCTTCGGTAACCGCCCTGGCGGAGCCGTTTTCCATGAGCCAGCCGGCAATCTCCAAGCACCTGAGAGTGCTGCAGCGGGCGGGACTGATTTCGCGGACACGAGAGGCGCAAAGGCGTCCCCGCCGATTGGAAGTTGCCCCGCTGCGTGACGCATGTTTATGGCTGGAGAATTACCGGCGATTCTGGGAGTTGCAGTTTGGCCGGCTCGATTCTCTTCTGCAGGAGTTGCAAGACGGCGATGCGGAGAAAAAGCGGCTGAGGAGAAAAAAGAAGCACATCGAGAGGAGATCACGATGAAAAACAGCGCAACCTTCCAGATTACTGCGCAGGGCGATCGCGAGATTGTGGTAACCCGTGTCTTCGATGCGCCCCGGCGCCTGGTGTTCGACGCCTATACCAAGCCGGAGTTGGTGAAGCGATGGTTGCTCGGACCCGATGGCTGGTCGATGCCGGTTTGCGAGATCGACCTGAGGTCCGGCGGCAGGTACCGCTATGTCTGGAAA
>Ga0181525_10002273_pt1 | contig 15803 bp, 11 predicted proteins | sample PEATcosm2014_Bin_48_FD_121100 | JGI IMG/M metagenome (GOLD analysis project Ga0181525, IMG submission 121100) | Peatland microbial communities from MTU Mesocosm Facility, Houghton, MI, USA - PEATcosm2014_Bin06_10_metaG | ecosystem: Environmental > Terrestrial > Soil > Wetlands > Peat | place...
AGGATATTTCAGGCATTCGAGCTCGAACGCGGCACGCTGCTCAAGCTCCCGCAGATTTTCCGCTGCGATCGTCATTATCCCGACCTTCCGGAGAGTTCTTTGATAAGCAAGTTGCGTACCATGAGTAGGCTTTCAAGCCCCTTGTCCGGGCTCCTAACCACAGCTCGGCGCGATGAGACGTTCGATGCCCAATGGTTCATCGAATAAACGCTCGGCAAATGCGACCACGTGAGGCTCAAGTCGTGCCGCCAGCGCCTTGGCATCGGCGACCTTGATTCGCAGCCTCTCGACCGCGGCGCGCACGCGCTCCCGCAGATCCGTCATGTCGACCGGACCGAGGCGACGGTTTTGCATGACGAACCGGCCATTCACCATGACATCCGCAACCGAAGCGGAATCGGCGCAGGTGACGACCTGGTTGATCGGATCGGTCAATGGCATGAAATCGATATGGCTGAGATCGAGGAAAACGAAGTCGGCAAGGGCTCCTGGTTCGATACGCCCGCCATGCGGGAGGCCAAGCAGATCGGCGCCGCCGCGTGTCGCAAGTTGGACGGTTTCGACTGCGTTCAGCCAGCGATCGCGCGGTCCGGCGAAGGCACGGGAGAGATAGGATGCCAGCCGCATCGCCAGCAGCATATTCAACGCGTCGGACGAGTTGGCGCCGTCAGTCGCGAGGCCGACGGTCATGCCGCGGTCCAGCATCGGCCGGACCTGCGCAATCCCGGAGCCGAGCCGCAGATTGCTGGCTGGGACGTGGGCAACTCCGGCGCCTGCCTTTGCCAGGAGATCGAGATCGTTATCGTCAAGCCAAATCGCGTGCGCCGCAACGAAGCCCGGGCGCAGGACGCCGAGCCGATCGAGATATTGGACAGGTGAGGCACCATACAGCTTGCGCGCGGCAAGAACCTGGAGCCGCGATTCGGCAATATGCATGTGGATGCCGAGATCATGGCGATCCGCAATGTCCACGCATTGGCGCAGGAAGCGCTCCGAACAATGGTGCGGAATCGTTGGCGCGATCGCCATATTGATTCCTCGGGGGAGCTTGCCGCGCTCCGCCACAATCTGCTCGACAGCAGAGATCGTCTCGTCGCCGCCGCCCAGACCGAGACGCCCGACGGTGTCGCGCAGGTCGGCGGGCAACGCGGCAAGCAACCCCGGGATGGCATGGAACAGCGTCATGTCGGCGATCATCGGCGCCAGCACCGCACGCATGCCGACATCGGCATAGGCGCGCGCAACGGCGGCAAAGCCGGCTGCGGTAGGGCGCGGAAATTCGTAGACGAGATCGAAGCAAGCGGTGCAGCCCTTCGACACCATGTCGGCGGCGCCGAGCAGGGTGGACAAATACATCGTGTCCGGATCGCGCGCGCCGCCGAGCCATGGGCCGTTGGTGAGCGAAGCTTCCAGCGTCCAACGATCCGCTACGCCCTTCATCAGATTGGCATGGCCATGGGTGTGCGTATTGACGAGCCCCGGCAAGACGAGTCGGTCAGTGGCGTCGTGCACGGCTACGCCCGCGGCGTCGATCGTGCCCGGCGCTCCGATTAGCGCAATCGATCCGCTACGCACCAAAATGTCGAGACGCGTGGCGTGTCCGGCAGCCGGATCGACGACGAGCCCGCCCGTGACGAGGAGGCCGTCGGTCGCCATCAGGGCTCGTCCTTCGCTGGATGGACGGCGATCCAGTGCCGGGCGACCTCGGAACGGCCGGCAATCCAGACATGATCGTGCTTGGCGACAAGATCGAGGAAGCGGACTACCGCTTCGAAGCGTGCCGGCTGGCCGGAAACCCGGCTATGCAGGCTCACGGTCATCATGCGCGGACGCCGCGCGCTCTCGGCGTAAAGCGTGCGGAAGGCGGTGGCGATATGGTCGTAGAAGTCGTCGCCGGTACCGAGCCTGCCGCTGGGTAGCCGGTTATCGTTGTTGGTGAAAGTGTGCGGGATCACCAGATGAGGCCGTCCTTCGACTGTGACCCAATACGGCAGATCGTCCGCGTAACTGTCGGCATCATAAAGAAAGCCGCCATGCTCCATAATGAGCCGCCGTGTACGTTCGTTCGCCGAATAGCGGCTTTGCCAGCCGAGCGGCGCTCGGCCGACAGTGCGGGTGAGGCTTTTGACAGCGGTAGCGATCGCTGCGCGTTCTTGTTCTTCGCTCATGAGAAAATGGCGCGCGAATCTGTGGCCGTGACAGCACAGGTCGAAATCGGCTGAGTGGATCGCGGCTGCCGCCTGCGGGTTGCGCTCAAGCGCCTGCCCGCAGGCATTGACGGTGAGCGTGATACCGCGTTCGACGAATAGTTCGTAGAGGCGCCAGAAGCCGACCCGTGATCCATACTCCCACAGAGATTCTGCGACGAGGTCGCGCGTTCCGGGCGGGACTTCGCTGGCTATGGCATCGGTCAAAGCGAGTTCGCTGGCGCCGTCACCGTCCGGAATTGAAGGCTCGGCCCCTTCCTCGACATTCAGCACGATGACGAGCGCAAGATGCGCGCCTGCCGGCCAGCGCGGATCGGGCGGGGAATTCCCGTAGCCGATGAAATCCCGGGCGTCGATCTCCGCACTCATCAGGCCTCGATCAACGATTTTGCCAACTTGGCGCTGAGCTCCTCAGCGAGCGCGAGCAGATGTTCGTCGCCGCGTGGTCCGCCGATCAGCGACAGTCCGATCGGGCAACCGTCGATGCGCGTCACCGGCAGATTGATCTGGGGCAGGCGGGTAAGGCTCGCGACGCACGTGAGAGCCAGCGTCTTTTCGCGAAACTCAACCTGCGCCGACACCGGGGCCTCGCGCATCGGCGGCAGATCGTGCGCCGTCGGGATGATAATGACGCCGTCGTCGTCCAATAACGAGGTAAGACGTTGCGTCAGCGCCTCGCGGTGAACCGCGGCTCGCGCCACATCAATGGGCCGTGGGGTCTGCGACAGTTCGATCCGCTCGCGCACCGCTTGGCTGAGCACGCGGCCCGGCGCCGTCGCCCAGGCGCCGTGCGTCGACCAGAGCTCGTTGAGCTGCAGTGGCCGGAACGTGTCCAGCCACTCTTCGACGCCATGCGGATAAAGCCTGACCTCCACGGCGGCGCCCAGCGCATGAGCGATCGGCAGCAGCGCCGCACCGACGGCTCGCAGCGGAATATCGAAGGCATCGCGCGCGAGCAGCAAGCGCGCAGGACCGCTCCTTCTAACCGGACCGAAATAGACTTCGCCGACACGGCGCATTGTCGTGGCATCGGCGGCGAGCCAGCCGACCGCGTCAAAACTCGGTGCCATCGGCATCACGCCGGCGGTCGAAATCCGTCCGTAACTGGTTCGCAGCCCATAGACGCCGCAGAAGCTCGCCGGCACGCGGATCGAACCGCCGGTGTCGGTGCCAAGCGCGAAGTCGCAGAGACCGGCTGCCACCGCCGAGGCCGAGCCGCTCGACGAGCCGCCCGGCACGCGTTCCGGAGCTTGCGGATTAATCGGCGTTCCGAAATGCGGGTTCATGCCGAACATGCCGCAAGCGATCTCGTCGGTATGTGTTTTGCCGACGAGCCGCGCCCCCGCCATAAGCGGCAGCAGCACCGCGGGTGCGGTCGCGACCGCGTCGCTTGCGTCGCGCAACCGATCGGGATTGCCCCAGCCGCTACGCGATCCGGCGATGTCGAACAGATCCTTCACCGCAAAGGTCAGTCCCGCCAGCGGACCGTCGGCCGCCAATTGCAGCGGTTTCGGACCGTGCGCAACAAAAGCGTGGCGGCGCACTTCCTCTCGCTCGATCATGGCCTCACTCCGCCGCCGGCCCGGGTTTTCGCTCAGCGGGAAGATCGCAGCTTGCCATGAACTCCTCCACGATGCTCTTCACCCCGTCCTAGGCGAAGACGCGAAAGGCCCGGTCACATGGTCACACGCCGACCGTCCATATTGGCGGCGCGTCTGACGCATAGACTATTTAGATGAGCTTAGCTTTGCTCTCAATGGAAAAGGCTGACGTCTTAAGAACCCGGACCTCAAGACGCGGTCATAGCATGGCCTCGGCTCTTACGCCGAGCGGCGACGCAACGGTTTTGCCTGAGGCGCACAAAGCACTAGTGGTCAATTCAATACAGACTCAGTTCCCGAACAAGCCATATCCTCTAGCATCAACAACCTTGCGTGGAGCTAATGCAGAAGACAAATTTCAGAGAGCAATTTACCAACGTCGCGGATGCCTGCGCGCTGGCCCAGAGCATTGTCGATACCGTCAGAGAGCCTGTCGTCGTACTCGACATGGGCTTGCGCGTGATCGCTGCGAGCCGTTCCTTCTATTTGGCATTCAAGGTGAGCCCCGAAGAGACCCAGGGCAGACTCTTTTACGCATTAGGTGATGGCCAATGGGATATTCCAAAGCTTCGCGTGCTGTTGGACAAAATCATACCGGAACACGGCGTGATGGAGGATTATGAGGTCGAGCATGAGTTTCCGAACCTCGGACATCGCATTATGCGCTTGAACGCCCGCCAAACGTTCTACGAGGGAGGCGCCGATGCCACCATTCTGCTCGGAATTGAAGATGTCACCGAGCGGCGCATGTTGGAAGTACAGAAGGACGAACTTTTAAAGCAGAAGGACATACTGCTCGACGAGATTCGGCATCGCATTGCCAATAGCCTACAAATTATTGCAGGCATTATTCTGATGAAGGCAAATACGGTGAGTTCGGAGGAATCGCGCCTGCTTTTGCAGGACACTCACGATCGGGTCATTTCGATCGCGACCGTTCAACAACAACTCAATGCGTCGGGGATAATAGGGCCGATTGAAATGGTTCCTTATCTCGAAAGACTGGGTGTTGCCCTCGCGGCGTCGATGATTGGGGATGCTCGACCGATCACGTTGAACGTGGTGGGCACGGCAGGCAGTTTAAATTCCCGTCAGGCTGAGAGTGTTGGCTTGATCACGACGGAACTCGTCATGAACGCTCTCAAGCACGCGTTCCCCGACCAAAACATGAAAGGTCGAATCAACGTGGCGTATGACGCGGATGGAACGAATTGGAAGCTCTCAGTCGCTGATAATGGAATTGGCAAGCCGGATGGCGTCTTTGCCCAACCAAAGACCGGGCTTGGTACCGGCATAATCAAAGCCCTCGCGCAGGAACTCAACGCCAAAGTTGAGACTTTAGCCGGGCCTAATGGCACCATCGTGTCGATCACTCACGCCACTTTTGCAGCAGCGGTAACGCGAGCCGCATAAAGACCAACATCGCTCTCTCGTATCCCCAATCGATTTTGCCAGGCGTGTTTCTGCGTATCCAAGGTTTTAGATGAGGGCATGTCGCGCTTTCATGTGCCGCGGGGAAAGCAAGGGGAGAACGCCATGCAAGCGATGGTGTTGAAGAAACTTAGGACCGCCCTTGAATGGACCGAGCTACCCGATCGGCAACCCGGGCCGGGCGAGATAAGGGTTAAAGTGGCCGCATGCGGCGTCTGCCGCACCGATCTGCATGTGGTCGATGGCGAACTGCCAAACCCGCACATCCCGATTATTCCCGGTCACCAGATTGTTGGCCGGATCGATGCGATCGGCGCCGGCGTTGTGGACCTGCATATGGGGGAGCGTGTCGGCATTCCGTGGCTCGGTCACACTTGTGGTGCCTGTCCTTATTGCGTGATGCAAAGGGAAAATCTGTGCGACCATCCGCTCTTCACCGGGTTCACGCGCGACGGCGGCTATGCGACCGCGACGATCGCCGATGCGCGCTTCGCGTTGCCACTCGGCGAGGCCGGCAGCGACGTGGCCGTTGCCCCCTTGCTCTGCGCCGGCCTGATCGGCTGGCGGTCGCTGGTGATCGCCGGCGACGGAAAAAAGGTCGGGTTCTACGGCTTCGGCGCCGCGGCCCATATCCTGGCGCAGGTCGCGAAGTGGCAGGGGCGCTCGGTGTTCGCCTTCACGCGGCCGGGCGACCGCGCCACTCAGAGCTTCGCGCGGAGTCTCGGCGCGGCATGGGCGGGAGGAACCGATGAAATGCCGCCCGAACCGCTCGACGCCGCGATCATTTTTGCGCCAGTTGGCGCTCTCATTCCCCCCGCGCTGAAAGCGGTCCGTAAGGGCGGTCGTGTGGTTTGCGCCGGTATCCATATGAGCGACATACCGAGCTTTGCGTACCAAATCCTATGGGAAGAGCGCGAGCTTCTGTCGGTTGCCAATCTTACCCGGCAGGACGGGATCGATTTTCTCCGCCTGGCGCCAAAAATTGGCATCGTCACCAAGACCACAAGCTATCAGCTCGGCCAAGCCAACCAGGCCCTCGCCGATCTCCGCGCCGGCCGGTTCGAAGGCGCCGCAGTCCTCGTTCCGTAAGTACAAATCAATCTCGGAGCTTGCTATGACTGATCCATCGCTGCTTGCGCGCCGTGGATGGCCGATTTCACTTTCCTATTGTCCATCGAGCCATGCGATCGCTGCCTCGCCGGTTTTGCAACCTCATTTAAATTGAATGCGGAATTGATCAACGCGATATGAGATAGCGCCTGGGGAAAATTACCCAGAAGGCGGCTGTTTTTGGGATCGTACTCCTCGCTCAACAATCCAACATCATTACATAGGGTCAAGAGGCGCTCGAACAATCGGCGAGCATCAGCGATGCGGCCCAACATCACGTAAGCGTCCACAAGCCAGAAGCTGCACGCGAGAAATACACCTTCGTCGGACGACAAGCCGTCGTCGGATTCTCTTGTATCATAGCGCCTGACAAGCCCGTCCACGAGAAGTTTGCGCTCGATCGCCTCTACTGTGCCTCGCACGCGCGGATCCTCGGGCGGCAGAAAGCCAAGCGTCGGCAGGAGCAACAAGCTGGCGTCGAGCTCTCTCGACCCATAAGAGCGTACAAAGGTACCCAGTTCCGGATCGAAACCGCGACGACAGACATCGTCGTGAATTTTGCGACACTGCTCGCGCCATCGATCAAGCGGGCCCTCGAGATTGAATGCTTCAGCACTCTTGATCGCTCGATCGAACGCGACCCATGCCATGATTTTCGAGAACGTAAAGTGGCGAACACCGCTGCGCACTTCCCAAATCCCACTGTCCGCCTTAGGCCAGATTTCTTCCAAATGCTTGAGTACGCGTCGCTGCAGCGTCCAGCCGGATTCGCTTGGCGCCAATCCGCCTTGCCGGGCGTGATGCAGTGCGTCCATGAGTTCGCCATACACGTCGAGCTGAAGTTGGGTATGGGCGGCGTTGCCGACGCGGACAGGGCTTGATTTGTCGTACCCGGGAAGCCAAGGAACCTCCCATTCGGTCAAGCGCCGTTCGCCCGCGATGCCATACATGATTTGCAACTGGTTCGGTTTGCCGGCCGCGGCGCGCGACAGCCATTCTCGCCATGCTTGCGCTTCTTCCAGGTAACCGGCGTTCATGAGCGCCAGCAGGGTCAGCGTCGCATCGCGTAGCCAGCAAAAACGGTAGTCCCAATTACGAGAACCCCCAATGTGTTCGGGCAACGATGTTGTCGGCGCGGCGACCATTCCTCCGGTACGGGCATAGGTCAACGCCTTCAGAGTGATGAGTGAGCGATTAACGGTGTCCGTCCACGGACCGGAAACTCTGCTTTTTGCGGTCCAGTCCAGCCAGAACTGTTGAGTAGCGCGGAGCTGATCGAGAGGATTCTCTGCCGTGGGGAGCGGCAAATGCGACGCCAAATAGGTCAAGCTGAATGGTACGGTTTGCCCAGGACCGACGGTAAATTCGCCGACGGTCTTGAAATCTTTGCCACGCAGCGGCGCGCTGGTTCGCAACAGCACCATGTCGGGTCCGGCGACAGCTCGGCGCATCCCATCGTTGAATTTTTTCATCCACGGTACCGTCGCTCCATAGCCGAAGCGGATCACCAGTTCGGTCCTCATGGTGATACGGCCGCGCTCGCCAATAATGAGGCGTACGATACTGGAGCCTGTTTGATGTCCGGGCATGAAGTCGACGAGCGTCGCGACTCCTTCGGCAGTCTCGAAGCGCGTTTCCAGGATCAGTGTATTGGGCTGGTATCGCCGTGTTACCCGGGCCGTCCGGTCTTGTGCGGCAATGAGCCATCGGCCATGTTCCGGCGTGCCGAGGAGGGCTGCGAAACAAGCGTCGGAATCAAACCGTGGCCAACACAACCAATCAATCGAGCCATCACGGCCGACCAGCGCGGCTGTCTCGCAGTCGCCGATGAGAGCGTAGTCTTCAATACGCAGCGGCATGCGCCTGCTCTCTGGAATCCAGCATCGCGAACGGCATGTTTCGTCGGAACAGATTACGTCTTCGCAATTTGATCAATTTTGCTCAGTGCCCATCCGAAAAGCTCCTAACCTAATCCGCGCGTTCTTATTCGATGCAACTGGATTAGCTCAACCGGCGCAATGATCTGCGTCGCTCAGTTGTTTACTGAGCAATATTGCTCACTGGCAGCAAGTCACCAGATTTTGAGCGAATTGAAGACGAATCATTGGCCGTCATGCTGGAACCGTCACCTTATCCAAGGGTTGGCGGTTAGGGGTGTCTCTCCCTGCACCGGGGGATTGCCGTATCTATCCGTCTCAGAACGTCCGTATGGCAAGTGCTTTGGGCCAATAACAGGAGAAATCAAATGCAGATCGGTATGATCGGACTCGGGAAGATGGGCGGTAACATGTCTCGCCGCTTGATGAAGGCGGGACACCACTGTGTGGTGTACGCACGAACCGCCAAGACGCGCGAAGCGCTGGCAAAGGACGGTGCCACGGCGGCGGTATCGATTGCCGATTTGGTGAAGAAGCTCGGAGAAAAGCCGCGCGCCGTTTGGCTGATGTTGCCGGCGGGCAAGGTCACCGAAGACATGGTCGAGCAACTCGGCGGCCTTCTGGACCGGGACGACATTATCATCGACGGAGGCAATTCCTTTTACAAGGACGACATCCGCAACGCCAAAAAACTCGTGGCGAAGGGCGTCCGCTACGTCGATTGCGGCACGTCCGGTGGCGTCTGGGGTATCGAGCGCGGCTATTGCATGATGATCGGCGGTCCGAAGGGAGCTGTGGATCACCTCGATCCGATCTTCTCGGCGCTCGCTCCGGGGCTCGGCGATATCCCAAGGACATCGGGCCGTCCGAAAGGCGATCCCCGTCCCGAGCGCGGCTACATTCATGCCGGCCCGTCCGGCGCCGGGCACTTCGTCAAGATGGTGCATAACGGCATCGAGTACGGAATGATGCAGGCCTATGCCGAGGGCTTCGACATCCTGCGCAACAAGGACTCGAAGGATCTAGCCGAGGACAAACGCTTCACGCTGAACTTGCCGGATATCGCGGAGGTTTGGCGGCGCGGCAGCGTCATTTCATCCTGGCTGCTCGACCTCTGCGCCGCCGCCATGGCGAAGGATCCGCAATTGGAGAATTTCTCCGGCTATGTCCAGGATTCGGGTGAGGGCCGCTGGACGGTCGAGGCCGCGGTCGAGGAATCGGTCCCGGCTGATGTGATTACTTCGGCGCTGTACGCTCGTTTCCGTTCGCGGCAGGAGCACACTTTCGGCGAAAAGGTGCTCTCGGCCATGCGCTACGGTTTCGGTGGGCACGTCGAGGGTCAAGAGCCGATCGACCCCGCGCCAAAGCCGAAGGATTCACAGCGTCACTCGCCAGTACCGCAAGCCGCCGAGTAGTGCCATGGACGACCGTACGACTCGGATACCGCAGACGGCGCAGATGATAGCAAGCCCGCCGCGGCGCCAGCCCAAGCCGGCCGATCCCTGCGCCATGGTGATATTCGGTGCCACTGGCGACCTGACCAAACGCTTGGTGATGCCGGCGCTCTACAACCTCTCCCGCACCAAGGTGCTGCCGGAGAATTTCGCGTTGATCGGCGTGGCCCGCGCGGCGGGAACCGCGGAGAGTTGGCGTGACCAGCTTTACGCCACGCTCAAGAGCTTTGTTGGCAACGCTACCACGGAGTTTAATGTCGACCACATCGACGAGGCTGCCTGGAAGCGGCTCGCGGAAAAAATGGTGTATGTCCAGGGCGATCTAGCCAAGCCGGAGCTATACGACAAGCTTCGCGGCGCACTTGCGGATGCAGACAAGCTCCACGGCACCCAGGGCAACGCCATCTTCTATCTCGCGGTCGCGGATCGGCTCTTTGGCTCCGCCGTGGAGCAGCTCGGCAAGGCAAAGCTCACCGACCAGGAGAAGGACGAGAACGGTAAGCGTCGATTCTGGCGCCGCGTAGTGGTCGAGAAGCCGTTCGGCCACAGCCTGGATTCGGCACGGAAACTGAACGCCTTCATCCAGCGCACGGTGCAAGAGGACCAGATATTCCGGATCGACCACTTTCTCGGCAAGGACACGGTCCAGAGTATCATGGCGTTTCGCTTCGCTAACGGCCTGTTCGAACCGATCTGGAATCACGACCGGATCGATCATGTGCAGATCACCGCGGCGGAGACCGTCGGCGTCGAGGAGCGCGGCAGTTTCTACGAGGCGACTGGCGCGCTGCGCGACATGGTCCCGAATCACATGTTCACCTTGCTCTCGATGGTGGCCATGGAGCCGCCCACCGGCTTCGATGCCGCCGCGGTCCGTTCAAAAAAAGTCGAACTGTTAACCGCGATGGCTGCCGTCAAACCGGCGGCGGCGGTGCGCGGCCAGTACGGCGCCGGCACCGTGCTGGGCAAAAAGGTGAAGGCCTATCGGCAAGAGCCCAAGGTGGCGCCAAATTCGAACATCGAGACCTATGTCGCCATGCAACTCGAGATCAACAACTGGCGCTGGGCCGGCGTGCCGTTTTACCTGCGCACCGGTAAGCACATGTCGCGTCGGAATACCGAGATCGCGATCCGCTTCAAGCAGGCGCCCTATACGGCGTTCCAGGACACGCCCGTCGACACTTTGGGGCCCAACTGGCTGGTGCTGCGTATCGCGCCGGATGAGGGAATCTCGCTGCAGTTCGAGGTCAAGCGCCCCGGGCCGGTGGTGGACCTCGCCGCCGTGAAAATGGACTTTCACTATGGCGACTGGTTCCCGAAAGAACCGAATGTCGGATACGAGACGTTGCTCTATGACGTCATGATCGGAGACCCGACATTATTCATGCGCGCCGACATGGTGGAGCAGACTTGGCGCATTGTGCAACCGGTGCTCGACGCCTGGGCGCAGGATGGCGCAGCGGCTATCCCGATCTATCCGGCGGGAAGCGCTGGCCCGGCCGAAGCGGATGCGCTTTTGGCGCGAACTGGCCGGCGCTGGCGGAACGTCGGCGGCGATGACGATGAAAAACCGTCATGAGTCGTGCGCGCCCATTGCCGTTCAAATGTTCGGCCGTGATTTCGGACGTCGATGGCACGTTGGTCACCGATGACAAGGTGCTAACCTCGCGCGCCGAGGCGGCGGTCGCAGAACTGCACGCAAGCGGCATCATTTTCTCGATTGTCAGCAGCCGGCCTCCCCGCGGGTTGCGCATGCTGCTCGATCCCCTCGCAATCGCGGCGCCGGTGGGCGGCTTCAATGGCGGGGTCATAGCGACACCCGATCTTGCGGTGATCACCGAACATCTCCTGTCGCCCCAGGTCGCTCGAAGCGCGGTCGATGCACTTGATGCGCGCGGGGTAGAGGTCTGGGTCTTCAGCGGCCAGAATTGGCTCATGCGCGACGCTAACGGGCCTTATGTCCCGTTGGAGGAGCACACGGTCGGATTTTGCCCGACAATCGTCGAAGATTTAGGCGGGGCCCTTGATGCCGCCGCCAAGATCGTCGGTGTCAGCAAGGATTTTGCGCTTCTCGCGCAATGCGAGCGCGACGTGCGGGCGACGCTCGCCGATGGCGCTTTCGTCGTCCGTTCGCAGCCCTATTATCTCGACATCACACATCCGCTCGCCAACAAAGGCGTCGCATTCTCGCAGATCGCGAAGCTGTTGGGCGTTCCGCTTGCGGAAATAGCCGCCATCGGCGATGGCGGCAACGATGTCGCGATGTTCGAGCGGAGCGGTCTTAGCATTGCCATGGGCAATGCTAAGCAGGAGGTGCAGCAGGCCGCGGATTTGGTGACCGACAGCAACCGCGACGATGGCTTCGCCAATGCGATCGAGCGGTTCATCCTTGGCGGCGCTCGTTCGAACGCGCGGGTCGAGATGGCGCGGGCAGGGGATCGCGCATGATGGAGTCCGGCCGCGCCGCATCGAAAATCTCGCTGGTCCTGGCCGACGTCGACGGCACGCTCGTCACCGCGGAGAAAGTGCTGACGCCGCGCGCGCAAGCCGCCGTGAAGGCGCTCCAGACCGCCGGCATCGCCTTTGCGATCACCAGCGGCCGTCCGCCGCGCGGCATGGCGATGCTGATCGGTCCGCTGGCGCTGCGAACCCCGGTCGCCGGGTTCAACGGCGGAATCTTCGTCAAGCCCGATATGACCATCATGGAAGAGCACGTGCTTGCGGCCGACGCCGCAAAGCGCGCACTGGAGGTCATCCTCCACAATAAGATGGACGTGTGGTTCTACAGTGGCAAGGACTGGCTTGTTCGCGATCCCAACGCGCCTCATGTCGCGCGGGAGCAATGGACCGTCAAATTTGCCCCGACCGTCGTTGAGAATTTCGAAGGCGTGCTTGGCCGCGCAGTCAAGATTGTCGGCGTAAGCGACGATCACGACCTGGTCGCGCGCTGCGAAAAGGATGCCCAGGACGCGCTCGGCGCAAAGGCGTCAGCGGTCCGTTCGCAACCCTACTATCTCGACATCACTCATCCGGATGCCAACAAAGGAACCGTCGTTACTACACTGTCAAAGCTCCTCTCAATCCCGACCGACGAAATCGCGACGCTCGGTGACATGCCGAACGATGTGCTGATGTTTCGAAAGAGCGGTCTTAGCATCGCGATGGGCAATGCCAGCGCGGAGGTACAGGCTCAGGCCACTCTAGTAACCGATTCCTATGACGATGAAGGTTTCGCCAAGGCGATCGAGCGGTTCATCTTACCCCACGCCAGCGCGGCCCTGCCGAGGGCATCATGAAGGTAATGGTTACTGGGAGCCGAACTTTCGATAGCGCTGAATCGCTCGCACTCGGTGTCGCCGGATGGCTCTGCGATTTGGCGCAAGCTAGCGACCGCGTCTTCGCGGTGTGCCTGTCCGGCGGATCGACGCCCCGGCGTCTCTATGAAGATCTTGCGGCGCCGAAAATTGCGTCGCGCTTTCCGTGGAACCGGACGCACTGGTTCTGGGGCGACGAGCGCTTCGTGCCGCACGACCATCCCGACAGCAATTATCGGATGGCGCGCGACGCCTTCCTTTCGCGGGTCCCCGTTCCCAATGACAATATCCACGCCGTGCCGACGCAGGGCACGACGCCGGACCAGGCCGCCGCCGCCTACGAGACGACGCTTAAGCGCTTCTATGGCGCCGATAGGCTTGCTCGCGATCGGCCTTTGTTCGACGTCACGCTGCTTGGGATCGGCGAGGACGGACACACCGCCTCGTTGTTTCCCGGGCAGCCGACGCTGCAAGAGACGAGACGATGGGCGGTGGCAGTCATCGGCGCAAAAGCCGAGGCACGCATCACACTGACCTATCCGGTGCTCGATAGCGGCCGCGAGGTGGCATTCCTGGTGACAGGAAAAGAAAAGCGGAGCGTTGTTTCGCGCGCCCAGGCGGGCGATCGGATGCTTCCCGCAGCCGCGGTTCGCCCGATCGGGCGTCTGCACTGGTTTACGGATCGCGCCGCGGCGCCAGCAGGAGCGGATTGATGTCCATACAAGCTCTGCCAACGGAAGACATTTTACCGTTGAGTCCAGCGATGCCTGCCGCGCTGTCGACCGATCTGCTGGAGAAAATGGACGCGTATTGGCGCGCGGCGAACTATCTCTCGGTCGGGCAAATCTATCTAAAAGACAATCCGTTACTCGAATCCCCCCTCGGACTCGAACATATCAAGCCGCGTCTGCTAGGCCATTGGGGCACGACGCCGGGATTGAACTTTCTCTATGTCCACCTCAACCGGCTGATCAAAGAGAACGATCTGAACATGATGTATGTCATCGGTCCGGGACATGGTGGCCCCGGCATCGTGGCGATGACCTATCTCGAGGGGTCGTATACCGAACGCTATCCGGCGATCGAACGTGATCGGAATGGACTGCATCGGCTGTTTCGCCAGTTCTCCTGGCCGTACGGAGTCCCGAGTCACGTATCGCCGGAAACTCCCGGCTCAATTCATGAAGGCGGCGAACTGGGGTATTCTTTGCTTCACGCCTATGGCGCCGCGTTCGACAATCCGGATCTGATCGTGGCCTGCGTCATCGGCGATGGTGAGGCGGAGACTGGCGCACTTGCCGCGAGCTGGCACTCCAACAAGTTTCTGAATCCCGTGCGTGATGGGGCGGTTCTTCCGATCCTTCATCTCAACGGATTCAAGATCGCAAATCCGACCGTGCTGGCGCGCATCAGCCGCCAGGAATTGACCGACCTGATTCGTGGTTTCGGCTATGAACCTCATTTCGTGGAAGGCGACATCCCCGCCGTGATGCATCAAAGTCTGGCCGGCACGCTTGATACGATCCTGGCGGAGATTCACGAGATCCAGAATACAGCGCGTTCCTCTCCGGATACGGTGGAGCGGCCGCGTTGGCCCATGATTGTATTCCGCACGCCAAAAGGCTGGACCGGGCCAAAGTTCGTGGACGGCGAGCCGGTCGAGGGTACTTGGCGCGCACATCAAGTCCCGCTCGCCGATCTCAAGAACCCAAAACATCTCAAGCAGCTCGAAGACTGGATGAAGAGCTACCGGGCGCACGAGTTGTTCGACGAGCGCGGCAAGTTCCGCGAAGAGTTCGCGGCACTTGCCCCTACAGGCCATCGCCGCATGAGCTTCAATCCGCACGCCAATGGTGGAGAATTGTTGCAGCCGCTGGCGATGCCTCACTTCCACGAATATGCCGTGGCGGTGCCAAAGCCGGGCTGTGTCGAGGCGGAAGCAACGCGGGTTCTTGGAAACTTCCTGCGCGACGTGATGAAGCTCAGTCTCGACAAAAAGAATTTCCGGCTCTTTGGCCCAGACGAGACGGCGTCGAACAGGCTGGACGCCGTCTACCAAGCCTCCGGGAAGGAATGGATGGCTGAAGTCGAGGATGTCGACATTAATCTTAGCGCCAAGGGGCGCGTCATGGAGGTGCTGAGCGAGCATCTGTGCGAGGGCTGGCTCGAGGGATACCTGCTGACGGGACGCCACGGCTTTTTCTCGTGCTACGAGGCCTTCATCCACGTCATCGATTCAATGTTCAATCAGCATGCAAAATGGCTCAAGGTCAGCAGAAAAATCCCCTGGCGCAGGCCGATCGCGTCGCTGAATTACCTGCTCACGTCGCATGTGTGGCGCCAGGATCACAACGGCTTCTCCCACCAGGATCCGGGCTTCATTGATCATGTGGCAAGCAAAAAGGCCGATATCGTGCGCATCTATCTACCGCCCGACGCAAACTGCCTGCTGTCGGTGGCGGATCATTGTTTGCGCAGCCGCAACTACGTCAATTTGATCATCGCGGGCAAACAGCCGGAGTGGCAGTGGCTCGACATTGATTCGGCCGTTCGTCACTGCACCGCCGGCGCGGGCATTTGGCGATGGGCCAGCAACGATGGCGGCGATCCCGACGTGGTCATGGCCTGTGCCGGCGACGTGCCGACTCTAGAGACGTTGGCCGCCGTGACTCTCTTGCGCGCGCAAGTCCCCGATATTCGCATCCGTGTCGTCAACGTGGTGGATTTGATGGCGCTACAGCCTCAGTCCGAGCATCCCCATGGTCTGGAGGATCAAGATTTCGACGAATTGTTCACGACAGACAGGCCG
>Ga0181525_10002274_pt1 | contig 15802 bp, 19 predicted proteins | sample PEATcosm2014_Bin_48_FD_121100 | JGI IMG/M metagenome (GOLD analysis project Ga0181525, IMG submission 121100) | Peatland microbial communities from MTU Mesocosm Facility, Houghton, MI, USA - PEATcosm2014_Bin06_10_metaG | ecosystem: Environmental > Terrestrial > Soil > Wetlands > Peat | place...
CGAGGATTATGTTGTGGTGTTGCTTATGTGACGCCCAGCGTCTAGGCGAGGGCAAACAGGCGACACCATCGATGGCGGGCGTCACATAATTCAGCTAGAGCTTCGCTAGGAACGTCAGGAGATCTGGATTGTCGCGCCAGCGCCTTCTTTGAGTCTGGTGCTTCATTTCACACATCCCGAGCGCCTTCGCCTTCATTTCAAGGTCGGTTTCTGCATAGATGTTGGTGGTTTCGAGAGACACATGTCCCAGCCAAGCACGAATTGTATTGATGTCTACGCCAGCGCGTAACAAGTGCGTAGCCGTTGTGTGTCGAATGGTGTGCGGGCCTATACGCCGTCTTTGCATCTCTGGAACGCACTTGGCGGTGCGTCGCGCGTATCGAGTAACGATGTCATGCACGCCGAATCGCGTGAGAGGTGCGGAACAACGATTCAGGAAAACCCGCTCATCGTCCTTCCGCCCCGTGATCAGTCTCCTCAGTTCCGCAGTCGTTGAAGCCCACAGCGGGCAGATGCGGGTCTTGTTTCCTTTACCCGTGAGTCGTACAGATGAAAGAGAGTTCTCTCCGCCAGTTCGCAGGTTTAGATCTCCGACACTCAGTTGCGCTACCTCGTCGGCGCGCGCTCCGGAGTTGTACATGAATAACAGCAGTCCATAGTCCCTCCTTCCGATCCACGTAGCTTTGTCCGGAGCTTGAAGGAGGGCCTCCATTTCATTCTTCTCAAGGTAGCTAACGGGTTTGTGCGTCGAGCGCTTGAACGGCACGGTACGAAGCCGACCGCACCACTCAAGACATTCTGGGCTACGCTCCCCGACGAAGCGGGCCAAGGCGTGTATGGCAGCCAATCGCTGATTGCGGGTCGAGATTGAACATTTCCGCTCTTGTTCGATGTGATGCAGAAAGTCTCGAAGCAAGTCAGGAGAGATGTCGGAGACCAGCAGCCGATCTGCCTTCCTGTGGAGCTTGGATGCTGCGAAAAGGATCAACAGGCGCACGGAATCGCGGTAGCTCCGCTGAGTGTTTCGAGCGAGATTTCGTTCGCCCGGAAGATATTCCAATAGAAAACGCCTGATCCATGGGCCGAAGACAAGACTATTTGACATGGCTGCCTCCTTCGACATAACTCTCGAAGCGTCGATTTGCTTGTGCAAGCAGCTCAGGCGTCATGGTCAGGTAGTGCTGCGTAGAGTGCAAATCCACATGGCCGAGATATGTTGATAATGCGAGGATCAGATGTTCAATGTCAGCGCCCCGACGATACCATTCTGTTAGCCTGTGCACCGCAAACGTGTGGCGGAGATCATGGAGTCTGGGCTGAGACGCATTGGTATCGCTGCGCCTGACACTAGCAAGTTGACACAATCGCCTGAAACTGATCTGAACCGAGGCGGCACTAATTTTCCGCTTCTCGCGCGACTGAAAGAAAGGTTGGTAAGCCTGGCTGCGCCTTTGTGCTTGGTCGCGGTATTTAAGCAGGAACCGATGTAAATCCTGCCCGATTGGCACTAACCGCGATTTATAGAACTTGCTACCTCGTATCGTGATGAGGCCATCGCTTAACACCACATCACCAAGGCTCAGACGCAGAGCTTCACCGAGCCGCATTCCCGTACCATAGAGCAAAAGCAACAAGGTGCGGAATGTCATCGCCGACATAGAGCAAGCCTTATTGCGCTGGCACTGCGGCACCGAATCCAGCAGCGCCCGCAATTCAGCCCGAGAGTAGATGTATGGGACGAATGTCCGGACGCATCTTTGCGATGGAGGAAGGGGAAGCGTCTTCAATTGTCCGCGCAAGGACCAGTATTCGAAGAACATCCGCAGAATGCTGTATTTTCCTTGCCATGTTATTGGTTGGGTGCGAGGCTTGTCGAGAAACTGCAACACATGGGCGGGTCTGATTTGGCGAAGGGAAAGACCTTTACAACGGCGAGAGAAAGAACGAAGTGTTACCGCAGGCGACTGAAACCTGCCGGTCGCAGCTTGTCTCCTGCTGATATACAGTTCGACCGCGTCAGTTAGCGTCATAGCAGCCCCTCCAATGTGAAGTCGGCCACTTGGCGCAACATTGTGAGGTTGACCTTTGCATAGATCCCAGCTGCGCTCGAACCGCGATGGCCAAGGAAATCGCCGATCTCTTTGAAGGTTGCCCCTTCCTCAAGAAGTCGGGTGGCGCAGGCGTGTCTTAGGCTATGGGGGCCGTTATGGTGACAACATATTCCCGCCTTCCGTATTCGCTTGCTGATCAAATGCGACAGGACGGTAGGCTCAACCGCTCTGTACGGAGGGGTGAGCGTCAGAAACACATTTCGACAGAGAACTCGCGGCCTGGCGTTTGTGATGTAGTCCAAAATCGCGTCGCCAACATCGCGCTGAAGCGGGTACTTCTTCAATCCTCCTCTTTTGGAGTGGTCAACAAGGAACGTCTCATCACGCCAATCGAAATCGCCCAGTTGCAAACGAGATACTTCTCCACTGCGTAGACCATAGACTGCGAAGAGAGCCAAGAGCGCTTTGGCTCGCACGGTGGCGACAGATTTGCCTGTGGTGGTCCCGAGCAGCATCGCAACTTGCTCGCGTGTCGGCCCGTCTGGTAGACCTTCAAGCCTGTAAATGGTCGGAGCGACGATACCTGTCGCGATGTCGGCCCTGCACCATCCTCGGCATTCAGCGTATCTGAGAAACGCGCGAATTCCGCTGGATGCACTAGTGATTGTCCTGCGGCTCCAACCCCCTGTTGCTTTTAGTGCCAGGAATTCGTCAATGTCGTCCAGCCGCATTGCCATCAAAGAGCGATGCCGCTGTGCGAACCAGGCAAGAAAGGTTGCCGCTCTGAAGCACTGCATTTTTACGGATTGCGATGTCAGCCCTTGTTCTTCTGTCATATATGTCGCAAAATCGTCGACTTGATCGGCGAATCGCGCCCGCGGGACAATTGGGACTTTCAATTTGCCGAGGAAGAGAAGCCATCTCTTTGCGGTGAATGTGAAGTAGTTCACGCAATGGATGTAGGTTCTCACTCTGGGATTGCACCGTTGTGTTTCAGCCCAAATGCGAGCTGCCTCCTTGATCTCGTTCATGTCGATTTCACGCAACGAGTTCAGGTGAAGTCCGATAGTGATGTTCAAGAGGGCTGATGACAAATGGCGGAGGGCGGAACGGCTGGTACCTTGTTCCTGGCGGTGTTTCAGAAATGCCTCCCGCTCGGCCAGCAGCGGAGCATTTCTATGACGGTCTAAAGTGGGCTCAACTTCGAAAAGCGTTTCCAACATTGCTCGGGGTCTCCTTGAACCCCGCGCTAATCCTAGGCCGCACGCAAGTCGAAAACCACTTCAGATCCGGGAGCAGCACCCCTTCTGTTGGAGCGCGGGATTTGATCCGCCCGATTTGAAACAAGGTTATGTTGGTTCCAAACCGAGAGGAATCAGGCATCACAGGCGCATTTGTGCAGTTGCGTCACATAACTACCAAGACAACATAATCTTCGCAGTACTCGGGCGGAATAGCATTCTCAAGTGGCCGCCAGTCTGGCTTGCCAACTTCAACAGCGCACTTCATCGCTCACCTCCTTCGTTCGTGGCCGAAGTCACGGCAATGTGCGTGTGCTTGCAGCCCAGGCAGGCGACCGCGCCGGTGATCTTGCGAATCGCCTCGTTGAATCGCTCAGGTAGATCGAGCACCTCACCAGCCCCGGTATAGAAGACCGGCCCAATCGTTCCGCGCAAGGATTTGTTCTCTGGATTCGAGCGTTCAACGGTGAGCGTTCCATGGTGGCCGCGGAAGAGTGGTGCCGTGGCGATGCCCGGGCGCGTGTGGCCTTCTTCTGTCTTCAGCCAGAGCCGCGTGATGGCCAGTTCATAGGTATGGCCGATGCGCAGCATCTCGATTCGCACCAGTTCCGGCGCGATCAGGATGGCGTGGCGGCCGTTTCCAGAAATCGAATCGATCTGTTGCAGCCACGGAGCCGAACTCCCATCGGCGTTTAGATAGGCGCAGTAACGGCCCATGTCGGCAACCGCGCCACCGGACTCGACGCCGCGCAGCACATACCGCCGCGCCAGATGTTGGTGCTCGATCGAGACGCTTGGCCGGCAGTAGATGCCGCGCTTCTCCAAGGCGCGAAGCGTCTGCTGAGGAAGCGACAGACCGTATCGCGCATACCGGTTGGCGTTGCTTGCGACGATCTTTGCTTGGCTCGTCATCGGTTTCGCCTCCTCAAACCGCAACCTTGCGGCGGATCGGCCGTCCCAGCGCCGCACGAATCTCTTCCTTCGTGCATCCGGCCCAGCACTTGTAGAGGCGGGGGTTACTGATCTGGATGGCGAGGTTGTCGCCCGATCGGTCGTGTCCTGCCTGAGCGCACGACGGGCATTGCGCCCACCAATTCCGGTTGTCCTTGCGCGTCGTGCGCACATAGTCGAGAATCCGGAACTCGGTGCGCAATGACGATGAAGCCGGCGGTATATATGGGAGGGCCACGACCGGCCGGTAGGCTTCTGGCAGTGTCATGCCACCGATGTTGGTTCTCAGTTCCACCTCGGTGAGCTTCTTCAGGCTGTCGAGGTAATCGAGTTGCGTCTCCGGCGTGAGGGCGGCCTCGTAGAACCAGTACCGCTGGTTTGTTTTGCGATGCACTCCGAGTGGGGCGCGGATGGCGTTGCCGTATTCGCCATCCGCGATCCGGTCCTGGCGCGGGAAAACCTCAATGCCGTCTTTGAGGCCGCCACCTTTAACCGGCACGCCGAGCCGCAAAGCGAGGTTGTAAATATAGATGCGACACTCGGACGCCAAGAGCGGCGTATCCGCGAAGATCCACAGATGGCCGCCGCGGCGCGATTGTTCCAGCGCGGCTTCGACGCCATCCTGCTTCAACTCCCACTGCAACTGGAAGAGAGCCTCGACGGCACCGTCGAAGTCGGCATCGATAGCGACCCACTTCGAGCGTTGCGTCTCCGGGTTGATGGCGTAGAGATTGATAGTGATGTCGCCGTTCAGGTGCATCCGCACCACGCTGGCATCGAGAGGCTTCGGCTTCTTGGTCTGCCAATCCCGGGCCAAGTAGTACGGGACCGACCCGTTGGGCAAGGGATGAGCAGCCTGCATCCCGTAGGCGCGCCGGTTGACGAAGAGTTGAATGAACCGGTCGGCCGTCTCGCGGCTAACACAGAAGGTGGCATACATACGCCCACTCCTTTCTGAGGTTCTGTGGTTGTACCCCGGTTCCAGAACTCGGTCAAATCTGCGGAGATCTGGCAGGATGGCCGCATTGGGCTGAGAAATGGAAGGCCCGGAGGAAGCCACCGGGCCATCAAAGCGGGCATGGAGTCGGGCAGTGAAAAGGTCGATCAGAACTGGTGAGCAAAGCGCAGTCGGCCGTGCTTGAAGTCAGGCGCCGGATTGCGTTTGGTGACGAAGCCATTCGGTTCGGTGTGGAGGTCGGGAAAGGCGGCGGCCTCGGCCAGGGCATAACGGGTTGCGAGCGAGCGGATACGGCCAGCGGATAGGCGCATGGGATTCCTCCTGGTTGTGAATGGGATTTGGTGCCGTGGGTGGAATGCGGCAGGGTGAGGCGGTTAGGCGGTTGCCAGTTGCATCTGTGAAAGCAGCAGGCCGGGCTGATTGACGTAGTTGAACAGTTTGTATTCAGAGAAGACCCGGTCAAACAGATCGGAAGTGAACCGATCCTCGCAGCCCTCGAAGGAGAGCATGTACCAGTCGTCGCGCTGCCGGTCAAAGACGTAGATAGCACCGGATGCGTTGTTATCGGGAACCATCTGCAGGAGCATGACGCCCTTGCGGGTCTGAATCCAGCGGGTGGCGACCGCCTCGCCAAGTTCGAGGAAGGCTTGAACGGTCTGTTGGATGGTGTTGGCGGCGCTGTCGCGCCAGTTGAACAGCTTGTAGACGGACATCTTTCCCAGGCTGCGGGTCATAGAAACTCTCCTCTCTTCGAGAATTGGGTTGGACGGGTTGGGAGTTAGCGAGGCTTGACAGGCACCGCTAGATACCAGGTTCTTGCCAGTGAGGCGAACAGGGACGCAAAGAGGAAGACGATCATCGGAATATTACATGGCAGAAAACCTCGGCGTTTGCACATGCGGGGGCAGAAATCGATAATGGAGTTCTCAACAATGGGATATATAACCGAGGGAGTTCGAATGCCCCATTTTTTTCTTCCGCTCCTGTTTGCAACCGGAGTCACCTTGCACGATCTTGAAGAAGCACTTTGGTTGCCTGGCTGGATGCGGACCCGGACTCACGTCAAGACTGTTTTTGATCCCCATCCAAAAGCCTATTGGGTTGGGACCTCTCTGGTGAGCTTTGTTGTTTGGATTGCGGCGCTGGCCGTAGGGATTTGGCCGACTGTGCCGCCATTTCATCTGGTGCTGTCCGGCTTCGCGCTGGCCATGGCCGTCAACGCCGTAGTACCCCATCTGTCGATGAGTTTGATTCAACGTTCCTATATGCCGGGAACAGCAACCGGAATGCTCTTCAATCTGCCGCTCGCAGTGCTCCTCATTCAGGCAGAGTTGCGCAGCCGTCTTGCCCCCTGGGCGTCCTTCTGGAGGCAGTCGGTTTTTTATGCTGTTTTGCTAGGCGTCGTCGCGTTCGGGAGTCTTGTTGTGCTGCACACCGTCCTTGGAAGTTTTCCGAAGCAAAATGAACCACGCTGACCCACTGGCTCACCAACCCGCGAATTAGCTTTGAGATGCAATCGATATATCAGGATTTCTTCTTCCGACTCCCAACAACTCATTCCAACCAGCATCAAAACAACCAACAAACAAGGGGATAGTCAGAATGCATCTTCCTGATCCGGCGCAAGATGCGACTCTGTGGATCTGTTCAATAGGAAGGAAAACGGAAGACAATAGGAAGGCAATCGGTATTCAATGCCGATTCAATTGCAATTGACGCGCCAAAGATGCTCAGTCGTCGGCTCTGCGCACGAAACAGACCCTCTCATCCAAAGAGAAACTCGCGGAAGGTGACAACATCATTGGCCGATGCGTTGGTGAGGACGTTGGTTGAAAGTAAGCTGGATCGAAACGCCCGGCTCAAAGCAAAGCCGATTCGCTTGTCAACTGCGCGCAACTCCGCGGCTAGAAGGTAGAGAATGGATGGGTCCGGCGTCAGATAGAGGATGGTATCGACGCTGTTGTCCGCGCTGAGCACCTTGCGCAAGTCAGCATAGCGCGCCGAGCCTTTTGCCGTCCGCTCGAACTCGATTGCGAAACTCCCCACACGATTGCCGTTGGAAACTTCGGCCAAAGCATCGAAATCTTTCGCGCATCTGCCGCCATATACGAGGTTCTGCGAGAGGACTTCAAGCTCCCATTGCCACGATGTCAGCACATGGGCAGTAGTCAGCGCTGCGCAGATTCCTGCCAACTCGACCGAGTGAAGTACCTGTGAGCTACTGCCAGTCTCTGCTCCGTGAGTAGCACTGGTACCGGCAGCAGCAATTCCTGCGGCAGCGCCTTCGCCTGCGGCTATCCCAGCTGTTACTACCGTGGCCGCTGCCCCAACCAATGCGACCGCGGTTGCGCCAACGTCGCCGCTGACGATCCGCTTGGCAATGAACGGAATGACCGCGATGGCCAGCGAGTAGATGATGCTGGCAATTCCGATAAGGAATGAGCCTTCGAGATTTCCCAACCCGCCCAGGAAATCATTCTGACTGAGCATCTGGCCGACCTGGCCCATTTGGACAGCGCTCAGTAAAGCGCCGAATCCCCCGTAAAGGACGGGCCATGAATTCCAGATAAAGACATTCTCGATATACGACTTGGCGATCCGGTTCGTAGCCCCAAGGGGCAACAACGCGATCACGATGGGGCCAAAGATGTAGAGAACACTGCCGTAAAAGATGTAAAAGAAACCAAATATGGCAATAACTAGGGGATAGAGAATATACGCAACAAGAATCAGAATGCCGTCGATCACGCCTGAAACTGATCCAGTGATCAATCCCCAAAGATTCTGAAAGCCTATCTGACTAAACTGTGTGCTAATATCCGTCTTCCAATTCTCGAACAGATTGACGGAGCCGGATGCATTGCTTATCCAGTTCCCAGCGTTGACGAATCCCTGGTTGACCGTTGTGAAGATGGTCCCATAGTTCATCACCACCAGTGCTGTGACGATATATTTGATCAGATTGGTTCCCAATCCGCGCACGTCTCCGCCGTGCAGAGCCGACTGATAGACCTGCCAGAGAAAACCCACGAGCAGAACAACGTAGGCAACATTCTGCATCCCGCTCGTGATGCTGGTCGAGTCGATCCCGGCTACGGCCTGCGTCAGAAAACGCTCGAAGAGATTCAGTTGCGTCCCTTGAAAGAACGCAAGCATCGAGACAGCGATGTGCGGATTGGGAATCGGAATCGTCATTACGCATTACCTGTTCGTCAGCGCACCGTTGATAAGGCCGTTGTTGTTCGTATTGTGCGTGGTTGCCAGTTTCGCTGCCGCGCTTTGATTGGCGAGATCGATTCCGCGCGTACGCATCAACTCGGCGAGCGCCGCCTGGGTATAGGCGTTTGCCCGTACGACCCACACATCGGCCTCAGCTTCAAGAATCGGCGCGCTGCCCGGCGCCGCTGCTGAGATCTGCTGCCCCATCTGATCTGCTTCCTTGAGTTCCGCATCTGCAAGAGCATCGATCTCAATGGCCCGCTTCATGGCGTCCTGAGCCTGAGCGTCAGTCATATCGGTCATCGTTCGCACGGCGGGCGATGCCGCATTTTGCGCCATCACGACGCCGTAAACGGACTGGTACTGGCCGGAAACGCTGCCCACATTCGTTGCGTTACGGGAAAGCAACAAGGATTCAAGGTTTCCAGATTGGGGTAACGTTGCACTCGCAACCTTCACATGAAAGAGGTTGCTGACCTGGCTAAACTGGTTCTCGAATTGCATCACAGAGTTCTTGGCTTGGTTGATCGCTGCCAGAGGATACATCACCTGCTGTTCATATTTTGTTGTCGTCTGTTCGTACTGATTGACAGTCTTCAACGGCCCAGCAATATAGGTCGTCATCAGTGATTGCATCTTTTGCAGCGCCGCGACAATCGCAGCAACATCGATGCCGAACTGCGCATGCGCTTTCACCGGCAGAATCGTAAGCGCTACGAGAAGAACCGCCGCGACCTTGAGCAGCGTGGACCGATACCAAGGCCGCTCTTCTGCCTTGGCAGGTGTGACACTGGAGCTAAGCGTGGCTGCCACAGACGATGGATCACGCCTGCGCTGCCAGAAGAAGGGTTTGCGAACTTTGTTCGTGGACTTCTTTTGGTCTGTCATCACACTCTCCTTAACGCGCTGTTAGCGCTCCTGTAATCAGGCTGTTGATCCCGCCCGTGATGGTTGTCCTGCGCTTGAGGAGCGCATTATCGTGTGCAAGGCGTCCAGCTTCCTGGCGCAATTCCGCAGCCAGCATCTTCTGCATGTAGGCCTGGCAACGAAGATTGGCGACTTGAGCTTGCGCAGACAGATAGGGATTGGAGCCGGGCGTAGTGACGGCGACCTGGTTCTCCATTTGGTTTGCGGTGTTGAGAATTGTGTCGGCGCCCTGATCGGCGATAAGCGTTGTCTTGAGGTTCTCCTGGCCCAGTGCGTCGTCCATGTCCATCATCAGCCGATCCTGCGGCGCGGCATTGTTTTGTTGCGGAACTGTTCCGTAGTTCGCCGAGAAACTCGCCCCAAGAGCCGGAATCTGCGATGACATACGGCTATGCAGAATTGATTCAAACTGTTGTGGACCCGCCGTAACCGCGCTCGAATAGCGCGTACTGAATACCTGATTCATTTCATTGCGAAAGCTGGAGATCGAATTCGAAACGAAGCCGCGGGCCTGATTGAGCGCTGCCAACGGCCACATGGTCGTCTGGTAGAGTTGTTGAACCTGTTGCGTGATCTGGTTGATCGACTTGAGCGAGCTGCCGATATCGCTCTGAATCGTGCCGAACATCTCCCCAAAGACATCGAAGATGCCTGCATGGGCACGGGCCGGCGCGAAGAGCAGCACGCCGCCAAGGACCGACGTCGCGATTGTCCACTTCCATCGACGGCGAGGGACTTCCCTTGTCGCGCCGGACTCATCCGCGTAGTGGACACCGTTCAGCAACAACTCTTCTTCCGGTTTGTGTTTGTCTTGTTTCATTGCGCAAGTACCTCCTGAACTTCACCGGAGAGTTCCTCTGCGAGGGGAGCAAAGTCGGCCAGTCCACGCGGATATCGCTCGGCGAGCGCTTCGTAGGCCTCGATCCGCGTTATGGACGATTGCTTCCGCATCCACCATTTGCGATAGATGCGCTCTCGCGCGTAGGTCGTCGTGATCCAGTAGTCCACCGGACTCGGCACGATGCGGATCGAGTGCGTAGACTCCGCTTTCTCGCCAATCGCAATCAGGAACTCCGCACTGTGCCCCTTCTTCGGATGGGCAAAAGTCTTGATCTGATTGAGAGCCGTCTCGTTCAGGTGGACGTGTTCCCGGAGCGCGGTCATATCGCCGGGCTGCTTGCCGATGATCTTCGTCGTCGCGTTCTTGACGATGCCGGCACCATGCTCGTTGGGCTTGTCCGGTGTCCCGACGAAATCCTCCGGCGTCTGGCTGATTCCCCAGACGCTGGCATTTCGCTTGCGCGCCGTGCGGAAGAGTTGAACAACTACACTCGCCAGGATGGGAGACTCAAGTAAAGCCCAGCATTCATCGAGAAGGACAATGCTTGGCTGTCCTGTCGATCCAGATGCGCGATAGGTGGCCGTATGGGCGATAAGCAGGCTCATCGCACGCTCCAGGCGCGGATCATCTTTCAACTTTTCGACGTTGAAATAAAGCCAGGGATTGTTCAACTCGACGGTTGTCGGCTTATCGAAGAGACGTGCATACGGCCCCTCGTCCACCCAGGCCCGCAACTTGGTCGAAGCCATCTGGGCCATCGTGTTGATCTTCTGGTTGCGATCCCGGTCCTGCCAGTGCGCCAGTTCTGCTGCCAGATCGCCGAAGAGTGGAATCGGATTCGAGGTCTTCGCGCTGCAACGCTTGTACGTAGATCCGATGGCTTCAAGCAGGACGCTGTCGAGCAGGTCTATGTCGAGATCGGGCGGCGTGTTCTCGCCCAGCATGTGCCGGGTTAGATTCTTGAGAAATGAAATCTGGTCGTTCGAGGGCTGGTCCTCGCCTTTTGGCAGATCCCAGGGATTGATCGTTTGCTCCGAATCGAGCGACATCTCGATCATCTCCCCGCCCATCAACTCCACTAGCGGCTGGTAGGAGTCCCCACGCTCCAGAATCGAGATCAGCGGATTCGCACGTGCGGCCATCAAGAGCATCTGTTGAGCCGCCAGCGTCTTGCCACCGCCGCTTTTGGCCATCAACAGGCCGTTAGCGTCCGACAGATCCGGATCGAACATCGAAAATGGAATGAGCTGCCGGAACGGCGTCTCAAAGAGGATCAGCGGGCTCCTCCTGGTTCCGGTCCACGGCATCTCGACGGGAACCAGATCGGCGACATTCGAGGTGAGCAAATCCTGGTCCCGCTTGTCGGCCTCAGCCATCCCCGGCAATGTCCCAAGAAAGATGCGGCGTTTGGCTATTGTCTCCGCCACAGCTTTCGCCCCATTCATGTGCGTAAATGCGTTCAAGACCTCCTGAGTGCGGTTGGCCAACTCGCGCTCAGATTGTTCGAGGTCCCGCATTGTTACCGCCGGTTGCGAAGTCCTCACAATGACCGAGACGCTCAACTTAGCAGTCTTGAGCGATGAAGAAATGATGTCGCGCTGCACCTGGATCAGTTGCGCCTGCGCGACCTCAGCCTCTGGATTCGATTTGAAGTTGCCGTTCGCATCCTTTTGCGCCGCGGTCATCTTCTGCAGGCGTTTCTTGTATGTCTTGAGCACCTTTACCTGATCGGGAATCACGACCTGGCCGCTGATGACGATCGGAAAACCAAGCGTCGAAAAGTTCTGGAGCATTCCTGGAAACGTCGCATCGGGCAACTCTTTGAGGCTCACCACACCGTAGAGATACCCATCGATGTTCAGGTAGGATTCGGTCTCATTCAGGATGCTCGCCTCTGCGGCCTGTTCCCGAGCACTGCGATACTCGATCATTCCTTCGCCGGAAACGTAAGGCCTGCGGTCGCGGCGGAAAGGGTGCTGCGCGTGCTTCAGTTCCTCGAAGAGTTCCTGTGTCACGAGCCGCCGCGAGCCAAGGTTGGCGGCTTCCATTGATCCCTCGATACCACGCAGGATCGACTCGAACTCTGCCAAATAGGTTTCATGCTCCTTGCGCGTGCGCTGGATCGCCTTTTTCTGACTCAGCGTAAAACTGCCAAGCTTGCGATTCTGTTCGGCGGAGTGGTAGAGCTTTGCGTGAATCCGCGGGTCCCAGATGTAATAGACCTGCAACCGGTTCTCGAAGTAGTAGCCACTCTGTTCTTTCTCGTTCCACATTCGCATCCGGTGTGAATCGAGTGTCATCACCTCCAGTTGACTGGCGCGCTGCTCATCGATGTAGCGGTCCAACAGATCGCCCAGGCGTTCCGAGATCTCGTAACGGAATTGGACGCGCATACTGACGTCGGGAACGCTCCGGAAGAGCGCCTCCAGCATTGCTTTGGTTTGATTGCGATCGCTATCCGTAGCGAAGTAGGCGAGGATGCCGCGCAGCTCATAGCCAGCCACGAAAGCGCCATTTGTTCGAATCATGACGTTGTCGCCCTCGGGCAGATCCCGCAGAGGAAGCAGTTCGCAGACCGCCGGCGAATTCATTGTTTTCTCGTGTTCCGCATAGGTCATCGGCATGTTGCAACTCTCCTAGCTGGCTTTTGGGAGTCTTGTTCCAATCCTTGCTTTGCAATTCGGGTCAGTGGTGTAATTCCCTCGTGAAATTTAGCCGCGAAGAGCACGCTTGCAAAGACAGCGCGTGCAGCGCCGGCGTCGAGTTTGAGAGCGACCGATCCGTCGGTCATCTTTTTGATCGCGGCCTGCATGACTAGTCTTCCTCCTCAACCAGATAAGCCTGCGTTAACTCTGAATCTCGCTCAAGTGCGCACCATGCCTTGGGGGCTAAGAACGAACGCACAAGATCGGTGAGGTAGCCACGCGGACGGCCATACTTGAAAAGGATCAGAAACGGCACGGCCAGCGCCGGCACGACGAACTCCATGAAGATGTTGAGCGGAATTCCAAAGACGTGAGCATTGGCGCTTACAAAGTGCGCAAGCAGATTCATCAGCGCGGCAAGCGCCAGCACCAGGATCAAGTCCTCGAACTCCAGTCCAAGAAAAGTCACCTTGGTATGAAGGTTGCGATGAACAGGCGTCAGATCGAGACTCATACAAGACTCCTCAGATACCGTGCGCGTGGGTGACCATCGACTCCGCTAGACGCATCATTCCTGAAACCATTAACGCGGCGATTGCTGCTATGAACTTCCTGATCCAGGTCGAACCTGGATAGATCTCCGCAACCACCCCGCCCATGTGCAAGGCCATAGCAGCCAACTGGGTCAATGCGAAGACGGGAAGAATCACGTTGGCTACCCAATTGACCAGGCTCATCGTCGCCATCCAGAATGCATCCGCACTGGTCGCCCCGGCGTGTTGAACAAATCCCTCCAGAGCCCGCAACATTCCCGAGCACATCAGCGATGCGAAACCGCCGTACAGTAACTGCTCGAACTGGCCTCCCTTGCTGTAGCGGTAGACAGCGCCAGCAAAAAACAGTCCGGCCATCGTCGGCATCATGGTGTTGCCGGCCCAGGAGGCAAGGTTCGTAATTGCGCCGTCGAGACTCATTCGTTTGTCCTCACGCCGCCATGGCCTTGAACAACGCCAAAAGCCCACTCAAACTTAGAAATGCGATTGCGGCAAAGACCATCCGCACCCACGGCCTGTGCCGTACATAGTTGATGACCGCGCCCACGCATGCCAGTCCAGCCGCTGCCGGCATGATCTGACCGGCGATGTAGTTCCAGAGCGAGGTGAGCATGTCGGTCGTCGCATATTCGCCGCCGGAGTTCCAACCTTGAAGCAACTGCATCGTTGCCGAGATCGACATCAGGAAGAGCGCGGCAAGAATCGATGAAAGCGGATTCTCTCCGCCTGCCACGTCCAGCGCCGCTTTTAGCACGAAGTACGCCGCGATCACTGGGACTAGCCGTGCAACAACAATCTGGTTTACGAAGTTTTTGAAGACCGTTTCCATGCTGGCAAGCCAGCTTGTTCCAACCGATCCGCTGGCTGAAGGAACATGAATGCCCTGCGCTGCAATCCATGAGAGAAGCTGTGGAATTGTTAGAAGTACAACCGTCCACAGAATCCATTTGCCCGCCCGGCCGTTGACGTGGAAGTTGATTCCACCCTCCTGCCGTAGACTGACGCCCGCGGCGGCCAGAGTACAGAACGCCGCGGGAACCGCCAGATCGAACAGCAGTTGTAGCAGGTCGAGAAGGAATTGCGGCACCGGCATCGCGCGTTCCTACTGAATGCCTTGTGCTTGCGTGATGAATCCCTCGGCCATGCGCCCAAGTCCGGAGATCACCATCAGTGCTACGCCGGTGACTCCCCAGCCCATGTAGCCGCGACCGCTCTTGAAGTGCCAACCTGCCACGCCAAGGCAGGCTACTGCAATCACTGGTGCGATGACGTTGCAGCCCCAGTTGACCATATTGAGGACAGTGCCCTCGACGGTAGTCGCCTGCTGACCCTGAACGGCCTGGCCGAATTGCGGGCTTGTTCCGAGGTTCTGAGCTCTCGCCGCGAAAGGCGCCAAGAGATTGCCCAAAAGCATAAGGCTCAATCCGATCTTCAGGACGACCTGCAGCCAGTTGATTTCATCAGGGCGATGGAGAACGATTGTGGTGGATGTAGCGGTCGCAGGTCTCCGAGACTGACGGCGGTTTTTCGAGCGAATAGTTGCGGAACGAAAGCGCGATCCCCGCCATCTCCCGGTGGAATCTCTTGTCCGCGTCGGGCGTGCGGCTGGCGATGATCTCCGCTTCGCGGCATGGCGTCGGGTGTTCCACGCGCAGGTAGAGGCTGCGCCGGCGAATGGGATCTCCCAACCTGCGTTCTTCATTGCTGGTGAGCACGACGAAGGGAATGCTCTTTGCGCTGACGGTGCCAAACTCGGGAATAGAAAGTGTCCATGCGGAAAGTATTTCCAAAAGCATTGCTTCGAACCCCTCGTCCACTTTGTCCAATTCGTCAATAAGCAGCACGCATGGCCGGTCGCATTCGAGGGCGCGCATCAGAGGACCCGGCCGAAAGAAATCACGCCCCTTGAGGTTCGCCTGCACCGTCTGCCAGTTCTCGTGCAGGCCCTTCGAGAACTCCATGTAGAGCCGCTGCAAGCCTTCGTCAAACCGGCCGATCGCTTTGTCCTCGGTCACGCCGCGATAGCACTGCAGCCGCTCGACGTGCGTGCCGCCCGCGGCAGCTACTGATAGGGCCAACTGGGTCTTGCCAGAGCCTGCCGGCCCTTCGAGCAACAGAGGCTTTTGGAGCTTCGCGGCCAGGAAAACAACCTGGGTCATCACGGGGTCGATAAAGTAACCCGTCGCCGCGAGCTTGCTGGAGAGCGCTTGGAGGGAATCAAACATCTGCCACTCCTCGCGCTTTGGTTGAGATCGCCATTCAGCCTCCTTGAACGCGGAGCCAGCATGACGTGGTCTCCCAAGGAACATCTTCACACCTCCGCCGGAATCATGGTTAGTTCGAAGCCGAGTCTTCTGGCTTGGTGGCGGAGGCGGTTCTCGTTGCGCTGTTTGTTTTGCGCTTCTTGTTGAGCGA
>Ga0181525_10002278_pt1 | contig 15791 bp, 14 predicted proteins | sample PEATcosm2014_Bin_48_FD_121100 | JGI IMG/M metagenome (GOLD analysis project Ga0181525, IMG submission 121100) | Peatland microbial communities from MTU Mesocosm Facility, Houghton, MI, USA - PEATcosm2014_Bin06_10_metaG | ecosystem: Environmental > Terrestrial > Soil > Wetlands > Peat | place...
AGAAAACCGTCCTTGCGGATGGATTGAATCACGCCGCCGACGCGCCCGCCCGCCTCATAAACCGTGACCGGCACGCCCTTGCGTTTCAGATAAAACGCAGCGGTCAGCCCCGTAATGCCAGCGCCGATGATTGCGACGGATTTCATTGCAAATTGATTCCGCAAGTTTCCGGCGAAGCGATGATGCCTGGCTGCTTTTCAAGCTGGCGGCGCAGGGCGGCGGCATAAATCCGCTTCCAGCCGCGTTGCGGAGATTTCAAAAAGTGAGATTGCAACAAATCCCAGCCGTTCAAAAGCAACGCGTTGACATGGGAGTTGGCGGGATCGCTAATTCCGGCGTTAGGATATAAGGTGATTTCCCCGCCGAAAAGTTCCGTGCCGTTCCACATAAAATCAAACCGCGCATAATCCACCCCCGCGCTCAACTGTTTCGCAAAGCGCACGGCGCGGAGGTAGTGTTCCATCGCAGTGAAATTTTCCGGCAACGACGGAACCGGCGTTCCTTCGGGATCGCTCACTTTGTTTACCGGCCGACCTTCTGGATCAAGATAAAACGCCCACTGGCTCGGCGTTTTGCACTTGCCCAGCACGGAGCCCAAAATCGCGCGGCCGTTGCAGGCGCGCACATTGAATTCAATCAGCCCGGCCTCCACGTCGCCGACCGCTTCTTCGACAAATAATTTCGGTTGGACCTTGTGGTAACCCCACTCGCCATTTTCCCGGCCATAAACCGAGGCGAGCCAGCGCGCAGCCAATTGGCGGAGTGTGGCTCGGTCACAGCACCCATTGCGCACGCGATGGTTGAAATTGCAGCCGTGATTCGCCTTCACATAAACATCGCCGTGCAGCAATTCACCGGGAATGTCATCAGCGTCGCGCCCGGTCCAAAGCGTTCGCGGCACGCGCAGTTCCGGGCAGCGTTGCAGCATAAATTCCTTTGCCGCCAGCTTGTCGGAAAAAAGGACGAACTGCGGATTATGATCCACCATTTTCCGCCACAACATCCGCTCCGAATAACGCCGTGGAAAGGCGGTGTTGGGAAGATGGCGCGTATGCCGCCGGTAACGCCGCACCAGACCGAAATTCTTCGCGTAAAGAATCGCATTCGCGGCTGCGAATATGAAATGGTCGGCCTCCATCGTCAGCCAAAATTCATTTTCAAATCGTCTTGGAATGTTTCCGCTCACCGGCCGGCGCAAGCGTGTTGTCAAAACACATCGCAATGTTGCGGATGAACAGGCGGCCAGCGTCGGTGATTTCCAAGCCGCCGGGCTTGCTTTTGACGAGGCCGTCCGCAGCAAACGGCGCAAGCAAGGCGATTTCCTTTTCAAAATGCTGCTCAAAGTTGATGCCAAGCTTCGCGCTCATCGCGGCGAAATCGAGCGAGAGGTCGCACATCGTTCGCATGATGGTTTCGCGGCGGATTTTGTCCTCGTCGGTCACGAAATACGCGCGTTGCAACGGCACGTTGCCCGCGTCCACGGCGGCCTGCCATTTCGGCAGTTCTTTTTCGTTCTGCCAGTAGGCTTCGGGAATCTGCGAAATGCTCGACATGCCGAAAGCGTAAATGTCCGAGCCGGCGCGCGTGCTGTAACCCTGAAAATTCCGCTGGAGCTTTTTCTCGCGTTGCGCAATGGCCAGCTCGTCGGCCGGCTTCGCAAAATGATCCATGCCGATGTAAACGTATTGGTTGTCGGCGGTGAGCCGCTCGATGACGAGCTTGAGCACTTCCAGCTTTGTTTCCGGCGTCGGCAGAACTTCGCGTTCGAGAATTTTTTGCGACGGCTTGATCCACGGCACATGCGCGTAGCTGAAAACCGCGAGCCGGTCGGGCTTCATTTGCAAAACCGTGTCGAGCGTTTCATTAAACGACTGCGGCGTCTGAAAAGGCAGACCGTAAATCAGGTCGAGGTTTATGGAATTGTAGCCGAGATCGCGCATCCAATCCATTGCCTGCTGCGTCATTTCGCGTGGCTGGATGCGGTGAATCGCCTCCTGCACTTTCGGATCAAAATCCTGCACGCCCATCGAGGCGCGATTGAAACCAATTTCCTTCAGAGCCACCATGTGCTCGCGCGTCAGCCGGCGCGGATCAACTTCCACGCTAGCTTCAATGTCCGGCGAAAAGGTGAAATGTTTGTGGATAATTTCGCCGAGCCGGCGGATTTCGTCGGGTCGCAAAAAAGTCGGCGAACCGCCGCCGAAATGGAGTTGGACGGCCTTGCGTTGCGGATTCAATTTTGGCGCCATTTTTTCCACTTCGCGGCCGAGAGCCTCGACGTAGGCCATCCCTTTGTCATGGTTGAGCGTGATGACGGTGGTGCAGCCGCAAAACCAGCAAAGCGTCTCGCAAAACGGAATGTGAAAATAAACCGACAGGTCGCGCGGCGCGCGGTTGTTGTCTTCGATCTTCGCGGAAAGTTGCTCCCACGAAATCGCGTCGGTGAACTTAGTCGCGGGCGGATAGCTGGTGTAACGCGGCCCGGCCACGTTGTATTTTTGCACCAGATCCAGATCTACTTTGAGCGTGCTCATTTGAAACTCCTCACAGTCTCGACCAGCGCGGCGATATTTTCCAGTTTTGCTTCCGGTGGAACACCGTGGCCGAGGTTGAAAATATGTCCCCGCGCGCCGCGCATTTCGGTCAAAATACGGCTCGTCTCCGCCGCGACTTTTTCCGGCGTCGCCAGCAGCAAAAATGGATCAAGGTTGCCCTGAACGCCAATTTGTTCCGGCAATTTTTTTCGGATCTCCGCGAGCCGCACGCCCGAATCAATCCCCAAAATGTTCGCGCCGGTGTCCACGAGCGTGCCCCAGTTTCCGTGGACGTCCTTGGAAAAAACGATGACGGGCACGGTGCCGTTCAGTCCAGCGATGATTCTCTTTATCCAATTTGCCGAGGCGCCGGCAAATGCGCTTTCCGGCAGCAAACCGCCAAGGCTGTCGAAAATCTGGACGACATCCGCACCGGCCGAAATTTGCATTTGCAAAAGTTTGGTGACGGCGGCGGTCAATTTTTCCATCAGCGCGGAAAACATTTCCGGCTGCGTGTAAAAAAGATTTTTCGCGCGGGTGAATTCCTTCGAGCTGCCGCCTTCAAGCATGAAATTGGCGAGCGTCCACGGCGAGCCGGCGAAACCGATGAGCGCAGTTTTTTCGCCGAGCGATTTTTTGATGAGCCGCAGCGCGCGCGGGATGTAATCCAGTTTTTCCGGAATCGCGCCGGCGTCGAGCTGCTTGATGTCGGCCGAATTTTCCAGGACAAAATTCATCGCGATGCCGCCGCCGTCGCGAAATTTGTAGCCCTGGCCCAGGCCTTCGGCGATGACGAGGATGTCGCTGAACAAAATCGCCGCGTCAAAATCGAACCGGCGGACCGGCTGCAGCGTCACCTCGGCGGCGAGTTCAGGCGTGCGGACGAGTTTGAGAAAATTATTTTTAGCCTTGAGTTTGCGGTATTCCGGCAGCGCGCGCCCGGCCTGCCGCATGAGCCAGACCGGCGGGCGGTCAACGGCGCGGCAGCGGCAGGCGTCGAGAAATCGCCGGCGATTTGTGATTGGGACGGTCATTTTGCCAATGACAGAATAAGCGGAAACTGTGGCGGCGGCGAGAGAGTTTTCTGCGAAACTTTGTTTGCGCCGCGGTTTTTAATTGAAGCAGACATGAAAAACGATCCGCTCCAAAATGAATTGCGCGAACTGCTGTCGCGCCTGCCCGACGCGCCCGTGGCGTCGAACTTCACCGCGCGCGTGATGCAGGCGGTTGATCTGGAGGAAACGCGCCGGACGCGCAAATGGGATTTCATTTTCAACTGGCACACATTTTTGCCGCGCGCCGCCGTTGCGACCGCCGTAATCCTCTTCGCGGGATTGGTGCTTCAGCAGCACGAACTCAACGCACACCGCGCCGCGTTCGCAAAAAATGTCGCGCTCGTCGCCGAGACGCCGATACCGAGCGTGGACGCGCTGAAAAATTTCGACGCCATCCGGCGCATGAGCCAGCCGGCGCGCGCGGACGACGAATTGCTGGCGCTGCTCAAATGAATTTTTTGCGGAAGGCGTGTTTGTGGCTCGCCATTTGCGCAGCGGGGCAACTGGCGGTCTTCCCGCTGCGCGCCGGAAATCCCACGAAGGCCCCGGCTCCGGTAAATTTAATTTCCGCGCCGTCAAATGATTTGCCGCAGGCGCGTTCGCCTGTTGAATTTTTCCGGCAGCTCCTCGCCATGTCACCGGATGAACGCGACAATTCTCTTAAAATCCATCCTCCGGAAATCCGCGAGCGCATCCTTGCCAAAGTCGCCGAATACGAGGCGCTCGACCCGGACGAGCGCGAGCTGCGGCTGCGCGCGACGGAACTGCGCTGGTATCTGATGCCGCTGCTGCGCGATGATCCGACGGACCGCGCCGCCCGGCTGGCGCAGGTGCCGGACGACCTCCGGGATCTGGTCCAAAGCCGATTGGAACAATGGACGATTTTGCCGCCGCCGTTGAAGCAGGAATTTTTGGATAACGAAAGCACGCTGGCTTACTTCAGCCACGTTGACCCGGCAAACGGCGCCACGACCGCGCCGCCGCCGGGTGGCGAGGAGCAGACGAATTGGAACGCGCTCACGGAAAATCAGCGCCGCCAAATTGCCGCACAGTTTAATCAATTTTTCGAACTTACGCCGGACGAAAAACAGGAGACGCTCAACACGTTGTCCGCCGCCGAACGCGCGCAGATGGAAAACACCCTCCAGTCGTTTGACAAATTGCCGCCGGAACAACGCGATGAATGCGTCCGTGCGTTCGCGGAATTCGCCAGCATGAGCGGGCAGGAAAAGGCGGAATTTTTGAAAAACGCCGCGCGCTGGTCGCAAATGTCGCCGAAAGAACGCCAGACGTGGCGCGATCTCGTCCAAAATGTGCCCGAATGGCCGCCGCTGCCTCCCGGATTTGTCGCGACGCTGCCGACGCCATCAACATCTGAAGCAGTCCGGCCCGCCGTCGCCACCAACCGCAACTGAAATTTCAAATTCGCCATTTCAGCCGCGCCGCTCTAATTTCCCGCCGTGCATCCGATTGCAATTCAAATTGGCAAGCTGACCATCCATTGGTATGGCGTGATGATCGCCATCGCGTTTCTCGCCGGGCTTTGGACGGCCACGCTCCGCGCAAAACGCGATCCCGCGTTGCGTGACTCTGCCGATAAAATCGCCGACGTGACCCTGTGGCTGATGATCGGCGCGATCCTCGGCGCGCGAATCGTCTACGTGACGACTTATTGGAAGGAGGAATTTGCCGACCAGCCGTTCTCGGAAGTGTTCATGATCCAGCACGGCGGCCTGGTTTATTACGGCGGCTTGATCGGCGCGACAATCGCCGGAACGATTTACATCCGCTGGAAAGAACTGCCGTTCTGGAAAACCGCCGATGTATTCGCGCCGAGCATCGCGCTGGGAAGTTTTTTCGGGCGCGCCGGCTGCCTGCTCAACGGCTGCTGCTACGGTAAACCGGCGAATTTGCCCTGGGCAATCCAATTTCCAAACGGTTCCGCCGCGTGGAGCCAGCAATTTCAGCAGGGACTCTCCGGCGTGGGGCCGGACACTCCGGCGCTGCCGGTTCATCCGACGGAAATTTACGACGGCCTTTTGAACCTCGCGCTTTATTTTTTCCTCGCGTGGCTGTTCCGGCGCAAAAAATTCGACGGCCAGATTTTTGCGACTTACCTGCTGTGCTACGCCGTCACGCGTTCGTTCGTCGAATACTTTCGCGGCGATTACACCGGCCTTCATTACCACCTCGGCCTCACGCCCGCGCAATGGGTCAGCGTGCCGATTTTTGTGACCGGACTCGCGCTCGCAGCAATCCTTTCGCGCCGCGCGACCGCGAAATGAAGCCGCCCATCTTCATCGCCGGGCCGACTGCGGTCGGAAAATCTGAAATCGCGCTTCTGCTCGCGGAACAAATCGGCGGCGAAATCATTACCGCCGATTCCATGCAGGTTTATCGCGGACTCGACATCGGCACAGCCAAGCCGTCTGCTGCCGAACGCGCCCGCGTGCCGCATCACCTGATTGACATCTGCGATCTGACGGAAAATTTTGACGCCGCGCAATTCATCCGGCTCGCGCAAAAGGCGGTTGAAGAAATCCAGTCGCGCGGTCACGTGCCGATTTTCTGCGGCGGCACGGGACTTTACTTCAAGGCGTATTTGAGCGGCCTCGGCGAGGCGCCCGGCACCAATTCCGAACTCCGCGCCGAACTGGAATCCGCGTCGTTTGAATCACTGCTGCACGAATTGCGCGAGCGCGACCCGGAGGCTTATGAAAAAATTGACAAACAAAATCCGCGCCGCGTCATCCGCGCCGTGGAAGTCATCCGGCTGACGGGCAAACCATTTTCCGCACAGCGCGCCGAGTGGAAGTCCGATTCAACGATTCACGGCTCACGATTCACGACTCGTCTTTATTGTTTCACGCGCCAGCCGGCGGATTTGCACGCGCGCATCAACGCCCGGGTGGACGCGATGTTCGCGCGCGGGCTGGTGGACGAGACGCGCGAACTGCTCAAGCGCGGCCTTGAGCAAAACAAGACCGCGATGCAGGCCATCGGCTACCGGCAGGTGGCGGAACATTTGCGCGGCGCACGCGCGCTGGTCGAAACGGTTGAGCAGGTGAAAAGCCGCACGCGGCAGTTTGCCAAGCGCCAACTGACATGGTTCCGCCGCCAGCTTGACCCGGAATGGATCGAATTGAAGCCGGATGAACCGCTGGAAAAATGCGTGGAGAAAATCGCAGGCGCAATTTGAAGTCGCGGAGCGACGAACGATAACTGACCTGCGACCCCTGTAATTCCATCTGCGACCACCTTCCGGCCACTTGCGACGGCCTTCCGACGACTTGCGACGGCCTTCCGGGCAGTTGCGACGGCGATTTTCGACCTGCGACGGGTATCCGGCGACCTGCGACGCCCAACTTTCGAGTTGCGACGGCCTTCCGACGACTTGCGACGGCCTAAAATCCATTTGCGCAGGCATTTACGCAATAAGCGCCTGTTTTAATTCGCCTGCAATCTGCGCTTGATGCCCGCAATACCCCTGTTTAGGACAGAAAATGTTGAAAGAATCACAAAAAATGCGGAGTCATCCATTCCTTACTATGGATAATTACCATAAATCTTCGCTTGTTCAGGGAAGGAAAATAAAAATTAAAAGCAAACACCATGAAACAAAAAATCACCAGCCTCGTAGCCGCATTCAAAACCGTTGACGCCTTCGGCATCAAATACGCCGCCGATTTTCCGTCCGCCAGCACCGGCGGACAGCAGTTCGCGCTCGTCCATGCCGCCGTGCCCCTGACCGCCGGCTTCGGAGCCACGCAGGTCTCCGGCGCGGAACAGACCCACAGCGCAGTCCTCGGCAAGGTCGCCTGCCGCTTTCATTTGCACGACGACATGATTGGCATCGTCAACGCCGCGCATTTACTCGCGCTGCTCGGCACCGCCGGCATCGCCGGGAAATTTCTCATGCCGCGCAACAACGGCGACCAGGCGCTGCTCAATTCCGCCCGCGCCTTTGCCGCCGATGCCGTCGCGTTTCAGGCGCAATTCGTCAGCGTCGGCCTCGCCGCCACATTCATCACCCAGATCAATGCGGATATTACCATGTTTGAAGGCACCCTCACCACCAAAGGCGCGGCGATGGGCATACAGACCGGGGCCACCGGCGGATTGGAAGGCGCCGCGCATCAGGCCGCCGTTGCGTTGCACGTCCTTAAAACCATCGTGCCCAACACCTACAAAAACGACCCGGCCAAGCTTGCCGAGTGGGCCACCGCCAGCCATGTGGAAAAACACACGCCCGTCCCGCGTGTGAAAAAACAACCGGCGGCGGCTCCGAAGCCAGCCTGACCCGGAATGGATTGAATTGAAACCGGAGGAGCCGGTGGAAAAAGTTTGCGGAAAATCTATTTTGATTTGGCAGCTCGTGCCAAATAAACAATTCCGAAGCCGCATACGAAGCAGGCCGAAACATCGCCGTAAAATGGAAATGGGCCGATGCCGAGTCGCAAACCGGAAATGAGCAGGATGACGCCTTCCACAATCATCAGCCAGCCAAAGAACGGAATCGCCACGGCGAATTTTTGCGGCCACAGCGCCATGGCCAAATACCAAATGCCGACCAACGTGAACGCGCCGCAAATCATCCGCAGCCAGTAATCCAGCATCGGATCGTAAGCGATGGGTTTTGCGCCCATGCCTTGCGCGATGGAATTGACCTGCGGCCAGGTTGCGAACACGCCGACGATGCAAACAAGCCAGCCGATGGCGGAAAGAAGGAGGAACAGTCTGAGGAGGCGGAACTGAACAAAGCTTTTCTGCATCAATTTTTTGAAGCTTGTATTTTTAAATCTTTCCGAGCTTGCCAAACTTGCAAGGCACGAATGTCCATTTGTAAGTAGGTAGACATAAATCCTGTGAATTGCTGCTTCAAGTCTTGCAAAACACGGTCTTTGTATTGCACTACTCGACTGTCCAATTTCGCTTTTGAAACTTTTGCAGCGATCTTTGCTACTCCCGTTGTCGCCATCGCGCCACCGCTTAATCTAATTGCGAGACCCGCATCACATCCTAACATGCTTGAACAAAGACCAACGCCACCCGCAGCCAGTAGTGATCCAATCATGAATGGATTGTTTGAGACTAAGCCAACTGAGGCTTGAAGGGCTGCATATCGGCGGGATTTTTGAGCTTTTCGGATCTGTTCATTGATTGAACCTATTTCTCCGATTAATTTGCCCAAAGAGATTTTTCCGCCATCGTTTTGTGAATTTTCAGCCAGTTCCCTTATTATTTTTGTAAGCTTTGATTTGTGAGGCAGAATAATTTCGATGTATTTTTCAGGCGACATGTTTGTCGGAATTGTGATTTCAAGGTTTTCAGCAATCAACCGCTCAATGGACGGCATAAGCCCGTTATTATTTAAGTTGAGTTGAATTCCAAGTTTCTGGGCCACTTTAAAATCATCCGCTTCTAACGCTGGCGATGCTTTTAAAATTTCGGCAGTTCTCAATTCTTTGAGAACTGAAGACATCTCCTGAAGTCGCTTCATTTTTTCAAAATCCTTGCGAGACGCGGCAAAGCAAAATTGTTCAACCAGTTCTGAATCGCTTTCGGAAAAAGGATACAAATTATGGTAAAACCGATTTGTGACACGGGCGATTGGATTTTCTTTGTCCGTCTCAAATCCTTTGAAAATTTCCTTATCAAAACGCTTTCCAAGACATCCCCAGCAAAGCAATTGTCGGCGAGCAGCAATAGTCGTTTCTTGGAACAATCGGTATTCCGGCCACGACATATGTGGATATCGCAAAAGTTTTTTTAGCACTGGGCTCCGGTAAAATTTATAGCTGCCAATTAAAACGGGTATGACCTGTCCAGCTTCAAGCAGTGGGGTCAAAACCTTTTCGTCAAATTGACAATGGGAACAAAATTGAACGAAAATCCGGTCGTGAAATGGAAACGAAATCAAAACTTCATTTGAGTTAAATCCGGCCAGAGAAACTTTCTCCAAATCAAGCGAACTAACAACGGATTTATATCGGAAAAGTTTTTCGCGGGAAAACTCGCCTGTTTTAGTCCAATTGTCATACAGCTCTGCCACTCTCGCGTTTTCATCGCGCGCCAAACTGCTTTTATTTATGGTTTTCATTTCATTGGTTTAAGCAATTCAATTTCCCCTCGGCCTTTTGACGACGACTTCGATTTGGGATTTGTTTTTTGCGATCATGTTCGCGGGCAGGATGCCGCGCCAGAAAACGTTCGGGTAAATCACCGCGCCGCGGCCGAGGATGCTGCCGGGGTTCAGCACGGCGTTGCAGCCGGCTTCCGCGCCGTCACCCAGCAGCGCGCCGAACTTGCGCAGGCCGGTGTCGAAGGGCGCGCCGTCAATCTCCACAAAAATATTTCCCGGCATCAATTTGAAGTTGGAAATCTTCACGCCCGCGCCGAGGTGCGCCTTGTGGCCGAGAATGGAGTCGCCGATGTAATTGAAGTGCGGCACCTGCGCGCCGTTGAAGAGCAGCGAGTTTTTCAGCTCGGATGAATTGCCGACGACGCAGCCGTCGCCGATGATGACGTTTTCGCGGAGATAGGCGTTGTGGCGGATCTGGCAATTGCGTCCGATGATGGCCGGCCCTTTGATGAACGCGCCGTCCTCGACAATCGTGCCTTCGCCGATGAAAACTTTTTCGCCGATGAAGGCGCGGCCTTCGCATTGGTTGCGAAGTTCGGGTTTAAGATTTTCAGAAATGTATTTCTCGATTTTCTTGAGCGCTTCCCAGGCGAACTGGCAGCCGCCGAAGATGGCGGCGTGTTCGGTTTGCGCGAGGTCAAACAGGTCGGCTGGTTTGAACATGGGGGCAAGTTAGGCGAATTGTTTTTGGAGGGCAAAGCGAAACGGCGTCCAAACTTGATTCGCAATCGCAATCTTAATCGAATGGAGAAGGGATTATGATTAGTTCAGCATTGCTATTCTGTGGCCGGCCAGATGAAAATAGCATCCATGAAATGTAAATTATCTTTGCTGGTGGTTTTTATTTGCGCCGCCGTTTCCGTTTCCGCGCAGGACTGGGCGAAGGTCGCGCTGGAGAAATCCACGCGCCACATGGAATATGTCACGGTGACGAACGGCTCGCGCGCCGTGCTGTGCTGGGTCGTTTATCCCGAGGTCAAGGACAAGGCCACGGCGGTGCTGGTGCTCCACGACAGCTCCGGCCTGACGGACTGGGCGCGGCTCTCGGCGGATGAAATCGCGGCGGCGGGATACATCGCCATCGTGCCGGATTTTTTTCCGGCGAAGGCCCAAACGGCGGCGGAACGAGTTCCTTTGCCAGCCAGAACGACGTGGCCCTGGCGCGGGACAAACTGCCGCCGGCGCAAATCGCCGGCGACATTGACGCGGCGGCGAAATATGTGAAGTCGCTGCCGTCCGCCAACGGCAAATTGGTGGAGGCCGGCTTTTGCTGGGGCGGATCGCAGGCATCCATTTCAGTGTGCCAGCGGACGGATTTGAAGGCGGCGTTTGTCTTTTACGGATGGCCGCCGAAACCCGAGGACGGCATAAAAAACATCCAATGCCCCGTCTATGGTTTTTATGGCGAGAACGACGCGCGCGTGACGCTCACCGTGCCGGATGGCGAGAAGGCGATGAAAAGCGCGGGCAAAATTTTCGAGCCGGTCATTTACGGCGGAGCCGGGCACGATTTTATGGCGCACGGCGACCCGGAGTATCCGCAGGCGACGCCGACAGACCGCAAGGCCCGCGACCAGGCATGGAAACGCTTGAAGGCTTTGCTGAAAAAGATTTAGGGCGTTGCGAGAGTTGCGACCAAGCGTACCGGGCCGAGCAGGCCGGAGGGCAGTGGCTGGATGAGGCTCATGTTTTGCGGCGTGAAGCGGTTGCCGAACTGCCGGGTGACTCCGGCGTAATCGTAGTTCGGCAGCTTGATGCTCGTCATGTAGTTGATGGCGAGGTTGGCGACTTCGATGTGGATTTTATTTTCGCCGGGCTTGAGCTTGCCGGTCACGTCAAGCGCGTAGGGCGGGCACCACAACGAGCCGACGCGCTGGTCGTTGAGGTAAATGACGGCGGCTTCGCGGATCGGCGGATTCAGCGCAGCGCGAAAACGCGGCCCGCCATCCGCGCCTTCGCTTCCCGGCTGCGAAGGCGTGGCTTGGCCGAAATCAAAGGACAGGGACAAACCGTCCTGCAACATTTCGGGCGTAACGGTGATCGTCTTCTCGTAGGTCGCGACGCCGGAAAAAGTTTTTTCATCTGGGAGGCTCGTCCAGTCCGCAAGCTTGTCCATCGCCACCGGTTCGGAATTTGTGCCGAAACGAACCGTCCAGCCCGAACTCAAATCAACCGGAGAAGGCACAGGTCCGTTCCAAGCGGAATATTTCGGCGCGGGCAAAGTGCGTTTCGTGAACGCGACAATTGTCGAACCGTAAGGCTCAAGATTTAAATGGACGGTCGTCGAACCGTCGGATTTTTGCACAACAGACGCGGGGCTTACCTCGCCGTTCATCGGATTCCAGATTTCCGGCTGCAATCCTTCCACGCGAAACGCGGCGTCCACGCTCTTCGGTTCGTTGCTCGTGTTGGCGACAAAATAAATTTCGCCATCGGCGGTGTGGCGATGCACCGCGCCGATTTCCGGTTGAGACGGCGACATAGCCACGTCCGGTGCCAGCCGTTTCGCCAGCGCCGCGCCAAGCTGGCTTTCGTCGGCGATAAAAATGCCCGGCGCATTTGCATCCTTGAAAAGTCGTTGGGCGATGTCGCGAATGGTTTGCGTGTCCGCGTCGGTCGCGAGATAACCCGGAGCCAAATCCGGCAGGCGGTGCGTGGCGACGACGATGCCACCGGCGCGCGCAAACTTCTCCAAATTCCGCATCGTGGCGACGGGCATGCGTTCGACATTTGGCAGAACGACGACACGATAATGCACGTCGCCGAACGCCAGCGTGCCACCGGATACCTTGCCGTGCATGGCAAGCATCTGGTCATCGAAGAAGTCAAGGTCGTAACCTGAATCGGTGATTGCCTTCACCGAACCGCCGACTTTTTCTGCCAGCGTGGAACTCATGCTGAAATTTTTCCCCAAGTCCGACCACGCGTCGTTGTTCGGCAGATACAAAGCGACGTCGTTGGCGGGCGTTCCCTGGCGCAAAATGTAGCTGACGCGCTGGAGATATTTTGCGATGTCGGGCATCACGATCCACCACGGATTTTTTTCGTCGAAAACCGCCGCCGCATAAAAACTCCAGCCCGGATACCCGACACTTGCCGGCGTGTAAGGCCAGCCATGGCAGATGAGCTGGTTGATGCCGCAGAGAAAATGCTGGTCGGCCTCCGCCTTCATGTCCAGCGGCGTCGCACGGAACACGACCGAATGCAGCCATGTGAAAGTTTCGGAACTCGTCACCGGCCTGCCGAGCAGGTGGCCGGCCGACGCCGCCCAGCGCGTGGCGGAAAAACTTTTCCATTGGTAGCTTTCGCCCTCCTGTAAATCGCAGTAGGCATAGCTGAACAGCGCAGCGGGCGGCGTGCCGTAGGCCTGGATGCGGAACTTGGTTTTGTTCTCATGCGCCAGTTTCGTGAACGTGCGGATGAAATAGTCGTTGAAAATTTCCGTGACCGTTTGGCCCCAGTCCTGGCGAATCTCCAGCGTCTTCGGACCGAAGTCGCCGAACAGCGCGGGCAGCAGCGGCTTCAAATCATAGCCGCGGCGCTTTTGAAATTCGGCGAGGAAATTCGGCGTCCAATTTTCACCGGCCACTTCCAGGCTGTCGCAAAAAATGGAATACGGCGGATTCGGTCCGCACGCCTGGATCGCCGGATCGGCAATTTCCTTGATGAATTTTTCGATGGCGGTCGGGCTGTAATGATCAACGATGTAACCTTCGTCGCCAATCGCCGCGCGTTTCACATAAACCAAACCCGGCAAACCGAGCGTGTAAAAAGTCACCTGCGTCGCGCCGCGCAAATCCGACGGCAGCAACGCCGTGCTGCCGCGAACTTCCAGCGGCAGATAAGAACTTTCGCCGGCGGGCGCATTCGTCACCGGGCCGAGCAGCGCCGCGATAATTTCGCCATCGTCTCCGCCACGGTGCGGCGGCTCGTCAACATTCGTCTGCCCCGGCGACACGCTGGCCGGCGATAATTCGTGCAACGCACCAGCGGCTTCGCTGCGTGAAATTTGCGGGCCGCCGTAAGGCCAGCCGCTGCCAAGCGTCAGGTTCATCCGCAAGCCAAGCTCCTTCGCCTTTTCCGCCGTGAACCGCAGTGCTTCCAAATGTTCCGGCGACAGAAACCTGTTGTTTGTCACACCCGGCAGTTCCCCGTCCAGCGCGAGCGCATACGTCTGCTGCACTTCAAAGCCGCCGAAGCCGCCAGCCTTCATGGTTTCCATTTCGCGTTCGAGTTCCGGCTTGGTGACCGCCGTGCCGAACCACCACCAGCGCGCCATGATCCGCGCGTCGTCCGGCGGCTGGACAAAACTGTTTTGCAACTGGCCGATGCCGTCTGCGGCGGACAGCGAATTTGTCGCGAGCAGCGCCGCGATGAATGCGAACAAGGCGAAGTATTTGAAACGTTTCTTCATAATAATTATTTTTCCGGCGGTGAATTGTCGAGAATTTGAATCGTCGTGGACTGGCCGAGGTCTGCGGGCGGCGTCCACGAGCGCAAGGCCCAGACAATTTTTTTATCGGGCGTGACTTCGATGGCCTGCACCGGCGCATTGCTCGAATCAAGGTTGCCCGGCAGATGTTCAAACCAGTTGTTGATGATCGTGTTTCCGTCCGGCAGCCGCGTCGCGGTCTGCGTGTTTGAAAATTTATATCCCGGCGCGTCGGCGGGTGTCCATTGCCAGACGGTTTCGCCCTGGCGGTTGATTTCGCGCACAATCTGCGCGCCGCTGGTGGCGATCAGGATGTTGCCGTTAGGCAGTTGCTCGGCCGACCAGCAGTTCGACACGTTCTGCGACCAAAGCGCATTGCCGTTCCAGTCATACTCGACGACTTTTCCCAAATCCAGGTGCGCGATGAGCAGCGTCCCCGCCGCCGTCAACCGCGCCCGGCGGAACTGGCGGTGGACGGAGTTGGTATCCTTTGCCGGCAACGTGAACTGATGCTCGATGTCGCCGGTGGTTTTGTTCATGACGATAAACTTCGCGGGATTACCATTCTCGATAAAGAACACGCTGTTCGTGCCGTAAGGCTGCGCGGTGTGGATTTCCGTTTTTGCGGGCGCGTCATAATTCCAGACCACTTTTTTGTCCGGCGTGATTTCGGTGATGCCAAATTGATGCGCGAAAAGAATATTTCCGTCCGGCTCCAGCAATGCGTCGCTGATTTCGCCGCGACCCGGATGCGTGTAAGACCAGACAATTTTTCCGCCGCGAATAATGAACAGCCGTTCTTCATGCGCCTCGCCGGAATAAACAAAATCATGCTGCGCCAGACCTTTGCCGGGCAGCACGGCGGGCGCGTAGGAAATGGAATTAGTGTCCGCGCAAAAACCGTTCAGTGAGGCAGACGCGACGAAGGCGACGAGAACGGACAGTTGGAATATTTTCATGGGTTGGAAGAATTTAACTCTGATTTATTTTAGCGTCCAGACACAACTGTCGCTCAAATTTTTCCCGTTTCGTTCGGCACGGGCTTCAATTTGATTTTGTCCGGCCGATAAATGCACGTCCTTCCAGACGAACACTCCATTCGTGCCGTCATTGCGCCGGCCTTGGGAATTTCCGTTGAGTGACAAATCCACTTCCTTCGCGTTGGAATAAATTTTTACGTCCGTCACCGCGTTCGTCCGCTCGGTGAAACGGCGGCTCGTGATGTAAAGGACCGGCTCGTCCGACCAGTTGGCTTTGTAAAAATAAAACACGTCCTTTTTGACCGCCCGGTCCTGCGTGACCATGCCCTTGTCGTTGACGCCGACCGTGCCGCCTTCGTTTTTTTGCGTGGAAGCGAAATCGAACATCGTCCAGATGAAGCTGCCCCACAAATTGGTGTTCACGGCAATCTGCGCGTAGTCAACCTCGTGAACGGCGGACTGATATTCTTCCGGATGAAACGGATTGTTGGACATTTTTCCGCCGCGCCAGACGATCGGGCCATCCTCGTGCTGGAATGGATTGCCGCCCGCGCCGTATTCGCTCAACGCGGTTCGGTGGCCGATCTCTTTGGAAAATTGAGCAATGGTATCGTCCGGCCCCGGCATTGCTGGGCGATACCAGCCCGG
>Ga0181525_10002279_pt1 | contig 15788 bp, 21 predicted proteins | sample PEATcosm2014_Bin_48_FD_121100 | JGI IMG/M metagenome (GOLD analysis project Ga0181525, IMG submission 121100) | Peatland microbial communities from MTU Mesocosm Facility, Houghton, MI, USA - PEATcosm2014_Bin06_10_metaG | ecosystem: Environmental > Terrestrial > Soil > Wetlands > Peat | place...
AACGCAAACAATCCCAGTACCTTTCCGATCAATCCGTTGCGACCCATGCCCTTGTCTCCCGTGTCGTTGACAGGCGGCGCGCTCGCGCCGGCGCCGGGCGCCTCGTGGCGTCCGCTGTCTGTGGTCGAATGCACGGGAGTGGGCGTCGGAAAGATCCGCACCGTCCGCTCGTTCAGGAACTCGAACGTGAGCCCGGTCCCCGCCAACAGCCGCGTCAGCGTCTCGCGTGGCGAGAGCCCCGGCGGCGCGCCCTGCGAAGTCACACCAGAGACTTCGCCGGACACGTAAACGAGTTGCAGACCCGTCTGTTTTGCGAACGCGGCCAGCGCCTTGTCCAGCGGTTGCGTCGAGATCGCACTGATCGGCGCAACGCTCGATTGTGCTTCGACATAGCCGCCAAGCCATGGGCTGAGCACGGCACAAAACAGTGCTATCCGGCGCTTCGCGCGCACGCCCCCGTGTGTCATTCGTTTATGTGCTGGCCGCTTTATGCAGCCTTCATAGATAAGGAGGACACGACGGGGTTTTCGGGTATGGTTTTTTCAGGAACGAACACTAGCTGCGCTTCAACGACTCTTCAGCTGATCGACCACGCGGATCGCGTGCGGTGAGCGCTCGATCGACACGTGGTCAAGTCGGGAAATAAACGCGACGAACGATTCGGTGTCGTATTCACTGAAGATGCCGCTGATCTCCAGGGCGCGCAGCCGCTCGCTGTCCACCACGATCGGTACGCTGCCGTAGCGGTTGAACTCCGCGGCCACATCGCCGAGCGGCCTTTGATCGAACGCGATTTGATGCTGCACCCATGCCACCGTCAGTTGCACATTGGCCCCCAGGGGACTCGAGGGCTTCGAATGATCTTCGACCTGCAGCTGCTGGCCCGCGCCTACCGCTACGGCTTGCGAGGGCAACGTGGCAGCGGCCGTAGAAGGGGGTGCTTCGCCCGTAAACACCGCCACGTTGCCCTCGACTACCGTGACCAGCGTCGAGGTGGGTTTGCGCCAGACGTCGAACTGCGTGCCTACCGCGATCACGCCGGTCTCGCCCGCGCTGACGCGGAACCGGCGCGCGGCCTCGTGCGCCACGCGAAACAGCGCCTGCCCGCGCCGCATCTCGACCAGCCGTTCGTGGCCGTTGTAATGCACCACCACGTCGGAATCGGAATTGAGATTCAGACTGGTGCCGTCCGGCAGCAGCCACGAGCGTTGCTCGGCATGCCCGGTCACGAATTCCTTCGGTAACCCAAAACGCTCGCCATCGCGCTCGTAGTAAGCCACGCCTGCCAAAATCGAGGCGGCCAGCAGCGCCAGCGCAGCCACCGCCAACACGGCAGCCACAGCCGCCGCCGGTCGAGTGAGTCGCTTCCAGAGGCCCGCTGGCGCCGGCGATGGCTCCGCACCTCCCGGAGGATCCACCACCATTCTGCGATCGCGCAGCCACACGACGCTGCCGCCCTCGACGCCTGTACTGCTGATCACGCTGCTCGCGGTGCTGCTCGACTGCTCGGCGAGTGCTTCGGGAGGCACGCGATAGCCGTCGATGGCCTCCTGAAGATTGCGCGACATGGCCGCAGTCTTCAGGTATTCCTCGACGTGCTGCGGCGAGCACATCAACCAGCCACGGAACGCCGCGCGTTCGGCGGTCGAGATTCCATCGCGATTGCGCACGAACCATTCGATCGCCTGCCGGGCGATGACGCTGCGGGTGTCGAAGGTATCGGATCCCATGGCTACTTGAACCGCTCCATCCGGCGCCGGCACAAGTCCAGGGCCTGCATGACATATTTCTTGACCGTGTGCACCGAAATGCCGAGCCGCTCGGCGATCTCCTGGTAGCTCAATTCGTCCTGGTATTGAAGGATCAGCGTGGCGCGACACTTGGGCGAGAGCTGCTCGAACACCTCACGCAGCCGCTCGGTCCGGCGCATGGTGTCGATCTCGCCGTCCAGTTGCGGCAGTTCCGCCAGCTGCTCCTGGATCGCCTCATCATCGATATCGTCGCAGGCCCGCCGGCGCTTCTCGACCAGGGCGTGCTCCCGGACCAGATTGTTGGCCACGGTGAACAGGTACAGCTCGGGATCGCGGATGGCATCGCTGTCGCTGACCCGAAGCATGCGTACGTAGACTTCCTGCGCCAGATCCGGCGCATCGGGCGCCTCGCGGATACGACGGCGAAAAAAACGCTGCAATGCAGCGCCATGCGCGGCAAACAGCCGTTCGATCCAGAGTTTCTTCCCCCCGTCCGTACCGATGATCCCCTGCGGCAACGCCGGCCGCCGCAAATTGATTGCCATGGCAACTAATTCCGGAAAAAAAACGACGACTCGCCTAGGCAACAAAAATGATTTCCCCGACCCTATCGCGCAGTCCCCCCATAGATATAAGGAGTCCTCGGGCAGCGAGCCGGGTATGGTTTTCGGCTAAGCCGTCTCTTCGATCAGCTCTCGTGGCGCGGGGACGACCGGTGCGCCGAAGCGGTAACTTGAGACGGTGATGGCCCCCATGAAGTCGGCCTGGTGATAAATACGCGCGCCGACGTCGTCGCCAGCCGCGCCGACCGCAACCATCAGGGGGATGAGGTGATCCTCACGAGGATGCGCGGCGCGCGCTGCCGGCGCCGCCGACCAGCGCAACAGACGTCGCCGACGCTCATCCGGCGACGACTTGACCAAAGTGTCATTGAGCCATCGGTCGAACGCCGCCGAAGCCTGGGCCCCGGCACCACCCCTCATTCCGCGCAGATCGTGGTAGCTCAACCCGCTGCCGATGATCAGCACGCCTTCATCGCGCAGAGGGGCGATCAGTTCGCCGACCTTCATGTGCTCGGCCGGATCGTAGCCCGCCTTAAGCGAGAGCTGCACCAGCGGCAAGTCCGCTTCCGGATACATCATATGCATCAGCGTAAAGGTGCCGTGATCGAAGCCCCGCTGCGCATCAAGGCCGGAGGTCACGCCGCCACGCTCGAGCATGGCGCGGACCGTATCTGCCAGTGCCGGAGCGCCGGGCGCGTCGTAGCGGATGTGATAGGTGTGCTCGGGAAAGCCGTAATAGTCGTACACCATCGGTGGATGGGCGGCTGACGACAGCAGGAAGCGATCCGCCTCCCAATGCCCTGAGACCATCAGCACCGCACGAGGTGCGTGGTCCAGCTCACGCCGCAGTTCGTGAAGCGAAGCCGCAAGCTGGTCGTAGGTGGTGCCCCGTTCGGCCTTAAGCCATGGCCAGGGCCCGCCTCCGTGGGAGAGGAAATACGTCGGCAGTCGAGCTTGCGTCATCAGACCATCCCGCAGCGAAGGTTCATGAGAGGGAGGCACCTTGCAGGCACCAGACTATCAAGCGGAAACCGCCGGAGGAACCCGGCGGGGAGCCGGGGAGCGGTGCTAGGCGGCCGCGGAGGCGCGCGAGGCCGCCGCGGATTCCGGGGCCGCTCGCCGGGCGATGATCTCGCCATAGAGCTCGGCCAGTCGCCGCGCCATGTTGGCCGACGCCCAACTCTGCGCGTACACGCGCGCCTGCTCGGATAGCCTGGCCGCCCGCTGGGGATCCTCGAGCACGTCGAGCACCGTGTCGGCAAAGATTTCGGGCTTCTCGGGTGACACGCGCGCGCCGCAATTAGGCTGCAGGATGGACGCGGTGCCCAGCACGGCCGTCGACACCACCGGCCGGCCCTGGGCCAGCGCCTCCAGCAGCACCAGCCCCTGGGTTTCGGTGCGCGAGGCAAACACGAACACATCGGCCGAGGCATAGCAGTCGGCCAGGCCACGTTCGCGATCGAGATAGCCGATGAAATGCAGATGGGGCGCGATGCCGAGTTGCACCGCCAGGCTTTCCAGGTGCGCGCGCGCCGGCCCCTCGCCCGCAATCGCGAGCATGGCGTCGGGGCGCGAGCGCCGTAGCGCAACGAAGCTGTGCAGCAGAAACTCGATGTTTTTTTCGTGGGCCACGCGCCCGACGTACAGCAGCAATGGACGATCGGTCGGGATGCCGAACTTCGCGCGAAAGCGCGCGCCATTGCCGAGCACATAGCGATCGGCCGGCAAGCCGGTGGGAATGACCTGGGTGCGCGTCGTGACGCCGTAGTCCAGCAGCAGGGAGCGCATCGGCTCGGAGGGCACCACGATGGCATCGAGCTGACTGCACTGCGAGCGGGTGAAGCGCCGCGCCAGCATGCGGCCGAGCGGGCGCGGCATCAGCGGCACATAGTGGTGCAGATACTCTTCAAAGAAGGTGTGGTAGGTCGCGACCACCGGAATGCGATTGCGGCGCGCGAATCCGATACCCGCGTAGTGCGCCACGAAGGGCGTGTGAATGTGCACCAGGTCGAAGTGCTGCGCCGAGAGCGGCTCCAGCGCTGTACGCAGTGCATTCCAGCGCATGCGGCGATCCTCCGGGTCGCGCGGCACGCCCGATGAGGCCACGCGCACCACATTCGGATCGGAGGCCGGCGATGCCGCGCCACCCGCAGGCGCTCCGGCCTGCGGATACGCCGGTGCGACCAGCGTGGTTTCCACGCCGGCAGCGGTCAGATCGGCGCGAAAGGTGCGGATCGAAGTGGAGACGCCGTTGACGCGCGGGAAGTAGACGTCGGAGATGAATAGTACGCGCATAGCGCAGCGAGCCCGGCCGACAGGTCGCTACATGAAGGTTTGTGCCAGCAAGGCCAGCGTCGCGCCGATCGCGCCGCCCGCCACCACATCGCTGGGATAGTGCAGCCCCAGCACCATGCGCGAGGCGGCGATCAGTCCCGTCAGCGGCAGCAGTACCCACGCCAGTTCCGGAAACCGCGAGATGGCGAGGCAGGTGAACGACACCGCGTGCAGCGTGTGCCCCGAGGGAAAGCTGTAACGGTCCAGCGGCGGCATCGCGAGCGTGATGCCCGGATGACGAATGAAGGGCCGTTCGCGCAACAGTCGCGTCTTGAGAAACTTGTAGACCAGTAGCCCGATCAGGCCCGTCACGGCCATGACGAGCGACGTGCGAATGGCCGCGCGACCGTAAATCAGAGGCAGCGCACCGATCAGGAGGTACCAGACGATGCCATCACCCAGGCGGCTGGCCAGCTGAAAGAGAGCTCGAACCCAGCGCTGCCCGGCGCCGCGATTCAGTCCTCGGCACAGCCGGTATTCGGCCATGTCGAAGCGAGCCAGAATGAGCTGGGCGCGTGTCATGAGAGAAGATTGATCGTGCGCGTTGACAGTTACGTGAAGCTTCTATGAAGCTCCAGTGACAATGTGTCATAAGTCACTGATTCTAGTCTCGAACTCCCACTCCACGACCCAATAGCTGCACCGCGGTAATAAATAGCGCCACCGTCAGCAGCAGCATCAGTCCGAAGGCTGCGACCACGTGCACGTCGGAGGTGCCGAGGAAGCCGTAGCGGAAGGCGTTGACCATGTGCAGGATCGGGTTCACGAAGGACAGCTTCTGCGCCCAGTCGGGCAGCATGGACACCGAGTAGAACACCCCGCCAAAGTAGGTCAGCGGCGTCAGCACGAACACCGGGATGAAGTTCATCTGGTCGAAACTGCGGGCGAACACGGCATTGATGAAACCCGCCAGCGAGAACACGGTCGAGGTCAGCACGGCCGCCGCGATGATGGCAAAGAAATGCGCCACGGGCAGTCGCGCAAAGAACAGCGACACCAGCGTCACGACCCCGCCCACCAGCAGGCCGCGTATCAACCCGCCCGCCGTGTACCCGGCAACGATGATCGAGGTCGGCAACGGCGACACCATGAGCTCCTCGATGTGTTTGCCGAATTTGGCACCGAAGAACGAGGACACCACATTGCCGTATGAGTTGGTGATGATGGACATCATGATCAGGCCGGGCGCGATGAACTGCCGGTAGTCGAAACCGGACATCGGCCCGACGCGCCGCCCGATCAGGTTGCCGAAGATCACGAAATAGAGCGTCGCGGTGACCGCCGAGGGCACCAGCGTCTGGCCCCAGATGCGGACGATGCGCCCGTACTCGCGGATCACGATGGTCTGAAAGCCGATCCAGCGCGCACGCGTCATCGACTCTTGCAGCGGTACCTGCGTCGGGCTATCCATGCGTCAGGCTACCCATGGAAAGCTCGGGTCGCGGGAGCTGCCGCTGCGGCCGCCGTGCCGGCCGCCCCACCACTCGCCTGGCCGCCGGTCTCGACCAGGTGCATGAAAATCTCTTCGAGACGGTTGATCTTGTTGCGCATGCTCAGCACCTCGACGCCGAGTCGCGAGAGCTCCACGAACAGGCCGTTGAGGTCCTGCTCCTTGGCGATGTCGGCTTCCAGCGTGTGCTCATCGACCAGGCGTATCCCAAATCCCACCACCGGCGGCGCGACCTGCAGGGCGCCACGCGTATTGAGCACGAAGGTCTGTGTATTCATGCGGCGCAGGAGGTTACTCATGCGGTCCCGTTCGATGATGCCGCCCTTGTCGATGATGGCGATGTTGCGGCAGAGGCTCTCGGCCTCCTCGAGATAATGGGTCGTCAGGATGATGGTGGTGCCGCGCGCGTTGATGTCGCGCAGGAAATCCCACATCGTGCGCCGGATCTCGATATCGACACCGGCGGTGGGCTCATCGAGGATCAGCAGCCGCGGTTCGTGCATGAGCGCGCGTGCAATCATGAGTCGCCGCTTCATGCCGCCGGACAGCCCGCGCGCGGCGCTGTTGCGCTTCTCCCAGAGCTGCAGCTGCTTGAGATACCGTTCTGCGCGTACCCGGGCCTCTGCCCGTTCGATGCCGTAGAAGCCCGCCTGGTTGACGACGATTGTCATCGGGCTTTCGAACTGGTTGAAGTTCAGCTCCTGGGGCACTACGCCGATGCAGGACTTCGCGCGTTCGAGCTGCTTGTCGATGTCGAAGCCGAAAATGCTGGCGGTGCCGCCGGTCTTGTTGACCAGCGAGGTCATGATGCCGATGAGGGTGGTCTTGCCGGCGCCGTTCGGGCCCAGCAAGGCGAAGAAGTCGCCCTCCTCGACATCGAGATCCACACTGCGCAGCGCGTGAACGCCGTTCTTGTAGGTCTTGGTAAGTCCGCGGGTCGACAGGGCAAGCATCGAACAAGCAACTTACCACATAGCGGCCATGAGCTGCAGACCGCGCAGCTGGACGCGCCGCAGTGCCGCATCCGAGCCCCCGATCGCGGCCTGGATCATTTGCCGCCAGATCAGGGGCTGCCCTTCCCAGCGCGGCACGATCCAGGCGGGGCGCAGCTCGGCCAGCCCTTCCAGGTGCTTGAGCGCGCTGCCCGCGATGCCATCGGCGGACTCGGGGTTCATGCCCAGCATTACCCGTGCCGACAGGCGGTTCGAGCGGGCCAGGTGCCAGGCCAGCATCAGCGAGCGTCGCACGACCGCGACTCCCGCCGCGCTGTGGAAATAACCCCGCGCTGCCGGGGTGTCCTGGACGCCGCTCACCAACCGGGCGGCTTGCCAGCGCGCGGGGCAGTCGAACTCCGCATCCAGCAGCAGGTAAGGACAGCGCGCGAGGCGTTGACGAGCATTGTCATCGAGCAGGCACCACCAGTCGCGCAGTCCTTCCACCAGCCGCGGCCGCTCCTGGGCCTCCAGGGCCGCGTCGCGCAATCGTTCGAGCATCAGTTCGTTGATCTCGGCGACCGCCGCCAGTGATGCGCCATCCCAGCGCGCGGGCTGCCGCCCGCGTTGTACCCAGCCGGCCGCGATGATCGGAGAGTGATTTTCGTCTGCCATGACATTTCTCCTGTTACGGGCGAAATATCGTGCCCGATCCGGCCTTGGTGTCAGCGCCCATATCTGCCATAGTTATTCTGAAACTGTTACTAGTAACGTTTTACCACAGGAGACCCCCATGCGCGTTCACGATGATCGTTACAGCCGCGACCAGCGTCGATTCGAGATCGCCATGCGCTTCATCCGGCACGAGGCCCGCACGCATACGATTCGCGCCTGGACCGGCCTGACCGACGACCGCATTCGCAAGCTCTACCGCTCCTATATAAAGGAGTCCCACGGGAACGCCCCGGTCCGCCATCGCGGCAAGTCGCCGCAGCAGCCGGCGTTTTTTACCCGCAGCATCCGGGCCCGGGAGGAGAGTGCCCTGCTCGCCAGCCTCTGCCGCACCATCGGCGCGTTGCCCGGATCAACGGCACCCGGCTCAACGGCAGCAGAGCCGGTGAGAGTCGAGCCGGGGCTCGGGCGGGCCGAGCTGCTCTGCCACGCCTACGAGATCTATCGCACCCAGATCCCATCGCCCCTGATCAGCTTCGAGCACGCGGTATTTCTGCTCGGTGCGCTGAGCCGCGGTGATGAGCTCACGCTGGCGGCCTGTCGCGACTGCGCCGCGGTCGTTGTCGCCGATCGCTGGTCGCTGCGCGTTACCCGCTGCCTGGTGTGCGCGCCGCCGGTGCGAGCGCGGGGTTGGGCGACACCTAGATTGCGTGTCTCCAGACGCGTAGCGGGCAATGCCGCGCGGCGAGCGTGAAGTCAGCCTCCGTCGTCAGCAAAGTCAGCTCGTGGCGTATGCACAGCTGGCCCAGTAACGCGTCGATCGTCCCGATCTGGACCCCGGCCCGCCGGCAAACGTTGCGAATATCAGCAGCGTGGATGTAGTCCCGATCCGGCACCAGAAGCGGTAGGGCCGCGAATCGTTGCACGATGTCCTTGCGCGCGCGCGGACTAGCAAAGCCCTGCAACAGTTCCTGCAGCACCAGGCCCGTAGTGACGATTGCATCTCCGCCGTTGATCGCCGCTTGCAGTGCCAGGACCTCGGGGCCAGAAACCGGTGCATCCCTGCAAAAGGCAAGCGACCAGACGCTGGTGCCGACCAGCAGAGTCATCGACGCGAACGTTCGGCTTTGTAGTCAAAGGCGGCGTCCCATTCGAGCTTGCTCATCAAATCGAGCAAATGCTTCTGCTTTCGGCGAGCGATGAATTCCTCGAGCGCCTTGAACTCTGCTACGTAACGGGCATACGACTCAATGGATTGCTGCATCAGCATTCTCCAGTTGCTGGTGGCCTGGATGCGAGCGTCGAGTGCCCCGCGCTCTTGGAGCGTGGTTTGCGTCGAGGGCGTCAGATGATATTTCCGCAGTAGCTCGACTAGCCGATTTGCGGTTGTCCGCTCGAGCGCTGCGCACTTCTGAAAGAAGCTGGAATGCTGAGGGTACGCCCGGGCCAAATTATCAAAGTAGGCGGCACCCGCTACTTCGTCTTCGTAGGCCTCGAGGATTAACAAAGTGTACTGCGTATTGTTCATCCAGATCCTGGCCTACCAGGCAACGCCCGGTCCTGGACCCGTTGTTGACGGTCATCAGTGGCGGCATTCGGGCGAGAAAGTCAGTCGGGTCGATTACCGACATTGGCAGGGAGCTGCAACCAGATTTCGTTACGACGCAGGAACCATGGCGTGAACGGCGGGTTATAGCGCGAGTAGATCGGTTCGCCTGACCATTTCACGCCCGCCCTCCTCAAGGTCTCCTCCAACTGGACCAGGTGCCTGTTGTAGTTGCCATCCGACCAGAAGCCGGAGTAGCGGATGACAGCCACACGCATCGGCTGCACTTGCCGAAGGAGGATCCGCTCGTCGATGGGTTCAGGCGCGGTATCCAGAGTCACGCCCTTTGGAAGTACGAACTGGACCAGATACCCGCCTGGAGCGGCGTTCTGTATCACCGGAGCCGCCATTTCCAACTTTATCGGCGCCGCGGTCTGCGTGACCGGCGCGGTCATGGCAAGCTTCTTCTCACCTTTGTTCTTACCAAAGATATAGCTGGCCAGAATCCGAAATGCCTGGTTGCCCGCCTGCGTCGCGGACCCTGTTATCAGTACCTCGGCCACTACGTAAGGTGCGTATTGGCGCAACTCAACATCACCAATTCTAGCGGTGACTTCATAGGCGGGCTCTTCGATAGCGCGGATCGGCATGGATGCAGCGAACAGGGCAAACGCTAAAGGCAAAATCAATTTCGCGACGCGCATTGAAAGGGGCGCCTCCTTGTGCCAACACGAGCAGGTTCAGCTTATCGCAAGTAGCGAACGGCCGCTTAGTGAGCTGCCGGGGGCAAGTGGATAGGCTCCATGCAGCCGACCGGTCGTGACGCAAAGAGTTTCCAAAGTGCCTGCGTGAGCAATAGCGGCAAGATTACGGGTCCGATCAACGACCCTGGCCATGCGCATCAGCGCAGAGGCGACCAGGGAGGCAGACCCCAGAATTAGCACCACGGTGCCCGCCGTCTTCTGGCAGTCAGTGCGCGAACAGGGTTGACCAATTCACGAACGGCCGCAGTTCGACGCACTCCAGTCGAAACATTCCCGCAGCAACCATTGGCAGCGACGCCAGGACCTTCTTGGCGCCCGCGGCATCGTCCGCCTCCATCACGAAAATCACGCACCCAGGATCCTCGGTCGCATAACACTCCCGCAGCACGCCTGAGGCATACAGCGACCAGGAGCCTTTTAGCTCATCGGCCAACTCGGCGCGTACCTGCTCGCGCTTCGCCTCCGGCAGCAGGGTCAGCATAGCCAGGACTTTCATTGGAGTTTCCTCATAGCTGTGCGATCCAACATGCCGGGTGCTTCACCACGTCATCTGCCCGACTTGCGATACCATTGTGCGGTTTCCAATCAAGCTTTGCGGGAACAGCCGATGACAAGACCACTCCCGACGAAATTCAACTGTCCAACCGAGTTCGCATTGACGGTGCTCGGTGGAAAATGGAAGACGATCATTCTGGCCTACCTGAGCGAACGTCCGTGCTATTACGGCGAACTACGCCGGTTGCTTCCCGGCCTCAGCGACAAAGTTTTGACGGAGCGGCTTAAGGATCTGGAACAGACCGGATTAGTCGCGCGCGACAGGAGCTCCAACTCTGTATCTCGCCGACCGTACCTTCTAACCGAGCGAGGTACCACCCTCACCCCGATATTGACGGATTTGTACGCATGGGGCGTGAAGCACGCAGAACTGTTTGGCGTCGACGTGGACAATCCCCTGCAAAGGCTCGACGGCTCAGACTGCGGCACGTAGGCATACCATTTCCAGTCGGCGCTGGCGCGGTTCCGGTAGCGTCTCGGGGAGCCGGGAAGCCCTTTCAATTGTTCCGATAAACGACACAGTCTCTCTCGATCTATCACCGGCGGGCAGTCGCGGCATGTGCTACGCCATCGCCATCTCGTAAAGCACTCCAATCGCGGACTGCGCCTCTGCGGTGCGGAAGTCTCCGGCAAGCTCTCCCGCCAGGGTCATCACCGACACAAGGTTGCCACCGCCTTTTGTGATCCGCTGTATCGCCGCGTGCTCGGTACGCTCGCTCATGCCTCCACAGGCATCGGCTACCATGAAAACCCTGTAACCCAATTCCGCCGCAGTGAGTGCGGGCAACTGAACGGCGACCTCCGAGGAGACTCCTGAGATCAATAGGGTTTGTCGCTTCGTGGACTTGATGGCGGCGACGATCGCCTCATTCCGCAGTGAATCTGCGGTCGTACGTTGGTATATAGCGTGGCTGCCTATTCCCTCCGCGATCTGAGGGATCATTGTCGGTGCAGAACCATCCTGCGCGGCAACGCCGGATACAATCGCGGGCAGGCCGAAAATCTTGGCGAGTTTCGACAGTCCGAAGACGCCCTTTCTCAGTCGATCCTGCCCAATTGTTTTGGACAATTCTACAATCCCGCTCTGAAGGTCTACGAACAGGACGAGCGCGTCATTCGGATCAATCCGTGAGTTGATGTTATGCATGCAGTAAAGTCCTGCGAAAATAGGGTGAGTGGTTGCTACATGCGGAGCGTGCCGCAATGCATGCCTATTTTACGGGCGGCCAGCGGCGTTTCAACGAACCGGCGGGTAAGTCCCAATGCGCCCCCGCAGCACAGATTGTCCGGGGCATCGAAACTGTGGTCTCGTTTCAGCCGTTCGTTTCAGGACGAGGAGTTATTGGTGCGGCGGAGGGCTCTTCGTAGGCTCAGCGCCCCCAGCAGAATGGCGCACACGAGGACGTAGAAGCCGGCACACAGGACGACTTCCAACGAGGTCTTAAGGCTGATCCAGCCGAAGATGGCGGCGATCGAGAACGTCGGTGTGAAGAGCGAGCGCGCCTTGCCGCTGCTCGAAGTGGTTAGTGTAAATGCCCGTCCGTCACGGACTGGATGGCGCGTCCAATGGCGGCATCAAGCTGTAGCGCGATCATCGTCACTCTCTCATCCCCAAACTGCCCGAAAAGGCTCGAAGGCTTGTCGTATTCGAATACCGCGTGCTCCTGCTCATTCTCGTACAGGACGATCCGGAAGGGGGCATACATTGCGGCCGCGAGTTGGTGCCGGGTCATCTTCGACGCGGTAAGGGGATTTCCGACATCGTACTGGAGCACCTTGCGCGCCAGGCCGGCAATTTGAAGGAGGCTTCCGTGGTCTCGGCTTTGAAAGATCGCGAGCTCCGGACCGCGCTCGAGCTGATCGCGGGCGCGCTCGACCTCGCCGTTGCGGAGCAGGATCATGATTCCCGCGTCAAGTTGCGGAAGAATGGACTCGAATGCCTGTCGTGCACTCTCGAACGACTGAGCAAGCTCGATCTTTAAGTGTTGCACGGCTATTGTCGTTTCGATGAGGGACTTGGTACTCATTGCAAGCGTTCCTTGTAGGGTCCGATCCATGTTGCCCGCCGCCGCGAGCCACTGCGCCGTGCAACCAAATGTCGCGCTCATGGTTGCCGATGAGCGCGACACGTGACGCACTCACTCAGCCATCCAGAAATGTCACCGCCTGGTGAACGAACTCACGATGGTACTGGAAAATGCCACCATGGCTCGCGTCGGGAAAGATGCTCAGAGTGGCATTGGGTAGTTTCTGATACAGCTCAAACGAGTTGACTGTCGGAAACATGATGTCGTCATCGCCGTTCGCGACCAGCACTGGCTGGGTGATCGCCTTCAAGTCATTCGCAGGCGATGAGCCCCATTTGGTGATGGCCACTGCCTGAGCCTGAATGGTCTCGTTACTGACCGTCGAGTCTTTATCGGCGGTCCTTTCACTGAGTCGAGTCAGGAACTCGCCTGCCGATTTCTGACTGGTCAGGGATGGGGTAAAGAATAGGAAGGTTTTCGGATGCTTCTTTTCGGCTGCGCTGCGCTGCATGGCCGTCTGCAGCACTTCGCCGATCCTGGCAATTCCAGCGCCTCCGGCCGGGCCGGTGCCGGCAAGAATGATCTTACGGACCAGGGTCGGGCGTTCCTTTGCGATCACCTGGGCGACGAAGCCGCCGAGGGAATAGCCGAACAGGTCCACTTTCTTCAATCCCAGCGCGTCCACGAACGCCTCCGCGTCGTGCGCCATGGCATGCACATCGTCGGGCGTCTGGCCTTCTGATCTGCCGACGCCGCGGTTGTCGAAAGCGATGACATGATGAGACTCGGCGATGCCATCGACGACGCTGGGGTCCCAGTCATCCAGGCCTGCGGTCAGGTGATGCAGGAATACCACAGGAACCCCGTTCCTGGGACCCAGCTCGCGATAGGCAAACGCCAGCCCGTTGACTTTGACGGTCTTCGTTTCTGTCCGTGTGTAGCTACTCATAAGACTCTCCAATGATTCGATGAATATGGGGTGGTGCAGTGGAATAACGTTCGTTACGATAACGAACGCTATGCTATGATCGAGCCCAAGTCAAGTAAAGAGTCGATTCTCATGCGGTATTCGACGGATCAAAAAGTGAAAGCACGCCGCTCGATCATCGAGTCGGGCGCCAAGGTATTGAAAACCGGAGGATTTGCCGGCGTCGGGGTCGATCAGGTCGCCGCCGCCGCAGGTGTGACCTCAGGGTCGCTTTATTCGAATTTCTCGGGTAAGGAAGATCTTCTCAAAGAGATCATCGGCGAGTATCTCGGTGCGCCCTATACCGACGCGCGGGAGGGCGATGATATCGACTGGCATGCCCGGCTCAAAGGTTTCTTGACGGGCTATATCAGCTCATACCATCGCGACAATCCGGCGGGTGGGTGCGTCATGCCGGCGCTCAGCGCCGATGTGTCGCGGGCAAGCGCTGGCGTACGGCGTGCGTATCAGCAAAGAATGAATGACTTGATCGACAAAATAGCAAGAGCGCTCGAAGGCGGCTCGCGCCGGCAACGGCGTGAGCGAGCGTGGAGCATTGTCGCTTTGATGGTGGGATCGCTGACGGTGGCGCGTGCGCTTCCTGCCGGAGATGAAGCCGATGAGATGGTCAAATCCGCCTTTCAAAGCGCGATGGATTTGCTCTCTAAATGAGCGGCCCGAACAGTCTCAACTGAGGACCGTCCGCATCTCCGCGCGGCACGCTCCGCGCTGGCCGGAATGCGCCGCTTCACGCGGCGGCGCATGCCTTAAGCTTGCTGCGCGATTCGCGAACTCTTACTGCCTCTTACTGCTTGTCGTAGACATCTATTTCATGGATCGTGCCGCCCTTAGCGGACTTATACGAGGTCGTGAGCGTCAACACCTTGCCTTGGCCGGAAATGGTGCGGGTCGTGTGACCGACAACTTTGCCGTCCTTTTTCAATTCCGACTTAACGGTCGATCCGTTGACTCTCTTTAATGACAACGTGTCCCATATTGGCGAGCCCGTGAAGGGAACATCCTTGCCGTCATAGGTCAGCAATGCCGACTGCGAGATAGGCGATCCGTCAGCACTGACGCCCGTCACTGTCATCGAGGTGCCGCCCGTCGCCGCCGCGTACGTACGAGTCATGGATTTAGGCACGCGATCCGCAGCGATGGTTGATTTCTCGATATTCAATTTCCACGTTCCAATGACCGGATCAGTCGCATCAGCTGCGAAGCTGGTCGGTATCACTGCGAAGGCAAGCACCGTGCTCATCGCTAACGATCGAAGCAGCGTTATCATGATTTGGTTCCTCCAGGCATTTTAGTTTTGAGGCTCTATAGGCACCCGAGGCCGATGCGCTCCCTCGGCGTCATCGGCCGCGGAAGTATGCGCCAGGGCCTCGCCAGGCGGCAACTCGCGAGCAACTGATGACCGTCCGCTTCGCAGCAGGCGCTGGTAGCATAGGTATCATTGTGAAGACTTCCGACGATGCGCCAGAAGCCTGCAGAAATTGCGACGCCCATGTCCCGCCAGGGCAAGCGTACTGCGGCATCTGTGGACAGAAATATGTGTCCGATCGGCTGACGCTGCGGCAGATCGGCAATGATCTGTTGCACGCTGTCATGCATGTGGACCGAAGCGCGTTGTCCCTGGTTCGAATGCTGCTGTTACGTCCCGGGAACGTGGCGCTGGAATATGTCCAGGGAAAGCGGAAGCGCTACTTCGGACCGTTCAGTTTTCTCGTGGTTGTTGTAGCCGCGGCCTCTGCGCTGATCGCGCTCACTGGATTCCGCGCTGTCTCGTCTGACAGCCCGAACGTCGTCGCTGACTTTCTCCAGAGCCACATAAATCTTCTCATGTTCGCCGAGGTTCCGCTGCTGGCCGTGTTCTCGCGGGTTCTCAACATGCGCGCCCCATTTAATTTGGCCGAGCATCTCGTGCTTGCGGCGTATACATCCGGCATGCGCGTGCTCTTCGCCTCGCTGATACTGATCCCGTTCTGGTTCGTATTCCATCCCGCCAACGCAGTGATGGTGGCCGTTGCCTCTCTGCTGATCTGGGCGCTTTACTTCGGTTTCGCGAGCTCGCAATTCTTTCAGGGTAGAAGGGCGTCGTCCTGGTGCAAGGGAGCTCTGACGGCTGTTCTCTCCTCGGCGACAATGGAGAGTTTGATAACACTCATAGCGATCCTGTTCGGCCGTCCTGACGCGTGACCTGTCTTTGGTGGCAATGCGTCGG
>Ga0181525_10002280_pt1 | contig 15784 bp, 12 predicted proteins | sample PEATcosm2014_Bin_48_FD_121100 | JGI IMG/M metagenome (GOLD analysis project Ga0181525, IMG submission 121100) | Peatland microbial communities from MTU Mesocosm Facility, Houghton, MI, USA - PEATcosm2014_Bin06_10_metaG | ecosystem: Environmental > Terrestrial > Soil > Wetlands > Peat | place...
ACGATGATCAGCGGCGCGTTCCGCGCCACGTCGCCGCGGCGGAGCCTGCGGGTGATCTGCTCCGGCGTGAACCCGTCGCCGCGCAGGTCGGCGGTCCAGGCCTCACGCATCGCGTCCAGCAACGCCGTCCTGGACGCGGGCGTCTCCAGGATGACGAAACGCCACGGCTCGCTGTGATGCGGAGCGGGCGCGGTCAGCGCGGTGCCGATCGCCCGGCGGACCGCGCCGGGATCGACCGGCTCGGCGGTGAACGCGCGGATGGTCCTGCGGGCCAGCGGGACATCCGCCGACCCGAACCGGAACATGTCCTCGTCGGCGGAGCGGATGAGGGCTCGCGCGCCCGGCCCGTCCTGCTCGGTGACCAGGCTGGCCAGCCCGCGCACGACCGCGACCGGGATGCCGAGCGCCTTGCCCTTCACCAGGTCGCCCGCGGCCGCGATCTCGTCGGCGACGGCGGCCACGGTGACCTCGAGGATGTTGCCGAAGGTGTCAGCCTCGCCGCGATGGTCGCGCGCCGGGAGCACGCCCGCCGCGCCGATGGCGTTGTCGGTCTGCCCGGCCCGCCACGGCCTGCCCATGGTGTCGGTGACGATCACGCCGAGCCGGACGCCGGTCAGGGTCTGCAGCGCCTTGCGCAGCCGCCGGGCCGACTCGTCGGGATCGGCGGGCAGCAGCACCACGGTGCCCGGCGCGGTGTTGGACTCATCGACGCCGGCGGCGGCCAGGACCAGGCCGTGCCGGGTCTGGGCGATGGTCGTGCCGCCGCGCCGCGCGACCACCCGCACGGTCTCGGCCTCGATCGCCTGATCCCGCGAGGCGGTCACCACCCGGCCCTCGGCCTTGCTGACGACCTTCGAGGTGATCACCAGGATGTCGCCGTCGCGCAGGCCGGCCGCGCCCTCGGCGATGAGCGCGGCCAGGTCCGCCCCTGGCGTGATCTCCGGCAGCCCGGTGACGGCGGTGATCGTGACCGGGCCGGTCACCGGCGCGGCTCCCGAGCGAGCTCAACCGCCAGGTCGACGGCCGCACGCGCAATCGCCGCGGTGGCCGGCATGTCGCGCATGTACAGCGGCAGGGCGCGGACCTCGATGCCGGCCAGCGCCGGGTCGTCGGCCGCGGCCTTGTCCTGGTCGTCCACCAGCCAGCCGCCGATCAGGTCCGGCCCGTAGTGCGCGGCGACCGCGGCGGCGCTGGTCGCCACGCCGATGGCGGTCAGGCACGCGTCGGCCATCCCCCGCACCGGCGCGCCGCCGATGATGGGCGACACGCCGACCACGGTCTTCGCCGCCACCGCGGCCCTGATGCCCGGCACGGCAAGGATGGTGCCGATGCTCACCACCGGGTTCGACGGCGGGAAGAGCACCACGTCGGCCGCGGCGATCGCCTCGAGCACGCCAGCAGCCGGGATGGCCCGCCCGGCGCCAGTGGCGGTGATCGCCGTCGCGGCGGGCTTGGCGTGCATCCGCACCCACCATTCCTGGAAGTGCACCTCGCGCCCGTCGGCGGCGAGCAGCACGTGCGTCTCGATTGGGTCGTCGGACATCGGCAGCAGCCGGACGCCGGGCTGCCACCGCCGGCAGAGCACCTCGGTGACCTCGGTCAGCGACCGGCCGGCCGCGAGCAGCTGGCTGCGCAGGATATGCGTGGCGAAGTCCCGGTCGCCGAGGGTGAACCAGTCCGGGCTCGCGCCGTAGGCGGCGAGTTCGGCCCGGATGCTGAAGGTCTCCTCGGCGCGGCCCCAGCCCTGTTCGGCGTTGATGCCGTCGCCCAGCGTGTACATGACGGTGTCCAGGTCGGGGCAGACCCGCAGGCCGAACAGCGTGATGTCGTCGCCGGTGTTCCCGATGACGGTGATGTCGGCGTCCGGGGCGGCTAGCTTCAGGCCGCGGAGAAACCGCGCGGCGCCCACGCCGCCTGCCAGCACGGTGATGCGCATAAGGAAAAGTGTCGCAGGTCCGGTCCGCGCCTGCGCCGCGCGGCCGGGCTGCCGTGGCCGCCACCCTGAGCTTCCACTGGTACCACAGGCATCAGCGATCTGATCGAGACTCACCTGCATCCGGGTTTTCGAGTGATTTTTCTCGCATCTTGGACATCGGGCCGACCATTATCACCTTTCCAGCTTGACGTGAAGCAAGACACGCGAGTGTAATTTCATTGATGTGATTCTCGCCGTCACGAGCAACGGACGGGATCGGGGGATCGACATGGGGAGGGAGGATGCCGTGACCGAGGTGATAGTCCCGCTGGATCAGGTCTTCGTCCGACCGGACGACGTCGAAGAGCTGGGCTGGCAGGACCAGGCGCTGTGTGCGCAGACCGACCCGGAAGCGTTCTTCCCGGAAAAGGGAGGCTCGACCCGGGAGGCCAAGCGCGTCTGCCGGAGCTGCGAGGTCCGGGCCGAATGCCTGGAGTACGCTCTCGAGCATGACGAGCGCTTCGGTATCTGGGGCGGCATGTCCGAGCGGGAACGCCGCCGGCTGAAGCGCGCGGTCATCTAGGGGCGCCAAGCTATCTACAGACAGGGCCGTCTGGGGGAGATCCATACATCGCACGTTCGCCCTGCTGAGCCTGACCTCGCTGTGTATGGTGGATTCTGTCGTGAGCGCGGGGGTTGACGTTCACGTAGTCCACGCGCTCTTGCCGGGCGGGTAGCCGCACTGGGGCGCCGATGCCTACGCCGCGAGCAAGGATCCTTGACACAAACCGTATCGAGCCGTCGTCATATCGTCACCGCCGTGCTGGTAGCGCACGACGGTGCTCGATTCTTGCCGGGCGTCATCCAGGCGATGCGCGAGCAGACGCAGCCCGTGCACCGAGCGGTCGGGGTCGATACCAGCAGCAGTGACCGCAGCGGGGCGATGCTGGCCGAGCTGCTTGGCCCGGGAGCGGTCTTCGGCATGGAACCCGATACCGGGTACGGCACGGCCATTTCCCGCGCCCTGCAGCACCCGGCGGCGCGCGCTCCGGTGCCCGCGCCGGGCCCCGATCAGGGGACGGCGGTCGAGTGGATCTGGCTGCTGCATGACGACTGCGAACCGGCCCCCGACGCCCTTGAGCAGCTGCTGAGGGCCGCCAGCCGCAGCCAGACGACCGCGGTGCTCGGCCCGAAGCTCCGAGATCTGGCTGACCGGCGGGTGCTGCGTGAGGCGGGCATCACCGTCGACCGGGCCGGCCGTCGCGTCACCGGAATCGAGCCCGGTGAGATCGACCAGGGCCAGCACGACGGGAACCACGCCGTGGTGGCCGTCAGCTCCGCGGGCATGCTGGTCCGCCGCGACGTCTGGGATCAGCTCGGCGGCTTCGACGCCAACCTGCCGCTGGGCCGCGACGACGTCGACTTCTGCTGGCGCGCGCACGCCGCGGGCTACGACGTCCGAGTGGCCACCGACGCGGTTATGTTCCACCGAGAGCTTTCCGCCCGGCAGATCAGGAAGGCCCCCGCGGCGGGCGGGCGGCCGCGCATGCTGGACCGGCGCGGGGCGTTGTACGTGTTCGCGGTGAACGTGCCGTTCGGCCCGATGCTTGTCATGATGGGGGGCTGCGTCGCGGGCACGCTCGTCCGCGCGACCTACTTCCTGGTCACCAAGCAGCAGCGCAAGGCCTGGGACCAGCTCGGGGCGCTGGCCTGGCTGGCGCGTCACCCGCTGAAGGTGTGGCGGGCCCGGCGCCGCCGCGCCGCCACCCGCAAGCACGGGTACGCGGTCCTGCGCGATCAGCTGCCGAAGGGCCGGACACTGGCCAAGCTGGCGGAGTCGATGGCCGCCCTGCTGTCCCACGGCCCGGCCTACGAGGGCGGCGGGCTGCATTCGGCCGTCACCGACGGGGTCGAGGACTACCTGCCGCTGCCCAACGAGGATTCTGTCATCGGGCGCGTCCTCACCAACCCCGGCGTGCTGCTGTGGGCAGGCCTCGTGGTGGTCGCGCTGGTCGCCGAGCGCTCGGTGGTAGGCCCGGTGCTCACCGGTTCCGGCACGCTCAGCGGCGGCGCGCTCGTGCCCGCCTGGGGCGGCGCGAGCGAACTGTGGCACGAGTACCTGGCTGGTTATCACGCCACCGGGGTCGGGTCGGCTGCCAGCGCGCCGCCCTACCTGGCCGTGGTAGCCGCGCTGGCGACCCTGCTCGCGGGCAAGACCTGGCTTGCCGTCGACGTGCTGCTCCTCGGCTGCGTGCCCGCCGCCGGGGTAACGGCGTTCCTGGCCGCCCGCCGGGTCACCGCCGCGGTCCCGGCCAGGCTGTGGATCGCTGGCACGTACGCGCTGCTGCCGGTGGCCATGGGCGCGGTGGCGGCCGGGCGGATCGGCACGGCGGCCGTGTTCGTCCTGCTTCCGCTCATCGCAATCGCCTTCGGACGGATTCTCACCGGACCGTCATCGACCAAGCCGTCCCGCTTCACCACCCGCCGGGCGGCCTGGGCGGCCGCCCTGCTGATCGCCGTGGCCGCGGCGTTCGTGCCGCTTATCCTGGCCATCGCGATGGCCGCCGCGCTGGTGGCGCTGGCTGCCTGGCGCCGGCTCCCCCCGTCGGCCGCGCTGAGCGCGGTGATCGTCGCCGTGGTACCCGGGGTGGTTCTCCTGCCCTGGACCTTCCACCTGTTCGCCAGTCCGCCTGCCTTCCTCCTCGAGGCCGGGCTGGCCCGTTCTGGCATGGCCGCCGCCGGGTTGCGGCCGGGATCGCTGCTGCTGCTCAGCCCGGGCGGCCCTGGGCTGCCTCCGGTGTGGGTAACCGCGGGCCTGGTGCTGCCGGCGTTCTGCGCGCTGCTGCTCCGCAGGCGCATGGCCCTGGTGTACTCGGGCTGGGCCATCGCGCTGGCCGCTCTGCTGGTGGCCCTGGTCGTAAGCCGCGTCCGGGTCACGCCGCCGCAGGGTGGTCCCGCCGTCAGCGCCTGGCCAGGCGTTGTGATCGCCATCGCGGCGGCGGGCCTGCTGCTCGCGGCCGTGCCCGTGATCGAGGCGCTATGGCGCGCGGTCGGGCCCAGTGGGGATAGGCCCAGTAGAGATAGGCCCAGTAGAGATAGGCCCAGTAGAGATAGGCAGGGCGAAGGCCGGTCCGAGGCGAGGCCGCGGTGGCGCTCGCTGGCCCTGCTGGCCGCTCTCGCGGCGACCGCTTCGGCTCCGCTGCTGGCGGCGGGCAGTTGGCTCACCACGGGTGTGCGCGGGCCGCTGACTACGGCTGCCCCGCCGATCCTGCCCGCCTTCGTGGCGGCCGCGTCGGCCGGTCCCGACCGCCCAAGGACGCTGGTCCTCCGGCCGGATGGCGGCGTCCTCGCCTACACCGTGCTGCGGACCTCCGACCCCACGCTCGGCGAGCCCGAGCTGACCCAGTCGGTCCCCGCTACTCGCGCGCTCGACGCCGCCGTCGCCTCGCTAGCCGCCGCCACCGCCGGCGACGGCGGCGACCCAAGCCAGGCGCTCAGCCAGTTCGACATCGGCTACGTGCTGCTGCCGGCCCCGATCGACCAGACGCTCGCGCACCAGCTCGACGGCGCGGCCGGGCTCGTGTCGCTGACCCAGGCGCCGGCCTACGACCTGTGGCGGGTCGCGGGAACCGTGGCGCGGGTGCGCATCGTCACCTCCGGCGGAACGGTGATACCCGTTCCATCCGGGTCCATCGGCGCGGGGGCGATCGTCCCGGCCGGGATGTCGGGCACGCTGCAGCTGGCGGAGGCGGCCGGCGGCTGGTCTGCCACCTTGGATGGGCGGCCGCTGGCCAGCCTGGCCCGTCCGGCGGACGGCTGGGCACAGGGATTCACCCTGCCCGCAGGCGGCGGCAGCCTGCTCATCACGCGCAACGAGACCGCAAGGGACCTCAGCCTGGGCGCCGAGGCGGCCGCCGTGCTCGTCACGTTCGTGCTGGCCCTGCCCGGTACCAGGGCGACTGCCCAGGCGAGCGCTCCGGCCGCGGTGGCCGACGCCGACGAGAAGCCCGCCGGGTCCCGCCGTCGGCGCGAATCCGCGGGCCGCAAGCGCGGTAGGCGGCCAGAGCTGGCCGGGGTGCCGCTGCGGGCTCGCGGCCGCCGATCCAGCGGCGCGCGGGACGCCGCGGCGGCCGAGGCCGCGCCGAACCCGGCGCCGGCCGCCGCCCGGCCGGACCTGGCCCCCGACATGCAGTCGGGCCTGATCTCCACGCCGCAGTCTGACCCGATACCGACCACCCGGCTAGACCAGCCGCCCGACCGGCTAGACCTGCCGCCCGACCGGCTAGACGCGGCGCCGACCGAATGGCAAGACCTGCCGGCCGAGCAGGTAGACCTGCCGCCCGACCGGCTAGACCACCCGCCCGACTGGCTGGACCCGGTACCGGACGCGACCCCAGGCATCCGACCTGAAATGACCCCGGCCACCCGGCCGGATGCGGCTCCGGGCGGGCGCCAGGACGCGGTCAGGCGCCAGCGCGGTGGCGCGCACGCGGCGCGCCACGGGAAGCCGTCGCGCCGCTGGCGGCCCGGCCCGGCCGACCGCACTGCGGACCGCGCCCCGGATCGGCTCCCGGCGAGCGCGTCCGAGCCCGGCAGATCGGGTCCCGAGGCCAGCCAGGTGAGCCAGTATTCCCCCGCCATCACCAAGGACCGCGCCGCCGAAAACGGCGAGGCCCACGACGATGCCGTGCCGCCGGACTCCGGGCAGCCCGGCCGGCGGCCGCCGTGGGAGCTGGGTAACCGGTCATGAGGGCGCTTCACCTGGTACCCGCGGCGGCGGTGCTGGTGGCGATTGGCGCCATCGGCGCGGCGGCGCAATGGTCTCGTCCCGCGGCGCCGGGCCGAGGTCCCGTCGCGTCGGACCGGCCGGTCGCGGTCAGCACCGTGACCCGGGCCTGCCCGCCCGCCCTGGGCACCGGGTCCGGCCGGGTCGCGTTGATCGGGGCGTCCGCGTCCGCCCCGGTGGCGGGTAAGGCGGGGCAGGCCGAGCTGACGCCACTGCCGCCGACCGGCGTTCAGCTGCGGACCGTGGCCCCGATCAGCCAGGCCGGTCCGGGTGTTCTTTCCCTGGTATCGGTCCCGGCTGCCTCGACGGCGGGCAAAAAGGCCACTTCGGTGCAGGTGGGCTGGTCGGTTACGGCCACCGGGGCCATGGCTTCCGCCATGGAGGCGGAGGTGGCGCAGAGCTCGGGCCTGGCCAGCGTCCGCTGCAGTGCACCGGGTTCTGACCTCTGGTTCGCCGGACCTGGCCAGCAGGACGGCGCCGGACAGATCCAGCTTGACCTCATGAACGTCGACGCCCTGACCGCAACCGTGAACGTGAGCGTCATCACCGACGCCGGCCTGGTCCCGGCCGACGGCGACACCGGGATCAGCGTCCCGCCGCACCAGATGGTGACCGAATCCCTGTCGTCGGTGGCGGCGGGCTCGACCGTGGTCGCGATACACGTGCAGACCAGCGTCGGCCGGGTTGCCGCCGACGTCCTCGAGGGTCCCGCGCACGGCGCGCTGTCCAGCTGGCTGCCGAGCGCGGCGTCGCCGTCGACCCGGCAGGTGATACCCGGAGTGCCCCCGTCAAGCGGCGCGGCCGACCTGTTCCTGGCCGTCCCCGGCAACGCTGACGCGAAGATCAGCGTGCTCGCGATCACCCCGCAGGGACAGTACCGCCCGTTCGGCAGCCAGCCGATTCCGCTGCCCGGACAGTCCGCCACCAACGTGGCCCTGTCGCCGCTGGGCGGGACCGCGGTGGCGATTGAGCTGACGTCGAACGTGCCGGTCGTCGCCGCCGTCCTGGTGCCGGGCAGCGGCATCGGCGACTTCACCACGTCGGCGGCGCCGATCAGCCAGCAGGCGGTGGTGGCCGGAAACGTCGGCGGCTCGGGACTAACCGCCACGGTCGTGCTGTCCGCTCCCGCCGGAGCGGCCCGGGTCCGCTTGACGGCGATCGCCAGCGGAGCGGGCGCCGGCGGCGCGGCCGGTGCGCAGAGCCAGGTGGTGTCGATCCGCGCCGCGCACACGCTGGTGGTATCCCTCTCGCCGCCGAACGGCGCCAAACGCGGATCGGCGTACGCCATCGTGATCACGCCGCTCGCCGGGTCGGGACCGGTCTACGCCGCCCGGGTGGAACAGAGCCAGAGCAGCGTGATCTCGATCGTGCCCGCCGTCAGCGCCCTTACCACGATCAGCCTCCCTCCGGTCCGCGACTCCTACGACGCGGTCTCGCCCTGAGGCCCTGCCGTGGTTAGGCACCTGCCGGCCTCCGCGCTTCCGGGCTCAGGCAGGGCTCAGCCGGAGTCCCCGTAGCCCGGGTCGACGGTCTCCGGGTCCACCCCGAGGATTTCCGCGAATTCCTCGACCACCACGTCGAAGACGAGCTCGCTCAGTTCCTCCTCGTCGTCGGCCCGGGCGAGCAGCGGCCGCCGGAACAACACGATGCGCGGCCCGGTGGCCGGATGGCTCGGGTCGCCGGTGTCGGGAGAGCCGCGGACGATGCGGGCCAGCGGCACGCCTTCCTCGCCGATGCTGTCGGCGTCGGGCACCTCTTGCACCGCGAACTCCACGTCGGAAAGCTCTGATTCCCAGCGGGGCTCGAGCCGGGCCACGGCCTCGAGCACGATGTCGTCGAACTGCTCGGCGCGGCTGCGGTACAGCGGCACCGACGGGGGCACCAGCCGGCCGCGCAGCCCCCGGCCGTGCCGGTCACGCCGCCGCGGGCTAGCCGGGCCCTCAGCCGGCCGCCTGCCGCCTTCACCGGTCTGCACAGTCACCGAGCGTATCGGATAGCCGCGCGTCGTCGTAGCCGGTTCCGACCCGGGGCAAGGCGCGCAAAGCGCGACACGAAAGCGGCCCGGGGCGCGGGTGATGGCGTTACCGCCCGCGGGCGGATACCGTCACCGTTGTATCCGACGCCGTCCCGAGGTTCCGGGACCGGGTTCCATGGGTGATGTGAGCGAGGTGGGCTGGGTGCGTTCTCGTTGCTGCTCGCGCCCCGCGTGCAAGCACCCTCCCGTCTATACGCTGACCTACGTCTACCGCGACTCCACCGCGGTGCTCGGCCCGCTGGCCGCGTACGTGGAGCCGCACTGCTACGACCTGTGCGAGAAGCACGCCGCCCGGCTGACCGCTCCGCGCGGCTGGGACGTCGTGCGGCTGCCGACCGATCCGGATCGCGACCGCGCCAATGACCTGGAGGCGCTGGCGAACGCGGTAATGGAGACGCAGCCGCGGACACAAGCGGACAAGCCGGCCGATACCGAGCCCGTCGGCCACGGCGTCGAAGTCGGCCGCCGCGGCCACCTTCGAGTACTGCGCTCTGGCCCGCCCGAGGACCGATAGGCTCGACGATGACGCCATGCTGAGGCAGGTCGGCTGAAAGGCGGCACCGCGGCACGGTGGGGGCGGCACTAGGGTCAGGCACGGGGAGGCGGTTCGGTAGTGGGTGATCTTGCGAGCATCTTCAAGGCGTACGACATCCGGGGGGTCGTACCCGACCAGTTGAACGAGGGCGTAGCCGAAGCGGTCGGCGCGGCGTTCGCACGGCAGACCGGCGCGCGGACGATCCTGACCGTGCACGACATGCGTACCTCCTCGGCCCCGCTCGCGGCCGCGTTCGGCCGCGGCGCCGCGGCCCAGGGCGCCGACGTGCTGGCCACCGGCCTCGGCTCGACCGACATGCTCTACTACGGCAGCGGGGATCTCGGCATCCCCGGCGCAATGGTCACGGCCAGCCACAACCCGCCGCAGTACAACGGGATCAAGCTGTGCCGGGCAGGAGCCAAGCCGGTGGGCATCGAGACCGGCCTTATGCAGATCCGCGAGCTTGCCGAGCGTACGCTGCCGCCCGGGCAGGCGCCCGGCACCATCACGCACCGGGACCTGCTCCCCGGCTACGCGGACCACCTGCGGAAACTGGTCGACATCACGGCGATCAGGCCGCTCAAGGTGGCGGTCGACGCGGGCAACGGGATGGCCGGCCTCACCGTGCCCGCGGTGTTCGAAGGGCTGCCGATCACGATGATCCCGCTCTACTTCGAGCTGGACGGCACCTTCCCGAACCACGAGGCGAACCCCATCGACCCGGCGAACCTGCGCGACCTGCAGCGGGCGGTGCGCGAGCACGGCGCCGACATCGGGCTCGCCTTCGACGGCGACGCGGACAGGTGCTTCGTGGTCGATGAACGCGGCGAACGCGTCTCGCCCTCGGTGCTCACCGCGCTGACCGCGGTCCGCGAACTGGCCCGCGAGCCCGGCGCGACGATCATCCACAACCTGATCACCTCCCGCGCAGTGCCCGAGATCGTCAAGTCCCGCGGCGGCGTCCCGGTGCGGAGCAGGGTCGGCCATTCGTTCATCAAGGCGGAGATGGCGCGGACCGACGCGGTCTTCGGCGGCGAGCACTCCGGCCACTTCTACTTCAGGGACTTCTGGTTCGCCGACTCCGGCATGCTGGCCGCGCTGCACGTGCTGGCCGCGCTTGGCGACCAGCCTGAGCCGCTGTCGCGGCTGCTCGCCGAGTATTCCAGGTACGACGCCAGCGGGGAGATCAACTCCGAGGTGGCGGACCAGGCCGAGGCGACCCGCCGGGTCCGGGTTGCGTTCGCGGATCGGCCCGGTGTCAGCACCGACGATCTCGACGGGCTCACCGTGGCCGGCGGCGACTGGTGGTTCAACGTGCGGCCGTCTAACACCGAGCCGCTGCTGCGGCTGAACGTCGAGGCGAGCACCGAGGCTGCCATGGCCGCGCTGCGTGACGAGGTTCTCGGTATTGTCAGGGGTGGCCCCCATTCGGCAGCCTCTTAGGCACGGAGGGAGATTTCCATGCAGATCGACGACTGGCTCCTGGACATCCTGGCTTGCCCGAATTGTCATGCTCCGCTGCGCGCCGACGACGACGCCAGCGAACTGGTATGCACCAACGCCGCGTGCGGCCTGGTGTACCCGGTTCGCGACGACATCCCGGTCCTGCTCATCGAAGAGGCCAGGCGACCCACAGCATGAGCGACGACCTGGGCGGCTGGGAGGCGGAGTTCGTCCTGGCGGCGGACCGGCTGGACACGCCCGATGTAATCGAGGCGGCCGATCCCAGCGACATGCTCAGGCAGGTGGCGTCGGCGGCTGCCCAGGTACGCACGGCGCTTCGGTCCTGCCGGGACACTGACCTGTCCGGGCTGGCTTCGGACGTCCGGCCGCGCGCGATCGTGGTGGTCGGCATGGGCAGCTCCGGCGTGGCCGGCGACATCCTGGGCGCCGTGGCCGGTCCCGGTACGCCGGTTCAGATCGTTACCGTGCAGACCGAGCGGCTGCCCGGCTGGGTCGGGGCGGCCGACGTGGTGCTCGCGGTGTCCTGTTCCGGCACGTCCACGGAGACGCTCGCGATCACGACCGAGGCGGTCAGGCGCGGCTGCCGGCTGGCCGGCGTCGGCGCGGAAGGCTCGGCGCTGCACCGAATCGCCGAGCAGGCCCGGGCCCCGTTCGTCCCGGTGGTCCATCCCGGGCTGCCGAGGTCGATGCTGTGGGCGCTGACCATTCCGCTGCTCGTGATGGCCGAACGGCTGGGTGTCGTGCGGATCGATCCAGACGTCTACGAGCTCACCGCCAGCCGGCTAGAGGATGTGTCCCACCAGTGCCGCCCGGCCAGCGAGTCGTTCGTCAACCCGGGCAAATCGCTGGCGCTGGACCTGGCCGGGACGCTGCCAGTGGTCTGGGGGACCTCGGCGCTGAGCGGCGTCGCCGCTCGGCGGTTCGCCGGTCAGCTCAACGAGAACGCCAAGTACCCGGCGATCGCGGGGGTGCTGCCCTCGGCCACTCATAACCAGGTCGCGATGTTCGACGGACCGTTCGCCCCGGGCGCGGGCCGGGCCGCGCCGGGGGCCGAGCAGGGCCAGAACGGCCCTCCTGACCTGGCCACCTGGGACCCGGAGTACGACGAGACCGGACAGGACGAGATCGACGGCCCGACCTCGCTGCGGCTGGTCGTGATCGCCGATCCTGACGAGGATCAGCTGGTCGGGGCGCAGCGGGCGGCGGTCACTGAGCTTGCGGGGCTACGCGGTATCGGCGTGTCCGAGCTCAGCATGGACGGCGAGCACCCGCTGGTGCGGCTGGCCGGCGTCGTTCAGCTCGCCGACTACGCCAGCGTGTACCTGGCCATCGCGTCGGGCATAGACCCGGGCCAGGCGGCCGCGATCACCGATCTCAAGTCCCGGATCGAGTAGGCATCGAGTAGGCATCGAGTAGGCCCGGATCAAGTAGGCCCGGATCAAGTGGACCCGGTTCAAGTGGGCACAGTTCCCGGTCGGCGGCCTCGTACGGTACGTTGCGCGACATGAGGGCGGTGTTCGCGGCGTTCGGCGCCAACCTGGGCATCGCCGTGGTCAAGTTGGTGGCGTTCCTGCTCACCGGGTCGGCCTCGATCCTGGCCGAGTCCGTGCACTCGTTCGCGGATACCGGAAACGAGCTGCTGCTCATCGTCGGTCGCGGCCGGTCGCGGCGGCCCAGGTCGGAGGAGCACCCGTTCGGCTTCGGGCGCGAGCGGTACTTCTACGGGTTCGTGGTCTCCGTCATGCTGTTCACCGTCGGGGCGACGTTCTCCGCCTACGATGGCGTCCACAAGATCATCAGCCCGGCGCCGGTACGCTCGCCGGTGGTCGATTTCGTCGTGCTAGCCCTGTCCGCGGTGCTCGAGTCGTTCTCGCTGCGGACCGGGATCGCCGAGGCCAACAAGGTGCGTGGCGACCGCGGCTGGGGCTCGTTCATCCGCCGGACGAAGGCACCCGAGCTGCCCGTGGTCCTGCTCGAGGATCTGGCCGCGCTGATCGGGCTGGTGTTCGCGTTCGCGGGCGTGGCGCTGTCCGCGCTGACCGGCGACGGCCGTTGGGACGGCGCGGGCAGCCTGGCCATCGGCATCCTGCTCGCGGTGGCGGCGGCGATCCTGGCCGTGGAGACCAAGAGCCTGCTGATCGGCGAGTCGGCCAGCGCCGAGGTGCAGCGGATGATCCTCGCCGCGCTGGAGGACGGTCCGGAACTGCGCCGGGTCATCCACATGCGCACGGTGCACATCGGCCCGGACTCGCTGGTGGTCGCCGCGAAGGTCGAGGTTCCCGAGGCTTATTCCGCCGCGCAGGTGGCGGCCGCCATCGACACCGCCGAGCGCCGGGTCCGCGTAGCCGTCCCGATCGCCGGGACGATCTACCTGGAACCGGACGTCTACCGCCCGGCCCTGGCCGACCAGACCGACCCCTCCATCCGCGCCGTCCTCCGCGCCCGCCCCCCTAAGCCCAAGCGCCCCACCCGCACGACCCGCCTCAAGGGCCCCGCCCCCGCGCTTCCCGATGCCCAGCCCGCGCCCTCTGACCCTCCCGCTCCCATACCGCCCCCGTGATCATGTGTACTTTTGCGTCAAAAACGACGCCTAAAGACCCACGATCAAGAGTTCGCCTTTGTCGCCCGGCCGGTGTGGGTGAATGGGTCGGTGCGATGGGTGCGGTCCTGCGGGCCCGTTGGCCTCGCGCCTGGTCCGGCCGTTGGCCACGCGGCGGGACGGCTAGCCCCCGTGCAGCGGTCAGCCGCGGGAGAGCGCGCGCAGGGCGCGTTCCTTCTCGAAGTCCAGCGCCCGGCTGGGGGCGGGGGGCACCCGGCCCAGCCGCCGGCCGAGGTCCGCGACAGCGGTCCGGACCGAGGGCTCGGCGATCACCCGCAGCCCGAACGCGAGCGAGGCCGGGCTGATGTCATACCGGCGCTCAAGCTCGAGCGCGGCCGCCACCGCCTCCAGGTCGGCCTCGTCGAACTGCCGGTGCGACGGCCCGAACTGCCGGGCCGGCCCACCAGAACGGCCGGACAGCGGATCCCTGAGCCGGGGCAGCAGGCCGAGGTCCTCGCGGTAGCGGAGCATGCGGGGCGAGGTGCCGAGCCGCCGGGCGGCCTCCGAGATGCGCATGACAGTGATTCTAACAATTTCCTGTCAAGAACACGGGTCAACAAGTGCAAGAACCACTCATGCTCACGTAGCGTGTGACCGGTACGAGCCACCACCGCCCGTTCGGTAAAAAAGAATGAAGGAGAAACCGCATGACAGCGGATCAGCTTCCGTACTGGGTTGCCGACATCTCCCTCGCCGCCTTCGGGCGCAAGGAGATCCAGCTGGCCGAGCACGAGATGCCCGGGCTGATGGCGGTGCGCGAAGAGTACGCGCCGAGCCAGCCGCTGCGCGGCGCGCGGATCACCGGAAGCCTGCACATGACCGTCCAGACTGCCGTGCTGATCGAGACGCTGGTCGCAATCGGCGCGGAGGTCCGCTGGGCGAGCTGCAACATCTTCTCCACCCAGGACCACGCCGCGGCCGCGGTCGCGGTCGGGCCGGACGGCACCCCCGACGACCCGAAGGGCATCCCGGTCTTCGCCTGGAAGGGCGAGACGCTCGAGGAGTACTGGCGCTGCGCCGAGCTGGCGCTGACCTGGCCGGGCGACGAAGGCCCGAACATGCTCCTGGATGACGGCGGGGACGCCACCCTGCTGGTGCACAAGGGCGCCGAGTACGAGAAGGCCGGGGGAGTCCCCAGCCCCGCCCAGGACGACTCCGAGGAGTGGGTGATCATCCTCGACCTGCTGCGCAACTCGCTCGCCGACCACCCGGGCAAGTGGACCGCGGTGGCCAACGCGATCAAGGGCGTGACCGAGGAGACCACCACCGGAGTGCACCGGCTGTATGAGATGGCAAAGTCGGACAGCCTGCTGTTCCCGGCCATCAACGTCAACGACTCGGTGACCAAGTCCAAGTTCGACAACAAGTACGGCTGCAGGCACTCGCTCATCGACGGCATCAAGCGCGGCACCGACGTGCTCATCGGCGGCAAGGTCGCCGTCGTGTGCGGCTACGGCGACGTCGGCAAGGGCTGCTCCGAGAGCCTGAGGGGCCAGGGAGCAAGGGTCATCGTCACCGAGGTCGACCCGATCTGCGCGCTGCAGGCGGCGATGGACGGCTACCAGGTCGCCACCCTTGAGGATGTCATAAGCACGGCCGACATCTTCGTGACCGCCACCGGCAACCGCGACGTGATCACCGCGGACCAGATGAGCCGGATGAAGCACCAGGCGATCGTCGGCAACATCGGCCACTTCGACAACGAGATCGACATGACCGGCCTGACGCGCTGGGCGGGCGTCAAGCGGACGAACATCAAGCCGCAGGTCGACGAGTGGACCTTCCCCGACGGCCACGGGATCATCGTGCTGTCCGAGGGCCGCCTGCTGAACCTCGGCAACGCGACCGGCCACCCGAGCTTCGTCATGTCCAACAGCTTCACCAACCAGGTGATCGCGCAGGTCGAGCTGTTCACCAAGACCGACGAGTACCCGATCGGCGTATACACGCTGCCCAAGCACCTGGACGAGAAGGTGGCCAGGCTGCACCTGGACGCGCTCGGCGTCCGGCTCACCACGCTGTCCAAGGAGCAGGCGGACTACATCGGCGTCACCGTCGATGGCCCGTACAAGCCGGATTCCTACCGTTACTGAGACCCGCGGCCAAGATCCGGGCCTCGCCGACGAGGGCGCGGCCCGGATCCGCTACGCCGAGCGGGCGATGCCGCTGCTCGGCCGCCTGATGCCGCGGTTCGCGGCGGAGCAGCCGTTCAAGGACTCGGCCATAGCGGCCTGCCTGCACGTGACGGCGGAGACCGCGATGCTGGTCCGGCTGCTGCGCGCCGGCGGCGCGACGGTGTCGCTGGCCGCCTCCAACCCGCTGTCCACCCAGGACGACGTCGCGGCCGCGCTGGACGCGAGCGACGGGATCCGCGTCTTCGCCCGGGCCGGGGTCGACAGGCGCGGTTACTACCGCCACATCGAGCAAGCCCTGCAGCCAGGCCCAGACCA